>Ga0326727_10018468_pt1 | contig 14231 bp, 8 predicted proteins | sample MB2enrmetagenome_FD_207643 | JGI IMG/M metagenome (GOLD analysis project Ga0326727, IMG submission 207643) | Lab enriched peat soil microbial communities from McLean, Ithaca, NY, United States - MB29MY | ecosystem: Environmental > Terrestrial > Soil > Wetlands > Peat | place: USA: New York...
TGTACGCAGCGATTCCACCTCGCAATGGAGCCATTGCGCCTTGGCGCCGATATTCGTTCTGTTCATGGATATCGCTGGCATCCGCCCCACTGCCCCCGGCTTCGCGCGCTGCCAGATCCGCCCCCAGTTGGGCGACCTCGAACAATTGAGCCTGACTGCGCACACTGTCCGCGGCCCCATCCAGTTCGAGGCCCGAGCGGCAAGAAGCGGCCACGAGGTACGTGTATCGCTCCCGGACGGTTGCGCCGGGGCAGTCCTGGTGCGGCCGGATCTGTCGACCTCGAAACGCGAGCTTCTGGGAGCCGGACAAGCAGGTACGTTTTGGACCAGCGGCGACAAGTAGCCGACACCGAAGTCTGCCTACATGGTAGTGCTAAGCGGGAACCGGGCCTTCGGCTTATATAATAACTTCGGAATCGAGCGGGTGCAGAGTCCTGTACTACGGAATCCAGCGGATCGGTACGAAGCGTTTCCGGGTTCTCAGCGTCCACCTTTTCGAATTCGTCAAGCTGCAAAGGGTGTCCTCAAAGCCGCAAACTCTGCCCTTGGCACGTCATCCGTGATCATCCGTGCGTAGTCCCTGCTGAGGGATCCTCGAGCGTAGAAATCAGGCGGAGGACCTCATATTGACCAGGCGCGCCAACGGCCTTCTCGATCCGCAACCTCGTCGAAGCCCGTCGGCAAGCGCGTGCGCGCGCCCTACCCGCCAAAATTCGCTGGTGTTGACTGACTGGTGGTCAGCGTGCAAATCTTTTTCTCCACGAGGAATCGCGTATCTGCAAGAGGCCGATGTGTGCTGACATTGTGCCGATCATACCTCTGGCAGAGACATTCCGGCAACGGCGTTTCAGGCTGAGGTTGAGGGACCAGGGCGTGCGCAAAGCGTGCTCTCGCCCCACCGACACTTCCGATAGCCATTCGCTATTCGCTCAGTTCGTTCTCAATTTCTTCGATAGTAGGCAGCGTCCCCTTCAACTTCTCGGGAAGGGCAGCGGCGAGCTGGTACTCGGAGATTCCGATGGGCTTGGAAACGTCGCGCAGCGCATATTCAGCAACGAAGCGGTCCCGGGTCTTACAGAGAATCAGGCCTATGCTTGGTTGGTCGTCCGGATGGCGGAGCAGCTCGTTTACCGCGGAAAGGTAGAAGTTCATCTTACCTGCAAATTCCGGTCGGAACGGTTGCATTTTCAAATCGATGACCACGAAAGCTCTAAGATTCAAGTGATAGAAGAGTAGATCGATGAAAAACTCCTCTTCGCCCACCTGTATTCGGTACTGGCTTCCCACGAACGCGAACCCCACCCCAAGTTCTAATAGAAACTTCCGCAGGTGATCGAGGAGGCCCCGCTCGAGGTCCCTCTCGTGCGCTTCTGGGCCGAGGAGCAGAAAATCGAAGTTGTACGGATCCTTTGTGATTTGTTGGGCAAGGTCGGATTGAGGTAGCGGCAGAGATCGCTCGAAATTGGTGACGGCCTTGCCCTGCCGCCGGAAAAGCCCGCTCTCAATCTGGTGCACGAGAACGTCACGACTCCAGCCGTGCTGCACCGTCGCCCGAACGTACCACTCTCGCTCTATGGGATCTTTGAGATAATCCAGGATCCGAACATTGTGACCCCAGGGGATTTGTGCAACAAGCTGTTGCACAATTGCTTCCTCGGGCCAAGCCTCGGCAAAGGCCCGCATGTACTTCAAATTCCGAGGCGAAAAGCCCTTCATTTCTGGGAACGCGGCCTTCAGATCGCCGGCTAGACGGTCAATTACTTTTGCTCCCCAGCTTTCCCGCTCCTGGCGGGCCAAAATATCGTGCCCGATTTGCCAATAGAGAAACACCAACTCCCGGTTGACCGCTAATGAAGCGCGCAATTGGGCAGCCTGGATTCGCTGCTTCAGGTCGCCCAGCAACTTCGAGTAACCTGCTGGCCCCGGCGCCCGCGTTTCAGCCATCAGGAAACACTCCTCGGCCGCAGATCGTTTGTCTCTTGTCAGCCAACCCTCACCATAACGCGTTTCGCGCCGCGGCTGCCAGTAGTGTTCGTGGTGGTCGCGCTCTCCTTGGATGCCAGATGTCCTTCAACTGTTTTTGGGATCACGGCCTGGCGGCGCTGGGGTCGTGCAGCGTGACGGTTGGACCCCGATCAGATGTCGTTTCACGTAAGCGCCACCGAAACCACGTGCCATTTGTTTGCCCCGCACTGGCGGAGGTGCCCTATGGCACGAAAAGTCGGCCAGATCGTCCGACGTGGCAGTTCTACCTGGCTGGTGCGAGTGTACACCGGCCGCGATGTCGAAACCAAGAAGCGAAAATATCTGAACCAGACCGTCCACGGCGGGCTGCGGGATGCTCAGGCTCATCTCAACAAAATGCTCGGCGAACGAGACTGCGGGCGAAGGCTCGACTCGTCGAAGCAAACGCTCAATCAATATCTGGACCGCTGGCTTGAACTTTGCGCGAAGCCGCGGTTACGCGCGAAGAGCCTCAAGGACTACGAAGGGCTGCTACGCCGTTACGTGCGCCCGGAGCTTGGCACAAAAGCGTTGGCGTCCATCTCAGCGTTCGACATTCAGACGCTTTACGGAGATCTGTTAGCCCGGAGCCTGTCGGCCCGCTCCGTCCGCTATACCCACGCGGTTCTGCGCTCCACCTGGGCGAAGACGCGGTACGCACTCTACACGAGATTCGAAATTCTGCTTGGCTGAACCCAACTGCCGGCGCTACTATCGGGCGTGCGCCAAATGGTCGAGTTCTCGCGGACGGAATATCGTTCGTGCGCGGCGTTCTTGATGCAAAACCACGACATCCAGCGAGTTGATCGTCCGTACGACGTTACCAAAACCCAGCTCATGCCGCCCGACAGGGCACACTGCATAGTGGGCACCGTCAACAGCTCTGATGAACTCCTCCTGGTGATCGAATGGGTCCGCCCGGACGCCAGACACGCTCGCTGTTCCAATGCTCCCGTTCCTGCTGACGGCGCGGCAGGGTCGGGTATCGGCTAACCACCTCGGCTGTCCGTCATCGCGCAATTCCAGACGCTCACCCACGATGCGCGCCGCTGTATTTGTGTGTCTCGGCACTCCCGCCCAGAGCCCTTCCTAACGACAAACCCGGCAATTCTGCGGGTGTTATATTCCGGCACTAACATTCCGCAAAGGCAATTGCAACCTGCCGGCTTATATCGGCGGAAAGACCGCCCTGGAGTTGTTCGATAGCGGCCTTCACTCCTTGCTTTCTCGCGTGGACGATGCCCAAGGTTCGTCAAATCAAGGGCCGAACCTATGATCGACCCGACATTTTGCCCGGTCGCAGGCGCGCACCCCCCAGTTCCGTCGCTGAGGGCCCTTCTCCTGTCCCCTATTGTGAATTCGACCAAGCGCCGGCTCAGCGCGTTTATGGAAGGGTTCAGCGATCTGGGTGTATTTTCCTGGCAGGTTATGCGGGCCGCCGTGACACCACCGTTTGGATTCCGCGAATTATTTCGACGACCTGATGAGATAGAATCCAAATGCCTGTCCCTGGTTGCCGCGGCCGGCGCGGCCATCGCCGTTGTGCTCTCGTTGGAAACTCGTCAGAGCCTGAGCCGTTTCGGGGCCAATTCCCAGCTTCCCTGCCCCTATCGTCTTTGCCGTTATTAAGGAGATGGGTCCGATCATCACCGTTTGGTGGTGAGTGGCCGGGCCGGCGCGCGGGCATTGGCGCGGAGTTGGCATCCATGAAAGTGCCCGCGCAGATAGTGCTATTGAGGCGTCGGTGGTCAACCCTGTCAAGCTTTTGGCAGTGCAATCGTGGAATACCTATGGGCCACCGGCTGGCCTGCCCTTGTAACAGACTTGAAATCTGATTTCGAGCTACGGAGTTACGGCTACGCTCTGAAACGCAAGCTGAGGATGGCGTGCGACGGCATGTTGAACACCAAGGCGGCGGCACCTCTCTGGACCGCTAAATCGAAACCCTCATTGCCGCTGTTGACCAGCACCGCCACTACGCTGCCATCGGGATTACGAAAGGCCGCGTTGGAAGTATTGAGCCGGGTCAGTGGATTGCTGGCGATGCGTCGTGCTCCGCGCTGGATCAAAGGGCTGAAGGTCTGGTAGCCGCGGTAGGCCACGGTCAGGTGCGCGGAAGGCGGATCCTCGCCCTGCGGTACCACGATTGTGTGGGCCATCTTTTCGTAATCGATGCGCACCGGTTCTCTCGGTTGGCCGCGCCCGAGGAATTGATCCGGCCCGCCCCATTCGTCGGTAACGGTGGTCCAACTAATCTGACCGGTGGCTCCGTTCGCGAGGATGTCCATAAGGCGGCCAAGTTCGCTGATGCGGCCGTATCCCCGCTCGGAGAGTACGGCCGGCACGTCCGGATGCTGCCGCCCCAGCAATGCCATTTCTTCCGGCCGGCCGCGGTAATCGTGGAAGGCTACCATGTGGGTGAGCCGTTTCACCCGCGGGTCGTCAAGCAGCGGTTTGGCGAAGTTTTGCGCCATGTCGAAGTTATGGTCCATCAGCCAGAGTTTGGTATCGATGCGGTTAGCCGCGAAGCGTTGGCCCAGCGCCAGAAGCACGTCGCGCTCCTGCTCCCAGGTCCACATGGCCGCCGGAGTGGCGCGGTCGCCACCGGTGGCGGGTTCGTTCTGGACAGTCAGGTACTGGATCGGGATGCCCAGTGCGGCGTATGCCTGGATGCTCTTCACCAGATAATCGGCATACACCTCGGTGAACTCCGAGTTAAAGAATCCGTGCATGATCTGGTGGTTGCTGGTCATCCACGCCGGCACACCCCAGACCGAAGCCAGTATGTGGAGATCGGGGTTGACGGCGCGAAACTCGCGGACTACGTCTATGATGCCGTGATCGATATCTTTTTGCACGCTGAAGTGCGTCAGCATCGGATCGGTCTGGCCCTGGGGCACATCGCAGTAAGTGTAGAAGTTGAAATCCCGGTTCCAGTCCGTGCTGCCGAATCCGATGCGCATCAGATTGAATCCGAGACCGTCCTTGCCGGCCAGGGCAACAATGGCGTCATGGCGCTTCTGCGGGGTGAGCCGTGTCAGGTTCCATACATCGCTGTCGATAATGGTGCCTCCAAAGCCCAGCATTTCCTGGAAGGTGGTCTTTTCGTCCAGGTTGAGGATTTCAACGATGTTGCACTCGGGACTTTTCAGCGCCAGTTCCTGCGGAGAGGGGCGTTGGCAGCGTGCGTCATCCTGCACTGCCATGCGAACCTCGACCCCGTCCCAGGAGAGGCGATGGGGCGGCAAATGGCTCAACTCCTTTGTGCGCGGATTCATGACCTGTCGGCTAGGCCCGGCCACCGGGCAGGCATTGAAGTCGTTCCCGGTGGGCGCCACACGGGATGGCGTTTGGCTCAGGGCAGAGCGAGACGCGCCGGTTGCCAGCAGCAGACCGCCCACGCAGGCCGAAGTTTCAGCAAGAAAGTTACGACGCTTCATCGAACGATCATTCCCGTCAGTTGCCATGAGTCAACTCCTGAGGTCAAGCTGCACCAAGTTCCGCTCACTGGGCCGGCGAGCAATCGGATTCCGTGAATGACGCGGAAACGGCTGGCGCGATACGCCTCCCGGCAAAACATTGCCTGCATTGATTATATAAATCCGACGGCCACAATGAGAGCTATTTGTCCTATTTTGGATCCGGGGTGTGACCTTGCCATCCGAGAGTGCCGCACTCAATCGTTCCGTGTCCTGACTTCGGAAAGGCTGCCGCGTACGTTGGATATACCTGCCCCTTAAGCTGAATTGAGTCGCGGCTCTTGTCCGACAACGCGGGGGCCGTTTTTTGCCGCGACACCAGCGCCGCGGCCAGGGGACACAGTTCCGACCATTCGGGACCAGTCCGCAAGTGGTAGAATTCGGATCGATTCACCTGGAAATCAGATGCCCTCACCTATTTTTCGTCGCAAACTCTTATTGATTCTCTTGTTTAGCGGTCTTTTGTTAAAAGCTCAATGGGCACCCCTCGTCTCCGATCCAGACGCTGCCCAGCGGATTGCCTGGTGGCGTGCGGCACGGTTCGGCATGTTCATGCACTGGGGTGTCTATTCCATTCCTGGCCGTGGCGAATGGGTGCAGTGGGCCGAGCAGATTCCTACGGACCGATACGCCAAGCTGGCCGACCAGTTCCATCCCGAGCACTTTGACGCTGACGCGTGGGCGAGCATCGCCAAGGCAGGCGGTATGAAATACATGGTCCTTACTGCGCGCCACCATGACGGCTTCGCTCTCTTCGATGATTCTGGCAGCAGCTTCACCGCGATGAAATCTGCAGCCCATCATGACTTTGTGGCCGACTATGTCAAGGCGGTGCGCAAGGCCGAGCTTGGTGTTGGGCTGTATTACTCACCCCTCGACTGGCGCTTCCCCGGGTTCTTCTTTCCAGGCATTTACCAGCAAAATGCCATCGAACTTCGCGAGCAATACGCACGGCAGATCGACGAGCTCGCGACCCAGTACGGCAAGTTGGACATTTTGTGGTTCGATGGCGGAGGCAATGAGTGGCTGGGTTTCGGGGGCCTCGAGTTCACAGGCAGCGGCTGGCAGGCGCGTCCGAAGAACAAGCCTTATACGGGCAGCTTCGACTGGCAGGATATCAAGACCGTCGCTCGTCTTCGCCAGTTGCAGCCCGGAATCATCCTGAACGACCGCACGAATGCTCCGGCTGACTTCCGCTCGCGTGAGGGCGACGGAGCGCTTGGAGACTTTGACAACCAGCACCCCTGGGAGTTGTGCACAACGATTACGGAAGGCGCCTGGGGCTACCAAGCCAATGCCAAAGTGAAGCCGCTCGCGCAGCTCCTGCGGTTGCTAGTGGGTGCCGCCGGACGCGACGGCAACATGCTGCTGAATGTGGGGCCGCGCCCCGATGGCCAGATTGACGAGGCTCAGGCGGATCGTCTACGCGAAATCGGCCACTGGCTCAGCCTGTACGGTGAGAGCATCTACGGCACACGCGGAGGGCCGTGGCTTCCGGGAGCGTACGGCGTTTCCACTCATAATGGAGCGCTGATATACGTTCACATTTTGCAGCCACCGCAGAACTCTGAACTGATGCTGCCAACCTTGCCCGCGCGCGTCTTGAAGGCAACATTGCTGCGTGGAGGAGACGTGCCGTTCCATCAAACTGCACAGACCCTGACTCTCAGCCTGCCATCGGGCTCTCCGGGCGCCATCGATACGGTCGTGAGGCTTGAACTCGCCGAGCCATGGACAACCAGCGCAGTAGTCCCAGCTTCGGCGCAGTAGTAGGACTGCTAGAAACGCAAGCTTTTCCCGGTCAGCGACAATTATTCTTTCCTACGTGCTGCCATCGGCGACAATTACCTTCTTTCCCATAACGGTTCCGTCCTTCTACACTGGTGCTGATCGGGTCAGAGGATAAGGCTCTGCAGTGATGCAACCTGAGCGTTGACTCCGGGCCAGACCAGGGCGGTGGCGGCCAAAGCCGCCCCGTTGGTTTGATTTAACAGCCTGGGATGGCCAGGATCGCGGAAAATTCCGGGGGTCTCTGGGGGCAGGGCCCCCTTTAGGGTAAGACTGTTTCCCGAGTACCTTCATTCGTCCTCCGCCTTTCTCTGTTTGGCGTGTTCCATGCGGTAGCTGGGGATTTGAGCTCAAGAATCACGCTGTGGTGCACCAATTGATCGATGGCCGATGCCGTCGTCATCGGAACCAATATGCACCGGGAGGCCCGAAGGGGGGCGCCGCCTGCCTGGCAAAACCTGCCGAGCTCTGGCATCCGCCACACCAATCGTCCGCCCCTGTTTTCTCGGGTGGGAACTGCCCACTTTGCTGCTGCGCGTCTTGGTGGTCCCAGTCAGCCAACGGGTTCCCAGTGAGGCTAACCTGTTTCCCCAAGAGGAACCCATTACGAACATGAGAATGGAAGAACTCGGTGAGGGCACCTTCTCCGGGGTGTTAACCAGGCTGGGAAAATTTCGGATTAGCTTCAGAAAATCCCGGGAACAACGTGTGGGCTTCAGTTTTCAAAGGCCGGAGAGCGACGCTCAGCATGCTGGAATCGGTGCTCGAAAACTACCTTGCAGGCACGCTTCCCCGCGGGGATACGCCGATGCGGCCCCAAGTGGGTTGGCATAATAGGGCGAACACAAAACGTGGACTTTCCTATGCGCACTCTGAAAACGATTCCCACTGCTTACCTCACGGTCGTCTGCGTCCTGGCAGGCGCCTCCGCTCCCGCCGACATCGATCAGGTCAAGAGTTTCGGCACCATGGGCAAGGAGCGCCGCCTGCTCCCGACCGGCACCGAGACCGAACTCTTTCGTTATGCGGGACACGGCGCGCTGACTCACATGTGGTTCGGCGGCGCCTTTAAGGACTACGGTCTCACGCGCATCCGCGTCTACGTCGATGACGAGCGACAGGCGTCTATCGATATGGAGCTGATGATGGGCCATGGCATCGGCTTTCAGGACGACTCCGCCCCGTGGGGCGTCGAGCGCATCGGTAAGACCGGCCAACCGAGCGGCATATACAACACCTATCGCATCCCCTTCGGCCGCAACATCCGGGTGACGGCCGAACGCCGCAACGACGACAAGGAGAATCCCGTCTTCTGGTGGATCGTCCGCGGTATTGAGAATCTGCCGGTGACTCTCGGCGGCGTCCGTCTCCCGGACAACGCGCGTCTGCGGTTGTACAAGACGGAGAACCGCACCGCGCATCCGCTGGAGGAGTTCGACATCTATAACGGCCGCCGGCCGGGCGCGCTTTACCAGGTGGCCATCGCCGCCAAGAGCGCCAACTTCGACTTCCTCGAAAGCTGCGTCCGCGCCTATCTGGGCGGCGCGAAGACGCCGTTGATGCTCTCCTCCGGCCTGGAAGACTATTTCCTCGGAACCTACTATTTCAATCGTGGGAAATACTACACGCCGGTCGCGGGGCTGACGCATCTCGTGCCCGACCGGGAGTTCTCCGGCTATCGCTTTCACGAGGCCGATCCCGTCTTTTTCCCATCGGGCCTGCGGCTCACTGTCCGCGACGGCGAAAAGATCGACGGGCAGGTGTTCGGCCCCCCGCCCGGACCGGCCGATACGGTCTACACCACCTATGTTTGGGTTTACGAGTGGTAGCCCCGGCGTCGTCTCTTGCCGGGGCTGCCCTCCCCAACGGAATGCCGCCTCGCGCGGCGATTCGGTATCGTAAGCATGATGTCCTCCAACCGCCGCACGTTCCTGAAAGTTGCCAGCGCAACTCCGGTCGCTGCCGCCGTCGCCGCGCAGACGCCAACGCAGGCCGCGAAGAGCACGGCCGCGAGCCCTGCCACCGCGCCTGTTCCCGTGAACTGGCCGCGGAAATTCACCGGCGATCAGCTCTCGATGATTGCTTTCCCACTGGGCGGCATCGCCGCCGGCTCCATCGCGCTCGGCGGCCGGGGCCAGTTGCGCGATTGGGAGATCTTCAACCAGCCCGACAAAGGCAACGCTCCGCCCTACGCCTATGCCTCGATCTGGGCTCAGGTCGACGCGAAAAGGCCGGTAGCCAAGGTGGCTGAGTCGCGCATTGGCGCACCCTACGAAGGCGCGTCCGGCCTGGGCTCGAACAATTCGCCGGGACTCCAGCGGCTCGACTCTGCGGTCTTCACCGGCGCTTACCCGATGGCCCATATCGACTTCACCGACCGCCGCCTGCCAGTGAAGTTGTCGCTCGAAGCCTTCACGCCCTTCTTCCCCCTCGATGCCGACGCCTCCGGGTTGCCCGTGGCCGTGCTCCGCTATAAGATCGTCAACCACAATCCAGTGGCCGCGCAGGTGGGCCTCTGCTTCTCCATCGACAATCCGCTGCGCGAGTATGTCGACCAAGGCATGGCGCGTCCGCCTATCGACCGGCGCACGAACGAGCGGCGCGACTCCGAGGGATTGCGTGGTCTATTGATGACCAATCCCGCGCTCGCCGCGGACAACCCGCTTTACGGCAATTTCACGTTGGCTGCGCTGGGCGACGGCGACGTAAGCATCTGGCGCGGCTGGCCGCAGGGCCGATGGTGGAATTCGCCGATGAAGTTCTGGGACGAGTTCTCCGTCAAGGGCCGGCTCGACGGCGAGCCCGAGCCGCGCAGCGCGGTCGGCGCGGTTTGTGTTCGCAAAGAAATCGCCCCGCGCGCCGAGACCGAGATCACCTTCGTGCTTGCCTGGCACTTCCCCAATCGCACGGCGAAGCGCTGCGGCTGGCACGCGGAGAAGGCCTACGAGGATAAGGTCGTCGGCAACTACTACTGCACCCTCTACAACGACTCCTGGGCCGCGGCCGAGCACCTCGCGAAGAACCTCGCTCCGCTTGAGGCCAAGACCGGCCGCTTCGTTCAGGCGATGTGCGACTCGACATTACCCGGCGCGGTTAAGGACGCCGCGATGAGCAATCTCTCGACCCTCGCCACGCAGGTCTGCTTCCGCACCGCCGACGGCGAGTTCCACGGCTTTGAAGGCGCGAACGATAGGGGCGGCTGCTGCCATGGCTCCTGCACGCATGTGTGGAACTACGAGACGTCGACCGCGCATCTGTTTCCGACGCTCGCCCGAAGCCTGCGCAAGGCGGCTTTCGGTTCGATGATGGACGAGGACGGGGCGATCCGCTTCCGCGAAACGCTGCCTACGGGGACTGGCCGCTCAGGCTTCGCCGCCGCCGACGGGCAGATGGGGCAGATCATGAAGGTCTGCCTCGACTGGCGCCTGTCGGGCGATTCGGACTGGCTGAAGGAGATCTGGCCGCAGACGCGCAAGGCCATGGAGTTCGCCTGGATGGCGACGGGATGGGATCCGGACCGGACTGGCGTGCTGCAAGGGCCGCAGCACAACACCTACGACGTCGAGTTCTACGGACCGAACCCGATGTGTGGGATTTACTATCTCGGCGCGTTGCGCGCCTGCGAGGCGATGGCTCGTGCCGTCGGAGACGCACCCTTCGCGGAAGAATGCCACGGGCTGTTCGAGAAGGGGTCGCAGTGGATCGACGCGAACCTCTTCAACGGCGAGTTCTATGTCCAACAAGTCCGCGGTTTGAAGAAGGACGAGATCGCCATGACTATCGTCGGCGACATGGGCTCGGACAACAGCGAGCACCCCGAATATCAGGTGGGTGCGGGCTGCCTGATCGATCAACTCGTCGGGCAGTATCAGTCCGAGGTCTGCGGCCTCGGGCCGCTGGTCAACGAAGCGCACTTGCGCAAGACGCTGGAATCGATTTACCGCTACAACTATAAGCGCGACCTGTCGCAGCACAACTGCGTCCAGCGCACCTTCGCGCTGAACGATGAGTCGGCGGTGGTCATCTGCGACTACGGCAAAGCCGAGCGTCCGGAGATTCCATTCCCCTATTACGCTGAAGTCATGACCGGCTTCGAGTACCAGGCGGCGACGCTGATGATCTATCGCGGCATGGTCGCCGAGGGGGTCGAATGCATAGAGAACATCCGGCGCCGATACGACGGCAAGTTCCGCAATCCCTGGGACGAGGCCGAGTGCGGCCACCACTACGCGCGGGCGATGGCCGCCTGGTCCGGCGTGCTCGCGTTGAGCGGCTTCCACTACGACGCGCCGAGCCTCATCTTGCGCGTGACTCCGCGCGCGCACTCCCCGTTCCAGTGCATCTGGTCGACGGCATCGGCTTGGGGCACCTTCTACCAGGGTGCGTCGTTTGCGCTGAAGGTTGACGACGGCTCGCTTCGTCTCCGTGAGGTTTTACTGCCGGCGCGAGAGGGGTCGGCTCAGCCTCGGAACGTCACGATCGCCGGCCGCGATCTGGCGTTCGAAGCCCGCCGGGTTGATGCGGCGCTGTGGCGGGTCCGTCTGACGGAAGACATTTCGGCTCGAGCGGGGGAGACGCTGACAATCGCCTAGCCGCTCCATACGCCGCCTGAAGACCCCGTTCACCAGATGCTGACTTTGTAAAACCGGCAACCCACGCTATGAATGCATCCGGATCTTCGTTGACCGCATGCCATCGTCCCAGTACTTCCACACATTCACGCGATTCGAGCCTAAGAGGTTCTCCAAGCTCTTGGTCAGATCTAGGACCAGCATGCAAGAGGCGTTTGTGGCCTTGGCGCCGCTGGGTTACGAATGTTAGGGACGGCGCCCCGCAAGCCTAACGCCCACAATCCCCCCTGTCCTCAGAGCGACGAATTGCTTGTGCCGGAGGACGTAAATCCTGCGGTATTCAACTCGGCAAAAAGGTAGTACACTTGCTCGTGTCAATGCGGAGCGCTGGAAACAGAACGAGGGCCGCTGTCCCGCCGCCACAGGGCGGTGAGTTGGCGAGTTGGGGCAGTCTGCCGGAGCCGACCTTTACCCTGCCATGGTAGGGAAGATAAAGCTAGTCTGAATGATGGGGTCTATGAACTCGGTGCACTCTTGCGTTCGTTGGCGCTTATCTAGCCGGCACTGTGCTGTGCGGCATTCGGGCCGACTACCGACGCAACACCGGCGACGCAATCAGGCCCGATTTCGCCGCCCTTGAGGAATCCGTGAAAATGATAGATCGATTTATGATAGTCGCCGCTTGGGCTGCCGCTGGCACGTTGTTGTCGGCGCAGGGTGTGAAGCCGCTGGCTCGGTGGCGCTTCAACGAGAACCAGGGACCGGCGGCGCAGGATAGCGCGGCCGGCATTTCCGACAACATCTCCGGACTGTACAAGTTCGTTCCCGGCGTGGCAGGTAACGCGCTTCAGTTTGACGGTTACACAACCTACATCCAGCGGGAATCGAAGCAGCTGCCGACGATCACGGGAGGCTTCACTGTGGAAGCCTGGGTGGCGCTCGATGCTTATCCTTGGAACTGGGTACCGATCGTCGATTGGGAGCGCGACCTGCAGGCGGGCTACTTGTTCGCGATCGATTCCTATGGCCGCATCGGGCTCCACGCAGCAGTAGCGGGATCGTGGCAGGTACTCAGTTCGAACTCTAAGGTTCCCCTAAAACGCTGGACCCACGTTGCTGCAAGTTTCGATCCGGTGCGCGGAATAGCGCTCTACATCGACGGCAGGAATGTGGGGCAACTGGCCGCAATTGGCGCGCTGACTCCGCCCGAATGCACCGACCTGCTGATCGGCCGCGTCCGCGAGAAAATGATGCCGGTGCCGTCCGGGCTGATTCACCCCAGACATACCATCTACTACTCGCTGGAAGGCGCGCTCGACGAACTGACGATCCACGGCCGCGCGCTCGATGCCGCGGAGATCGCCGCCAAAGTGGCCGCGGTCAAGGTTCCTCCAGGGATGTCGTCGCCGTGGGCCCTGATGCCGGCGGGCGCTCCCGGGCCGGGACGCTTCGGAGCTTATTACGAGACGCTCCGGTTCCAGGACACGTGGGACCGGCCGCGGCGGATCGGGCCGGCTTCCGATGTGGTGGTCCGTTTTCCGCAGTCGGGAATGCGATTGGTTTTCTGGCAAGGCAATAATTATGTCCCGGCGTGGGTGACGGAGAACGGCAAATGGTACACCGATGAATTCCTGGAGGCTTACAACAAACCGCAGTGCCCGGATGGCGAGGACTGCGAGCCGATGTCCGATAAGCAGAGCCGCTACTCACATGTGCGAATCCTGGAAAGCAACGATGCACGGGTGGTGGTTCACTGGCGCTATGCGCTTTCGGAAACGGAGAACTATAAGGGCGCATATGCCGATCCGCTCACCGGGTGGTTCGACTGGGCCGACGAATACTGGACCGTATATCCCGACGGCGTGGCGGTGCGCAAGCAGGTGCTGTGGAGTTCGCATCTCGACGGCGTCCGTCCCGGCGACCCCGTGGGCGAGGCGCCCCACGAGTTCCAGGAGACCATCGTGCTGAACGGCCCCGGCCAGTGGCCCGAGGACAACATCAACTTCGACGCCATCACGCTGGCCAACATGAAGGCTGAGACCGCTGTCTATTCGTGGAAAGAGAAGGCGAAGGACGTGTTTGACTATCCGCATGGGCCAGACTCGTTCCCAAATCCGCGCGATGCGAATATCCAGTGGATCAACCTGAAGTCGGAGTGGAAACCTTTTCAGATTGTCTCCCAGCCAGCCAGGTTCACGGCTTATAACGGTGAGAAAACGATGTCGTCATTCGAGTGGTGGAATCACTGGCCAGTGGCGCAGATCGACTCCAGTGGGCGGCCGGCGCTGGCTCCGGACCGGGCGTCGCACACCTCTCTTTCTCACATCTACTGGCCCTCGCAGGAGGCAACGGAGTCAAGCGTTACAAAACTGCTGATGGACGGACTTAC
>Ga0326727_10018469_pt1 | contig 14230 bp, 8 predicted proteins | sample MB2enrmetagenome_FD_207643 | JGI IMG/M metagenome (GOLD analysis project Ga0326727, IMG submission 207643) | Lab enriched peat soil microbial communities from McLean, Ithaca, NY, United States - MB29MY | ecosystem: Environmental > Terrestrial > Soil > Wetlands > Peat | place: USA: New York...
GAGCTGTATCTGGAATACCTCCACGACCGCAAGACCGTCGACGAAAGCTGGAAGAGCGTCTTCGAGGAGAACGGTCACACCGATACGAACGGTCATCCTGGCGATACCGCTGGCAATGGCCGCGTTCCGTTGACCACCACCACCGAGTCAACGCCGGTGACGACCGCTTTGGCGTCACTACCGCGGCATCAGCCAGTGGAAGGCGAACAGCTTGTTCCACTCCGCGGTCCCGCGGCAAGGATCGCGGAGAATATGACCGCGAGCCTGACGCTCCCTACGGCGACATCGCAGCGTCAGATTCCGGTGAAGGCCATCGAAGAGAACCGCCGCGTGCTGAATGACCATCGGGTGCTGAATGGACGAGGCAAAATCTCGTTCACGCATCTCACCGGGTGGGCCATTGTGCGCGCGCTGGAAAAAGTTCCCGCGCTGAACCACGCCTTCGCGGCAGGCGATGGAGAGATCTTCCGCGCCATCCGGCCAAAGATCAATCTCGGCATTGCCGTGGATGTCGCCGGGAGGGAAGGCTCGCGCTCGCTCAAGGTTCCCAACATCAAAGACGCGGGGTCGATGACGTTCGCGCAGTATTTGAATGCCTTTGACGACATTGTCGCGCGCGCGCGGACGGGGAAACTCGGTGTGCCCGATTTCGAGGGGACCACTATTTCGTTGACGAACCCCGGTACCGTCGGCACGGTGGCTTCGGTGCCGCGCCTCATGCCAGGCCAGGGGGCGATCATCGCGACCGGCGCCATCGATTATCCGGCGGCTTTCCGCGGCATGCCCGCGGAACTGCTGAATAATCTCGGCGTGAGCCGCGTGATGACGGTCACCTGCACCTACGACCACCGCATCATTCAGGGAGCGGAATCCGGTCTGTTTCTGGCGCGCCTGCAGGAACTGCTGGAAGGCCAGGACGACTTCTACGAACAGATCTACGCCGATATTCATGTCCCCTTCAAGCCGGTGCGTTGGGAAGTGGACAAGCGCGAGAAGATTGCCGCGCCCGGACTATCTCGCGCCGATGAAGCTGCCAAGCAGGCGGCCGTGCTCCAGCTTGTCCGTGTGTATCGGGTGCGCGGACATCTGATGGCTCAGCTCGATCCGCTGTCAACGGATCGTCCATACCATCCCGACCTCGATCCGGCCACCTATGGCCTGACCATCTGGGATCTCGACCGCGAATTCCACACGGGCACGTTCGCCGCCAGCGGCCACCGCAAGTACGCCACGCTGCGCGAAATTCTGGAGATGCTGCGGCAGACCTACTGCGGCACGCTCACCTGCGAGTACATGCACATCCAGCATCCCGAGGAACGCGAGTGGCTGGAACTGCAGATGGAACCCACCGGCAATCGCTGGGAACTGGATGCGGCCACCCGTGTGCGCGCCCTCAACCGGCTGATCGAAGCCGAAGAGTTCGAGCATTTCCTGCAGAACCGGTTCGTGGGCCACAAGCGGTTTTCGATGGAAGGGTCGGAATCGGCCATGACCATCCTGGACGAAACGCTGGAGCTGGCATCCGACGGCGGCGTGCGCGAAGTGGTGATCGGCATGGCGCACCGCGGCCGCATCAACGTGTTGGCGAATATTGTCGGCAAGCCACTGGTGCAGATCTTCTCCGAATTCGAGGGCAACGTCGATCCCGACAGCACACAGGGCTCCGGCGACGTGAAATACCATCTGGGCGCTACCGGAACGCGGCGCTCGGCAGAGGGCAAGGAGATCACTGTTTCGGTAGCCTTCAACCCGAGCCATCTGGAGGCAGTCGATCCGGTGGTGGAAGGCATCGTGAGGATCAAGCAGGATCGCATGGGCGACGAGTCGCGCGAGCGCGTAATGCCCATCCTGATTCATGGCGACGCCGCGTTCGCGGGGCAGGGAGTGGTGGCGGAGACGCTGAATCTTTCGCAGCTCTCCGGTTACCACACCGGCGGCACCATTCACATCGTCATCAACAATCAGATTGGGTTTACCACCAATCCGCAGGAGTCGCGCTCAGCGACGTATTCGACCGACGTGGCGCGCATGGTGCAATCGCCTATTCTGCACGTCAACGGAGACGATCCCGAAGCCTGCCTGCGCGCGACTCAACTCGCTTACGGGTTCCGGCAGAAATTCAAGAAGGACATCGTCATCGACATGGTGTGCTACCGGCGGCACGGCCACAACGAAGGCGACGATCCCAGCTACACGCAGCCGTTGCTTTATCGCAAGATCAAGGACCACCCCTCGGTGGCGGTGCTCTACTCGCAGCGGCTGATCCGCGACAACGTGGTGTCCGCCGAGCGCGTGGCAGAGATGCGCGAGGAGGTGCCCGCGCGGTTGAACAGCATTTACGACGCGGCGCGCCACCATGCCGAGAAATATCTGGGAGACGAACTCAGCGCCTCCAGCTCGACCGACATTACGAGAGCACGGCCGCACACGGCAATTTCGACACTGGCGATCCAGAGAATCATCAGCGGCCTGGTGACGTTCCCGGCGAATTTCCACGTTCATCCGAAGCTCAGAGGATTTCTGGACAAACGGAGGGCGCTGCTCGACGGCGGGTCGGCAGATTGGGCTACGGGTGAAGCGCTGGCGTTCGGAAGTCTGGTGCTGGAAGGCACGCCGGTAAGGCTGAGTGGCCAGGACAGCGCGCGCGGTACGTTCAGCCAGCGGCATCTCGAATACTACGACTACGAGGACGGTCACAACTACATCCCGCTGCAGCATCTGGAATCCGGCCAGGCGCCCTTCGAGGTGTTCGACAGCTCGCTGAGCGAATATGCAGTGATGGGATTCGAGTTCGGCTACAGCGTGGGCGATCCTATGCGGCTGGTGATCTGGGAAGCGCAGTTCGGCGATTTCGCCAACGGCGCGCAGATCATGATCGACCAGTTCGTCGCCAGCGCCGAATCGAAGTGGGGACAGCCGAGCGGCATCGTGCTGCTGCTTCCGCATGGCTACGAAGGCCAGGGCCCCGAGCATTCCAGCGCGCGCATTGAGCGCTTCCTGCAATTGTGCGCCGAGAACAACCTGCAGGTGTGCAACTGCAGCACGCCCGCGCAATATTTCCACTTGCTGCGGCGCCAGATGTACGGCGGTCCCGACCAGAGCGCGGTGCGCAAGCCGCTGATCGTTTTTACTCCTAAGCGTGGACTGCGCAACCCGCGCACCGTTTCACCGCTGGACGATTTCGCCGCCGGCCGTTTTTCCGAAGTGCTGCAGGACAGCACGATCGCCGATGCAGCTCGCGTCCGCCGCGTGCTGATTTGTTCAGGACAGATTTACTACGACCTCCTCACCGCGCGCGAGCAGCGCAAGGTGGACGACGTGGCCATCGTACGGCTGGAGCAGATTTATCCGTTCCCCGCCACTGAGATGAAAGAAGCGGTGCACCGCTATCCGGCTTCCGCCGAGGTGGTGTGGGTGCAGGAAGAGCCGCGCAACATGGGCGCGTGGGAGTTTGTACAGGACGTGATTGGGGCGGTGCTGGAAGGGAAACGTCCGCTGCGCTATCTGGGCCGCGTGGAGTCGGCCAGCCCCGCCGCCGGGTCGCTGAAGCGCCACAACGAGGAGCAGACGGACATCCTGGAAGCGGCCTTCAATGCCGCGCCGGTGCTGAAGCTGAGGGGAAGACGGCGAAGGTAGGGAGCGGGCGGCCTCACACGGCTTGGCGTGAGGCTCGGTCCTGCCGGTGCTCCAGGACTTTGCTTTCGGTCCAGTAGATGCGGGCCATCTCCTCTCATGGGGAACGGGAGACCGGGGCAATTGCGGCCGCTGCCCACTCCATCCACCCCTTTGCCCGTCCGTGCAAAAAGTTTAATGCGCGCGCCGGTCGTTGTGAAGCTGGGAACTTCCCCGCATAAATTCCCCGATCTCATGTGTTTTCCGTCATTTGCCGCGGGACCTTTTCTTCCGCCTGAAAGCACCTCGGAAGTATTGCCAGAGCGCCCGGCAGGGCTGTATGAACAGAGATGCAACTCGGCGCCGTTTGGCGCCCCAGATCATTTCCAGAAAAACCCAGGGAGGCAGTATGAAGAGTTGTCAACGGCACCAGGCTGGCACCAGTGTGCTTGCCGCTTTAACAATCTTGCTTTTTGGATCCTTTGCCCGATCGGAAGCGCAGGAAATAACCCCTGCTTCCCAGACGGTCTGGCAACACGTGGGAAGGGTTTACCTGAACCCAACCACCGGCATGGCTGTGTATGCCGGCTACCTAACCCACATCAACGGAATGACCAGCTCACTGTTCAACGGGTCGCCGAGCCAGGCCACCGCTTACTTCACCTTCAGCACGGACGTGTTGCAGCTCACACCCCTGCCTACCAATGGCGATGTTGCTCTCAGTTTTGTTTCCGCTGGAACATTCAACGTCTACTACAACGCTAGTCCGAACGGCAACTGGAGCAACCCGAGCACTTTCTCGAGCGGACAGTTGATCGCCACCTTCGCGAGACAACAGAGCCTGTTCCCGGAAATTGGACCTATCGGTTTTCACGTTCTTTCAGAAACTCTGGTGTCCGGCGGGAGGTTCGAATTCGATGGCGTGACTTTCGACTTCAACAAGATTGCCCCACACGGGATCACCTTCGTCCAGTTTTTCAGTACCACGCCGCAAACCGGAACCACGGAGTATCCAGACGCCTTTGCCGGTGCCGGCGCCACGATAGCCGTCGGGGGCAGCCAACGCTAGTTCCCGCATCTGCTACCTTCCGCCCGCCCGGCTCGGCTGGGCGGGCTGGTTCTGACTTCATCGCCCAGAGCCTCGCCTCATTCCGTGGCCCGGTGGGGCGCCTCCGGGCAGACAGGCCGCACGTAACCTCATCGCGCCCCGACTCGTCCGACTCGCCGACCACTCACGGCGATCGGGAGAGTATCACCGGCATCCGCTCGGTCGCCGGCGTCACGAAAAAAGGCTCGGTCCTGCCGGGGCTCCAGGTGGTCATTGCTCCAGCCCCGCACGACGCAGCAGGTCGTGGAAGCGGGGGGTGGAGCGCACGAAGTCGAACTCGGGAGCGGTTCTTGCCGCCACGGCGAAGTCGTCGAAAGGGTAGCCGTCGCGGAATGCATGGTCGAACCATTCGAGCACTTTGTCCTTGTTTTCGGCTGTCCCGAATTGAAGGGCGATGTCGAGGGCGATGTAAGGGCCTTTGTAGCGTCTCTCTTTGAGATGTGCGCACTCCACCTGCGCGGCGCGAAGGCCCGATCTGGCGAATGCCGCGGCCACCGCGTCCAGGTCGCGCGACAACACTGGAAGGTGCGCCAGAGCCGCGACGTTTCTTTCTTCCGCCAGGGCATCCGGGACCCTGCCTTCGATCCAGTAGACGCGGGCCATAAACACGTGGGAACCGGGAATTTGCGGGGCAATTTCGGCCTCAATTTCAGCCTGCTCAAGGGTGCGATCGTACTCGTGCAGACCCAAAAGCGCGTACAGGCGCAGATGATTGACCGGAAGGGAGAACGGATCCAGTTGTAGCGCCTGCCCGTTCTCTGCCAGCGCCTCTTCCAGGCGGCCGAGCTCCAGCAGATAGAGAGACCGCCAATGGTGGGCCATCACATAGTTGGGGTTCAAATCGAGCGCTCGTCTCAGCTCCTTGTCGGCATCGGGGAATCTGTACCGGTCGGTATCGATGATTCCGAGCGATGCGTGGGCCTCGGCCAGGTCCGGATCGAGCGCCAGCGCCTTCCGGGCGTATTTCTCCGCCAGGGGCAAGTCCACTTTTGCCCACCAGCTCACTGCATAGCAATCGGCGAGGCCGGACCAGGCAAGTGCGAAGTGGGGATCCTCCCGCAGCGCCTCCTCGAAGTACCCGACCGCCGCCGTAGCGGGCTCCGGAGTTCTTTGATTGAAAAGGTAACGGCCACGCAGGTACGCGTCATATGCGCGCGGATTGGTGGTTGCGCTGTGGGCCAGGCGTGTCTCCTGGGCGGGGGTCAGCCTCCCGGTTATTTCGTGAGTGATCGCCAGGGCCATGTGCCTCTCCAGTTGTATGACGTCTGCGGAGTCGCGCTCATAGCTCTCTGCCCACAGGTGCCTGTCGGTCCGCGCCTGGAGCAACTGCGCGGTGATTCGTACCCGGCCGCCGGAGCGCTGCACCGTGCCTTCCACGGCGGCGTCCACATTCAACTCCCGAGCAATTTCCGACAGCGGCTTCCTGGTGCCTTTGTATTGCATCACCGAGGTCCGCGAGATCACGCGCAGGGTGATTACTCTGCCAAGATCGGTGATCAGGGCTTCGGTCAGGCCGTCGGCGAAGTATTCCTGCTCGGGATCGCGCGACAGATTCTGGAGCGGCAGGACGGCGATGGAGTCAATTCCGGGCCGGGTCACCGCGCTCTTCAGGTGGAAGGCTGTCAGCAAGCGGTCGCGCAGGTTGCCCACCTGGAAGGCGAACAGAACAGCCGCGATGGCCACAACGGCGCCAGAGACCGCCGCGGCAACCCACCAGCCCTTTGACGACTCCCCTCGCGGGCGCTCCGGCCGGGCGGGCGCGGCTCCCTCCGGCTCAAGGCCGGGAACGAAATCCGCGATGACGTCCACCGGCGCGATGAACCGATAGCCGCGACGCGACAGCGTTTCAATGAAGCGCGGGGTCGTCGCCGAATCGCCCAGGGCCGTCCGGATCTTGTTGACGGCTTTGGTGAGGCTATTGTCGAAATCGACAAAGGTCCCCTCGGGCCAAACCCTGGCCTGAAGCTCGCTGCGGGTGACGATGTCGCCGGGTCTTTCAAGCAGAGTCGCCAAGACCTCGAATGGCTGGTCTTCCAGTTTGATCCGGACACCGCGTTTCCGCAGTTCCCGCGCCTGCCGATCAACTTCGAAAACTCCGAAGCGGACCCGATTAGGTGAGATCACTGCTCCAGCCCCGCACGCCGCATAAGGTCATGGAAGCGAGGGGTGGAGCGCACGAAGTCGAACTCGGGAGCGGTTCCTAAGTTGAAGTCCGTGTTGGCCTCGGTGTCGCGGAACGCCTGGTTCAACCATTCGAGCACTTTGTCCTTATTCCCGGCTAACCCGTATTGAAAGGCGATGGCCAGGGCAAGGTAACCGCCTTTGTAGCCTTTCTCTTTGAGCTGTGCGGACTTCACCTGCGCAGCGCGAAGGCCCGATCCGGTGAAAGCCGCGGCCACCGCGTTCAGGTCGCTCGGCCGCGCCGGAAGTTCCGCCAGGGTGGCGGCGTTTCTTTCTTCAACCAAGGCATCCGGGACTCTGCCTTCGATCCAGTAGATGCGGGCCATCTCCTCATGAGGCCAGGGAGCCTGGGGGGCAATTGTGGCCTCTGTCTCAGCGTGCTCCAGGGCGCGATCATACTGGTGCAGGCCTAAAAGGATGTTCACGCCCAGATGATTGGCCGGAAGTGAGAACGGATCCAGTTGTAGCGCCTGCCCGTTCTCTGCCAGCGCCTCTTCCAGGCGGCCGAGGGTCAGCAGATAAAGAGACCGCCAGTGGTGGGCCATCACATAGTTGGGGTTCAAATCGAGCGCTCGTCTCAGCTCCTTTCCGGCATTGGGGAGTCTGCGCCGGTAAGTATCGATGATTCCGAGCGACGCGTGGGCCTCGGCCAGGTCCGGATCGAGGGCCAGCGCCTTCCGGGCGTACTTCTCCGCGAGGGGAAAGTCCACCTTTGCCCACCAGCTCACCGCATAGCAATCGGCGAGGCCGGACCAGGCGAGCGCGAAGTGGGGATCCTCCCGCAGTGCCTGCTCGAAGTATCCGATTGCCGCCGCGGTGGGTTCCGGAGTTCTTTGACCAAAAAAGTAACGGCCGCGCAGGTAAGCGTCGTATGCCCGCGGATTGGTGGTTGTGCTGTGAGCCAGGCGTGTCTCCTGGGCGGGGGTCAGCCGCCCGGTGACCTCGTGAGCGATCGCCAGGGCCATGTGCCTCTCCAGTTGTATGACGTCTGCGGAGTCGCGCTCATAGCTCTCCGCCCACAGGTGCCTGTCGGTCCGCGCCTGAAGTAACTGCGCGGTGATTCGTACCCGGCCGCCGGAGCGCTGCACCGTGCCTTCCACGGCGGCGTCCACATTCAACTCCCGGGCGATCTCGGGCAGCGGCTTCCTGGTGCCTTTGTATTGCATCACCGAGGTCCGCGAGATCACGCGCAGGGTGATTACTCTGCCAAGGTCGGTGATCAGGGCCTCGGTCAGGCCGTCGGCGAAGTATTCCTGCTCGGGATCGCGCGACAGATTCTGGAGCGGCAGGACGACGATGGAATCAATTCCAGGCCGGGTCACCGCGCTCTTCAGGTGGAAGGCGGTCAGCAAGCGGTCGCGCAAGTTGCCCACCTGGAAGGCGAACAGAACAGCCGCGATGGCCACCGCGGCGCCGAGGACCGCGGCGGCGATCCACCAGCCCTGTAGCGACGCCCCTCGCGGGCGCCCAGCGCGGGCAGGCGCCGCTCCCTCCGGTCCGGGGCCGGGAACGAGGTCCGTGACGATGTCCGCCGGCGCAATGAACCGATAGCCGCGACGAGACAGCGTTTCAATGAAGCGCGGGGTCGCCGCCGAATCGCCGAGAGCCGTCCGGATTTTATTGATGGCTTTGGTGAGGCTTTTGTCGAAATCGACAAAGGTCCCCTCGGGCCAGACCCTGGCCTGGAGCTCGCTGCGGGTGACGATGTCGCCGGGCTTTTCGAGCAACACCGTCAGGATCTCGAATGGCTGGTCTTCCAGTTTGATCCGGACACCGCGTTTCCGCAGTTCCCGCGCCTGCCGATCAACTTCGAAAACTCCGAAGCGGACCCGATTAGGCCCGATAGCCATTGCTTTTCGGGAAAGCTTAGCATGCCGGGGCGACATTGTAAAGGAGCAACTCCACGGATTTAATGTGTTTTCTGTTGTTTAGCGCGGGACCTTTTCTTCCGCGGGAAAAGACAAACGATGCGTTGCCATTTCGTGAGAACCGATGGCACTTAGGCTGCGGAGGTAAGCATGAGAACTCGCAGCTTCGTTTTGCTCTTCACGGTGGCGCTCCTCGCGACGCTCCCAATTCGTGCGCAGCTTACGTGTGTGCCGGTCGGTGGAGTACTGATGACGAATATCGCCGCCATCGACAACGTCTATAACCTGGGGCCGGTCTTCGGCGATCTGCAAGGCAGTGTGGCGGCCAAGATCGTGAGTGCCAACGCCAGCGGCACTTACACCCTTCAACATTACTGGGTCACGACTTCAGGCGACACGATCTTGTTCAGGCCTGCCGTCCTGACGCCAACCTACCCGACAAGCGACCACAACATCATAGCCGTGCCGTGGGGCAACTACAGCAGCGACATTTCCGGCGGCACAGGGAAATTCGAAGGCGCCACCGGTACGATCAACTACTTCGGGATGGCCGACTTCAACAAGAGCACTCTGGTGCTGAGATATTTAGGAACAGTGTGCCATCCGCCGTTCTGAAGCCAACCTGCCCGTCGAGCGGCGACAACGTCGCGGCCGAGCCGTCGGGGCAATTAGAGCAGCGACATCTCCGGCGACGCAGTGAAAAGTGTTGCCACAAGCAGCCGACAGTGGCTAATTCACCGCGCCCGGGCATACCCGGGCGCGGCTCGGTAGTAATCTCCGCACGAAGCCAACGACGGCTCTGACTGGCCAATGCTGAGTCCGAGCTGCTTCAGAATTCGGTAGAAGAGTGGAGGGCCGATTTGCCGTCCACCGTGAATCGGGATAGTGGTGGAACGCCCGTCCTGGTGCCGCCATCGTTCGTGGCTCCCGGTTTGGCGCGCTTTCAAAAACCAAGCTTGGTAGCGACGCGGCGGAGTTCTTCAACGCGGGCGCTAGGCATGCACGATTTCGATCGTGTCCGCGGGTAGAGGTTTTTGCCGTTCCCGGTATTCTTCGGAAATCAACCTAAATACAGCAGCAAGTTCGACGAGGGCCTCTTCTCGAGTGGACATGAGCGCGTGACATCCGGGAATCGCCGGGACTTCGGCGACCCATCCGTCGGGTTGGTTTTGATACAACACCACCTTGTAATCGTCCAGGCCCATCGGCCCATTGTAACGAATGCGGCGCTTCGATTCTCCGCAGGGCATCCTGGTTGCTTACCGCATCACCGTCCGCAGCAGCGTGCTCAGGCCGTTCCACAGGATCTGCACGCCGATGCAGACCAGGATGAACGACGACAGGCGGATGATGACATTCATCCCCGAGTCGCCGAGGGTGCGTCCAATGCGTTCCGCGAAGCGGTAGCTCACGTAAATGGACGCCGCGATCAAAACCGCGCCCAGCAGCATGCCGGCGATCAGAGGCCATCGCCATTCCGAGCCTTCAGGCCGGTTGGCGCCCACGGTGATGGCCGTCGCGATCGTCCCCGGGCCCACGGTGAGGGGCAGCGTGAGAGGATAGAAAGCCTGGCGCGAGTAGCCGGCCTCATTGCATTCCCTGTGAGAGCCGCTGGTACCGCCGCCTTCGTCGCCATTCGGCTCGCGCAGAAGCGCCCAACCGGTTGCAATCACCACCAGCCCTCCGCCCACCTGCACCACGGGCAGCGAAATCCCGAAGAAGGCCAGGATATGAGTTCCGATGAAGATTGAGGCCAGGATCAGAATGAGGCCATTGACCGCGATCATTCTTGCCAGCACTATGCGGCCGCGGCTGGACAGTCCGCGCGTCAGCGACAGAAAGATGGGCGTGTTGCCGATGGGATTGACGATGGGAAACAGCGCTCCGACAACAAGCAGCGTATACTTCACGAGAGCGGTGAGCGGGCCTGCCATCAACGCTCACTTTACCGCAGCGAAGCGCCAGGCCTCACGGATTTCGCGAATCTGCTCCGCGTGCCGCACCGGATGCGCAATCAGCAACCACAGGCACTCATAACAGGTGATGCTTCCGGCGGCCGGATGCATTGTCGACAGACTCCGTAGATCTTCCGGGCAGAATTCCACCCAGCCAATGGTGCGCTCGCGGCGCTCCACGAACTGCTCAACCGCTTCGGAGAGCGATGCGAACCGGCCACTCGGCCGCACCGGTTCCGGGGCCACCCACTTCCGGCTCCGATCCGCCGCCGCTGCCCGGAGGCGTTTCTCACGGTCTGCATCCGATAATCCCGGTTCTGTGACCGGTGTCCCCTGACGAACCCCGCCGAACATCCCCGATTCGGCGACCGCCACATGCTCGGCGCCTTCGAAGATCGACCATCGGTCCGGAGCCGGCTTCCAAACCGCTTCCGCTTCGGTCACGCCGTCCAGCGCGCGCAGGAAGACCTGCTGGCTTTCACGCAGGGAATGGAGAAACAATCGCCTGTCGGTTTCGTCCATCGCTACCTCGCCAGCGGCATCACGATTTCCATGCCGCCGATCACGCCGCGCCTCGGCATGGGTACGCCCAGCACCTCCTGATAGATGGTGTCGGTGATGTTGGTGAGTTGAAGAAATGGCCGCACCCGCCCGTTCGGCCGCGCGAGCGAGGCATCCCAGAGCGCGTAGGGATTGCGGGCATATCGGTCCAGCGCTCCGACGTGAGTGCGCCCCACCAGCCACGGTCGAATAGTTCCCTGCCAGCCCACCACGGCGTTATTAATCGGGTAATTGAACACGTATTTCGAAATCACGTCGCCGATATCGCTGCGATCGCCAATCAGGCCAGTGTAGCCGACTGAGATCACTTCGTTCTCGCGCAGCCGGAATTCGGCCGAGCCCTCGAAACCGGTGAACATCAGGTGATCGAAGTTAGTCGCCTGATAGATATTTGTTTGCGGATTGAGAACGTAATCGATCAGGTTGGTATCGCGCCGTTGAAACATGGTGGCCGACGCTTTGAATCGCCGCCCCGCGAAGTAATCGACGCCGCCTTCGTAATTCCACGATGTTTCAGGCTTCAGGTTCGGGTTGCCCAGATCGGACGGATCGCTGTAATAGAGATCGGTGTAGGAAGGCAGCCGGAAAGCGCGGCTGGCCGAAGCACGCGCCTTGAATCTCGAATTGATCCAGTAGCCGGCCGACGCGGTGGGGCTCACCTGATTGCTGAGGCCATCGTAGACATCGTCGCGCACGCCGAGGTTGAAGGAGAACCGGCGCAGCGCCCGCGTGTCCCACGATGCGTAGAGGGCTTCGTGATTGCGCGCGTGAATGCCGAGATTATTGCTGTCGATGGACTCTTCGTAATACTCCGCGCCGTAATGCAATTGACCGATGGGCAGCTTGTCCTTGCGCCGCAACGCGCCTTCATAACTCTCCAGATAATGATGATTGGTGTAGATCTCCGGGTCATCACGAAAGAGCACATAAAGATCGGTGTGTCTGCGAAATGCGAAGTCGGCCTCGGTGTTGGTGCCGAGCTCCTGGCGGATGGATGCGAACCAGCCTTTGGTGCGCTCCCATGAGGGGTAATCGCCATAGAAATCGTTCGCGCCGAACGGCCGGTCGCTGAGTGTGAGCAGCAGGTCAGTGAAGCCGAGACGCGTTTTGGCGTGGCTGATGGAGGTGAAATCGAGGTCGCGGTAATCGCGGTCGGGCATGAAGCCGTCGGAGAAATCGCGTGCCCCGAAAAGCTGTTCGCTGAGTTTGTCGTCGCCGAACGAGAGCGAGCCGCTCTCCTCATTCGTTCCAAAATTGCCGAGCCCGCCGCGCAGGCGCAACTCCGGTTCCTCTGACGGCTGCCGCGTGAGAATGTTGATCACGCCGCCGATCGCGTCCGAACCGTACTCGGCGGAGCCCGAGCCGTTGAGAATCTGTAGCTCGGACACGGCATCGAGAGGGAGCGGCAGATCCATGTTGTGATGGCCGCTCTGCGCGTCGTTGATGCTCATGCCATCGAGCAGCACGAGGGTCTGGCCGAAAGTGCCGCCGCGAATGGAGGCGTCGGACTGGATGGTGTTGGGGTCGCGCTCCTGCATGTCCACGGAAGAATCCATCCGAAGATAGTCGGCGAAGGAATTGAACAGCAGGCGCTCACCGCTGACGGTGAAGACGTCGACGCTGCGGTCGGCTTCTTCAAGAGGGATGGGCTCAAACGTCCCGGTGACTAGAACGACTTCTTTCTGCGGCGGCGGAATGGCGGGTATGGTGCTGGAAGTATTGTCCGGCGCCGTTTGCGCGAGACAGGAGGACACTACGAGCGCGGGAAGCAGAGCGAACCGCATGGGGAAACTTCAGAATAGCAGGGGCCGGGGGGCGGCCACTCCGATGGCGAAACATTTCATGCTAGGCTTGTTTTTTTACATGCATCCACAGGAAAACAGCGTGGATCTTGCAACGATGCTTCGGAAGGCCTTTCTTACAGATACACCGCATCCCCTGTTGAAAGGATGTGGATAAAACATCGCGGGCGCGCAACGCGCGACACGCTTAGCTAATGTAGGGTTCATTCCATCCATGGCTGCCACCGACATCGCCCTCGCCAAGGGCCTTCCCGCGAATCTCGATGCCGAGCGGTTCGTGCTCGGCTCCATCCTGCTGGACGACTCGGCGTTCATCGAAACGGCCGGAGTGCTGGAGGCGGACGACTTCAGCCTCGAGAAGCACCGCCGCATCTTCCAGCGCATGACCGAGCTGTTCGAGCGCGGCGAGCGCATCGACCGCGTCACCGTGGCCAACGAGCTGATGCGTCGCGGACAGCTCGAATCGGTGGACGGGCTCAGCTACCTGGTGTCGCTCGACGAAGGTCTGCCGCACATCGCCAACCTCGAAAGCTATGTGCGCATTGTCAAGGACAAGTCCCTGCTGCGGCGCATCATCTTCTCATCGCAGAAGCTGATCGACCGCTGCTTTATCGGCGAGGACGACCCGAATGAGATCCTCGCAGGCGCGGAAGAGAATCTGCTGAAGCTGGGCGACGCGCGGGCGTCGGACGCGCTGGCGAATCCCGACACCATTATTCGCGAATACGAAGGCGGCATCAACGCTTTCCTCGATCCCAGCAAGCGCATCAAGGGGCTGAGCACCGGTTACCTGAAGCTGGATGAGATGACCGGCGGCCTGCACGCGGGTGAACTGGTGATTCTGGCGGCACGGCCGTCGATGGGGAAGACCGCGCTGGCTCTGAACATCGCCCAGCACGTGGCGACGAACCCACAACACAGCCGGACTGTCGCTGTGTTCTCGCTGGAAATGTCGAAGGAATCTCTGCTGACGCGCATGATCTGCGCGGGCGCGCGGGTGGACCAGCAGAAGTTCCGCGCGGGCTATCTCAATCAGGATGAGCGCCGGCAATTGCAGCAGTCGGCTAACGAGCTGGTGAAAGCGCCGTTATACATCGACGACACCTCCGGCATCAACATCATGGACATCCACGCCAAGCTGCG
>Ga0326727_10018470_pt1 | contig 14229 bp, 9 predicted proteins | sample MB2enrmetagenome_FD_207643 | JGI IMG/M metagenome (GOLD analysis project Ga0326727, IMG submission 207643) | Lab enriched peat soil microbial communities from McLean, Ithaca, NY, United States - MB29MY | ecosystem: Environmental > Terrestrial > Soil > Wetlands > Peat | place: USA: New York...
CGCAATCGCAGCTGAAAATCCGGAGCCCAGATCGATGCCCACGAAGTTGTATCGTTTTCTACCCATGGCCGTGCTGGCCGTGACGCTCCCTCTTTATGCAGCAAACAAGCCCAAGCCTGCGCAGACGCCTCCGCCGCAGGTGGATCCGTATGCCGAGGCTCAGCCCGCTACGGAGTCGTTGGACCTGAACATGTATCAGCGGATTCGCAACGAGGGACTCAACGACTCGCACGTCATGGAATTTGCCGGTGCGCTGATGGATGACATTGGGCCACGCCTGACCGGTTCGCCGAACGCGAAAAAGGCGGGTGAGTGGGCCCGCGATACGCTGACCAAACTGGGCCTGGCCAATGCACACCTTGAGGACTGGGGCGAGTTCGGGCTGGGATGGCAGCAACTGAACTCCTGGGCGCGCATGGTCACGCCCGACACGGCGGTGCTGATCGTGCAAGCCACGCCGTGGTCGCCTTCCACGCCGGGCCCGGTGACGGGTGACGTGGTCTTCGTCAATATCCAAACCGAGAAAGACTTTGACCAGTACAAAGGCAAGCTGGCAGGCAAGATCGTACTCTATGGGGCGATGCGCGATGTTCCGCCCGAGGACAAGGCGCTGTTCGAGCGCTATAGTGACCAGGACCTCGCGGACCTTGCGGAGTATCCGGTGACGTCCGGTGGCCCGGGCGCAGCAGGTTCCCCGGACAGGCAGGCTCGCATGAGGGCCTATCAGGAGCGGGCCAGACTGATTGACCAGGTTGGCCAGTTCTTCACCGAGGAAAAGGTAGCAGCAGTGATTGAGCCGAGCCGCGATGGCAGCAACGGCGGCGGATCGGGCGGCCTGCTGTTTGACGACAACGGCGCCACGCTGGGCCGTACGCCTTACGTGGCCGATAAGCGGGTGAAGATTCCGGTGGCCGTGGCGGCGATTGAGAGCTACGGGCGCCTGTACCGGCTGACGCAAGACCACGTGCCGGTGAGTGTTGAGATCAACATCGACACCAGGATTACCGGCGAGCACGAGCACGCCTACAACACCATCGCCGAGATTCCCGGCACCGATCCGACGCTTAAGGAGCAGGTGGTGATGCTAGGTGGACATCTGGATAGCTGGATCGCCGGCACGGGCGCGACAGATAACGGCGCGGGTACGATTGTGGCTCTCGAAGCAGTGCGCATCCTTATGGCGCTCGGCGTCAAGCCGCGGCGTACCATCCGTATCGCGCTGTGGACGGGCGAGGAGGAAGGAATCTACGGCTCGCGTGGATATTGCCGCGATCACTTTGGGGCGGCCAAGCTTTCCACGGCGCCCGACCAGGAGAATCTGCCGGAGTACATGCGGCGCGCAGCGGGGCCGCTGGAGGTGAAGCCGGAGCAGAAGCTCATCAGTGCCTACTTCAACGTAGACAACGGGACGGGCAGGATTCGCGGCATTTACACGCAGGGCAACGCAGCGATTGTGCCCATCTTCACGCAGTGGATTGCGCCTCTCAGGGATCTTGGCGTAACCACCGTAACCATGCGCAATACCGGCGGCACCGATCATCTGAGCTTCGATGCAGTGGGCATTCCCGGGTTCCAGTTCATCCAGGACATGCTCGACTACGAATCGCAGACGCATCACTCAAACAACGACGTGTATGAGCGGCTGCAGCCCGCAGACCTGAAACAGATCGCAACCGTGGAAGCAATCTTTGTGTACAACGCAGCGATGCGCGACCAGATGCTGCCGCGCAAGCCGTTGCCGCAACCCGACCAGGATGACAAGCTGCGCGAGCCGCTTCCGGATTTGTATCCCGGCGCGGTTCTGCCGCCGGATGCAGGGAAGCCGTAGCGCGGAAAGCAGTGCAATCGCCACACCGATCCGCTTCGCCTTGGCGGTGTCTGGCCTGCCTTCGTTGGCGACCGAGATCTCAGGCCTGAGCGTCTGCTTCCGGCTGCTCAGGCTAACTCTTTGATTCCATTCCTTCTGCGGGCGGTTATTACGGCATTTTCGAAAATGCTGTGAGCTTTTGGGAGCCTTGGATGTGGATTTTTCTTGAGGAAAAATCAACTCAGCAGCCGCGGCTTCGGTCTACACCATTTCCGAAAATGCCATAGCCCGCGTTTTCCGATTCCTCTGCTCTTTCGTCTCCGCCAAGCCGCCTGCGATTCTGCGATCGATCTCGCAATTTCCGTGCATCCGGCTGCGGAAAAGTAGGGCCTTGTGATTGTTTCGTGCATAAACGCATCAGACATGCACAAATCATCCGAAATATCGACTATTTTTGGCAAATACGCCAATTTAAGCCCCAAATTCTGCCCCGAACGTGCAAAGGATGGGTGACACCCGTCACTGCGGGTGATTTTGCCAAGGCGCAGAATAAGCCGGGTTTAGAGGAGTAGAGCCGAGTACCGGGAGGCTCAATTTGTGAGACGAATACCGGCGCCGACGCAAGCGATAGGCGGAGGCGGCTCAAGATGACCTGGATCGAGGATTACCAGCGCAAGCGCATGAGCGCCGCGCAGGCGCTCAAAGCCGTAGAATCCGGCGCCCGGATCTGGATTCAGTCGAGCTGCGGAACGCCTTCTCCTCTTGTGGATGCGCTGGTGGCCCGCGCGCCTGAGTTGCGCAATGTGGAAGTCATCCACATGAAGACGCTCGGCGCCGCCGACTACACGCGTCCCGAGTACGCCGGCCACTTCCGCCATCGCGGGCTGTTTCTGGGCGAGAATGTGCGCGAGGCGGTATGCAATGGCAGGGCCGACTACACGCCTATCTTTCTGAGTGAAATCGAAGGCCTCTTCGAGAGCGGCGCTCTGCCGCTCGATGTGGTGTTGATGCAGGTGTCGCCGCCGGATGCGCACGGATTTGTGACTCTGGGCAACACGGTGGATTCCACGCAGACGGCATTGCGCTGCGCTCCCATGGTGATTGCCGAGGTAAACCGGCAGATGCCGCGCACGCACGGCGACACCGCCGTTCCCGTCAGCCGCATTTCGGCGATTGTGGAGACTGACCGGCCGCTGCTCGAGCTCCGTGCCGAGCCTGCCACCGAGTTGCACATGCGAGTAGCACGCAACGTGGCCGCGCTGATTCCTGACGGCGCGACGTTGCAGACCGGCATCGGCGGCATCTCCGAAGCGGTTCTGCATTGCCTGGGCGACAAGCGCGACCTGGGCATTCACACCGAGATGGTTTCCGACGGCGTAATCGACCTGATGGAGTCCGGCGTGATCAACGGCGAGCGCAAGACGCTGCACCGCGGCAAGGCCGTGCTTTCATTCGTGCTGGGCACCAAGCGCCTCTTCGATTACATCCACGAGAACCCCGCATTCGAGTTTCGCCTCATCAGCTACACCAACGATCCCTTTGTGGTGGCGCAGAACGACCGCATGGTGGCGATCAACAGCGCGCTGCAGGTGGATTTGACGGGCCAGGTGTGCGCCGACTCGATCGGCACGCGGCCCTACAGCGGCTTTGGGGGACAAATCGATTTCATTCGCGGCGCCGCGCGCTCCAAAGGCGGCGTGCCGATTATTGCGCTGCCTTCCACGGCGCGGGGCGGCACGGTGCCGCGCATAGCGCCAGTGCTGGAGCCGGGCGCGGGTGTGGTCACCTCGCGCGCCGACGTGCATTACGTTGTAACCGAGCACGGCATCGCCTATCTGCATGGGAAAACCTTGCGCGAACGCGCCGAGGCGCTGATTGCCATCGCCGATCCGCGCTTCCAGGCGGAGTTGGAGGATTTTGCGGTGCGTGCGCACTATATGGAGCGGAAACCGGCCGCGGAGCTGGTGTAAAGGAGCGAGTCGGCGAGTCAGCAAGTCGGCGAGTCGGCAGGCTGCGGAGGGATGAAGAGAATGACCGATGAGAAGAAACCGGATCGGGGCCATTTGCGGATCGACGAAGAAGAGTGCAAGGGCTGCGGCCTTTGCATCGAGGCCTGTCCGCCGAAGGTGATTTCGCTCAGCGAGCGCTTGAATCACTACGGGTACCGTACGGCGTTGTATGCAGGCTCCGGCTGCACGGGCTGCGGCATCTGCTTCATGGTGTGCCCGGAGCCGGGCGCCATCACCGTGTTGCGCCTGGTGAGTGCACAAAAAGTTGAGGCATCCGATTCCCACCCTTTCCGCGATAAAGCTGCGGAAGAGAGTGGGGCAACCGCGCGCGCAACCGGCACAGTGGAGGGAACGATCGCATGCGCAAGCAACTGATGAAGGGCAACGAGGCCATCGTCAAAAGCGCCATCCTGGCGGGATGCCGGGCGTTCTATGGCTATCCCATCACGCCGGCCAGCGAAATCGCCGAGTCCGCGGCGGAGTTTATGCCCAAGACCGGCGGCGTGTATGTACAGGCGGAGAGTGAGGTCGCTGCCATCAACATGCTTTACGGCGCGGCGTCGGCCGGCGTGCGCGCCATGACGGCCTCGAGCGGTCCCGGCATCAGCCTGATGCAGGAGGGGATCAGCTATATGGCCGGCGCGGAGCTGCCCTGCGTCATCGCCGACATCACCCGAGGCGGTCCTGGGCTGGGCAATATCGCCGCGGAGCAGAGCGACTATCACCAGGTGGTGAAGGGCGGCGGCCATGGCAACTACCGCACCATCGTGCTGGCTCCGCACTCCGTGCAGGAGATGGCGGACCTGACCGCGCTGGCCTTCGATCTGGCCGACCGCTATCGCAACCCGGTGGTGCTCATGGCCGACGGTTTCATCGGCCAGATGATGGAGCCGGTGGAGTTTCCGCAGTCCGCCAACCCTACGCATCTGCCTGCGTGGGCGGTGGCCGGCACCGCGGCCTCGCGCGGCAATCTCATCAATTCGCTGCATCTCGACTCCGACGAGCTGGAGAAGCACAACCGCGATCTCGAGGCCAAGTACAAGGTGGCCGAGCAACGCGAGACGCGCGCGGAAGAATGGTGCACGGGCGATGCGGAGATGGTGCTGGTGGGTTACGGCATTGTAGGCCGAATTCTGAAGGCCGTGACGGCCGAGGCTCGGGCCGCAGGGCTGAAGGTGGGCGTGCTGCGGCCCATCACGCTGTATCCCTTCCCGAAAGTGCAGTTCCAGCGGCTGGCTTTCAACGCGCGCCTGTTTGTGGTGGTGGAGATGAGCAACGGCCAGATGCTGGAAGACGTGAAGCTGGCGCTCAACGGCTCGCGGCCGGTCGAGTTCCTGAATCGCATGGGCGGCAACGTGCCCTCGCATGAGGAGGTGCTCCGCTTTGTGCATGAACTGGCGCGCCGCGAGGGCCTGGATCTGGCAATGGATCGGGTTCGGGAGCGGCAAACTCCAGAAGAGGAGCGCATGGCCAATGTCTAACTCAACGGTTGCGGAATACGAGGTCTCTCGCGGCAAGGCCAAATCGTTCTACGAGCGCTACGAGCGCAAAGAGGAGCTGCAGCACCAGACGCATTTCTGTCCCGGCTGCGGCCACGGAACCATTCACAAGATGCTCGCCGCAGCCATCGACGAGCTGGGCGTGCAGGACCGCACCATCATGGTCGGTCCAGTGGGCTGCTCGGTGTTCACCTATTACTACTTCGACGTGGGCAACGTGCAGGCTGCGCACGGGCGCGCGCCCGCCGTGGCCACGGCCATCCGGCGCAGCCGTCCGGAGAGCATTGTCATCAGCTACCAGGGCGACGGCGATCTCTCGGCCATCGGCTCGGCGGAGATCCTGCACGCCGCCAATCGCGGCGAAAACATCACCGTGATCTTTGTCAACAACGCCATTTACAGCATGACCGGCGGCCAGGCTGCTCCCACCACGCTGCTGGGCCAGAAGAGCACTACCACGCCCAACGGCCGCAACGCCGCTACCGAAGGCTATCCGCTGCACGTGAGCGAGCTGCTCTCGACGCTGCAGGCGCCGGCCTACATTGAGCGCGTGGCCCTGGGCGACAACAAGCAGATTGCGCAGGCGGCTCGCGCCATCAAGCGCGCGCTGGAGAATCAGGTGCGCGGCCTGGGCTTCTCGCTCATCGAAGTGCTCTCGCCCTGCCCGACCATCTGGAAACTGTCGCCGGTGGAAGCGCAGCACTGGGTGCGCGATGTGATGGAGAAGACCTTTCCGCTGGGCGTGTTCTGCGACCGGACCAAAGAAAGGCTTGCCGCACCGGCGCCGCCGCCCGCGCCCGCTCCGATGCTCGACGAGGTGCCGCGCATTCTGGGCGTGGCCGAAGAGGATTTGCCGGAAGGCAACGCCGCAGCCATGGCCAAAGAGCAGGAGATCGATCTGGAGGTGCGCATCGCGGGCTTTGGCGGACAGGGCGTGTTGCTGCTCGGCGAAGTATTGGCCGAAGCCGGTCTCGACGCCGGGCTTGAGGTTTCGTGGCTGCCGTCGTACGGGCCCGAGATGCGTTCCGGCACCTCGAATTGCCACGTGCGGCTTTCGCGCCAGACTATCGATTCGCCGCTGGTTACGGCGCCTACCGTGCTCGTGGCCATGAACGAGCCCTCGCTGCGCAAGTTCGATCGCAGCGTGCGCCGCGGCGGATGGATCATCTACGACGGCGACGAATTTCCGCAAGATTGCGAGCGCGAGGGCGTGCAGGTGCTGGCCCTCCCGTTCACGCGCCTGGCGGATGCGATGGGCGACAAGCGGGCGGCCAATATGGTGATGCTGGGCGCAGTGCTGGAGATTGCGGGCGTGCTGCCGCAGGCCAGCATCGACGAGGCTTTGCGGCGCCTGGTCAAGAATCCGCACTGGGTGAAACTGGACGAGCGCGCCATGGCGCGAGGCAGGGAATTGTTCAGGGCAGCGCTCGCGGGGGTTTGATATGAAAGCGGAAGTCGATCCCAACGTGATTGTCTATTTCGGCGGGCAGTACATGCCCATGCGCGAAGCGCATATCGGACTCCTGACCCATGCTCTGCACTACGGAACCGGCGTCTTCGAAGGCATTCGCGCCTACTGGAATGCGGCGGAGCAGGAACTGTTTGTGGTGCGGCCCCGCGACCACTATGTGCGCTGGAAGCAGAATGGCGGCATCCTGCACATCGATGTGCCGCTGACCGCGGATCAGTTGTGCGAAATCACGGTGGAGCTGGCGCAGCGCAACGCATTCCGGACCGATCTGTATATTCGTCCGCTGGCCTACAAGTGCGCGGAGCGCATCGGTGTGGCCATCGACGACCAGGATGCATTCTTCATCGTGGCGCTGCCCTTCGGCGAGTATCTGCACAGCGAAAACGGGCTGCATGCGGGCGTGAGCTCCTGGCGTCGCATCGACGACAACGCCATTCCCGCTCGCGCCAAGATCTGCGGCGCATACGCCAACAGCGCCCTGGCCAGCGACGAAGCGCGCCGCTGCGGGTTCGATGAAGCCATCCTGCTCAACGAGAGCGGCCACGTGACCGAGGGCGCCACCTGCAACCTTTTCATGGTCCGCAAGGGGCGACTCATCACGCCGTCGATCACGGAAAATGTGCTCGAAGGCATCACGCGCGATTGCATCATGGAACTCGCCCGCCGCGAGCTTGGCCTCGAGATCGTGGAGCGGCCCATCGACCGCAGCGAGCTGTACGTCTGCGACGAGCTGTTCCTAACCGGAACCGCGGTGGGTATGGCTCCGGTCACGCGCGTCGATCACCATCCAGTCGCGGATGGAGCTATCGGCGTGGTCACGCGCAGTCTGCGCCAGTTATACGTCGACGCGACGCATGGACTCGTGCCCGCGTACCGCAAATGGCTGCAGCCGGTTTATCGCAGGAATCCGCCTCTCGAACGCAACGAGGCGTTGATGAAGGAAACGAGCTTGGCCTGAGCCAATGCCGGCGTGCTGCGGTGCGCCGGCCACGCGGCCCCGGCAAGGAGGAAAATCCGAATGCCAACAACAGTGCTTCAAGCCAATGCCTATGACGTCGCCATGGAGAACTTCAATACCGCGGCCAACGTCATGGGACTCGATCAAAACACGCGCGAAATGATCAAATATCCTGAGCGCGTGCTCACGGTCGGCGTGCCGGTGCGCATGGACGACGGTCACATTCACCGCTTCGAAGGCTTTCGCGTGCAGCACAGCTCGGTGCGTGGACCTGCCAAGGGCGGCATCCGCTTCCATCCGCAGGTCACGCTCGACGAAGTGAAAGCGCTGGCCACGTGGATGACGTGGAAGTGCGCAGTGGTCAACATTCCCTTCGGCGGCGCCAAGGGCGGCATCACCTGCGATCCGAAAAAGATGTCGCAAGGCGAGCTGGAACGGATGACGCGCCGCTACACCAGCGCGATTCTGCCGCTGATCGGGCCGGAGCAGGACATTCCCGCGCCCGATGTCTACACCAATTCGCAGACCATGGCCTGGATCATGGATACCTACAGCATGACCAAGGGCTATGCCATTCCCGGCGTAGTCACGGGCAAGCCCATCAGCCTGGGCGGATCGCTGGGCCGCAACGAGGCCACCGGCCGCGGCGTCTTCTACACCATTCAGAGCGCCTGCGAGCATTTGCACATGCCGCTCAAGGGTGCAACCGTCGCCGTGCAGGGCTTTGGCAATGCCGGCTCCATCGCCGCGCAACTGCTGCACGAAGCCGGCGCGAAGATCATGGCGGTCAGCGATTCCACGGGCTGCGTCTACAGCCGCGACGGTCTGAATATTCCTGAGCTGATAGCCATGAAGACTATGTGCGGTCACGTGGACGGCTTCCCTGACAGCGAGCCGATCCTGCCGCACGAGCTTCTGGCTCTGCCGTGCGACATCCTGGTGCCCGCCGCTCTCGAAAACACCGTCCATGCCGAGAATGCGGGCACGGTGCGCGCGCGCATCATTGCCGAAGCCGCTAACGGGCCTCTCACGCCCGCTGCGGACCGGATTCTCGAGAGCAAAGGCGCCTTTGTCATCCCCGATATTCTGTGCAACGCGGGTGGCGTTACCGTGTCGTACTTCGAGTGGGTGCAAGACGAGCAGCACCTGTTCTGGGAAGCGCAGGACATCTACAACCGCCTGGAGCGGGTGATGAAGACCGCTTTCAATGACGTGCTCAAAATCCATCTTGAGCGCAAGGTGCCCATGCGCATTGCTGCCAATATGCTCGGTATCGGCCGCGTGGCCGAGGCCGTGCAGATTCGCGGCATTTATCCGTAAACCGGGCTCACCATCCTTACGCCCTACCCTTCTGCGCATCGCGCGGGAGGGTAGGGCGTAAGTGTCTCGGTCCCGCCTGTAGAATGCAAATGGGCCTGGAGCGCGTGTGTCTGCGGCCGTAATTAATTGTCGATTCATCGGCACGTCGTTCAATGGGTCTAAGGATCTGAGGGCCGCTGTTCATGTTTGCCAGGTTACTTGCATTTTCGTTCGCCGCTTACCTCTGCATTTCTGCCGCATTTATTTCCGCGCAAACCCCTGCGCCAGTTCCCCCACAAGTCATTGACCTGCCATCGAACAAGCAATTGATCGGCGAGGCGCCGGGCCGTCCGCAGCGCGTCAATGGTTTACCGATTTCGATGGCGATTTCGCCCGACGGCCGCTACGTGGTCACGGTGAACGCGGGCTACGGAACCTACGAGTCGCAATACGATCAGTCGCTTTCGGTGCTCGACACGCAGACAGGCGCACTCGCTGACTTTCCCGATTCCCGCACGGGCCCGCACGCGCGGCAAACGCTCTACTCCGGTCTCGCCTTCAGCCGCGATGGCACGCACATCTTTGCCAGCATGGCGTCGCTCACCGATCCCAGGGGCGGCAATCCTGAGGCCGTGGGCAGCGGCATCGCGGTTTACAGCTTCTCGGCCGGAAAAATCGCACCCGAGCGCCTGATTGGTCTCACCCCGCCGCAGCTGGCCGAGGGGAGAAAAACCCGTCTGCCGGTTGGCGTGGACAGAGCCGAAGGCGTGCCCTACCCGGCTGCGATTGCGGTGCTTGGCGTGGCCGGCCATGAAAAGTTGCTGGTTGCCGAAAATCTCTCCGATGATGCGGTGCTTCTTGACGCAACGACCGGCGCAGTCGAGAAGCGCTTCGATCTTTCCGAAGCCGATGCTGTGCCGGCCACATATCCCATCGCCGTCGCCGTAACGCGCGACGAAAAGCGCGCCTTCGTCGCGCTCTGGAACGCATCGGAGATTGTCGAGCTCGATCTTGCACGCGGCACAGTGTTGCGCAAGCTGACACTGCTCAAGCCCGCGAGTCCCATCGCGCCGGGCACGCATCCCTGCGACTTCGTCTTCTCGCCCGACGAGAAAACACTCTACGTGGCGCTCTCCAATCGCGACGCAGTTGCCGCCGTCAACGTGGGCGGCGAGCAGTTTTCGGTGAAAGGCTACTTCGATACGCGCCTTCCGGGGCAGAGCTACTTCGGCGCGGAGCCGGTGGCTCTCACCGTCAACGGCGATGGCATCCGGCTCTATGTGGCGAACATGGGCACCGATTCCGTAGCCGTGTTCGATACGAGCAAGCTGACGCCAAAGGCCGCGAAGAGCGGCATGGTCGAGCCGGACGGTTTCATTCCCACGGAATGGATGCCGATATCGATGGCCTTCCTTGCTTCACCTGCGGGCGGCAAGCTTTACCTCGCAACCGCCAAAGGCAAGGGAACAGGGCCGAATAATTTTCCTCCGCGCCGTGTTGAAACCGCGCCCAGCGTCAACGCCCGGGCCAACGCCTACATCGGGAACCTGCTTTACGGCTCGCTCGCGACAATTGACGAAAAGGAAATTGCCAACAGCCTCGCTGGCTGGACCGAAACCGTGCTGACTGAAAATCGCATGAAGGCCGCGCAAGAACAAATTGCCTTTGCTGGCGGCAATAACCGCATCAAGCACGTCATCTACATCATCAAGGAAAATCGCACCTACGATCAGATGCTCGGCGACCTCGCGCAGGATGGGAAAGCCGTGGGCAACGGCGACCCCAAGTGGACGACGTACGGCGCATCCATCACTCCCAACGAGCACAAGCTAGCCCTGCAATTCGGCGTGCTCGACAACTTCTTCGACTCCGGCGAAGTTTCGGGCGATGGCCACGTCTGGTCCACCGCGGGCATCGGCACGGATTATCTCGAGAAGACCTGGCCGCATAACTACCGCGGCGCGCAGCGCACCTACGACTACGAAGGCGTAGTGGCCAACGGCTATCCGCTGCTGCAGAAGATTCCCGACGTGGAGGAGCCTGCCAGCGGCTATCTCTGGGGCAATTTGGCCGCGCACGGCAAGACCTACTACCACTTCGGCGAGTTCATTTCGTCGACCTTCTGCGGCCAGGGCGCGGTCGCCGATCCCTCGCTCGGCGCCATGCTCGCCGGCCCCAGGTGCGCGCGCAAGGCCGTTGCTCCCGACGAGGCGCTGCCCGCGGAGTGGGGCGGCGGAGTGAACAAGTGGCCGTGGGCTATTCCGCTGATTGCCAGCAACACGGCCACCAAGCCGGAACTGGTGGGCCACTTTGCGCCGGAAGCGCCGGACTTCAATCTCATGGTCCCCGATCAGATCCGCGTCCAAGTGTTTTTGCGCCACCTGAAACAATGGATCGCCGATCGCGAGCGCGGCGACGACACCATGCCCAACTTCATTCTGCTGCGCCTGCCCAACGATCACACGGCGGGAACACGGCCTGGCGGGCCCACCCCCAAATCCTCTGTCGCCGATAACGATCTCGCGGTCGGTCGCGCCGTCGAAGCCATCTCGCATTCGCCGTACTGGAACGATACCGCCTTCTTCATTCTGGAAGACGACGCGCAGAACGGCGCCGATCACGTGGACGCGCACCGCAGTACCGCGCTGGTGATCAGCAAGTATGCGCCGCACGGGCCGAACGGCGCGCCTTACGTCGATTCGCGTTTTTATTCGACCGTCAGCGTCATTCGCACCATGGAGTCGCTGCTGGGCCTGCCGCCGATGAACAACAACGACGCGTTTTCGTCGCTCATCTCTACGTTGTTCACGGGGTCCGGCGATCAGCCGCCATATGATGCCGATTATTCCAACCGCGACAACGGCCTCATCTACACGGCGAACGCCAAAAACGCGGTGGGCGCAAGAGCCAGCATGAAGATGGATTTCAGCCACGAGGATCGCGCACCCACGGAAAAGCTCAACGTAATTCTTTGGAAGGATGCAATGGGCAACGCGCCGGTGCCGGCGATGCTGAAGGCGCGCGCGAAGAAATCCGCCGCGGATGACGACGATTAGTGCGTGGCTGCGGCGGACAGTTTTCTGTTCCAGTGCTAAGATTGCTGGCGGACTCGCATGCATCGCGCGAGCAATGTTCCATGAGAAAGTTGGACGATCTTGTGAAAGCCCACCCAAGTCTTTATCTCTTGACCCTGGTCGCAGCCTGCACAGTTGGCGCTGCAGCGCTCCAAGCCCAGCAACCGTTGCAGGTGGGCATTCATTGGGACAAAGTTACGGCGGTTTCAAAGACTACACCGACGCTGCAAGTGGTGGTCAATCCGCCGCTGCGTCCCGGCGAGCCGCTGAGCGCAGGTGCGTACAAGGCGCTGAAGGAACTGGGCGCCGATTACGTGCGCTATGTGCCGTGGTTGCCGTATCCAAAGCTCGCCGTCGCCGAGCTCGAACCGCCGACATCGCAAAAGACCAGTTGGGATTTCAGCCTCATCGATCCCATGACCAAGGATTTTTTTGCGGCGACTGACGGCCACCCCGTGATCGTCAACTTCAGCACCATTCCGGCATGGCTGTTCAAGACCGAGAAGCCCGTTCCTTACCCGGCAGACCCGAACCTGGCCGTCTGGAACTATACGCAAGGTACGGAGCTGCGCGACCCCAGCGGACGGGAACTCGGAGATTACTACGCGCGACTGGTCAGTTGGTACGTCAACGGTGGATTCAGCGACGAAAACGGCGTGCATCACGAGTCCGGCTACCACTACAAGCTAGCGTGGTGGGAGGTGCTCAACGAGGTCGAATTCGAGCACAGCACCACGCCCGAGCAGTACACGGAGCGTTACGACGCGATTGTCGGCGCGATCCACAAGGTGTCACCGGAGACAAAGTTCGCCGGGCTGGCGCTGGCGTCTCCGGGACGCGACGAGAAGTTCTTTGAGTATTTCCTGAATCCCGCCAACCACAAGCCTGGCATTCCGCTCGACATGATTTCGTATCACTTCTACGCTTCGCCGGCGAGCGGGGAAACGCTGGACCACTGGCAATACACATTTTTCGATCAGGAAGCTGGATTCCTGAATACCGTTCGCTATGTCGAGGCCATTCGCAAGCGGCTTTCGCCGCAAACGATGACCGATCTGGATGAGCTAGGCGTCATTCTTCCCACGGACAACAAGTCCGGCGACAATGTGCCGCCTCCCGCCGCCTATTGGAATCTTGCCGGGGCGCTCTATGCCGATCTTTTCATCGAGCTCTCACGGTTGCAGATCGATGTTGTGGGTGAGTCGCAGCTTGTGGGCTATCCCACGCAATTTCCCAGCGTGAGCATGATGGATTGGACCACGAACCAGCCCAATGCGCGTTTTTGGGTGCTCAAGCTGATCAAGGATTCCTATCATCCCGGCGACAAGCTTGTGGAAACGGCGCTTCATTCGAGCGACGTAGGCGCACAGGCATTCGTCACTCCCGGCGGGCGCAAGCTCTTGCTCGTAAACAAACGCAATCGCGAGATCGCGGTTTCACTGCCGGATGCGGACAAGGCCACCGCGCTGGCGGTCGATGCGGGGACCGGTGACAATCCGGCGCGCGGCGTGCAGCTCACCGCGGGCACCATCAAACTGGAACCATTCTCCGTAACGGTGGTCAGCTGGTAGACGCCTCTGAAAGGGAAAAGCCGATGACGAGTGAACGTCCTCTTCGTGCCGGCCTGTGCGGGATCGGTCTCGATGCCTACTGGAGCCAATTTACGGGCCTCGAGGAGCGGCTCAAGGGCTACGTTTCGCAGGTGGCGTCGCGACTGACGCGCCCCGGCGTGGAAGTGGTCAATCTTGGCCTTATCGATACGCCGGCGCGCTCGCGCGAGGCCGGCCATCAATGCCGCCGCGAAGACATCGACGTGCTCTTCCTCTACGTCACCACCTATGCGCTCTCGAACACCGTTCTTCCCGTCGTGCAACGCGCCGGCGTGCCGGTAGTGGTTCTCAATCTTCAGCCGGAAGCCGCGATCGACTACGAAGCATTCAACAAGCTCAACGACCGCACCGCGATGACCGGCGAGTGGCTGGCATTTTGCTCCGCGTGCCCGGTGCCGGAGATCGCAAACCTCTTCACGAGAGCGAAAATTCCCTTTCACCAGGTGACGGGCGTGCTGGGCGACGCCGCAACCTGGTGCGAGATGGAGGAGTGGCTGGCGGC
>Ga0326727_10018471_pt1 | contig 14229 bp, 17 predicted proteins | sample MB2enrmetagenome_FD_207643 | JGI IMG/M metagenome (GOLD analysis project Ga0326727, IMG submission 207643) | Lab enriched peat soil microbial communities from McLean, Ithaca, NY, United States - MB29MY | ecosystem: Environmental > Terrestrial > Soil > Wetlands > Peat | place: USA: New York...
CACCTGGGCGGCGACGACATCGACAACCTGCTGCTGGCCATCGCGCTCGACGAGATTCACGCCGAGCACGGAGTCGATCTGCGCGGGCATCCTGGCGCGGTGCAGGCCCTGCGCAAGGCCGCCATCGACGTAAAAATCAGCCTATCCACGGAAAAGGCTGCGCACTTCGACATTGAACTGCCCAACGGAGACCGCTATCAAAGGGAGATTCCGCGCGCGGTCTTCGAGCTGCTGATCGAGCCTATTCTGGAGCGCACTGCCCGCCCCTGCAAACAGGCCCTCGCCGACGCCGGCATCGCGCCGGAGCAGATCGACGAAGTAGTGCTGGTGGGCGGCTCCACGCGCATCCCCGCGGTGCGGCAACTGGTCGATGGACTTTTTCACCTCGCCGTTCGCGGCAAAAAGCCGCACATTGAGCTGAATCCCGACGAGGTAGTAGCGCTGGGCGCAGCCGTGCAGGCTGACATTCTGGCTGGAGCCTCGAAGACCACAGGAGAGATGCTGCTGCTGGACGTGACCCCTCTCTCGCTGGGCATCGAGGCGCTGGGCGGGACCGTGGCGCGGATTATCCAGCGCAACTCCACGATTCCGGCCACGGCCACCGAGCACTTCACCACTGGCGTGGACGGCCAGACCAACGTGGCCATTCACGTGGTGCAGGGCGAGCGCGAGATGGCCGCTGACTGCCGCTCGCTGGCCCGCTTCGACCTGAAAGGCATTCCGCCCATGGCTGCCGGGCTGCCGCGCATCGAGGTACGTTTTCTCATCGACGCCGACGGCATCCTGCGCGTGAGCGCGCGCGAGCAGCGCAGCGGGCAAGCGGCCCGGATCGAGGTGAAGCCGACCTACGGGTTGACCGACGAACAGGTTGAGAGCATGATTCTGGACTCCTTTGACCACGCCGAGGAGGACTTTGCCAGGCGGCTGTTGATCGAGGCCCGCAACGAGGCGGAGACGATTCTTTCGGCGGTCGAGCGCGCGCCGCAGGGCCCGGCGTGGGCGCTGCTGCGCGGCGAGGAGCAGGCAGCCATTACGGCGGCGCGCAACCGGCTAGCCGTGGTCAAACTGGGCGAGGACTCGGCTGCTATCCGCGATGCGACCCTGGCGCTGGACCAGGCAACGCGGCGCTTTGCCGAGTTGATGATGGAGGCGGCCGTTTCGACCGCGCTGCGCGGCAAGACCATGGACACTGCCGGCGAGGAACTGGCCGAGGCGGTCACCGCGCCGCACGCCATGGCCGCGGCTGAGTTCAAGTGAGGGCGGAGTTAGCAGGGTGCTCCACCTTCGGCGATTCGCGTTCTTTGCGAATCGGATAAGGTGGGATATTCCTACCTATATCCTTTTATAACTTTTGGGGTTCGACAAATGCGTGCGGAAGGACGGAACGCATGAACGAAGCAAACGAGAAACCCATTCCTGCCGAGAAGCTGGTGCGCGTCACCTTTCTACCCGAAGGCCGGACGGTGGAGTTCGAGTTCGGCGCCATGCCTTATGAACATCACGGCAAGCCGATGTCGTTCCTCGACGTGGCGGAAAACCATGGCGTCTTTCTCGACCATGCTTGCGGGGGGGTCTGCGCCTGCACCACCTGCCATCTTTGGATCAAAGATCAGGAGGGCATCACTCCGGCGGCGGACGACGAACTGGACCGGCTGGATATGGCCGCCGATCAGCAGTTGAACTCGCGGCTGGGCTGCCAGGCTGTCATCACACGCCCCGGTGAGTACGTGGTCGAGATTCCCAAGTGGAACCGCAACTACGTCTCCGAGGGCAAGCCGCTGGCTCAGGCCGAAGAGAAGTAACAACTTTCAGCTTCAATCTTAGGAGAAGCTATGCCCCTGCGAACGATTGTACGAAAGCCTCGCTTGAAAGCTATCATCGGCAACCGGAATGTTACCGCTGTCGATGTGCGCGAGATACGCCTTGAACCCGGCCAGCAAGCAGGGCGGCATCTTCATCCATGCACAGTGGTCGGTTATATCGCCGAAGGAACAGCTCTCTATCAGCTTGAAGGAGAAGCCGTCCAGACGCTGCCAGCCGGCTCTGTCTTTCACGAACCGGCAGGCGAGGTGATGGCTAACTTCGGCAATGCCTCGGAGTCCGAGCCAATGACCTTCATTGCCTTTCATCTATTGGATGGCGATCAGGAGTTATTCGAAATGCTCGATAACAACTAAGGACGGAGCCATGCCGCGCGAGATTCTGTGGACCGACGCCGAAGAAATCGGCATTCAGTTGGCGGAGAAGTATCCCGGCCTCGACCCGCTGACAGTGCGCTTCACCGACCTGCACCGCTACGTGACTGAACTCGAAGGCTTCTCCGACGACCCGCAGAAGTCCAACGAGTCGCGGCTCGAGGCTATTCAGATGGCCTGGCAGGAGGAGTTCGAGGACGCGCAGGGGTAGGGTGGAATTGAATCAGCGCCCGTCCCGTTCTTCTGCCCAGACTTGTTCCATCACTTCCTGTGAGATCATCGGGCCGGTAGGTTTGGGCAACTTGTATCCCTCTGGGCGGGGCATCTTCGGGGGTGTGAGAATGCCTTTGGCAATGAGACGCCGTTCACGCTCGTCCAGACCGTCAATGTTTGAGTTCTCCATAACTTCACTTTAGCGTAATATGACCAATTTGGTCACATTCATTATCTCCTCTCATAATTCTCCCGTTCGCTCCACCCGAATGCGTCTTCGAAGTGCTCGAATTCCTTCTTTTGTCCCGGCACAAGATACACGCTGATCACATCGAAACGAACCGGCGGCACGGTCTCCCGGGGCAACTGGCGGACGTACTGGCGGGCCAGCCTGCGCAGGGTGTTGCGCTTGTGCGCATCAATGGCGATTTCCGCGGGATTGGCGTCGTGGGAGGTACGGGTCTTCACTTCGATAAAACAGAGCAGCGGCCCCTGCCAGGCAATCAGGTCGATGTCGCCGGGCAGGTCGCCCGACGACCACCGCCGCGCCACTACCGTGTATCCCTTGCGGCGCAGATGGGAAAAAGCTGCGTCCTCGCCTTCGATGCCGGTGGCCAGATGCGCGGGCAGGCCTTCCGCTCCGCCGCTCCGGCGCGCCAACCAGCCCAACCCGGCCAGGACGCGTTCCAGCCCGGTTACCCGCATCTGCTCCAGCCATCTCATGGCACACCATTTTCTCGCCGGATGAACGAAAGGCGCAAATCCGTCCCGCTCAGGCCGTCGCGGCTTCCAGCGCGCTGGCGTGTTCGTGCTCCTTCTCCACCTGCGTCAATGCCTCCTCGAGGATATCGAGGGCGACGGTGGCTTCCTCCTCGCTGACGATGAGCGGAGGGCTGAGCCGGAGCGTAGTCTCGCCGCAGCCAAGCACCATCAGGCCCCGCTCGAAGGCCAGCGTCTCCACGCGGTTGCGCAGCGCGACGGCCGGCTCGCGGGTAGTCTTGTCCTTCACCAGCTCGATGCCGATCATCAGGCCGCGTCCGCGCACGTCGCCCACCAGCGGGTGGCTCTGCACCCAGCCGCGCAGCCGCTCAAGCATGAATTCGCCCACACGCGCGGCGTTGGCCATCGCTTCGCGCTCGACAATGTCGATGGTGGCCAGCGCCGCGGCGATGGAGACCGGGTTGCCCCCGAAGGTGGAGGCATGAGAGCCGGGCACCCAGTCCATAATCTCCGCGCGGGTCATGCAGATGCCCAGGGGCATGCCGCTGGCGATGCCCTTGGCGATGCAGACCATATCCGGCTCCACGCCGGAGTGCTCGACGGCCCACCACTTGCCGGTGCGTCCCATGCCGCACTGCACCTCGTCCACCACCAGCAGGATGCCGTGCCGGTCGCAGATCGCACGCAGTTCGCGCATGAAGTTGTCGGGAGCAACCACGTAGCCGCCCTCGCCCAGGATGGGCTCGATGAAGACGGCGGCCACCTCCTCGGGCGCGAGGATGGTCTTGAAGAGCTTCTCCTCGATGTAACGCGCGCAGCCCAGGCTGAAGGCCTCTTCATCCTGATGTCCACCGGAGCAGCCGCGATAGACGTAGGGAAAGCGGACGTGGGTAACACCCGGAACCAGGGGCGAGAAACGGCGCTTCTGCTGAGGTTTGGAACCGGTCAGCGAGAGCGCTCCCATGGTGCGGCCGTGAAAGGCGCCAAAGAAGGAGATCGCCTGCTGGCGCCCGGTGTGGTAGCGGGCCAGCTTGAGCGCGCACTCGACGGCTTCGGCGCCGGAGTTGCCATAGAAAAACTTATGCGGGCCGGGCATGGGCGCAATGGAGGAGAGCCGCTCGGCCAGATCGGTTAACGATTCGTTGTAAAAATCGGTTCCGGAGATGTGGAGCAGTTCAGCGGCCTGTTTCTGGATGGCGGCAACCACCTCGGGGTGGCAGTGGCCGGTCGAGATGCAGGCAATGCCGGCGGCGAAGTCGAGAAACTCGTTGCCGTCCACGTCTTCCACGCGGATGCCGCGTCCGCGTTTCGCGACTAATGGATAAGAGCGGGTATAACTGGGCGAGATCAGCCGCTCGTCAGCCGCCACGGCGGCCTGGGCCCTAGGTCCGGGCAGCGGACAGACAAGTTTGGGTCCATATTGCTCGTATAGCTCTTGTTTGGTCATAGTCGTGCTCCTCGGCAGATTTGGTTATTTGAATGCGGCGCGGCCACAGACCCCTGTGGGTGGGATCGACCGGTTCTTCGGATATGGGCTCGATTCGGAAAAAAGAAGGCGAGTCCGACGCGGCGGACGCCAGACAGCCGCTAATCGCTGGCGAATTGGCTGGGCCGAGTGCGGATGGGCAGCACGCGCAGGTGCTTGCGCGGGCAAATGATGCGCGCGCGCGACCGCGACCAGCGCTTGGCGGCTGGCACAAGCAGTCTTCTATTGGCGCGCGTTTGCATGAGAACCCCGCTGGCGAGAGGATAACACGCGCTGGGAGCGCATTTCCACGCGAGACTCGCAGCTCAGGCTAGGATGGAATCAACGCCATGCCGAACTCCGCGCCCCAAACCGGACCCGTGAAGTCCAGGCAGGCCACGACCGCTTCCATCGTCCTGGCCTTTGCCAGCGTGTACTTCTTCTGGGGTTCGACGTATACGGCCATCCGCATTGGAGCGGCGGAGATGCCGGCGCTGCTGCTGTCGGGGACGCGATTTGTGATTGCCGGGGCGATTCTGCTGGCCTGGTGCCGCTGGCGCGGGCTGCGCCTCGCCTGGCCTCCAAAGACCATGTGGATATTGGGCCTAATCGGGCTGCTTCTTCTCGGCGGAGGCAACGTGGGCCTGGTATACGCGGAGAAAACCATCCCCAGCGGATTGGCCTCGCTGGCGCAGGCGGTTACCCCGTTGTATGTAGCGCTGATCGAGATGGCGCTGCCCGGCGGCGAACCGCTGCCAAAGCGCGGCTGGCTGGGGCTGCTGTTGGGCTTTACCGGACTCGTCACTCTGCTGTGGCCCTCCATGCAAAGCGGCCTGCGCGGAGACCGCGCGCTCTTGTGGAACATCGCCGCGCTGCTGGCGGGCGCGCTCTCCTGGACGGTGGGCAGCATCCTCTCCCGGCGCGCGCGATTGCCGGTGAACAGCTTTGTGGCCGCGGCCTGGCAGATGCTGGCGGCGGGCATCTTCTGCACCGCGCTGGGAACGGTGCTGGGCCAATGGCCGCAGTTCCACCTGAACATCCGGTCCGCCGGCTCGCTCGCCTACCTCATCACCGCCGGCTCGCTGCTGGGCTACACCGGTTTTATCTACCTTATCGAGAATGTGCCGGTAGCCAAGGTCACCTCGTATGCCTATGTGAACCCGCTGGTTGCGGTGCTGTTGGGTATCCTTTTTCTTCATGAGCGGCTGATTGCAGCGGAGCTTGCCGGCATGGCCAGTATCGTAGTGGCCGTGTTTCTGATGACCACGGCTCGGGTCGAGGCCAGGCCGCGGCCTGTCGAGGAGCTGGAGCAGTTACCGCCGGAGTAATGCGGTGACGCACATTGAAGCGCGCGCCTGAAAGCGCACAGGAGAGATCTGGGAACCCCATGCCGGCCCAGTGCGTATCATGAATGCGAGATCAAGGAGAAACCCCCATGGGCAGCCAACCGTATCCCAACCCGCAAGCGATCTTTTATCAGCAGTATGAGGCGGTGCGCCGCGACGAGGTCGTGGGCATTCTGCTGGCGCTCTTTCTGGGAGGCTTCGGCATACATCACTTCTATCTGCGCCGGACCGGTTTGGGAATTCTCTACTGTTGTTTCTCCTGGACGCCCATCCCCTGGATTCTCGGCTTTTTCGAGTGCTTCTTTATGCCGGGACGCGTACGCGAATTTAATGCCATCCAGGCTGCAGGGATCGCTGCCATGCTGGGCATCCCTATGCCGGGATGGGGCTATCCGGTGAACGTGACCGTGAACGTGCCGCCTGCGGCGCAGCCGGGGACGCTGTTGGCCTGTACGCGCTGCCATCAAGCTAATCCGCCGGGCGCGCGCTTCTGCTCCGGTTGCGGCGCGACGCTCTAGACCAGCGGCAAAGCCCTACATGTTTGCCTGACCGGCGCGCATCGACTCGTTGAACTGCGGCTTGGTGAAGTTCAGCGCGGCTTCCAGTTTGGCCTGGTACTCCGAAGCGCGCGCCAGCAGTCTCGGCGTGGCCGCAGCAAACTCGCCCTCCAGCTTGAGCAGCCTCTCGCCTGCCTTATCACTTGCCATGCGCAGAAGATCCCCCTCCGTCGTATTCAGGTACTGCGCGTCTCTGGGGTCGGCGATCCAGACCGGCTTACTCTCGCCCAGCACGCCCGAGAGCCAGTAGACCTTGCTCAGCAGGTAATCCAGCCGCTGTGCGTCACTGGTTTCGGTGAAAAGGAACTTCTTCTGCCAGCGGCTGTAGTAGCGCGTGGTTACGTGAACCGGCTGGCGGTTGCCGGACTTCAGAAACTCCAACTGGCCCAGGTCCACCGTCTTGCGGACGGCGTTGTAGACGAAGCTCTCCGCGTAGGGCTGCTCCATCGACGGCAAAATCTCGGCAAAGGTCTGTGTCACCGAGGCGGCCACCTTGGCGTGCAGGTTGTGCGCGCCGCCGTCGGCCAGCTGAACCTCGCCATGCACGATGTAAGTGTCCGCGCCGGAGGTGGAGCGGTGAAAGGGCCACTGAAACTGGCCAAAGGCTACCGGCAGGCCGCCCATGGTCACGTAACACTCGGGCCGGGGATCGCGCAGCCGTTTGGCCTCGGCGGCCAGGTGCGCCGTCATCGTGGGCAGCAGCTCCGGCTTATCGAAGTTGAAGGTCTCGCTTAGCTCGAGTTTGAGCATCCGTCCGGCCATTTCGCCATCGGGAAGCCCAAGCTGAAAGACCGCCGTGGGCCGGCCATGAAAATCGCTGCCCTCGGTAACGGAGTGCAGAACCAGTCCGGCCTGGCGGGCGGCCGCTTCAAGAGAGGTCACAAGAGTGGATTTCAGATCGAGGGTCATGCGCGGGGAATCCTGCGTGGGGTATCGTTGCCTCTTCATTTTAACGGGAGCAGCCCGGCGTATGCCGCATTTACAATGGGAAATGTGCAGCCCATAGAATCTACGCCCATCATTCTCGCCGAGAATCTGACCAAGGTATATAGAGCGGGCCGAATCCCGGTCACCGCCGTGCGCGGGGTTTCGCTGGCCGTCGAGCGCGGGGAGTTTGTAGCCATTGTGGGGCCTTCGGGCTCGGGCAAGTCCACCCTCTTTTACCTGCTGGGCGGGCTGACCCAGGCCACCGCGGGGCGCGTGGTGATCGACGGCGTGGATTTTGCCACCCTCTCGGACGGCGAGCGCACCCGGCTGCGCAAGCACCGCATCGGCTTCGTCTTCCAGAAATTCAATCTGCTGCCCACCCTCTCGGCGATGGGCAATATCGAGATCGCCTGGGCCGTCAGCGGCCGTACCGGACCTCTGGACCGGAAGTATCTCGACCATCTCTGCGATCTGCTGGCAATCCAGGGGCGGCTCGAGCATCGGCCGAGCGAGCTAAGCGGCGGCGAGCAGCAGCGGGTGGCGATCGCGCGGGCGCTGATTGCCCGCCCGGCCATTGTGCTGGCCGACGAGCCCACCGGCAACCTGGACACTAAGAGCTCCGACGCGGTCCTGCACATGCTGTTGCGGTCGAACCGGGAGCTGGGCCAGACCACGCTGATGATTACCCACAATCCCGAAGCGGCGTCGATAGCCGGCCGCATTCTCTACATGCGCGACGGAGAGATTGTGCGGGAAGAGAAAGGATCGCGTGCCGATGCGGCTTTACCGGCCCAAGGCGCGTCCTTGCCTGCCCGAAATGCGGCCCCGGCCGCGGTTTGACCCGATTTCAGCCGCCCGGTATACTCAACATTGCACTAAGCGGGAGTAGCTCAGTGGTAGAGCATCGCCTTGCCAAGGCGAGGGTCGCGAGTTCAAATCTCGTCTCCCGCTCCATTCCGCCCTCCGGCGCTGGCCGGGTTGGCTACGGCGGCATGGGACGTAATCGATAGGGCAGCCCTGCCAAGGCGCGGTACCCAAGTGGTAAGGGAGAGGTCTGCAAAACCTTTATGCGCCGGTTCGATCCCGGCCCGCGCCTCCAATCCTTTCAACAACTTAGATCCTGTATCAGGCAAAGATCGAAAGGCCACTGTAGCGGAAATTGTAGCGACTCCCTGTCTTTTCTCACTGAATCATCCCCTCTGTTGCTCACTGTTTCAGCGATAGCGCTCCCATCTGCTGCACCACGTTAATCGGACTCAATGGCTTGCTTATTAAAGAATAAGGCGCTATCTTTTCATTGCAGAATGCACTATGAAAGGAAGCTTGTATACACCTCATGCCGATTCGACGCCAGACCGGAGATTATGCCCAGTCCACCACGACCGGCGAGACCGTCCGCGCCTTCATTCCTCTGCCGCTGCCGCCCACCCCACCGCTTGAACTGGATGCCTTCTTTCCGCTCTTGGACCGTGCCAATCAGGCATTAGGGCGGCTGGATGGGTTGTCTACTCTTTTGCCGGACACGGAACTATTCCTTTATCTCTACGTTCGCAAGGAAGCGGTTCTGTCCTCTCAGATTGAGGGCACGCAGTCTTCCCTATCCGACCTGCTGCTTTTTGAGAATGCGGGGGCGCCGGGCGTTCCGATGGACGATGTGCGAGAGGTCTCGAACTATGTGGCCGCCATACAACACGGCCTGGAGCGTCTGCGGAATAACTTTCCGCCTTCGCTACGGCTGATTCGGGAGATTCACGGCATTCTATTGAGGGGCGGACGCGGCACGGACCGGACGCCGGGAGAGTTTCGCCGCTCGCAGAACTGGATCGGCGGAACCCGGCCCGGCAATGCTGCTTTTGTGCCGCCACCACCAGAGCGGCTGATGGAATGCCTCGACAGCTTCGAGAAATTCCTCCGTGATGAGGAGCAAAAGCTGCCCTTGCTGGTACAACTAGGTCTTATCCATGTGCAGTTTGAGACAATCCATCCTTTCCTGGACGGCAACGGAAGGCTGGGACGCTTGCTGATTACGCTTCTGCTCTGTACCAGGGGCGCTTTACGTGAACCGCTGCTCTATCTCAGCCTGTATTTCAAAACCCACCGTGCGCACTACTATGAGTTGCTGCAAAAAGTCCGCATGGAAGGTGCGTGGGAGGAATGGCTGGAGTTCTTCGTGGAGGGAGTTGAGACGACCGCAAAGCAAGCGGCCGATACCGCTGTTGAACTTATCCGCCTTTTCAGCGCGGATCGGAAGCTCATACAATCCCTTGGACGTGCCGCTCTCTCTACGCTACGCGTGCACGAGTACATGCAGAAAAAACCGCTCATCAGCATCGGAATGGCGGCTCGCGCCCTCAATCTCTCTATCCCAACTGTAAGCAGCGCTTTGAAGCGCCTGGAAGAGTTAGGGATTGCCAGAGAGAGTACGGGGAGGGAGCGGGACCGGGTATTCGTCTACACCAATTACCTGCAGATCGTTAATCAAGGCACGGAACCGATTCAAGCCTGATGCAATAGGAGAAACCCTCCGAAAGCCGCTGCCGGTGACACAACGAAACCGTTCGGGAACTATTGGGACTCTTGCGGGAAATACATGCTTGCGCAGGCTCTATGCCCACTACAGTTGATCCGGGCTCGCTACAGCGCGGCCTCCGATTCGGCGGCGCGCGCCAGGCGGGCGCTCAAAGTGGAAATCAACACCACCGGCGCAAAGAAGAAACCTACGGTGAGCCGGGGAATGCGGCGGAAGTCATTGAGCAGGGAGCGGCCGCCGCGACCGGTGAGGAAGGCGCCCCGGCGCATTATGTGCAGGTGGAAGAGGGCCGAAACGGTTGCAAATATGCAAACTGCCAGGGTGGCCCTTGCGGGGGCCAGTGCCCCGGCAGCGCGATGGGCAACCCAGTCGAGGATCAAGGCCAGCCAGGGAACGCCGAAAACCACGGTCAGATTGCCCAGCAGACGGGAGCGGAAGCCCAAAGCCCGCTGCTGCATGCCGGCATAGACGCCGGCCGTGAGCGTGACGTACGCCATTTCGACCAGCACGATAGAAAAACCGCCATGCAGGCCGGTGCGCGCCATGGCCGCCAGATACACCATAGAGCGGACGATTGCACTGAGCAGCGCGCACTTCCAGTTCCAGCAGGCGAAGGCCCGCGCCAAGAGGGGAGAACGTCCGGCATAGGTCATGTTTTCATCGTCAAGGATGCACTACAAATGCAACATCACGGCGAGGTTACGGGAGGATGTAGATTGGCCCCGTACCGTTATCAGGTAGATTCCTCTTCATCTCTCGAACTGGAGAAATTGGCTTCCGTTGCCATCGCCCTAATTGTGTGAGCAGGACCTGGTGTGATTCGAGTCACGGAGGGACGCGGCGGAATCGGATAGGCTTCAATTCGAAGGGCGAATTGCACCGCGTGCCCGAAGAAGAAGGCAGGAGCATTTTCATGGCTTATGTAATAACCGATGCCTGTATCAAGGACTTTGTTTGCGTGGCAGAGTGTTCCACGGTCGCCATAGCGCCCGCGGCTGACGATCCGAAGGCCGGGACCGTCTCCCAGTTGTTCATCAACCCAAAAGACTGCATCGACTGCGGAAACTGCGCCGACCTCTGCGCGCAGAATGCAATCTTCCCCGGCGACGATCTGCCCGAGGGGAAGGCGCATTTTGCCAAAATCAATAAGGCATATTTCAACTAGGACGCCTGTACGCAGCCAGAGCAAGCAACCAGGCAATGGGCGACAGGCGAGCTACAGCAGTTGCAAGCCATGGCGCAGATCTATTATTTTTTTGAAGCTGGCCGCCTGAAAGAAGCGCGCCGGCGCGTATATCTCCGCGGAATCGGGGCTGCGCCGGAACAGCGGCGCGCACATATCTTTCTTTTGGCGCGCGTTGGCCGGTATTTTCGGGTACACTGAGGGCTGTAAAGCTTTATCCCCGTAATTAGCTAGAGTTTTTCTCAAATCCATGTGGGGTAGAAGAGAGAAGTGGAACAAGGCTCTAATTTGAAAGAGCTGTATGAATACCATCAATCGCCTTACATCGATTCGAGATAGGCCGCGGGCCGCATACAGATGTCGGATAGAAGCAAGAGCCCGCGGGTTTAATCAACAGAACACCCTTACCGTCGATGGAATAAAGCAGAGTTCACCCCAGACGATGGCGCGGGTTTAGAACTAATGCTGCTCTCTTTCTTTCGCGGTGCAACCGGACTCCGGAATAGGCCATTAAGGCTTCCGGAGACCTTCCGGGCGCACGGCAGGCAAAAGGCGCGGCATATGGAGACAATATGAAGACCTCAAAAGCCGCACAGAACGGCATAGATGTGAGCAACTTGAGCATTCCCGACGCGGAAGAAATTATCGAAGAAGCACTCAACGAACTCGGGTTTTCAGCGGATCCCGGCCTGGCGCGAGCCCTGCATTTCCTGGCGCCTCCCGGATACCAGGCCATCGTCGAGTTGTGCGGCGAAAACGGCCGCAGCAAGCGCCGCAATGCGCCGGCAGAGACGTGGTTGCCGGAAGAGGATGAGGTGCGCATCTACTTTGAGCGCATCGACGACGGCGAATCAGTTCCACGCCCGGTTCGCGCGACGCGAGCGGCGGCCGAGCCAGCCTTCGACGAGGACGAGGACAGCCAGGAAGCCGTGCTTCCCGCCGACATCGACGCCAGAGTGAAGGAATTGTGCGCCGCGCTGGCCGAGGCCGAGCGGGGCGGGCACGCCTTTATCGCCCTCAAGTGGTTCCGCGACTCCTTCCTACCCCGCAAGGCCTTTCGCTGGAATCAGCACCCCGAATCGCGCCAGGCGGTATTGGCCGAGGCCATCCAGCGCGGCGTGGTGATCACCAGCAAGATCGCCAACCCCAAGACTCCTGCCTATCCCACCACCACCATTCGCCTGAACCGCGCCGAAGCCGGCATTCCCGAAGAGGCGCAGCGCTTCCATCCCGTCGCGGTCCACGGCGACTCCATAGCCGAGGCTATCGAAGAAGAACGGGGGAGCCTGTGAGCTGCTACTTTCTGGAGTCTACGGCCTTCGCCAAGCTGTTTGTGCAGGAGCAGGGCACCGACGCCCTGATCCGCCTGATGGAAGCCGTTGAGGACAATCGCAAGCTGATCTCGGCCTCCACTCCGCTGGAGGTCTACGCGGCGGTGCGGCGGCGCGAGCGCTCCGGCGGCATCTCCGCTGAAGACGCCAGGGCCGCTCTCGACATCCTGCGCCTTGAAGCCGCGCGCATGGTGCAGCAGCCGCTGAATCCCGCGGTTCTGGAGGCCGCGCGCCAGCTCCTCGACCGCGCCGCGCTGCGCTGGCCCGACACGCTGCAACTGGCCGCCGCCGTCGTGGCCCGCGAGATGTTCCAGGGCACGGAGATCATCTTCGTGTCGGCCTCGCCGCAACTGCTCGAAGCCGCCAAGGCCGAAGGCTTCCACGTGCTGGACCCGGCGAAGGAAGCGGCTGAGCCGGCAAACAACGATTGAAGTCGTTCATGCGCAGTTCAGGACGAAGCCGCCCGTGCGGGGTATTATATGAGCCGTCCCTGAAGCTACAGCAGGAGTCACGGCTTATCATGAAGACGCCGAAGATCCATCCCGCCCTTGAACCTTTCCCTAACTGCCCCGCCCTCGACGGCTGCCACTGCGTCACCAACTCCCTGGCCAAAATCTTTCACCATGCCGGCCATCCTCTCTCCGAGGAGATGCTACTCGGTCTCGGCGCCGGTATGGGATTCATTTACTGGCAGATGAAGATGGGCGCGGGGACCTACATCTTTGTCGGCGGCAGGGGAAACGGCAAGAACTTTTACCAGGACCTTGGCGCGAGGACTGGCGTTGGGATACGAAAGATTTGCACTTCCAGCCCCAAAAAGGCCGAAGCCGACCTGTTGCAGGTACTGGCGCAGAAGAAGCCAGTCATGCTGGGCGGCGATATGGGCTTTCTGCCCTGGTTCCATTTTCCCAAGGACTACCACTTCGGCGGCCACGCTTTTGTGGTCTGCGGCTATGACGGTGACCGGACGGTTCTGGCCTCGGATATGGACCCTCAGATGGCTGGATTGAAGAAGGGGTTTTATACGCCGGTGACTCTGGAGCAGCTCGCCAAGGCCAGAAGCTCGCCCTACAAGCCTTTTCCGCCAAAGAATCTGCGCCTGGAGTTCGACTTTGCAGGATTTCAAAATCCGGGAAGCAAGGAGATCGTCGCGTCCATCGCGCAAACCGTCGATGCCATGCTAAATCCGCCGATCAAGAACTTTGGCATAGCGGGACTGCGCCATACGGCCGTCCAGTTATTGCGGTGGCCTGCGATCTTCAAGGACAAAGAACTGCGGATGAACTTATTCAATCTCTATGTCTTCATCGAAATCGGCGGCACTGGCGGCGGCTGCTTCCGCCCCATGTACGCTCGCTTTCTTGAAGAAGGCGCAAAGATCGCCCGCAAGCCCACATTGGCGAGCGCCGCGGAAATCTTACATCACTCTGGAGGCAAGTTTACGGAGATCGCGTTGCTGTTCAAGGATGCCGCAAAGATGAAGGGCGTCGAGGAGAAGGTGCATTCCGCCTCCCTGCTCTTCGGCGAGATCGCCGGCCTGGAAGAGAAGGCTTGCCTGCTTCTGAAGCAAGGCATTTGAACGGCCGTCTTACTCCCGCCGGAACCGGTTCGCCTTTTCAAACTCATCGCGCAGCTCCGGCGTGCGCAGGTTTTCGCGCAGATGCGCCAATCTCTGCTCCAGCGCGTGCAGCGCAGCCTGAATCGCCTCGGTATTGGTGGCGGCAATGTCGCGCCACATGGAGTAAGGGCTGGCGCCCAGCCG
>Ga0326727_10018473_pt1 | contig 14229 bp, 11 predicted proteins | sample MB2enrmetagenome_FD_207643 | JGI IMG/M metagenome (GOLD analysis project Ga0326727, IMG submission 207643) | Lab enriched peat soil microbial communities from McLean, Ithaca, NY, United States - MB29MY | ecosystem: Environmental > Terrestrial > Soil > Wetlands > Peat | place: USA: New York...
AATTACCGCTTTGTTGCGACACGCCAACCGTCGGTCGCGGACCTGGAACGCGCGGAACGGAAATTTGCCGAGTATCGCGCGAATTCCGGCGGTCCGCGGGGCTGGGCCAAGCAGCGTATCGCGCGCTCGATCCTGGATCTGGCGGGCGACAGGGATTTCGTGCTGAGCGCCACGGTCATTACGCTGTCGCCGTGGCCAAACGCCGATTACGAAATCACCGCCCTGAACCGACCGCCCGAGGCGGCGGAGCGGCGCGTCGCCGACACCCTGCGCCCGGTGCAGTGATGGATGCGACCCTCGGTCGCGTCATCCAGTAATGCCGGGCGAAGGCCCGGCACAACGTTCAGGCACCGGCGGCGGCTCAACGATCCCGGCCAGCCAATATCACTTCGCCGCCCCATCCTGGACAAAATCCTCGCCACGCATCAGCCGGTCGATTTCCAGCTCCTCGCGTGAGACCTGGCGCAGTGCGGGCGAATCCTGCACGCGGTGGGACCAGAACGCGTCCTGATACACCACGTCGTACCAGTTCTGCGCCGCGTTGATGCCCATGTCGAACGCCAGCCCGCCAATGAACACCGCAGCCAAAGTCAGGGGAACCATGTCGCCTCCAACGCCAACCCGGCCAGCCTTCGATCCGCCAGCCTTCGATCAACCAGCCTTCGATCAACCGGCCTTTGATCAACCGGCCTTTGATCAAAACGTGTCATAGGCCAATTCCGCGTTGCCGGCGATGATTTTCGTCAGCTCCCGCTGGCCGAACCACTCGAACAGCAGCGGCGTGGTAAACGTGTCCAGCAACGTCGAGCTGATCAGCCCGCCGAAGATCGCCACCGCGACCGGATGCAGGATCTCGGTGCCGCCGATGTCGGAGGCGAACAGCAGCGGCGTGAGCGCCAATCCGGCCGACAACGCCGTCATCAGCACCGGCATCAGCCGCTCGGCACTGCCGCGCAATATCAACGCGCGCCCGATCGGCATGCCCTCGTGCAAATGCAGGTTGATGAAGTGGCTCACCTTCAGCAACGAGTTGCGCACCGCGACGCCGGTCACCGCGATGAAGCCGATCATCGCCGCGAGATTCAGGTCCTGCCCGGCGATCCACACCGCCGCGACGCTGCCGACCAGCGCCAGCGGAATGTTGCCCATGATGATCAGGCACAGCACGACGGAGCGGAACTTCTGTTGCAGCACTGTAAAGATCAGCAGGATCGCGACCGGCGTCAGGATCGACAGCATCAGGCGGCCCTTTTCGCCCTCGCGGAAGTCGCCTTGCAGGTCGGTGCGATAGCCGATCGGCAGGACCATCTGCGCGATCTGTTCGCGCAGCACCTGCACCACCTTGGCCGTGTCGTACTGCGGCGAAAGATTGGCGGTGACGGCGATGCGCCTGATGCCGTCCTCGTGCACGATGTTGCTCGGCCCGCTGGTCAGCGTGACCTCGGCGAACGACGACAGCGGCACCGGGCCGGACGGCGTGTCGATATGCAGTTGGCCGAGCGCCTCGGGCGTGCGGTCCTCGTCGCCCAGGCGCATCACGACGTCGAACCGGCGGCCGTTCTCGATCACCTCCGACACGGTGCGGCCGTTGGAGAAACTCTCCAGCACGGAGGTGATCTGCGCCGGTGTGATGCCGAACAGCTTGGCCCGGCTGTAATCCACCGCGATGCGCGCCTGTGGGGAGAACGTCTGCTGCTCCACGATCAGATCGTCGAGGCCCTTGGTGTTCCAGCGGAACATGTCGCGCATGTGCATCGCGAGCGAGCGCAGCGTCGGCAGATCGGGACCATAGATCTTGAAGACGATGTCGCCCTTGATCCCCTGGTCCTCCGACTGCATGCGCTCCTTCAGGAACTGCGTCACCTCCAGATCGCCGGAGAAGATCGACATGCGGTTGCGGATGTCGTCCATCACCTCGTGCAGGGTGCGCCCGTGATCCAGCTTGATCCGCAGCGGCATCTCGTTGTCCTGCACCGGATCGATGTCCGAATCGGATTCGTAATGTCCGGTCCGGCGCGACATCGCCTTCACTTCCGGCACCTGCATCAGTATCTGCTCGGCCAAATGGCCAACCCGATACGATTCCGGCAGCGAGGCATCGGGAGTCAACTGCAGCGTGACGTAGATGTTGCCCTCGTTGAACTCCGGCAGGAACGAGCGCGGCAGATAGGGCACCGAGGCGGCCGACGCCAGCACCGCGGCCGCGGCAACGCCGAGCACGATGCGCCCGTGTCCCAGAACCCAGGTCAGCGCACGCTCGTTGCGCTGTTTCAGCCAGCGGGCGAACCGGCCGCCGTGCTCGCCCCGCAGCGACTTCATGTGCGGCAGCAGGTAGGACGCCAGCGCCGGCGTGACGGTGATCGACACCACGAGGGAGGCAAAGATCGAAACGATGTAGGCGGTCGCCAGCGGCCCGAACATGCGGCCCTGGATGCCCGGCATGGCAAACAGCGGCACGAACACCAGCAGGATGATGACGGTGGCGTAGACGATGCCGGAACGAACCTCCTGCGACGCCCGCGCAATGACTTTCATGATCGGCTCGGGGCGCGCAAGCTTCCGGTTCTCCCCCAGCCGCCGCAGGATGTTCTCCACGTCGACCACGGAATCATCGACCAGCTCACCGAGCGCGATGGCGATTCCGCCCAGCGTCATGGTGTTGATCGTGGCGCCCATCAGGTGAAACACGATGACGCTGACCAGCAGCGAGATCGGAATCGCCAGCAGCGAGATGACCGTCGGCCGCAGGCTGGCGAGGAACACCACCAGCACGATGATGACGATGACCACGGCGTCGCGCAGCATGTGCCCGACGTTGCCGATCGCCTCCTTGATCATGTCGGCCTGGTTGTAGGAGATCTGGCCAAGCTTCACGCCGGGCGGCGCGGTCTTCTGCATCTCGGCGAGCAGGGCCAGGACGCGGTCGGCCACCTGGACGGTGTTGGCCTGCGGCTGCTTCAGCAGTTCCAGGTTGACCGACGGCACGCCGTTGAACGTGCCGTCGCCGCGCTTGACCTTGGGCACGAAGGCGATGTCGCCAAGCTGGCTGAGCACCACCGGGACGCCGACACGATAGGCCACAACGACGTTGCGCATGTCGTCGAGGCTGTTGGGCGTGCCGATATTGCGGACGGTGTATTCCGTGCCGTGCAATTCGGAGAACCCGCCGCTGGTGTTGCTGCCGAACGACTTCAGCGCCTGCGCCACCTGGTCGAGCGTGACGCCGAGTTGGCGCATCTCCACCGGGTTGGGCGTGAAGCGATAGGTGCGGACCTCGCCGCCGATGACGAAGATCTGCGACACGCCGGGTGAGGCCAGCAGGCGCGGGCGCAGCACCCAATCGACATATTCGCGCAGCGCCATTGGGCTGGCGCCGCCGGTCACCCCCATGTGCATCACCAGGCCGGTGGCGGCCGACATCGGCGCCATCATCGGCACCACGCCGTCGGGCAACTGGCCTTGCACCATGGCGAGCCGCTCGGACACGAGCTGTCGGTTGCGGAACGGATCGGTGCCCCAATCGAACAGCACCTGGATGTAGTTGGCGCCATTGGTCGAGCGGCTGCGCACGCTGACCACGCCGGGCATGCCGCTCAGCGCCATCTCGGTCGGGATGGTGACCAGGTGCTCCATTTCCTCGGCGCCCAGCCCGGGCACGTCGGCGTTGATGATGACGGAGGGCTGGCGGATTTCCGGCAGCAGGTCGATCGGCATGTCGCGCGCGACGAAGACGCCCCAGCCGACCAGGACGCAAGCGGCAATCAGGACGAAGACGCGATGGCGCAGGCTGAAGCCGACGATGGTCTGAAACATGATCTATGACTCAGCCGGAACGCTTGGCGCGCTGCCTCATACCGTCCGCACCGCGCCGACCGAGGTGCGCCGCCGGCCGCCGCGCCGCCACAGCATGAACAGGACCGCGCCGAGCGCGCCGATGCTGCCCGAAACCAGCACCATGGCGAGTTTCGCGACGATGCCGGGCGGCGCAGGCATCGTGACCGCGTCCGGAACGTCGGTGTAGGTGATCTCGGCCGGCGCGTCGCCGCTGCCCGCGGCGGATTGCAACGACACCATGAAGGCGTCCTGCGAGTGTCCCTTGCGATTGAGCTCGCCGATGAACATGCCGGCCGTCGCCTTGTTCATGGTGATCGGCACCTTGTTCATCGTGATCGACGCGCCTTCCGACGTGTCGATGCTGAGCTCCGCGTCGGTGACCGGCGCGTTGTCCTCGACCCGGTCGACGAACGCGTAAAGCTTGTTGTTGGCGGAGACCAGAACGACGCTGGCGCCGCCGATCACGATCGCGGTGCGCGGCGCCGGCTTGGGTGGTTCATCGTCATCCGCGCGCGCCGGAAGCAGCAGCAGGCCGCAAACGCCGGCAACCGCCACGCACGCAACGGCCAGTCGCTGAAGCCACCCGCAAAAGCGGCAGTCCGATCCCGCAAGTCCGTCCCAGAACACTGCCTACCCCCGAAACTCGTCAGCCTCTAGCTCGTAACTACCCTATACTATATTGCCTGACAGCTGCATTAAATGTACGGAGATTCCAGTCGCACGGTCAATCAACTTCTGCCATCGCTGGCGCTACGACAGGCCTCGGAATGCCAACACAGTGAGGACATTGCCAATATGTCACGTTCTGCCGGTTCAGGTTGTCTCGCTGCACGTTCCGAGGGCTCCCATTCCGGGGGCTTAGCGTCCGTGAGCACGATGTTTCGCGCCATCGGATTGGCCGTGGCGATGCTGCTGCCGCTGCACGTGTCGCTGGCCCAGGCCCAGGCCCAGGCACCGGCGCCGGCGCGCGTGGTGAAGAACGCGGTCCTGCAGCTTATCACCGGCGACGACGGCAAGGACGACACCGATGTGTTCACCGTCACCATCACCAACGCCGACGGCAAGCTGCTGGAGCGCGTGTTCGACGCAAAGGAAGAGATCAAGCCCGGGACCACGTTCAATCTCTGGCTGAACAAGGTGCGCGCGGCATCGCCCGAGCAGCTCAAGGGCAGCAAGATCTCATTCCGCATCAACACGAAATGGGACGAGCACTGGGTGGTCAAGGACGCCAGGCTGACGGTGAACTACGAGCAAGGCCCGGCGGACCGCTGGCATTGGGGACCGTTCGTGCTCGAGGTAAAGGGGGCGAACACGATGGCGGTCGATTTTCCGCTCGATGACGCCCACCACATGTAACCAGGTTTGCCGGCGTAATGATTGCAACCGCCCAACTTTACCTCCCCCTCCCGGAGAGGTCGCCGCGAAGCGGCGGGTGAGGGGAAGCGGCATCGACAGACCCTTGAATCGGAGAAAAAGTCCCTAACCCGGAGCGCGGAAGCGCCCCGACCCAAGGAACAAGTCCGGTGGCAGGCCCTCTCCCCCTGGGGCCCCAAGGAGAGGTAAATGATCGGTCGATTCAGAACTCCACATGAAAGCGGGCACCGAAGACCGACACCGGCCCGCGATCCCTGTTATACGCCGGATGGTTAACGAACTGATAATCCAAGGTGATCGCAGCCCAGTCCCACGGCACGAACTTGTAATAGGTCTCGACGACCTCCTCGCCGCCGTAGTTCAGCGCGCCATCGCCGATGATGATGCCGGTGCCGCCCGCCGCCAGATAGGCCTGCTCCTGCTTGAAGATGCCGTCGGCAACCACGCCCAGGCCAACCGCATCGTTGTCGCGGCCCCATTGCGCGCCGGTCAGCACGACGCCGGCTGAGACCGATTCCTGCACCTGGGTGAAGGCGAACTCCTCGTACTGCCCGTTCTGCACACTCGCGCGGGCGAACATGCCAAGGTCGGACGCGATCTGCTGCTCGAGATTGAGGCCGCCGCCATAGCCCCACACACGACCGTTGCGCACCAGCGCCGTGCTGGCCGGCATGCCAGTCGCCTGCGACAACGCCACCGCCTGGGAAAAGCTGCCGGCGTCAACATACTTGCCGAACACCAGCAGCTTGAGCTTGCCAGGCTGGCCCCACAATTCGTGCCGCTCCTCCAGTTCGACCACCGGCTGAAACTGCCGGAACGTCGTGTCGATATCCTCGCTGTTCGGATAGGTCGGTTCGAGAAAGAACCCCGTGCGCACCGTCCACCACGACTGGTACCACTCGGCCGTGGCGCCATAGGTATAGTTGTAGGCGGGCGAGGCCATGTCGAACGCGCCCATGTCGTTGATCGTCCAGTTCAGGAAGCCCGACCGCGAATCGTGCGCGTATTTGTTGTCGTCGAAGATGTCGACGACCGCGTATTTGCCAACGGTGAGCGTGATGCGGTCGACGGGCTGCGAACCGGCGAGCTGGTTCTGGTCGGATTCCACCGCCTCGGTCGCCTCGCCCAGCGCGAAGGTCTGACGCAGGAAGGCACGGCTGATCTGCCCGATCGGGCTTCTTGTACCGACCTTGAAAGCCTCGCCATTGGTGAACCCGGCAATGCCCGTCGAGTTGGACAGACCAAACCCCTGCAACAACTCCGGATTGACATAAAGCTCGGCGCCTTGCCACAGGCGCCAGCCGAGAAACAACGACACCGACAACGTTTCATCGCCACGGCTGCCCGGATCCAGACTGAGCGGGCCGCTGTACGGCGAATGGAACGCCGGATGATATTGCTCGATGAGGGTCGACTGGCCGTGGATGCTGACCTGTTCCTCCTCCGGCGCGGCCTTCGCCGCGTCCGCGGGCGCGGCATCGGACGCAGCGGCGGCGGGGGCATCCGTTGGCGCGGTTTCCTGCGTCGTCACCGGCGCCTGCTGCGCCTGCGCGGCAACGCCCGCGCCGCAGAGCGCCAACGCAATCGCCAGAAGCCGCAGCGGCGATGGTGGTAAGGTCGGAAACGATCCCGAGCGAGCGCGCAACCAAGACGATCCGGCGGCGAAACACCGGGACTCACATGGCATCGTCGATCCTTATGATTGCCTGACCGGATGAAACAAACCGTATGCGGCGGCGGAAAGCGAGAAGGAAATTGCTTAACGAAGCGTCGATTCGGCGCAACCGCTGCTACTGCAATTGTGCCAGCAGGCGGACGCCGGTGACGACCACGCGGGCGCCTTCCTTCAGACCCTCGGTCACCAGCACATTGCGTCCGTCCAGGTCGACGGTGCGCACGGCGTGCGGCAGGAAGACCTCGGGTTCGCTCTGCTCCCACACCTCCTGGACGCCGTCGGCGCCGATCGACAGCGCGTCGCGTGAGATCGGCAGCCCGGCCTGGGAATGATTCTCGCTCTGCACCGCGACCGTCACCGGGCGGCCGACCTGCAATCCCGGCGGCGGATTATCGATCCGGAACAGCACCGGTGCGGATTGCTCGCGCAGCACCAGCCCGCTGCCGACGTAGGTCAGCGCCAGGCTCTGGCCCTCGGGTGTTGTGGCGCTGGCGTGCTGCACCCGGGCCGCGCTTTCAGCGACCGTCGGATCTGGCGCCAGGGCTTCGATCCACAGTTTGTCCGGGTTGACGATGCTGAACACCGACTCGCCGGGATGCACGATCCGTCCGGCGATTGCGGTGGAGGTGGAGATCACCCCGTCGGCCGAGGCGCGCAACGCCTCCTGCGTCTGCAACAGCGGCAGCAGCGCCTCGCGCTCCCGGCGCAGGCCGGCGATGCGCTGCTCCGACTGGTAGATCTTGCCGTCGCGGAACGGAACGAAACTGAACTGCTTGAGGATTTCCAGGTTTTCCGTTTCGACGCGGATGTCGGTCGTCAGGCGCGCGATCTGGCTGCGCACCTGGGTGCGGTCGACCACGCCGACCGCGGGCACGACATAGGCGAGGATGTCGCCGGTGTGAACGGTCTGGCCCAGCACCGGCAGGCCGCCCTCCGGCGGCTCGATGCGGCCGAGCAGGCTGGCCTCCACATCGCCGTGGTATTGCGGATCGGCAACGATCCGGCCGGCGAGCGACATCGCCACCGGGACTTCGGTCGCGACAACGCGCTTGGTGCGAATTTCGAACAGCCGCTGCAACGATTTCGGCACGAAGAACGAGCCATCGGGACGGCGCTCGCCGCGGTCGTAGATGAAATTGGCGAGCAGCCCCGGATCGATCGCCGCCAGCTCTTTTGGGTCTGCGGTTGGCGTGGCGGCTGGCGCCGGTGGGGCGGCTGCGGCGGCTGTGGGCGCGGGTGCGATCGGCGCGGCGGCGGGCACCGGCGGCGTCACGGCGGCGGCTGATCCCGTATCGTTCAGCCCGATGACTGCATCCGTGGCCTTTACCTGCCTTGCCGGCGTCACCTCGGCCAGACGCACCATCGGAGCGGCGGGGCCTTGACTGCCAAGCGAATCCTGATGCCCGCGCGCGTCCTGGCCGAAGGGCACGTTCTGCAGGTCGGGCACGTTCTGCAGGTCGGGCACGTTCTGCAAACCAGGCACGGCCTGCAAACCGGCGAAGTATTGCAGCCGCGGGCCGTTCTGCGCCCCGGGGGAGGTTCGGGCGCCGTCGGGCCTCGGTGCACGCCGCGGCGTCGCGGTGCGCATATCCGGCTGGGCGGCATCGCGTGCGGAGGGATCGTCGAGCCCGCGCGCCGGACTAAGGTCGGTGACGGTGTCGATCTCGGTCGGCCGCGGCATCGGTGTCGTGTTGAACCCGAACATGTAGGCGGTTTCCCACAGCGCCTCTCGCGTTACCGCCGAGACGCCCTGCACGACACCGACCGCCGACCACAGCAGCGCGGTGGTGGCGCCGTAGATGCCGGTCGGTGCGCTGCTGGCGGGATCGGCCAGTGTGGCGGGATCGGGGAGTCTGGCGGGATCGAATCTGGCGGGATTGGGCAGGCTCGAGATTGGCGGGAGGACGATTGTCGTGCCTGCCGGGTCGGAGACCAATCGCCTTGGAATCTGTTGTGCATCCGGAGGTTGGTGTGCACTCTGGAGCGGTTGCGCCTCCGGGCGCGGTTGCGAACCCTGCTGCTGCACACTCGGAAACTGCTGCGTCTGATACGTCGCCGCCTCGGTCGGCCACACGGTGTCGGGATCGTCGGCGGGCAGCCGGTCGATCCAGCGCGGGCTTCGCGCGGTGCTGGGCGTAACAGTGCCACACAGCAGCAATGCCCCCAGTGCGATGCAGCATGCGGCAATGCAGCGCTGGGTGATGCAGCGCTGGGCAATGGAACGCTGGGTGATGCAGCGCTGGTCAATCGAAACGCGGCTGGACTTGCTCATGCGGTCGGTCATTCGGTTGGCTTTTGCGCGGCTGGTTTTTGGGCGGCGGTTTCATCATTCATTGCGTAGGCCGCATCCACCGCCCGCAACGCATGCGTCAGAATGACCTGGGTGGCGATCACCGCGGTCGCCCGGGCGCGCACCATCGCGATCCAGTCCGCGCCGAGATACGCCGCGTCCGACGCCTCCAGCACCTTCGCGGCCTCGGCGAACCTCCCGTCGTTGGCCAGCGCGCGGAGACGTTCAAGCAGGTCGCCGTCGGGGGATTGCGCGCCAAGGCCGAACAGCGATTCGAGGCGCGCCAGGCCGCCGGCCGATCCGCCGTCGGCGCGCAGCGTCAGCTTCGCCTGCAACACGTCGAAGCCCTCGCCGAGACCGCGCATGGTCGGCACGCCGGCGCCGAGCGGGGTGAGTGCGGCCAGCGCATGGTCGACCGGTCCGGGGAAGACGCCAGTTGCCTTCAGTGCCGCGATTTCAGCGCCGATCGGCGCGCCGGCGTCGACGTTGCGCCGCAGGCCGACCGCGAGGGTGAGCACGCTGGTTGCCCGGGTGCGTGCCGCGAGCACCGCGCCGGTGGCTTGCAGGCGGTCGGCGCGCTGGATGAGGCCATCGATCGCACCCGACAATGCCGCGTTGTCCGTGGTGCTCGCGCGCAACGCCGCGACGGCCTGCGCCAGCTCGGCGTGCATGGCGTCGAGCGACCCGGCCATCGCCTGGATGCGTTGATCGTAGAGCGCCAGATGGGCGTTGACGGCCTGCTCGGCGACGGCGCGCGCGATGGCCTCGGGCGCGGTTGCGGGATCGGGCGTGACCAGGTGCGAGATGACGTTGTCCTGGCCGAGCCATTGTCGCGCGTGGCTGTCGAGTTGCGGGCGCAGCCATGGCGCGGTGAGGGCGAGGCATGCCGCGGCGACGGCGATCACCGCGCAGATTGCGGCACCCCAGGACCTGCGCGCGCGGACGATGACGGCCTGACCTGCTGGGGCTTGGGCCCCTGCGGTGGCTTGGGCCCCTGCGGTGGCTTGGGCGGGAGCGCGCGCCGCTGGGCGCTCCGGTGTCTCAGCCGCGGGTGTCTCAGCCGCGGGTGTCTCAGCCGCGGGTGTTTCAGCCGCCGGCGCTTCCCCCGCCGCGGCTTCCCCCACCTCTGATTTCACCGCCTCTGATTTCACCGCCTCGGATTCCCCCGGGCCATTCGATTGCAGTTCAACAACAACCTGCGGGTCGGGCGGGCCGTCGTTCGGCGGCTGATCGGCACCGACACAGGTCGCGGCGGACGGCTGCGCCGATGGCGGGATCGGTGGCGACCCGGTTGCGGGCAGAATTGCCGGCATGCGGCGGGGGCCGGCTTTCAGCGCGGCATCCGACTGCAGTGGCTCAAGGTCGGGCGCCGGCAGGTCAACGACGTCATTCACCGATCGCATCCAATTTGGCAGCGGCCGGGGTGATTTGGCGGCCGCTCGGTTCGTTTTCTCATTCCCGCTCCGACAGAGATCTCAGCGTCCTGAACCCGCTGATATAAACGACATTATACCGCAGCAATCAAATGTCGGTTACCCTTATTTGCCCGGCGAGCGCACGTGCCGAGCGATTTGATATGCCGGGCACGATAGGTCCGATGCCGGCAGAGGGCGTTAATCCAGTGTTAAAATTGTCCGCTTGAATCTGGGGGTCTCCCCTCCCCTTGAGGGAGGGGTCGGTGCTAACCCTCCCCCTCCTCTCCTGCGGTGGCGAGAACCTTGGCGGCGACCGCGGGACCTCGCGCGCGCCGGCGCGTGTCAGGCGCCACCGCCATCGCGGGCAAAGCGGCTGGCGGCACGCAGCAACTCGGTCGGCACCATGGCGACCACAAGGCTGTTGTTCTCGACCCCGATCTCGGTCATCGCCTGCAGCCGGCGCAAATCCAGCGCCGCGCCGGGATCGCCCATCTCCAGCGCGGCCTGCGCCAGGGTGGCCGCCGCCACCTGTTCGCCCTCGGCCCGGATGATGCGCGCGCGCTTGTCGCGCACCGCCTCCGCCTCGCGGGCGATGGCGCGCTGCATCTGCTCGGGAATGTCGAGGTCGCGGATCTCGACCGCATCGATCGCGACGCCCCAGCGCATCACCGTCTGGCTCAGCATCTCCATCAGCCGCGCATTGATCTGCAGGCGCTCCTTCAGCAACTGGTCAAGGTCGCTCTGGCCGATCGCGCCGCGCATCCCGGTCTCGGCCGCCTGCACGACGGCGCTGCGCCACACCTCCACGGCGGTGACCGCGCGGACCGGATCCTCGGGGCGAAACCACAGCACCGCGTTGACCTTCACCGCAACGCCATCGCGCGTTACCGTCTCCTGGGTGTCGAGCGAGACCGTGACGGTGCGCATGTCGACCTGCACCACTCGATCGACGAAAGGGACCAGCCAATACCAGCCAGGGCCCTTGGTCCGGCCGACGCGCCCGAGCCGGAACAGCACGCCACGCTCGTACTCGCGGTTGATGCCGAAGTTGCGGGCGGCCAAATATAGCGCCCCGGCAACGATCAGCCAGAACACGATCTGCAGCACAGTTTGCACGATCAACCTCGCCCCATCGCAGCGCCGCTCCCCGATGGCGCAACACCCTCAGCGCAATACCGGCAGCGCAATACCGGCAGCGCAACACCGGCAGCGCGACACCGGCAGCGCAACACCGGCAGCGCGACACCGGCAGCGCAACGGGGCCAGCGCGGCAGCGGCAGAGTGAACCGAACGATCCGACCCGTAAAGCAGCGCGGAAGCGCGGCCGCCGGCCGAGCCGGTGCGCTTGCATTGTTGCGTGTTCCTCACGCGCGGATGTGATACGAGGGTTGCCTGTCCGCTGCCGTGCGCAAACGATTGTGCCACCGAGCTGAGCCGTTCACCGGCCGATGCCTTGTAATGGTGACGGCTGACGGTGACGGCTGACGGTGACGGCGGGCGGGCGGTCGGAGCGGGGTGAGGAGAAGAGTTTGATGCGACGCGCCGTGATCGGAATCATGTTGGCGGCCTTGGTATTCGGCACGGTGGCGCCGGGCTCTCCGCGGGGGGCGTGGGCGCAGACGCTGGCACAAGCCGCGCTGGCACAAGCCGCGCCGGCACAAACCGCGCCCGCACCTGCACCGGTTGTACCGGTTCCGGCTGCACCCGCGCCGGTGGCCTCGGCGCCGCCCGCCGTGCCGACCCCGGGAATCGTCACCCAAGGCATTGCGACGTCGGGCATTGCGACGTCGGGCATTGCGACGTCGGGCATTGCAACCCCGGGCATTGCAACGTCGGGCATTGCAACGTCGGGCAAGCCGGCGCCGGGCAAGCCGACGCTGAGTATCGACCTTGCGGTGTTGCCGCCGCTTCCGCCGGTCGTGCCGGCCGATGAACGCCGGCAGGCGGCCTTGATCGCGACCGGCGCCGGCGCGGCAATCGGCATTCTTTTAGCCGACATCTTGACCGGTGGCGTGCTGCTGGCGCCGCTCGGGCTGCCAAGTGCCTCGACCATGTTCAGCGCTGAGCCCGCGGCCGCGGCCGCCGCGCCCGCGGCGGTGGTTGGGCCGACCTACAGCGTGGCGCAGCAACTCCTCGCCGGCGTTGCCAGTTTCGCGGCGGCAGTGGGCGGGGGCTATGTCGGCAGCTACGTGGCACGCGCCCATCCGGACTTGGTTGGCCTGCCGGAGTGATGGCGCGATCCGGCGTGATGTGGGGGAAATGACAGAGCCGCCGCGGGTCCGACCGCGTCGATGGCGTGGCCAGGGCGCAGCAGGCAAAAGGCCGGCCGGAGGATGACGCGTCCGGAATTCGTCATCGTCTACGTCGCGCTGCCGCTGGCGATCGCGTTGGGCTGGCTGATCTGGCGCGCGCGGTATTTCCTGCGCAACCTGGTGCTGTACGCGTTGGCCGTGGCAGCGCTGCTGGGCGTGATCCGACTGGGCAATGTCGCCTGGGGCGCCTGGGAAGGCTGGAGACATCCGGTGGCCCGCGAGCCGACCTACCCGGTGTGCGTCGACCCCAGTTCCTGGGGGCGCGCCGGGGGCGGGGGCGGGCGCGACGGCTCATGCTGGACCTAAGGTCGGCCCCGATGCCGCACCCGTGGCCCGGCCGCGCGACGGGAGGTCGCGCGCTGGACGTTTGCGCGATGGGCGTTTGCGCGATGGGCGTTTGCGCGCTGGACGTTTGCGCGAGGTCGGGCGGCGCCTCAACCGAAGGTGCAGCGACTGGTGCCGCATCGACTGGTGCCGCAACGGCTGGTGGTGCACCGACTGGTGACGCAACGGATGGTGGTGCACCGACTGCGGACGCACCGACTGGTGACGCAACGACTGGTGACGCAACGACTGGGGACGCAACGTTTGATGACGCAACGTTCGGCCGCGCAAGCCCCCGCGACCTGACGTGCGCCGGCCTGCCACCCAACCACCGCGACCCCGGGGCGCGCCGTGGGCACTGAGGGCGTGCTGTTCACGCCGGCGGTCGGCCTGGCGATCCTGCGGGTGCTCACCCTGCTGCTGATCCCGGTGCTGCCGCTCGCCGCGCTCCGTGGGGCGGCAATCCCGCTGCGGGCCGTGCATGCGCGCTTTACGCCGTATCTGGAGATCGCGTCGGTGGCGGTTGGCGTACTCGCGGCCCCGCTGCTGCTGGTGGCCTCCAGCACGGACAACATCCTTGGGCTGCGGGAGATCTTTCGTCCGGGCGGCCCGTGGGATCTGGATTTCATGCAGTTCCTGACCTTGCGGGCGCTGCCGTTGCTGGTCTCGCCGGTGGAGCTGATCGATCGCGTGCTGAGCGGGCAGGCCGGCCCCGACATGATCGGCGGCACGATCACGCTGGCCGCGGCGATGGCCGCGCTGGTGGCGGGGCCGGTCGCCTTGTTGCGCAATCCGCTCGGCGTGGCGATCGGCGTGCGCAACCTGTTGCTGGTCGCCTGGGGGGCCTATGCGACTATCTATACGGTCGCTGTGCTGCTATGGCTCGCCAATCTGCTGAACTTCTGGTGCTTTCTTGTGCTGTTTGCGCTTACGTTACTGGTGCATGACTAGGCTGGGGACAAAAGCAGGACTCCCCCTCGCCTTGCGGGAGGGAGTTGGGGGGAG
>Ga0326727_10018475_pt1 | contig 14228 bp, 12 predicted proteins | sample MB2enrmetagenome_FD_207643 | JGI IMG/M metagenome (GOLD analysis project Ga0326727, IMG submission 207643) | Lab enriched peat soil microbial communities from McLean, Ithaca, NY, United States - MB29MY | ecosystem: Environmental > Terrestrial > Soil > Wetlands > Peat | place: USA: New York...
GCCGATGGGCGCGCGTCCCACCGTGAGGATGCGCACCGCCAACCCGAGGAACGAGACGGCCAGGCAACCCACCTGCCAGATCTCGTTGATGACATGGCTCCGGCCCAGATAGGTGAATGTGCTCAGGCAAACGAAAAAAATGGGGATCAGAACCAACGGCAGATAGGTGCGATGGCGGAACAGCCACGATCCCGAATTCTCCAGCTCATTGCGCAAGGACATGGGCGCCAGCATAAATGCTTTGTTCCCGCCTGACAAGCCGCTTGCGCCATTGCGGCGCAAGGTCCCGGAAGTGAAATGAGCACACGGCCCGCTTGACGCCGCGCCTGGCTGGCATTACACATGGCCTGGACAACGCCGGGCGAAGCCAGACAACCCCGGCCCAGGTTGGAGGTCATGATGCAAACGGTTCTGCCGTCCGAGTTCAAACGCATGATGGTGCTCATGCTGGAGAGTGGCCCGCACGTCGTCGAGGAGTTCCACGTCAGCGGCACCGCGCAAACGCGCCACAAGCTCCACACCCGCCTGCGTCATCTCAAGACCGGGCATGTGATTGAGCGCGTTTTCGCCGACAACGAGCGCGTGCCGGCCGCGCCATTGGAGACCCGCCGCATTACCTACAGTTACTCCAAAGGCGGCCTGCACTTCTTTCTGGACGCGGAGACGTTCGATGAGCTGGAAATCAGCGACGAGCAACTGGGCGAGCGCCGCTGGTTCCTCAAGGAAAATGAGGAATACAAAGCCCTGCTGCTCGACGGCAGGCTGCTCGACATCGTCCTGCCCCCGCAAATTCCGCTCCAGGTCGTGGACACCGCCACCCCCGTCCGGGGCGGCTCTTCGGATTCGAACTGGAAGGAAGCCAGGCTGGAAACCGGACTCCAAATCATGGTGCCGTTATTCATCGCCAAAGGAGAAACCATCCGGGTGGACACCGCCGGCAAGAAATACGCCGGCAAGGAATCCGTGTGACCCCGCCTGCCGGAACCGCAGGCCGGCGGGAACCGCGGGCGCATTTCACTTTCTTGGGTTTTCCCCTCGTAATCTTAATCTTAATCCTAATCCTGCCCCGCCTTCGGGGAACAAGATTAAGATTAAGATTAGATTCTGACTTTGAAAATCTCATAAAAATGTCTCTCAGGTTTTGGGCGGCGCGGCAGCGCCGCCCTACCGAAAATTTCAAATATCTTTGGCTAGGATTAAGATTAAGATTAGGAAAAAACCACCCCAAAAAGTGGAATGCGCGCAGGAACCGCTATAACACCGGAGCGAATTTGACCGAGGCGCGGGGTTCGGACATCATGGGGGCCACGGTGTCGCGCCATTTTTGATAGTGCGCGGTTTCCTTGTGCGCGGCCGGGGCGGCGGGAGTGCGGTAGATTTCGATCAGCACGAAGCGCGATGGGTCGTCGAGTTGTTGGAGGATGTCAAAGAGGGCCACGCCCGGCTCCCGCGCGCTTTGGCGCGCGTTTTCCACGGTGGCTTGTTTGAAGGGTTCGATGAATTCGGGCTTCACATGGGCGTGGACATGGACGATGAGCATCGGGCATTGATGGGCCGGCCGGCGCGGCATGTCAAGACCGGTCTCCCCGACAAATTGCCGGCGGGCGGGTTTTCTTTCATAATCTTAATCTTAATCTTGCTCGTAATCTGTGCGCAGGGGGGAGATGAGATTAAGATTAAGAGCAAGAGTAAGATTAAGAGGGGAATCCAAGAATGTGAAATGCGCAAATTGCCCGCGGCTCATGCGTCATCTCTTTCAGTCCGTTCTCACTGCGACCTGGGCTGTTGGCGATTCTGCCTTCTGAACTCGTCCCTCCGAGTTCTGTCCTGGGCGTGAGAATACCCGGCCAGCCGCCATCTCGAACAGTCGGGAAAAACGGAAACTTGGTGTCGGGGAATCCCCGGACAGCCGGCCCTCCGGCCAAGGGAGGGAGAGGAGCCGCGCAGGTTGAAACCACCCCGCGCCCCCCCTTACCGGGCCAGCGAGCCTGGAGCTTCCGCGTCGTTCAGCCACCCTTGCTGCAAAGCATATTTGACAAGCTGGGTGCGGCTGCGCAGGCCGAGCTTCTCGGCGATGCGAACCCGGTAAGTCTCGACGGTCTTGACGCTGACTTTGAGCTTGTCGGCCGCTTCTTTGTTGCTGTAGCCCCAGGCGATCAGGCTCAAGACTTCCTTCTCCCGCTCGCTCAACTGCGCATGGGTGGTTTCCGGGCTGGCGGAGGGGCCGGTCATCAGGCGGGCCAGCGCCTTGCCGGCCAGGGCGGGTTCGAGATACACCTCGCCCCGGGCCGCCATGCGGATGGCCTGGACCAACTGATCGCCCGCCGAACGTTTAAGGACATAGCCGGTCGCCCCGGCTTTGCACAATTGGGTCAGGTAGCTCTCGTCCTCATGGGCGGTCAGCACGACCACCTTAATGGCCGGGTGCCGGGTCCTCAGCAATTCGGTCGCCTGCAATCCGTTGAGTCCGGGCATGGAAAGGTCCATCACCACCACATCCGGCTTCAGCTCCCCGGCCTTGTCAACTACTTCTTTGCCGCTGGCGGCTTCGCCGACGACGCGCATGCCGGGCTGGCTGTCGAGCAGGACGCGGAGTCCCTCGCGCAGCATCTTATGGTCGTCGGCCAGCAGAATGGTCAGTTTCTTCATGATGGCCCATCAACCGGGTTTCTCCGCTCCCGGATCCAGCGGCAAACGGACGAACACCGTCGCGCCGGCCCCCGGGGCGGACTCAATGGTCAGAGTGCCGCCCGCCAGCCTGACCCGTTCCTGCATCCCCAGCAAACCCAATCGGCCCGGGCTGGCGGGCGCGCCCATCATCCCTGGGGCGTCGAACCCCCTGCCATCGTCCTCCACGATAAGGGAGACATAGCCGGGCCGCCGTTCCAGGAGCACACTGACGCGTTTGGCCTGGGCATGGCGGGCCGCGTTGGTCAGGGCTTCCTGGGCAATGCGGTAGAGTGTGGTTTCAAATTCGTGCGGCAGCCGGTGGGCGCCTAAATCGCCGCCGGTGTGCAAGTCCACAGGCACCCCGGTGTTCTGGGACCAATCGTTCGTAAACCGCCGCAAGGCCAGGTCCAGGCCCAGATCATCCAGCACCGGGGGCCGGAGCTCCCAGGCCAGCCGGTGGATGTCGCGCATCAGGCCTTCCACCAGCTTGTCGAGCCGGCCCAGGTCCTTTCCCGCTGCCGCGGCAAGGGGATTTTGCCGGCGCAGGTTCTCCAGCCCCAGCTTGAGGGCCGTCAGGTCCTGTCCCAGGCGGTCGTGCAATTCGCGCGAGATGCGTCCGCGCTCGGTTTCCTGGGCTTCGGACAAGCGCCGCAGCACCAGTTGGCTGGCCTGCTCGGCGCGTTGGCGCTGGAGAATTTCCGCCTGGAGCGCCTGGTTGAGCGCCGAAAGGTCGGCGGTGCGCTCCCGGACTTTATGTTCAAGCTGGGCGCGTTCCTGTTGCAGCGCCGCCTCGGCCTGTTTGAGCGCCTCTTCGCTCCGCTTCCGCTCGATGGCGTAGCGGATGGAACGGGCGGTTTGCCGTCCCGTAGTCTGCCCTTTGATGAGATAATCCTGGATGCCGTGGCGCACGGCTTCCAGGCCGATGGCCTCATCGTCAATGCCGGTCATCACGACAATCGGCAGGGCGGGCGCTTGCGCCCGCGCGCGGAGAAAGGTCTCCCGGCCCGAGCTGTCGGGCAGCGTCAGGTCCAACAGGGCCACGTCAAAGCCGGTCTGCCGCGCCTGCTTCATTGCTTCCGCCAAAGTCTCGACGTGGGTGAACTCAAATTGGCCCAGCCCGCCCTCCGCCAGCGATTCCTTCACCAGCGCCGCGTCCGACGGGCTGTCCTCCAGCAACAGAACTTTCACTCGGCTTGTCATAAGAACACCAAGTCAACTGGTTTGTAGCGCGGGACCTTATGCCGGCCGGCTGGCCGCGACGCGCCTCAGCTTTTCGAGTCGGCCGGGGCGGGCCTGGCCGCGGACGGCAGGGTCACCAGCATCAGCCAGAAGGATTCAATGGAATGGACGACGTTGAGGAACTGCTCGAAATCCACCGGCTTGGTAATGTAGCAGTTGGCGTGGTATTTATACGCCTGCAACACGTCCTGCTCCGCGCGGGAAGTGGTCAGCACCACCACGGGAATCGTCTTCAGGTCGTTGTCCGACTTGATTTCGGCCAGGACTTCCCGGCCGTCCTTGCGCGGGAGGTTCAGGTCCAGCAGGATCAGATCGGGACGGGGCGCCCCGGCATGTTGGCCTTGCCGCCGAAGGAATTCCAGGGCCGCCACTCCGTCCTCCACGATGCTGAGGCGATTGCGAACTTTGGCCTCTTTCAGCGCCTCGATCGTCAGTTCGGTATCACTGGGACTGTCTTCGACCAGGAGAATTTCAACAGGGTGTCCATTGGTTGTTGTCATACGTCATGTCCTTTTATAGCGGAAGTTTCCGGCAGTGAAAAGTAGAAAGTCGAGCCTCGCCCCGGCTCGGACTGGACCCAGATGGCGCCCTGGTGGCGCTCGACCATTTTCTTGCAGATGGCCAGGCCGATGCCGGTGCCGGGATAATACTTGCGCGTGTGCAAGCGTTGGAAAATCTGGAAAATGCGTTCAAAATACTGCGGCTCGATGCCAATCCCATTGTCCCGGACCGAGAAGACCCATCGGCCGGGCTGCTTTTGGGCGCCCACATGGATCTCCGGCGGGCGCTGGCTGCGGAACTTGATGGCGTTGCTGATGAGGTTCTGGAAAATCTGCATCATCTGGGTGGCATCCACCGCCAGCGACGGCATGGCATCGCGGGTGATTTTGGCCTGGGTGCTCTCGATGCTGGTATGGAGGTTGCGCAACGCCTCGTTCAGGACGGCATCCAGGCTGGCGGGCGAGATCGCCCCGCCGTGAGTGCCCACGCGCGAAAAGGCGAGCAGATCGCCGATGAGCCGCTCCATGCGGCCGGCGCCCTCGGCCGCGCCGTGGATATATTCCAGGGCCTTGGGGTCCATGTTTTGCGGGAAGCGGCGTTGCAGCAGTTTCACGTAGCCGCCCACGGCGCGCAACGGCTCCTGCAGGTCGTGCGAGGCAATGTAAGCGAACTGTTCCAGGTCGTGATTGGACCGCTTGACTTCCTCGGCCGTCAACAGGAGGGCGGCCTGCGCCCGCTTCCTCTCCATCGCGGTCGCCACCAGGTCGGCCACCGCCTTCATGAACGACAATTCTTCCTCGGTGAAGTTCTTCCGCGCGCGGGTGCCGAAGGAAAGGGTTCCGAGCAACGTTCCGGCGACCATTAACGGATGACAGGCGTAAGCCTCAATGCCATACGGCTTGATCAGGTCCGTTCGCGGGTCGGGCGTTTCCTGGATGCTCCCGGCGACCAGGCGGCAACCGTCGCGGGCGGCGCTGCCGCACAGGGCGGCGCAGCAGTCCAGCCATTCGATCTTCCCGGCTTCCGGCTTGGGAATGCCGGCACAGGCATTGAGACGAAGGCGCTGTTGCTTGTCGTCCACCAGGAAAATGAAGAACATCTGGCAATCGAGAAATTCGAGCACTTTCCGGCACAGCTCGTCCACCACCCGTTGCGGGTCGTCGCTGTGGAGCAGGCGGCTGGCCGCTTCGGCCAGCAACTCGGTGCGCCGTTCCGCGCGCCGGCGCCGGGAGACGGCGCGCAGACTGCGGATGCAGTTGGAGACATCGTCGGCCAATTCGCCCAGCAGGCGGACCTCGTCTTCGGAGAAGCGGTCGGCCTGCAGGGAGTAGATGGTGATGGCGCCGAAGGCCTTGCCCTGGGACAGCAGAGGCACCACGAGGGAAGAGGCATAGCCGCGCTTGAGAATCTCCGCGCGCCAGGGCGCCAGGGCGGGGTTGGCCAGCAAGTTGCCGCACAGGAACGGTTTGCCGGTGCGAATGGCGGTGCCGGTCGGTCCGCGGCCTCGTTCGGTATCGGCCCAGCTCACCTGGAGGGTCTCGATATAGCCTTCCTCAAAGCCGGCGAAGGCGGCGGTCCGGACGGTCCGGGCCTGGTCCTCCTCGGCCAAACCGATCCACACCATGGCATGGCCGCAATGTGCGATGACATTCTTGCAGACCTCGTCCAGATACTCCGTTTCCGAGGTGGCGCGCGTCATCGCCTGGCTGCTCTCCCGGAGCGCCTTCAAGGTGCGGTTGAGTCTTTGCAGATCTTCCTCCCTTTGTTTGCGCTCGGTAATGTCGCGGACAATCTTGGAGGCGCCAATGATGCGCCCCGAGCCATCCTTGAGGGGCGAAATGGTTACCGAGACCGCCAGATTGCGGCCGTCTTTGGCCACCCGGACCGTCTCGAAGTGAGTGACTCGCTCGCCGGCCTGCAGGCGCGCCATGATGGTTTGTTCTTCGTCCTGCCGTTCCGCAGGCAGGAGCAACTTGATGGAACGGCCCAGGACCTCCTCGGGGCGATAGCCGAACAGCCGCCCGGCGCCCGCATTCCAACTGGTGATGGTTCCGTCCAAGTCCTTGGAAAGGATGGCATCGTCGGACGACTCGACAATCGCGGCCAACTGGGCGCGCGCCTCCTCCGCCCGCATGCGCTCGGTGATTTCATTCTTGAGCTGCTCGTTCGACCGGCCGAGTTCTTCGGTCCGCGCCGCCACCATCTCCTTCAAGTGGTCGCGATGATGGCGCGCGTCGGCTTCGGCTTTCGTGCGCCGAATGTTCTCCTGCTTGAGAAAAAGAAAGACCGTGACCAGCAGGAGGATGCTCAGAACGCCGCCAGCCAGCAGGGCTTGGAGGGTTTTGCCGATGTCGGCGCTCTTGGCCGCGGCCTGCTGTTGCAGCAACCGCCCCTCATCCTCCTGGGCATCGGCGACTTTTTTGCGGATCTGGTCCATCAGGTTCTTGCCCTTGCCCGTGGTCATGACCTCCAGGGCGGCCGGCAAGCCTTGGGAGCGCCGCAATTCAATGGTTTGCTTGAGTTCAGCCTCCTTCTCCACGATGAGGGCTTCCATGCCGGCCAGGCGCTGTTGATGGGCGGCGTTGCCCTGGGCGAATTGCTTCAGGCCGGCCAGGTTGGTCTGGATCTGGCCGAGGGCGGCCTGGTAAGGCTCCAGGTATTTCTCGTCCCCGGCAAGCAAATAGCCGCGCTGCCCGGTTTCTTCGTCCTTCAACGCGGAGAGCAACCGGTCAAATTCTTGCATCGCAAAATAGGCGCGCGTGACCGATTTATCGCCTTCGTCCACCGCCCGCAGGTTCCGGGCGGACTGCCATCCCGCCGCCGCCAGGATGGCCAGAGACACCACCAAACCCGCATTGATCAGCAAACCCTGCCTGGACCAGCGGGGCGGCGCTTGGAGATGATCGCGCCAAGAAGCCTCCGCCTCATGCCCCGCCGCCTGTTGCCGGGCGCGGCGGTACAGCTCCGCCACCACGCTCATGAACACGCCCATGCCCGTGAAAAAAGCCAGGCCGATGGCGTCGGCCAGGGTCCCCACGGCCAGCGATCCCAGCGGGGGCAAAATGAAATAATCCACCCCCAGCGCCGCAGCCACCGTGGCGAGAAGCCCCGGCCCAACGCCCCCGAACAGGGCCGAAAGCATGACCACCGGGTAAAAGGTGATGTAAGTCGGCAAACTGCCGCCCGCCAGCCGGGTCAATCCCGAGCGCAGGAGAAAGCCAGCCGCCACCGCCAGCAGCGCGAAAACGTAGCGGGCCAGCCAGTGGTTCCCACGGCCCATCCCGGCGGGCGGACTTGGTTTTAAAGCCGGCATCACTTTTCTCGAAAAGACCGCGCGGGCCGCCATGAGGCTCCGGCGGTGCTGCCACCGGCGCCGCCAAAGGAAAGTCCGGCGAACGGGTTGACGGGACTCTAGCAAGAAGCCTCTTCCCCGGTCAAAGACAATCGGGCGAAAACGAATTCACAAAAAGGGTGGCGTTTCGGGCCGGCGCCTCTATAATGCAAGGCATTATATGAGCGAAAAAGCGCAATTGCATTTGGATGGCCGCGTGTACGAACTGCCGATAGTCACCGGGGGCGAAGGGGAAAAAGCGGTGGACATTTCGACGCTGCGGGACATGACGGGCTACATCACGCTGGATGACGGCTACGCCAACACCGGTTCGTGCAGCAGCGCCGTGACTTTTATTGACGGAGAGAAGGGGATCTTGCGCTATCGCGGCATCCCGATTGAGGAACTGGCCGTGAAATCCACGTTCGTGGAGACGGCCTACTTGATCATTTACGGGAAGCTGCCGACCCTGGCGGAGCAGACGCGTTTCTCGGACTTGTTGACAGAGAACGAGAATTTGCACGAAGCCATCAAGTATCATTTCGAGGGGTTCCCCCCGTCCGCGCACCCGATGGCCATGCTCTCGGCCATGATCAATGCCAGCAGTTGTTTTTATCCGGGATTGATGCGGTCGCCGAACCTGGAGCGTTTCGACGTCCAGGCGGCCCGGCTCATCTCGCAGGTCCGCACCATTGCCGCGTTTTCCTACCGGAAATCGCGCGGCCTGCCGTATATCTATCCCAAGCCCACCTTCAAGTACACGGCCAATTTTCTCCACATGATGTTTTCGGACCCGTACGAGAACTATCAACTGAACCCGGAAGTGGTGAAGGCGCTGGATTTGATTTTTCTGCTCCACGCCGACCACGAGCAGAATTGCTCCACTTCGACCGTGCGAATGGTGGCCTCCAGCGAGGCCAATCTGTTCGCCAGCGCGGCGGCGGGGGTTTGCGCCCTGTGGGGGCCGCTGCACGGAGGCGCCAACCACGCCGTCATCAACATGCTGGAGGAAATCCACGCCGCGGGGGACGACGGCCGCAGATTCATCCTGGCGGCCAAGGACAAGAACAGCGGCAAACGGTTGATGGGTTTCGGGCACCGGGTCTATAAGAATTACGATCCGCGGGCCAAGATCATCAAAACGCAGTGCGACTTGCTCCTGCACGCGCTGCGCCGGGAGGACCCGTTGCTGGACATCGCGCGCCGGCTGGAGGAGGCCGCGCTGCATGATTCCTATTTTCTGGAGCGCAAGCTCTATCCCAACGTGGATTTCTACAGCGGCATCATGATGCGGGCCATTGGCATTCCCACCGAGATGTTCACCGTCATGTTTGCCATCGGCCGCATGCCGGGGTGGATCGCCAATTTCAAGGAAATGCTCGACCAGCGCCGCAAGCGCATTTACCGCCCCCGCCAAATCTACACCGGGCCGAAGGAAAATCATTACGTTCCGACCGAGGACAGGCGATAGGCCGGTTCCAAAGCGCAAGCCCCGGTGGCGCCTTGCTTTGGTGTCGCCTCGAGCCGGCGGCCCGGCCTCGGCGCGCCGCGCCGGCACGACAAACATGGATCAGGCCACTGCCCAAGACCCTGAGGGATTGCGCTGGGCGCGGCGTATTCCATAATGTGGACAGACGCAAGCCTGACGCCGCCACCGGCGAAGAAAGGCAGAAACGCTGACGCACTATGAGCACCAACGAACCGGGCAAACAGGACGAGGCGCTGGGCAGGCTGCTGCAAGAATGGCGCGCGAACGCTCCTTTGCCCGCGCAGTTCCGGCAAGCGGTCTGGCGGCGCGTGGACCAAGCGCCGGCGCCAGCCGCGCCCTCCGTCTGGACGGTCATCACTCATTGGGTTGGCACAGCGCTGCCACGGCCGGCCCTGGCGGCGTCTTACCTCGCCATCCTTCTCACCCTCGGCGTGACCGCCGGCTGGACGCGCGCCCGGCAGGAAACCGCCCGGGTGAAGGGCGAGCTTGGCGAACGCTACCTCCGCGTCCTGGACCCTTATGCGGTTCCCCGCCCATAGTTCGATGAAGAAAGGCGTTCTCCTTCTCCTGCTCGGATTGGCCGTGGCCGCGGCGGCCTACGGGTGCGTTTATTTCGTCTGCACATCGTCCGCGCGGCGCCTGGAGCGGAGCAGCAAACCGGAATTGGCATGGCTCAAGGAAGAATTCAACTTGAGCGATTCGGAGTTCCAGCGCATTTCCGAGTTGCACGCGGCCTACCTCCCTCAATGCGCGGAAATGTGCCGGCAGGTGGAGGCGCAAAACCAGCGCGTGAGAGCCTTGCTCGCGGCCACCAATCAAATGACGGCCGAGATCCAGTCCGCCATCGCGGAAAGCGCCCGGCTGCGCGGCCTATGCCAGCGCAACATGCTCGACCACTTCTACCAGGTCAGCCGCACCATGCCTCCGGCACAAGGACGCCGCTATCTCGAATGGGTGCAGGAAAGAACATTTCTGCCCAGTCAAGGCATGATGAGCGAACCATGAACTGTGGGATTCATAAGTTGGAGGAAGGCCCGCCTTGACAGGGCGCCGGCCGCGCGGCATAATTAGTGATTGACAATCCGATTTTGTCCGGGGGCATCTAAAATAAGCGCTGTTGAAATTATGAAAAAATCCAACCTGACTCTCACGGCCCCGGCCCTGTTGGCCGGCGCACTCGCCCTCCTCCAGGCGGGCTGCGCCAACAGTCCGGGGCGTTCCACCCCAACCGCGGCCAAACCGTATCCGCTGGATTACTGCCTGGTTTCCGGCGACAAGATCGGCGGGATGGGCCAGCCGGTCGTCATCGTCTATCGCGGTCGGGAAATCAAATTCTGCTGCCCGGATTGTCCGCCGCAATTCAACAAAGACCCGGAAAAATATCTGAAGAAACTGGCCGCGGAGGAAGAAAAGGCGGGGAAGTAATCCTTGTCCGCGAATCCGTCAGCCGCCGACCAGCAGGACGGGCAGGAGATGGCGCAATTGGCCGCCGGCCACGGCCCGGCCCTGAACCATCTGATGGAGCGGCACGCGGAGAAGCTTTTTCACTATCTGGTCCGCGCCTTGCAGAACGAAGAGGATGCGGCGGATTTGGCCCAGGAAACCTTCGCCCGCGTTTATGCAAACCGCGCCAGGTTTGATCCGCGCCAAAAATTCTCCACCTGGCTTTATGCCATCGCCACCAATCTGGTGCGCGACCGCTATCGCTGGCGCAAACGCCATCCGCAGGTTTCCCTCGACGCCGCCAATGAGGCCGCTGGAAATGATTTTGGCCAATCGCTTCCCGATCCCGCGCCTTCCGCCGGCGAAGCGATGCAACGGAACGAACGCGCCGAAGCCGTGCGCCGCGCCGTGGCCGCGCTGCCGGAACGGTTGCGGGTCCCGCTCATCCTCTCGGAATACGAGGAAAAGTCGCACGCCGAAATCGGCCAAATACTGGCGTGCTCGGCGAAGGCGGTGGAGGTGCGCGTCTATCGGGCGCGCCGGCAGCTTCGCGCCAGCCTGGCGCAATGGCTGGAAACGACGTGATCCGGATTGGCTCCGAGGGATTCACAGACTTGCGGCGTATTAGGAATAGAATTGGAATCAAACTCCAATGAACCGGAATATATCTCGATGGTCCGCCGCGCTGGCCGTCGCCGGCCTGGCTGTTCCGGCCACGCTGCTCAACGGCTGCAAAGGCATTCAGCAGCCCGGCGAGCGTCAGGCGCGCGGCAATCTGGCGTCTGTCGCCGGTCTGTATCGTCCACCGGGCCGGCGCCCGGCCTTGCCTTCGCTTGCCACCAACGCGGCGTTGGGCGAATTCCTGACCTATGCCATGCTCAATCAGCCCCAAATTGAGGCCGCCTATTTCGATTGGGCGGGTTCGGTGGAAAAGATCACCGTCGAGCGGTCGCTGCCCGATCCGAAACTGACGTTTCAGGCCTACATTCAAAACACCCTCACTTCTCTGATGCCCGGTTTGATGCAGGACATACCCGGACGGGGCAAACTAAAGGCCGCCGCCAACGTGGCCGCCGCCGGGAGCAACGCAAAGTATTTTGCCTTTGAAACCTCCGTCCTGCAAACCGCCTTCTCAGTCAAACAGGCCTATTATCAGCTTTGGTTTCTTGACGAAAAAATCCGCATCAACCGCCAGACCCTCGGCCTGCTGGCCGGCCTGGAAAGGAGCGCCCGCGCCCGGAATGAAGTCGGGCAGTCCACGCTGCAGGACGTATATCGCGCGCAAATTGAGCAGGACAAAATTACGACCGAGATCTCCAATCTGGAAGATTCGCGCCAGCCGCTCATGGCCCAACTCAAAGGCGCGCTGGGGCTGACACGCGGAGAACCGGACCCGCCAGCGCCGGCGCGATTTGAATCCACTGCGCTTGATTTGGATGGCGGCGAGTTGCTGGACACCGCCTTCACGCGCAATCCACGCCTCAAAGCGATGGAGTCGGAGGTGCGCCTGGCTGAGGCTTTGATCGGACTGGCCCGCGCATCCAAAGGGCCCGATTTTTCCGCCGGTTTGCAGGCTGAAGTTTATACCCCTCCATTTTATTGGCCGCAGGGGAGCATGAGCCTGCCGATATGGCGCGACAAAATCGCGGCGCAAATCGCGGCGGCCCAGGCCGGCAAACGCGCCGCGGAAGCCCGGCTCACCTCCGAACAGATCATGATGACTGTGGACTTCGCGATGAAGACGTTCGATTATCGGGAGGTCACCCGCAATCTCGCCCTTTTGCGGGACCAACTGATTCCGAAAGCCGGCCAGTCGCTCGAAATTGCCCGGGCCGGTTATATGTCCGGGCAGATTGATTTCTTCAACTTGATGGATGCGGAACGTTCGTTGCTGGATTTCCAACTGGAGGAAGTGGAGGCGCGCGCCCGCCGCGAAATCATTCTGGCTGACTTGTCGCTGTCCATCGCCGGGATAGCGCCCGAAGGCGCGCCCATTATGCCGCATTCCGCGAACAATGACTCTCCATCCGCCGCCGCATCCCGGAATCTCAAGCCTTAATCCTCTTATGACTAGAACTATCTCCCTCTTTCTCCTCCTGTCGGCTGTTGGGGCCGGAGTGTTCATGGCCGGTTGCTCCAAAGAGCGCGAACACGGCGGCGCCACGGCAACCGGGGAATCGAAAACACTCTACACTTGCGGCATGCACCCGCAGGTGATCCAGGATCATCCTGGCAATTGCCCCATCTGCGGCATGAAGTTGACGCCGATTCGCAAACAAGCGGCCACTGAAAACACAAGCCGCAGCGCGAGCGCCCAACCCGGTGAACGCAAAATCAAATACTACAAGTCCGCCATGATGCCGGGTGAAGCGCGTCAGACCCCAGGCAAGGACAGCATGGGCATGGACATGGTTCCGGTGTATGAAGAGCAGGCCGCCGCCAGCGAGTCGCAGTCCATCGCCATTGACCCGGTGACGATTCAGAACATGGACATTCGCACCGCCGTGGTCACGCGGGGACCGTTGCGCCGAACCGTCCGCGCCGTTGGAGTGGTTGAATACAACGAAACGACCCTGGGCGATGTCACCACCAAATTCAAAGGTTGGATCGAGAAACTTGACGCCAATGCCACGGGCCAGTTGGTGATGCGCGGCGATCCTCTGTTTGAAATCTATTCGCCCGATCTATACAGCGCGCAAGTCGAATACCTGTTGGCGTCCAGTTCCCCCACCAACGCATCATCCGGCGCGGAAGGAATCCGGATCAGCGCCCTGACCAAGCTCAAGTTCTACGACATTTCAGACGGGCAGATCGCCCAACTGGAGAAAATGCGCCAGCCCCAAAAAACCCTGCGCATCCTGGCGCCGCAGGACGGGTTCGTGGTTGAAAAGAACGTCACGGAAGGCCAGATGGTGGAAGCGGGCATGAAGATTTACCGGCTGGCGGACCTGGGCTTGGTCTGGGTGCAGGCGGACATTTATGAACAGGACCTGGCCTATATCAAGCTGGGCCAGGAGGCGACCGTCACGCTCTCTTACTTGCCGGACCGCGAATTCCGCGGGCGTGTCACTTACATCTATCCAAACGTGGATGAGAAGACCCGCACCGCCCGCGTCCGCATGGAGTTCCACAATCCGGGCTACTTCCTCAAGCCCGGCATGTTCGCCACCGTGAAGGTCGTCTCCGAACTGGAACCGTCCGTTTTGTTGATTCCCGACATGGCCATCCTGCGCAGCGGCGAGAAGACCACCGTTTTCGTGGCCTTGGACGGCGGAAAGTTCGACCCGCGCGCCGTCACCCTCGGACCGCAGGCGGAGAACGACGAATATCAAGTTCTCAGCGGGCTGAACCAGGGCGAGCGGATCGTCACCTCGGGCCAGTTCATGCTCGATTCGGAAAGCCAGCTTCGCGAGGCGATTCAGAAAATGCTGGAACCGAAACAGGCCGAAGTGGCGCGGCAGACTGCGGCCACCCCGCCCACAAACCAGACGAGCCTGGGCACGGCCGCCCCGTCAACGGAGACCAACCCGGTGAAATATATCTGCCCGATGCCGG
>Ga0326727_10018476_pt1 | contig 14227 bp, 7 predicted proteins | sample MB2enrmetagenome_FD_207643 | JGI IMG/M metagenome (GOLD analysis project Ga0326727, IMG submission 207643) | Lab enriched peat soil microbial communities from McLean, Ithaca, NY, United States - MB29MY | ecosystem: Environmental > Terrestrial > Soil > Wetlands > Peat | place: USA: New York...
TTTTTCCTCTGAGTTGCTGCCCGGTCGGTGATATTCTTCTGCAGAGTAATGTTCTTCAGGAGGGTGATGTTTTTGATTAGGGTGACTTTGCTCTGCCCCGCACCATTTACCTCTCTTGCAGGAGCAGTCTGGCCTCCCCTTTGAGGCGCGCCTTTTTCGGTCCCGGTATACAATAACTCCGCCGTTGCGCGGTATTGCTCCGTCACAGGTTCGGAAGGCTCCTGCCCAAAGACCGGAGAAGGCCTTTTCAAGTCGACGCCCGATATTTCCTCGGCAACCTTGGCGCTGTGGAGTTTTTGCTCGCGCAGGAAACTTCCTGTTAGGGTAGGACCCAAATATAGGTTCGCATCTCCTCCCACAAGGCGATGCGCCTCATCAACGGCAGAGATTTGCCACAGACTGTTGAGGCTTATAGGCTCTATTTTACCCATCGAGCCGCGGAGTTTTTCGGCTGCCTGATTTTTCCTCTGAGTTGCTGCCCGGTCGGTGATATTTTTCTGCAGAGTAATGTTCTTCAGGAGGGTGATATTCTTCTGCAGAGTAATGTTCTTCAGGAGGGTGATATTCTTCTGCAGAGTAATGTTCTTCAGGAGGGTGATGTTCTTCTGCAGAGTAATGTTCTTCAGAAGGGTGATGTTTTTGATTAGGGTGACTTTGCTCTGGCCCGCACCATTTACCTCTCTTGCAGGAGCAGCCTGGCCGCCCCTTTGAGGCGCGCCTTTTTCGGTCCCGGCATACAATAACTCCGCCGTTGCGCGGTATTGCTCCGTCACGGGTTCAGAAGGCTCCTGCCTAAAGACTGGAGCTAGCGCTCTGGCCAGCGGATAACCCTTGGCCTTCGTTTCGGAAGGCTCCTGCCTCAAAACCGGGGAAGGCCTTTTCAAGTCGACGCCCGACATTTCCTCGACAGCCTTGGTGCTGAGAAGTTTTTGCTTGCGAAGGAGACTTTCTGTTAGGGTAGGACCAAAAAATGGGTTCGGATCTCCACCCACAAGGCGATGCGCCTTATCAACGGAAAAGCTTTGGTATTGACTGTTAGAGCTTAGATTCGAGCTTAGATAATTACTGAGCTGGGAAATAAGACTCAGAACTTTGGCGTTATTATAGCTCGGTGAACTTACGGCAAAAGAACTACTCTCGGAAGTCTCCGAAATTTGAGTGGTGCGGTGTTGAAGCGCAGGACTACTTATAGACTGCGGATTACGGATTGACTGCGCATGGTTTTCGGTCCGCCAAAGGCTTGACAGACTATTTTGGTTTAGATTATTGATTTTTGGAACGTCAAAAAAGCCGCCGAACTTGGAATCATCACCTTCACTATGAGTAGAGATGTTGGAGATCGCCGCGCTGATAGCCTGAATAATGCTCTCGTTTTTCGTATTGTTCAAAACTGTAATGACTTCGTTTTTAGTCATGGATCGGTTTAAAATAGCCCCAAGAATACTGATATTTTCGACTTGTTGGGATACGATAGTCTTATACTGGTTGACTTGTTTCTCAAGTTCGTTCCAAACCGTCTGCTCCTGACGGCTTACAAACTGATTTAAGGTCAACTCGGCTCCGTCCAATTCATAAACCTTAGAAAAATCGAAATTATGGCTTTCCGCGTTTTGTAATAGGTTTTTTAGAACCATAATGTTCTCGAAACGGCTGTCGTTCAGATGATTGTTGGCAACATTTTCAGTCGCGAAACTGAGAGCGCTGACGGCCAGAACTTTTTCCTCACGTCTGCCGTTTTCTATTGTTTTGAACAACTCACTTTTAGTAAAACTCTTTTCTCTCAGAAGCGGCATAACCTCACGGGACAACCGCTCACCGCTTGTGATAAGCTGCGAGATTTCGTGGCTGTGTTTTTGGGAGAACAGTCGCTCGGTCAGCTTTTGCAGGATGGCATATTCACGAATATTTGAGAGCTCCACGATCTTTTGGGAGATGAGATCAAATTCAACGCCGTCGGTGTTTTGGAGATACTCCAGCCCCCGCTCTCTTGCCATAAGCACAGACTGAAGCGCATCGGTGGAGCGGGAGATATTGTTGATAATTTCTGTCTCAGAGGGATTCATTGGGCTAATATTATTCACCGTAGAAAAAGTGTTTCCACTGCTGAATACATTATTTGGGATATTGTTTGAAATCGCTGACAATTCGGGATAGCTGACGCTCGACAGGATATTGATAATTTGCCGCTCACCCTCGGACAGGGGATGGAATTCATTGCTGTCCGCGATGTGATTTTGGACATAGGAAGTCGCGCCGGCAAAGGTATTTTGAACGCTCACCGAAAGCAGACGGGTGAGCAATTGCCTTCGTTCCTCAAGGGTGTTGAAAACTCTCGCATCCGCCGCCAGACTGCCGTAATATCTGTTGATTTCGTCAACATTCACATTGGAAAGGACGGTTTGTTCATGACTGGCCTGAGAGATATCGTAGGTCAGTTCCGCGGAGCGGGGGGCATCGGGACTGTACTGATTTTGAATTGGGCTGCCGCCCATCAGATGGAGAACCAGATTTTTAAGGTTCTGGATATCCCCTGGTTTTTTTGCGAAGAAGTTGGTTATCAGCTGATTCTTCACCGAGGAATAGAAGAGTTCCCTGTTGCTTGCCGTATGGCTGATGTTCACGATGCGTTCCAGCATCGTGCGGAAGGAATTTGACAAAGAGTAAGGTTTGATTGTCTTTCCGCCCACTGCAGTGTTGGTGATCCTCTTAACTTGATTGTCCTGAAAAATTTCGGTGGTCTCCGTCGAAGTGCTGACAGAGGTATTTAGCTGGGCAATGAGAGTTTTGCACAGTAAAAGATTTTGCTGCAGTCTTTCACTGCTGTATAGTTCGCTTAGCTGATTGTACTGGCGAGAACTTAGCTCCTTGATGTATGAGAGGTTCAACTCTATTTCATTTCTAAGATTGCTCAAATAAAGGTTTTGATTGCAGACGATCTGATTTTCGGCTTCGTTCCGCCCGTTCCACAAAACCAAAAGGCGCAAGGTCTGCTCCACGTAGGTTTTAAGTTTCTCGTGTTGTTCTGCTTCCTCGTGCAAATTTTGCAAAAAAAGAAGGACAGCTACGTCAAATCCAACGCCATCCAAAATTTCATATTTTTTTATTATATTTTCCGCAAAAAGGTAGAATGAGTAACCGAGTTGGTGATTCTTAGGATCAAGGTCGACACCAAAGGACAAAACACCTATGCCGTTACGAAGCAACCGCATCTGACCGATTGAACTTATCATACCGTTTTGCATAAATCCAATGCTCCTTAATAAAGTATTACAATGGAAGTGCGATTTCCGTAAGGCCGGTATGGGCAATTTGAAGAGCCTCGATGAAAACCTGATCGCCCATGGCGTCTAAAGAAGAAAACTCTCTTTTTACGATGACGCCTGTGCTGATTGTATAAATTCGTTTGATAGTTCCATTAAGCTTGACAAAAATCATAACGCCGCCAACCTTCTTGCCCTCGGTCAGCAGAGAGAACACCGTGTCGTTCAAATCGGACTTTAAGCCTTTTTCAAAAATAATCATATCCGCAGTTTTCTTGGGCTTTAACAGTATGACCGGCGCGTCGTTGGTACCGCCGTTCACGATCGTGTCAAACTCAACGCTGGCTGAAATATTATTGACCTTTGCAAAGCCAAAGCGCGTTCCGTCGATCCTGACCTCAAAGCTGTAATTTGGAAGATAGCTGTCATGGGAAGCCATTGCCATCCCTCCTATGAATGCGGGCTAAAATGCCTTTCAGGGCAAAGCTAAATTTTAAACGCGTTTTCCGGTTCTTGATTAAGCTTGCTGTTAATTTTGGAGATTTCCTTGCACCATCTGAGGCGCTCCAGATGGCTGAAACTCATGATATCGTCATGGTTCCAGTGCATGTAATAGGCAATGAAAGCGGCCTCCTCATAGATTTTCTCCGCCGGATATGTGCTTATGTTCCGGCCTCCATAAAATTTATGGGAATATCCAAGTTCTTGCCGCAGTGAGGGCAGATACCCTTGTAAGTGGGCATTTCCATTGTATTTATCTTCTGATAGAGATCCTGCAGATAAGCAAGATCCATAGTGTAAATCTTTTCAACTACGTTTGTATCTACAGCAGGAAGTGAGCCAAGTTTTGTGATAACTCTTGCTAACAGAATGATGGTAAGATAGCCCGTGTTCTGCTGAACGCGAGGATCTCTCAGGGGCAAAATCTCATCGCCGGCGTTGGCAAGGCGCATTACACCCTCTTTATGTACATTCCCCGCCATATCAACAAAGCCGCGGGGAAGTGTAAATGCAAATTCTGTCTGGAAAGACATAATACCACTCCTTCAAGAGTTAACTTCATAATTGTCCAAAATATGCCAAGATCTTATACTTGTACTGTGATTTTATCATGCACAACGACAACAATCAACAAATAATCACGTGTGGGTAGATATCAGTCTCTCATATTACAAAAATTCCCCAGCTCGCGTCTGATGACGCGGGCCGGGGATAGTTCGGCGTCTCCGCCGAATTATTTTACGATACGCGAGTCATGCCCTCATGGGCAATCTCCAAAGACTCGATAGCGACCTCTGATGCGGTTGCGTTAAAGTCGGGAGCTGTATATTTCATAGGCCATGCGTTGATAACCTGCCACGATCCTGCAGGGGCCTCCTCCTCATCGAGAAGAGTAATCGTGATGGTCTTTCTGTCAACAGCACCGGTCACGCCGGCGATGATCCAATCATACAGTACCATGGAATCGACAAGACCCTGTTTAAGGGTGATGTTGCCGTATTTCTTGAGGCCGGGCAGCTTCATAGGTGTTGTGACCATGTCGCCTTCTCTGTATTCGATAACATCGATGGAAGCATCAAACCCAGTTACCTCAGAAAATCCGCCGGCTTCTAAGCCGTCGATTTCGACTTTGTATCTAAACCTTCCATGTGGGTAAGCCATATAGAACTCGCTCCTTTCAAATCAATTATTCTGCCGTGCCGGTCTTCTGAGTAATTCTGAAGATTACAAATTCAGCAGGCTTTACGGGTGCAACACCGATTACGCAGATTAGTCTGCCGTTGTCGATATCGTCCTGCGTCATTGTTAGTCTTCCGATATTAACGAAGAAAGCCTCGTCAGGTGATGTTCCGGCAAGCGAACCGTTCCGCCACAGGTTGTTCAGGAATACGCTGATAGTTCTTTGGACGCGAACCCACAGAACCTCGTCGTTTGGCTCGAAGACAGCCCAATTTGTGTTGGCTTTGATCGATTCTTCTATGAAGATGAACAGGCGGCGTACGTTGATGTATTTCCAGCTGCCGTCACTGGAAGCGGTGCGAGCACCCCAAACGCGGATGCCCTGACCGGGGAAAGAGCGGATAAGGTTGACACCTTTGGGATTAAGAATATCCTGCTCACCCTTGTTGAACTGGCAGTCGAGACCCGTGCAAGCCCTGACGACCTCGTTTGCAGGAGCCTTATGTACGCCTCTGGTATTGTCACTTCTGGCATAAATGCCGATGACCGACCCCGAAGGAGGTATAGCGATAGTCTTCTTGTCCAGGGGATCGAAAACCTCGAGCCATGGATGATAAAGCGCTGCGTAGTTGCTGTCAAAGATATTTCTGTGGGCAATGATGTCATTGACCTTCTTTTCATCTCTGGGAACGTCCAGAACAGCGAAACGGCTGGCAAGATTCTCACAGTGAGCGACCAGGGTCAGCTGGACATTGGGGTCTACAACACCGGGGACAGCCATGATGGAGACAACATCGTTGTCAACAAAGGACTGGATGCCTGTGCGCTTGCCTGCGCCATTGTCAACGCCGATAAACTCAGCAGCCGTGACGGTAGAAACGGAACCGTTACTGCCGTTGGCAAAGGTGATGGTTGCGACCTTTGCGCCCTCGCCGGCAAGTGCAAAGAAGGGATTGACGATTTCCTCGCTCTCTGAACCAACATACTCGGCAACGATAAGGTCGGACTTGGCAACCTTCTTGGCGATATGGTTAGCGGCGCTGATGTTGAAAGAGACCTTCTCATATAGCTCGACGGAGTTGGCTTGCTTGACCTCAAGGGTAAACTCGCAAGTAGAGATAGTTTTAACGGGAACAAGATTATTATCCACGACATCACCCGCAAATTCCGTGGCAAAGGTGATGATATTGTCCTGATTCTTGACAACGCTATTGTAGACAGTGGCAGAACCGTCTATAAAGGCAACCACGTCGCCGGGGTTGAAGCCAGCACCGTTTTTAACGAGATACTTTGTCTCACCGCCTGCAGTAATGACTTCAAGAATCGGGGTCTTAGCCTTGCTTGCAGGTGTGACCGTGACAGTGATGCTGTCACCCCAGATGCCGGGATTCTTCGCGGAAAACTTTACCACAGGAGCATCCTTGGAAGGAGCGAAGCCGACAGAGGCCTTAGCGTCAGAGGGAGCGACGCGGGAGATGAAACAGCGGGAACCGCCGTTTATGAAGAAATTCTCGACTGCGTAGGCAAGAAATCGAAACTCACCGAATTCGTTCTCCGAAAGATATCCGCCGTAAGTCCTCTTGAAATCAGAAAAATTAGTAACCAGCTGCGGAACACCCTCCACAGGACCTTTTTCAGCCAAACCGACAAAACCTGCGGTGCTAGTTCCTACACCTTCCATTGGTTTTCCGCCGGACTCAAATTCTTCGACGTAAACACCAGGAGATAAATATTCAGCCATACATTTCCGGTTTCACAGTTTTTATGAAACCAGTTCCTCCCTTCGTATAAAGATTTTTAAAGAATATTTCTAGTCTTAGTTGCATGAGTACATGCTTACAGACTTTATACTAAAGGATGTTTATAAACAAAGATATAAACAAAATCATAGCATTTAAAATTTTCACATTAAATCATCGTGTATATTCTTTAGAGCTTTGGCTTTTTGCCCCGAACGGCATCCAGAAGTCTGTCACCGAGAATATCTCCTTCGTCCTCGGGGGGAGCGTCGGGGGAATCCATCCCATCGGATAAATTAGCCGAGGTCCGTCGTTCGGTGCGATCTTCATCAGCTATCACCCTTGCTTTGATAATGGCAAGCCGCATTTTTCTGATAAACCGCGCTTGCATCTGTTCCTTTTGCGAGATGGCCCGGGAAAGCTGCACCTTTTCGTGCTCAAGCTCCTGAGCATCCTGACCCTGCTCTTTCACCCTGCGGGTTTCGGCTTCAAGCTCCTTAAGCCTTTTTTTGTCCCTGTCCATAGTGAAAAAAGGCAAAATAGTTTCAACCGTATTCTGACCTTTCTCTTCAACATACTTTTTAATCCTGTCAACCACTCGCTTTTCAGGCTGGAGCTTTCCTGTTTTGTAAGCAAAGGCACCGTTGGTTGGGTCATATCGGTTGGTAAAGGCCTGCCCAAAGAGATCGGCCGCCGAGCGCCTGCGCTCTCCATCCAGCCTCTTGTGACCGTTGTCCAGAGTTGCGCTGTTGTGCCGCCTGTTTTCGCTGACGGTAAAAGTCATTTCCTTGTTGCGGTTAGCTGCTACAGCGACGTTTCCGTAGGAGTTTCCCATGCTTAACATTTCACGAGGACGAGTCTGTTCGCTTCTTTCGCTCCTATCGGGCGTATAGCCGTCGGGCGATTTCTCTGCCGACATATCTTCCTCGCTTCTAAAGTGCGGCACCGCCTCTGACCGCTGCATGTCTTCGTTCCTCTTGCGTTCTATGCCAAGCATTTTGCCACCTCCCCGATTCTATAAAAGTATATAGTACTCGCCTGCGTCCTCTTTGGTGAACATTTTACCGCTTTTTGCGAATTCGTTGCGAATTGCCGCCATGATGTGCTTCATCTCCACCCTCTCGCTGCCGTCTGCGGCGGCGAGAAATGCGCTGTGGAGAGCGATGTTTTTAATGTTGCTTCCGGACAACTCGAACTTCGACGTCAGGTAGTCATAATCCAATTCTCCCAGCGGCAGCATTTGTGGAAATACCCTTTGCCAGATCTCACGCCGCTGCTCCTCGTTCGGGAAAGGAAAATCCACGACAAACTTTATCCTGCGCTTGAACGCCTCGTCAAAGTTTTGAATATAATTTGTGGCAAGGATGGTCACGCCGTCGTATTCCTCCATCTTTTGCAGGAGGAACGCTGCCTCCATATTGCTGTATTTGTCATTGGAGTCCTTGACCTCTGTCCGTTTGCTGAAAAGAACATCCGCCTCATCAAAAAACAGGATTACTTGACTTTTTTTCGCCTGATTAAAAATTTTGCTTAAATTTTTCTCTGTTTCACCTACATATTTGCTCACGACGGTGGCGAGCTCAATTTTGTAGATGTCGAGCCCCAACTCATTGGAAACCACCTGAGCCGCCATAGTCTTGCCTGTGCCCGGAGGGCCGGTGAACACCATGGAAACGCTCTTGCCATAGGAAATTTTGTCTTGAAAGCCCCATTTTTGATAGACACTGTATTTGTAACGCACTTGATTGCAGGCAGTCATTAGCATGCTTTTCTGATATTGGGGCAGCACCAAATCATCCCAGGTGTAGACGGCAGCCACCTTGACGGCCTTGCTGCCTATTTCCCACTGCAAAGTGCTGTAACAGCCACGCTTCAGCTCAGATACGCTTATAATTCCATTTCCGTGGAGGTCTGCCATGATGGAAGCCGCGCGAAACGCCGCTTTGATTTTACCGGGAGTAAGGAGAAACTCGCCTGCAAGCTCGAAAAAACTCACCTTTTCGTCCACAGTATATTTTCGGCTCTCACTCTCCCACAGCTTCGCAGAGGTCTCCAAGGATAGTTTACCAAGCTCTTCAGCAATGACAAAAACACCGTCCTCAAGGTCAGTGGGCAGCAGTCGTCGCTCTGTGACTACGAAGGAGTAGTCACAGTTTTCTGTCACAGCCCAAAGAAGATGCGAAAAGACTGCCCTATCTCCTGCGGGCATATCCGCCGGAAAGTCCGTCATAACGGGAATTGCCTGAAAAATCAAACATTCGCGGAGGATTTTATCGATCAAAGTAATCGGCTCTTTTTCGCTTAAAAGGAGAACGGAATTGATGAACATAAGATTAAGTCCGTTATTCTGCGCGATATGCTTGATACAGCTCTTTCGTCCGCCGCCCTTTTCGCCAAAAAGATTGAACAAGGTGTGCTTACCGAAATCCTCGCAGTTTCGCAGGTAGGCACCAAGCCTATTGGAGGTTAGCTCGTCGGCCACGATCTGCTCATCTCCGCTCCATAGAATCGCGGCCGGAGAATAAAAGGAGGCTTTGGCATTGCCGTTAAGGATAAACTCCAAAATACGCTTATCCAGGGTGAGCCTGGAGTTGACGTTCGCTTCATCACTGGAAAAGAAGTATTTTAAGAGCTTGGATGCCTTGGCAAAATAGGCATATTTTACTGCAAATTCGCCATCCTCTTCATAAGTGCGGCATAAGGCAAAGGGGGTCGCATAATCGATGTGGTTATCATTATGAACCAAGGCAAAGGCAGAGGATGTTTCCGGGTCGATTTGAGAAAGCAGGGTGAGCACCACCGCATGTCGCTCAAACAAATCACAATCGAAAAGCCAAAACAGGTATTCGATAGACAAGAAAAAGCCGTTTAGCAAGGCTTTTCCCGCTGCTGTATAGGCATTTTCTAAGTTCACGCGGGCTTCTTCGCGCCCAAGGAACTCACCGAGATCCATATTTCCCTGATCAAACCCCAGCTCCGCGATAGAGCAGTGCAGACGACACCGTGCGAGAAATATCAGATTATTGAGGTATTCACTCCCGTTTGCAAATTGAATCGTGTTTTCCATAGAGACTCCTTTTGTAGCAGACAAACAGCCCCTACAATTTATCCCATCTATATCTTCCTCTGAATGCTTCGCTGATATGCCGATTTCAGGTCGTCACTAGGCTGGATACCTAGTTCACGCACCAGCATTTCGCAAAATTCCTCGTATTTTGCACGAAGCTTGTCAAACTTCCCTATCTTGGCATAGCAGTTCAAGATTTTCTCCATTATCCGCTCTGAAAATGTATCGACCTTTAAAGCATTTTGCAGATAAACAAGAGCCTTTTCATAGATCCGGTTATCGTAATAGGAATCTGCCAGCAGCAAAGAACCATTGATGAACATTTTATCGTAGTAATCCTTGTGTTCTGTGACCCACACGTTGTCGATGTTCTCCAGATACACACCCCAATAATCAGAGATTACACTCTCGTTTTCCAAAAGCACATCCATATCCTTGCGGAAAATCGCCGAGCAGACGCGGGACACGGTGTCCATGTCGCAATCGATAAGGGACATGTCTATGCTGTACCTCTTATTCTTGTACTGCACGAGGTTTTCAAGCTTGTAGGCACTGAGCTCCTTGCGGATATTGTAAATCATGTTATGGAGCATGGCCACAGGATTATTGGGCAACTCTTCCTTCCATATAATATCAAAAAGGCGGTTCCTCTCAACCGCGTTGCCCTCGATACTAATGAGGTAGGCAAAAAGCTCACAGCCTTTTTTGGTACGCCACAACAACTCACGCCCGTCTTCCGCCACGATGACCTTGAAGAAGCCAAATTGCGTTACCTTCAGTGGCTTTTTATCGTGAGTCTCCTCGTCAGCGGCGTTGAGCCGCTTTATTTCTTCCAGAACCTTCTGTTCACGGGGCAGCAGAAGAGGGAGCTTAATATTATACTCGACTAGATAGAAAAGGGCATTGTTTACAAGCTTTCGATAGTTTTTGGGATCACTTTCAAACTTTAATAATCCCCGATAAAGACTGCGCTGAACACTGTAATTGTTCTCCTTACCAAACATGCTGTCCGCCATGTTGAAGTTGTATTCCATTTTGGCATAGTCACCTATGACGTAGTAATACTGCGCCAATACTCCGTAAATGGGCGTGTCCAGATCTTCAACGCTTTTTTCAAGGGCGCGGGCGCAGCTTCCCAGGAGATCAAACTGTTCTTCCTCCAACAAGCTTGTGCCACAGAGGGATAGGGCTCTGCAAATCAGCGCAGACTGCCCGAATTTGAGAGCGATACGGATTGCCTCGAAATGCATTTTGCGCCTGAAATAATATTCGGCAGCTCTTTCCACAATCAGCATCTTTTCCTTTGTTGTAAGAAGCAGGAACATAGTTTTTTGGAAAATATCTATCCACGCAAAGGATTCCGGCTCACCAAAGCGTTCTCGTAAAAAAATATCGTTTTCCCTGAGATAGTTAAGGCACTCCCGCGAGTTGTTTGTGTCCAGAACGATGTCGCAGAAGTCGACGCTCAGGTAGTCGAAAAGCGAGGCACGCTTGGAAAATTCCACCACGTTTTTAGGAAGGCCGGCGAGTATCTCATAGGCTATGTACTGCTTAATAAACCTGCTGTCGGTTTTGCTTTCCCAAGCGGGTGCTTCCTTCGCAAAGTAAGCTCCGCTGCCGCGCAGACAAAACATTACGCCTGCCGCCCAGCCCTCGGTCAGAGCGTGCAAATCCCTTGCAAGCTGCGGATTCTCCTCCTTAAGGCGCATTTTCACTACCTCAGCGACTTCGCTTTCGGATAGGCTAAGGTCGTCACGTCCAAATAACTTGCAGCGCTCCTCAAGAATAAATCTTATAGCGAAGTCGGGGATTTCTCGGGAGCCGATAACCACCTTAAAACCACTTTCCGCCGCCGACATGATGGATTGCAGTGCGCCACAGACAGCTTCGTCCTTCACGGCTTGGCAATTGTCGAAAATAAGTGTCATCCCCTCGCCCACCGCCGCCCGGCAAATGCGCGATAACCTCACATATGCGCTTTCTGCATCGTCGGCTTCGAATGAGGGGACAGACTGACGAACTGCAGCGGATAGGTGACTTAGAAAGGAAGGCAGAGTATTGTCAGCGTCACCGAGTATGCACACTGCTGCACATTGTGCTCGAGTTGTCAACTGACTTAGGAGGGTAGATTTTCCGTATCCCGCCATCGAACAGACGAGCACTGAGCCCGTGTGGGTGTTTTCTATTCTATCCAGAAGCCCGCTGCGTAATATTGAATTTCCAAATACCTTTGGGAAGTCATGGGAAGGGATTGACTCAAAATAGCTCATTTTTACTCCTACTTATAAAAATAAAAAGCTCATTAGATTGCCTTTGCCAAGCAAGCCCTTGCGGACTTGCTTGATACGATATAGCGGAACTGATCAGATTCATTTTCAGGAAACGCCCAGTGCTTCAAGGATTGTGGCTTTATCTGCTTTTTTCGAGAGACCCATTGCCGCCAGAACTTCCTCATAGCCTTCTTCCTTGTTGAGGATTCGGTCCGCGCGCCGCTCAGACAGCTTCTTGTAAACTTCATCATATTTGGAGGGGTCATCGACTCCAAGACGCAAGGCGACGATGCGTCTTGCCTCCTCTACGGTCATATGATCTGCTTGTGCATCTGACTTTTTCACGAGCGAGGCAGCCTTCTCATCTATGTATTTCTTGCCGCTCGCGTCGTTTCCGGCTTTCCTTCCTTTTTTCTCCATAGCATCGGTTCCCTTTTGGATATCTTTGCTGCCCATCTTCATGAGACTGCCGATGCCACCCAGAATTGCACTTGCTATCATACCGCCGGGGCCTGCCAGTTTTAGGCCAGAGGCTATCGTATTTAGTATGCCGCCGCCCAAACCGATTCCCGCCGAAATTGCGCCGCCGGTGCCTGCGCCGGACTTAACCTTCGCATTTGCCTTAGCGGAAGACATTGTCTCCATAAAATCTTTGGATCGCTTTTGATCGTGTCTCGCCTTGAGCATTTCCATTCTCTTTTCCTTAGTGCGGGCACTCTTGTCGCCTCCGTGGTAGGCCTCCTTTAATTCCTTGTATCTTTTCATTGATTTTCTGTGTGTATAGCCCATTTTGCTCTCGCTGAGCTTGGTCTCCTTTCGGTTGGCAAGTTTTCCATAGGCCCTATTCTGGTATATACCTTTAACCATATTGGTACCGGAGCCAAGCATGTCTGTAGCACCCGAGGCAATGCCCAAGCCGGCAGATGCATCATCATTGGCTTCAACCCCTGATATGCCACCCTCCAGACCCTTAGTTGCGGTGCCAAAAGCATTACTGGCTGTGTCAAAGCGTGAAAGAGCCGCACCTCGCGAATCTCCCTTCTTACGCTTATCTCTCGCCTTTGCGCCGCTTCTGATCGTTCCGTAAATACCTGAAAGCAGAGTACGATTGCCTTTTTCACTGCCTATGCCACTGTTTGAGGTTGAGCCTTTTTTATCTTTATCATCGTCATCATCGCTTTTCTTAGCGGGTTTCGCGTCGTCATCATCATCATCATCGTCATCGCTTTTTTTGCCGCTTTTCTTAGCGGGCTTCGCGTCATCATCATCATCGTCATCGCTTTTTTTGCCGCTTTTCTTAGCGGGTTTCGCGTCGTCATCGTCATCATCATCGCTCTTTTTGCCGCTTTTCTTAGCGGGTTTCGCGTCGTCATCGTCATCATCATCGCTCTTTTTGCCGCTTTTCTTAGCGGGTTTCGCGTCGTCATCGTCATCGTCATCGCTTTTTTTGCCGCTTTTCTTGCCGGGTTTCGCGTCATCATCATCGTCGTTTTCAATTGCGTCAAAGAACTCATCTGTCTTGGACTTCTGCTTGGGGGTATCAACAGACTTGCGAGTTTCCTCTTTGGTCTTTTCATCGTCTGAAAGACCATCTGTGAGCTCTGCCATCTGTTCTTCTTTTTTTATTTTCCAGTCGGTTACATATTTACTTACAAGCAACTCAGCTCTTTCTTCCTTATCCTCCTTAGGAAGAGAACTCACGTCCTTTTTTAGAAGCGCATATTTCTCAGTTCCCTCCTTCTCCGGATCTTTCTTCTCCGGCAGCGCCGGCAGCGGTTTGTTCGGTACCTTATGCTCCGGATCTTTCTTCTCCGGCAGCGCCGGCAGCGGTTTGTTCGGTACCTTATGCTCTGGATCTTTCTTCTCCGGCAGCGCCGGCAGCGGTTTGTTCGGTACCTTATGCTCCGGATCTTTCTTCTCCGGCAGCGCCGGCAGCGGTTTGTTCGGCACCTTATGCTCCGGATCTTTCTTCTCCGGTAGCGCCGGCAGCGGTTTGTTCGGCACCTTATGCTCCGGATCTTTCTTCTCCGGCAGCGCCGGCAGCGGCTTGTTCGGTACCTTATGCTCCGGATCTTTCTTCTCCGGCAGCGCCGGCAGCGGCTTGTTCGGTACCTTATGCTCCGGATCTTTCTTCTCCGGCAGCGCCGGCAGCGGTTTGTTCGGTACCTTATGCTCCGGATCTTTCTTCTCCGGCAGCGCCGGCTTGCTTAA
>Ga0326727_10018477_pt1 | contig 14227 bp, 10 predicted proteins | sample MB2enrmetagenome_FD_207643 | JGI IMG/M metagenome (GOLD analysis project Ga0326727, IMG submission 207643) | Lab enriched peat soil microbial communities from McLean, Ithaca, NY, United States - MB29MY | ecosystem: Environmental > Terrestrial > Soil > Wetlands > Peat | place: USA: New York...
ACGTGCACGGAAGCGGCAAAATGCAGGGGTAAGGCGAAAAAATCCCTGAAATTGAAAATACTTGATAAGATCGTGTTTTCAAAAATCAGGGAAAGATTCGGTGGCCGGCTTACAGGCGTTCTTACAGCCAGTGCAGTCATGAATCCTGAAATAGCAATGTTCTTTGCCGATCTCGGTATACCCACTTATGACGCATACGGGTTAACCGAAACCGCACCCGCAATTACCATGAATTCTCCGCTTCTTGGAAACAGATACGGATCCGTCGGCAAATGCGTGGAGAATATGCATGTAGTCATTGACAGGTCCCGGACAGGAGACGATAGCGATGATGGGGAAATTATTGCTTACGGAGCTAATGTGATGATGGGATATCACAATAAGCCTCAGCAGACCGCGGAAATCATGATGCAAGATAATTGGAATGGATTTCCAGGAATACGCACCGGTGACCAGGGCCGTCTGACCGCTGACGGATTTCTCTATATTACGGGCAGATTTAAAGATGAATACAAACTTTCCAACGGTAAATACGTTCACCCTGAATCCATAGAAACCGACATTAAACTGGTTCACAATATTGCCAATGCCTTTGTCTGGGGCGATGGCAGGGAATACAACATTGCGGTCATCGTTCCGGATTTTGAAACGATGAAAAAGGATGATCGAATCGCCAAATGGGCGCAGGGCTCTCCCGAAGAAGTCGTAAATAATAAAAATGTTCAGGATTTTTTATTCAACGAAATTAAACGGCATCTGAAAAAAACATATGGAGGATATGAGATACCTCAGCGATATATATTTGTCAGTGAAGATTTCACGATGGAAAACGGACTGGTTACCCAGACCATGAAACTCAAACGTAACGCGGCTCTGAAATATTATTCAAAAGAAATAGACAAATTATACTAACACCATTACGTTAAACTCTTTTGAAGATATACAGATCACAAGACAAGAGGTCTTACATTATGGAAAAAAAGAAACCATCGACTACCGCCAGGACACACAAGACAGTGGAAGCAAGACTGAAAAAAAGCGAAGAACTATACCGTCTATTGGAGGACCGATATGAAAGACTCAGGAAATCGTTTGGCGTTACCATTAATATTCTCGTAGCAGCTATAGAGATGAGGGACCCCTATACTGCCGGTCATCAGCAACGATCCGCAAATGTGGCCTGTGCCATCGCTCAGGAGATGGGATTGACCCAGGACGTCATTGAAGGAATAAACATAGCCAGCACCATTCATGATATCGGTAACTTATCCATTCCTGTGGAAATATTAACCAAGCCTTCAAAGCTCACAGGCAAACAATATTCACGGGTGAAAGAACACGCCCGGGCCGGGTTTGAAATGTTTAAAGATGTGGAATTGCCCTGGCCGTTGGCGGAAATTATTTATCAGCATCACGAAAGAATGGACGGTTCCGGCTATCCCAGAAAACTAAAAGGGAACAAAATTCTCATGGAAGCCCGCATTCTGGCTGTTGCCGATGTGGTGGATGCCATGTCTACGCAGCGTCCCTATCGAGAGTCATTGGGTCTGGACGCGGCCCTTGAAGAAATAGAAAAAAACAGGGGGACTCTTTATGACAAGACTGTATCCGATGCCTGCCTGAGATTGTTTCGCGGGAAGGGCTACCGCCTTACATGAGATGGAAATTATGGCTAAACTGACATTGGATGAGTGGATCGCGCGCTTAAAAAAAAATAACAGTTTCAATAAAAACGCGGCCGCAGTCATTGAAATTCCCGCAAGAGTTGGCGATTGGGAAGACTACCCTTCGTGGGTGAATCCCCGGCTGCTTTCGGCTTTGCAAAAACGTGGAATGAATAAGCTATACAAGCATCAGGCGCAGGCGGTGCGCTTCATCCGCAACGGCAAGGATGTTGTCCTGGTGACGCCCACGGCCAGCGGCAAGACCCTGTGTTATAATCTGCCCGTGCTGCAAAGCATTCTGGATGAACCCCAAACACGCGCTCTGTATCTTTTCCCCACCAAAGCGCTTGCCCAGGATCAGATGCATGAAGTCCACAGTCTTATCAGCGACCTTCAAGCCGATATCAAAACCTTCACCTATGACGGCGACACACCAGACGACGCGCGTCAGGCTATCCGCAGGCAGGGACATATTGTGGTAACTAATCCCGATATGCTGCACGCCGGCATTTTGCCGCATCATACCAAGTGGCAAAAGCTCTTTATGAATTTAAAATACATTGTAATCGATGAACTGCATATTTACCGCGGAATCTTCGGGTCGCATTTTGCCAACGTCATCCGCAGACTCGTGCGGATCTGCCGTTTTTACGGCGCCGATCCCGTGTTTGTTTGCTGCTCGGCCACTGTTGCCAATCCGCGCGAACATGCCGAAAAAATTCTGGAGCGGCCCGTGGCGCTGCTGGATAAGAGCGGCGCGCCCACCGCGGCCAAAACATTTGTTCTTTACAATCCGCCTATCGTCAACCGCGAGTTGGGCATTCGCCAAAGCGCTCTGACGCCTGCGCGCAAAATAGCTTCGGACCTGATCGACAACAATATTCAAACCATTGTTTTTGCCACCAGCCGCCTGAATGTGGAAGTGCTAACCAAGTACCTGAAAGATAAATTTGTCAAAAGAAAGCCGATTGATGATCATTTTGTGACCGGCTATCGCGGAGGCTATCTTCCGAATCTGCGCCGCGAAATAGAAAGCGGCCTGCGTTCGCGTGAAGTGATGGGTGTGATCAGCACCAATGCTCTGGAACTGGGCATTGATATCGGCAATCTGGAAGCCTGCATCATGGCCGGCTATCCCGGTTCTATTGCCAGCACCTGGCAGCAGGCCGGACGCGCGGGCAGGCGTTCAGGGCACTCTTTGGCAATCCTTATTGCTAAGAGTAATCCGCTGGATCAGTTCATCATGGAAAACCCCGATTACTTCTTTGCGTTATCCCCGGAGCACTGCCGCATCAATCCCGACAATCTGCTGATCCTGCTGCATCACATTAAAAGCGCGGCTTTTGAACTGCCTTTTGAAAAAGGAGAAAAATTCGGCGGCGAGAATCTGGAAGAATTTCTGATGTATCTAGTGGAAAAAGGCGTCCTGCACCAAACGAATGACCGCTGGCACTGGGCGGCGGAAAGTTATCCGGCAGACGAAGTAAGTCTCCGTGCGATTAATCCCGAAAATGTTGTGGTGGTCGATACCACCAACACGGGCAGTCATAAGGTCATTGCCGAAGTCGATTGGGACAGCGCCTTTACCGCCGTGCACGATGAAGCTATTTATATGCTGGCATCCGAGCAGTATCATGTTGACAAGCTCGATCTGGAAAGAAAGAAAGCTTATGTGCACAAGGTCGATACGGACTATTATACCGACGCCATGACCTATACAAACGTGCGCGTGATCGATTCTTTTGAAAATCATCAGGATGCCGGAGCCATCGTGGAACATGGTGAAGTACAAGTCGTGCGCAAGGTGGTAGGATATAAAAAAATAAAATTCTACACCTCGGAGAATCTTGGCTACGGCGATGTCAATCTGCCGGAAAAAGATATGCACACAACGAGTTACTGGTTTACCATTGGGCGTAATCGCCTGCGCGAACTCAATTTCACTTCGGCGGAAATTATTGACGGTCTTTCAGCGCTGGCCTATACGCTGCAGCATTTGTCAGCCATGTATCTCATGGCGGATATGCATGACATTGACCGGTCTTTAGGGGATAAAAGCGGTGAATGGTTTATCAGTCAGGGCAAAACAGGGCGGGTTATCACGTCGTTTAAAGACAGGGAAACTAAAGTTTCGGATAACAAAGCGGTCGCGCGCATTGACGAGTTTGACCCGACCATTTTTATTTTTGATTCCTACCCCGGCGGCATCGGTTTTTCCGAATTGCTCTATCGGGAACACGCCAATCTACTTTCGTCCGCCATGAGCCTTATCAAAAAATGTCCGTGCGCATACGGCTGTCCGTCCTGTGTGGGACCGACGCTGGAAGTCGGTAAAACCGCCAAGGAAATTGTTCCGAAGATCGTGGAACTGATTCTGGGGAAATAGACGGAAAAGTCTAAAAAAGATGCGGATAAAAATCCGGATTCTTAAAATCTTATGAAATCGATTGATAAATTAAAACGCCTGACCGGTGAAAATATTATAAAACCCACTGCTGATCATTGCGGGATGGATAAGGCACGGCACATGAATCCATCATCCCAAAGACAAGGGCAGCTCGATGATTTACGCCGCCGTATTGAAACGGTTGTGTCACGTTCTAATGTCTGCAACAAAACTGCCGCTTCTGAAGCGCTTAACCGCGGCAATCGAGGACTCATCGAAATGCTCTCCGGTGAAGAAATTAAAAATAAGCACGGCCGGTTCTTTCTGTCAAGCGATGTCGTCCGCGGCACCAGCCGTTACGGTCATCGAAACATTCGTGAAGCGTTTGATTTTAACATGGGTGCGGCGGCGATGCTCGCCAACAATCCCGTTATCAGTGAATATTGTTCATCCGACGGCCTGTTTCTGGATACCGAAACTACGGGCCTGGCCGGCGGCACCGGAACGATGGCTTTTTTGATCGGCCTTGGATGGTTTGAAGAAGGACACTTTCATGTCCGTCAAATACTGGCGCGCGACTTTAGCGAAGAAGCGGCAGCGCTTGCTTATCTCAACGAGATTGCCGGGGGGAAAAAATTTCTAATAACCTTCAACGGCAAAGCCTTTGATGTTAATCTGCTCTCATCCCGCTTTATTTTAAACCGAATGCAAAGCGATCTTGCCAGTCTTCCGCATCTGGATTTGCTGCATCCGTCGTGTCGTATTCTGGGACATCGTCTGGAAAACTGTCGTCTGGTCACTCTGGAGGCGGATATCCTTGGCATACAGCGCGAAGGCGACATCCCCGGTTGCGAAATTCCGCAACGTTATTTCGACTGGCTGCGCAGACGCGATCCGCTGTTGCTTGTCGACATCTTTGAGCACAACCGTCTGGATGTTATTTCCATGGCGGCGCTCACCGCGCATTTGGTTGAGATCATGAACGCACAGGCCATGGACCAATACGTAAAATCAGATGATTACGTGGCCGCCGCCCGTCTTCTATTTAAGCGTTCCAATACGCAGGGTGTCGAAAAGATACTGGACATTTTTAAGGATAACATCCGCACGGATTTCTCCATGCAGTCGAAAAAGAAACTGGCTCAGTTATTCAAGAAAACCGGCAGATTGAATGAAGCCGTACAAATATGGCAGGAACTGGCCGCTTATACTCCTGCCGATTTTTACGCTGTTTCGGAACTTGCCAAATGGCTGGAGCATCGCGTTCAGGATTATTCTCAGGCGAAAATACTCATCGACAAAGCGCTTAATCAGGATAATATATTTTCGGAAGATGAAAAAAAATCGCTGTTGCACCGGTTAAAACGGTTGAATTCCAAACGGGTAACCACCTGATAATCCATTAATCCGCGAGAATAAAATGTATAGTATTTTCTCAGCAATAACGGATTGAAACATGAATATTTCAAATTTATTTATCTAAATTATATTGACACACAAAATCAATTTTTTTATAATTCCTTCCCATTGAAATAGTATTTTATCGCATATAAAGGGAACCGAAAGTGAAAATCGCCCTTATCATTCCCAGGAACAGCTCTGAAAACTCAAGAAGTTTTTATGATTACAATTTCTATTCCTCTTTTCTTCTTACAAAGAAATATATCTCATATCTTCTGGCAATACCGACGCTTGCGTCCCTGACGCCACCCCATCATGAAATCAGGGTTTTCGATGAAAATATCGAAAAAATCGACTACTCCTGGAAGGCCGACCTTGTCGGCATCAGTGTCAGGACCATGTTTGCCCAAAGGGCATACGACATATCGGATAAATACAGAGATCTGGGCGTCAAAACAGTTCTCGGTGGAATTCATCCTTCCATGTGTCCCGACGAGGCCATGGATCATTGTGACAGCGTTGTTATCGGCGAGGCTGAAGATGTATGGGCACAACTGCTTGCGGATGCCCAAGACGGTCATTTGAAAAAATGTTATGCATCGGGATCATACAGCGACCTGAGCCGATCCCCTGCGATTTACAGGAAAAACCTTTCTCGAAATATGTATTTTCAGGATATCCTTCAAACCACCAAAGGGTGTCCCTTTCACTGCGAGTTCTGTTCCGTCTATGCATTTGACGGCCAAAAAAACAGACATAAATCCGTTGATCAGGTCATTCAGGAGATTCTCGATATAAAAAGCACCGGTTCCAAATACAAGTCGAAGAAAGCCATTTTTATTGCCGATGACAATATCATCACGAATCGGAAATTCGCCCGTGAGCTATTCTCGGCCATCAAGCCCTGTGACATCAATTGGATGTGTCAGTCATCAATCGACATTTCCAAAGAAGACGAACTGTTGGCGCTGATGAGGGACAGCGGGTGCGGGGCGATTTTCATTGGCTTCGAGTCCATCTCCATCGATAACCTCAAAGCCATGCATAAAGATGTTAATCAACGCTTTGATTATGCCGACGCAATCAGGAAGATTCAATCCTATGGAATGCTGGTTCACAGCTCTTTTATCGTGGGATACGACTACGATTCAGAAAAGACCTTTAATGAGCTTATAACTTTTATCGATGAGACAAATCTCCTCATGCCGCTGATCAACGTCCTTACCCCATTTCCGGGAACAGAGCTGTTTGGTCGTCTTGAAAAGGAAGGCAGAATTATCCATAAGAACTGGGATAAATATGACACACAAAACGTTGTATTTTCTCCGGCCTACCAGACTCCCGAAGAACTCGCCGCAGGGTTCAGAAGAATTGTTCAGGAGGTGTACTCCTTTGATTCCATCTGGAAAAAGCTAAATTATTACTGGGATATCGATTTCTGGAAACGTTCAAATGAATTAGATCCGGTAAAATTTAGATACCGCGTCCTCTTTGCCCTGCGCCTTGGCACCATGATCTTTTCCCGCAATATCGAGCGGTCAAGATTCATCATGAAGTTATTGCCCAGGATTTTCGATAAGCGGGTGAGAATATCCACTGTCCTGACATTGATGGCATACAATGATTACGCCGCTCATCTGAAGAACATTCCTGTTAAAATTTTTAAGTAATGCATCCTTCCTTTGAATATGCAATATTACTTGACTTAAGGCCGTTCTAAAGATAATTATACGCCATAGTTCAGGAAGAAGTAATTATTATGAAACGTGATAAAATCAGAACATTAATTTTTCCACTTGTAATTTGTACAGCCGTTTTGTCTGCGCTTTCCTGCGCGCCTAAAACAAGAGTGGCTGTAAATCAACTCGATACCCCCGAACGCCATACCTTCACCGGATTGAAACTGCTCGATCAGGAAAAATATACTGACGCCGATCGCGAATTCAAAATGGCAATTCAACTTAATAATAATTATTCCAGGGCTTATACAGGCATGGCTCTGGTGGATACTTTTACGAATAAATTCGGCACGGCGCTGGATAATCTGACGCTGGGTTCTAAATATGCAAAGTCGGACGAAGATAAACTTTTCGTCAATATCGGCAGGATTCAGTATTACACCATCAGCAAATCTGACCCCAAATGGCTGGAACTGGCTAAAAAACAATTTGATGAAGCTGTAGCGATTGATGCCAAACATACTTCTGCTTATTATTTCATGGGCTTGGCATACAAAGAAGCATTGGAATTCAATCTGGCCGGTCTGATGTTCGGCAGAGTTATTCAACTGAAAACCGATCATATCGCTGATGCCGACGCGCAATTGAAGTTTCTGCAAAAAGTTCAACAGGCTATGCCTTCAACAGAAACAGGAAAGAAGATTGCTCTGGTGGAGCGCATGACCAGAGCGGATACGGCGGCTTTATTTATGGAAGAATTAAAAATAAAAGATATTTACATTAAAAAGGCGCCGATAGCTTTGGACAAGCCTTTAAAAGAAACCCCGAAAGTTTCAGGAGAAATAACGGAACCCGCAAAAGTTTCGACAGATGCCAAGACAGATGCAAAGGAAACGGAAAAAATTTCTGCAGCGATTCCTTTGCCTCCCGCACCTGTCAAAGTGATGGCAAAAGATATAGCAGATAATCCATTTAAAACGTACATTGAGGGAATACTGGAGGCTGGTGTACGCGGTTTGGAAAATGATCCGAACGGCGATTTCAATCCGGACGAAGTCATCTCCCGCGGTGAATACGCCATAATGCTGGAAGATGTATTGATAAAACTGACACAAGAGAAGGATTTATCAACAAAGTATATTAAATCAAAAACATTATTCCCCGACGTTCCATCGGACATGCCTTGTTTCAATGCAATTATGTTATTGACCTCACGGGGAATTATGGAAGCCAAAAATACTAAAACGGGGGAATTTGCTCCGCTTAAACCCCTCTCCGGCGTGGAAGCTCTTTTGATTATTCATAAGTTCAAGGAAAAGTTGAAAATCAATTGATTAAGATATTGAAATATAAAGACATATTATAATAGGGCGTAAGCCCTTTTTATTTATGGCCTCCAATTATGGAAGCGTATATGTGTAAATTCAATGATATATTAGAGATTACTAAATCAGGGAGTAGAATTAAATGGCACACAAAGAGTTAAGCAAGGCGTTCCAACCGGCCGATGCCGAGAAAAGATTATATGATTACTGGTTAAAAAATAAATATTTTCACGCGCAGGACGTAAGTGATGCTCCGGCTTTTTCTATCGTTATTCCTCCCCCAAATGTGACCGGAATGTTGCATATGGGGCATGCTTTGAATAATACGTTGCAGGATATTATTACACGTTTTAAAAGGATGCAGGGCTATAACACTTTGTGGATGCCGGGTATGGATCATGCGGGCATTGCCACACAAAACGTCGTTGAACAGCAGTTGATGAAGGAAGGAATCTCCCGCCATGATTTAGGACGCGAAAAATTTATCGCCCGCGTCTGGGAATGGAAGGAAAAATACGGCGGAGTCATTATCAATCAGTTAAAGCGGCTTGGCTGTTCCTGCGATTGGGAAAGAGAGCGCTTTACGATGGATAAGGGCTTATCCCATGCCGTGCGTGAGGTTTTTGTAAGGCTTTATAATGAAGGCATGATTTATCAGGGCGATTACATTGTCAACTGGTGTCCCCGCTGCGACACAGCTATTTCCGATCTGGAAGTTGAATTCAAACAGGATCAAAGCTTTTTGTGGAACATCCGTTATAAATTTGAAGACGGCAGCGGAGAAATTGTGGTAGCTACAACAAGACCGGAGACGATGCTGGGCGATACAGCCGTTGCCGTTAATCCCGACGATAAAAGATATACTGATAAAGTCGGCAAATACGTTATTTTGCCTTTAATGAATAAAAAAATTCCCATCATTGCCGATGAATATGTAACGATGGATTTCGGTTCCGGCGCGGTAAAAATCACCCCCGGTTCCGATCCCAATGACTTTGCCATAGCCCAGCGGCACAATCTGGAAATTATTACAATCATAGACGGCAAGGGAATCATCAATGAAAACGGCGGAGCTTATAAAGGGCAGGATCGTTACGAAGCCCGTAAAAACGTTATTGCCGACCTGGAAAAACAGGGCTTTTTAGTAAGCCTGGAACCATACGCGCATAATGTCGGCCAGTGTTATCGCTGCAAAACGGATATTGAGCCCATGGTATCCAAACAATGGTTTGTCAAAATCAAGCCTTTGGCTAAACAGGCGATAGCGGCTGTCGTAAAGGGTAAAACAAAAATCGTTCCCAAGTCGTGGGAAGCAACTTATTTTGACTGGATGAATAACATTCGTGACTGGTGCATCTCCAGGCAGTTGTGGTGGGGGCATCGTATTCCCGTCTGGTATTGCGATGGTTGCGGTAAAATTATTGTCGCCACGGCTGATCCTGATAAATGTCCCGAATGCGGCGGTGTTTCCATTCGGCAGGATGAAGATGTTCTGGATACCTGGTTTAGTTCCGCGCTGTGGCCTTTTTCCACTCTGGGCTGGCCCAACAGGACAAAGGCTCTTAAAACATTCTATCCGACCTCATTGTTAATTACCGGCTTTGATATTCTTTTCTTCTGGGTAGCCCGCATGATGATGATGGGCATTTACGTTATGAAAGACGTCCCTTTTAAAGATGTTTATCTGCACGCGCTTGTGCGGGACGAAAAAGGGGAAAAAATGAGCAAGTCCAAGGGCAACAGTATTGATCCTATTTTGATGATCGATCAGTACGGCACAGACGCGTTTCGCTTTACGCTGGCCGCCTATACCGCTCAGGGGCGCGATGTTCGGCTTTCGCCGGAACGAATTGAAGGCTACAAATTTTTTGTCAATAAAATCTGGAACGCGTCAAAACTGACGCTGGGCCATCTGGATGACTTCGACGAATCCGCCGCCTCCGGCATTTCCGATTCACTGCCGGACAAATGGATCAAGGTAAAATTAAACAAGGCCATTGAAGATATCACCGGGGCTTTGGATGAATACCGTTTCAATGATGCAGCCGCTGCTGTTTACCGTTTTATCTGGCATGAATTATGTGACTGGTACCTGGAACTGAGCAAACCGGTTTTTTACGGCAAAGAAAACCCGGAGCAAAGACAGGCTGCCCAGCGGACTTTGCATGAAGTTTACCAGAAAATGCTGCAACTCCTGCATCCTTTCATGCCTTTTTTGACGGAAGAACTCTGGCAGATTCTGAAAGACAGTGACGAAAATTCGATCATGGTCAGCAAATTTCCCGTTGTTAACACGCAATGGTCGGATATGGAAGCAGAGAAAGAGATGGAGATGATTATGGAGATAATTACATCCATCCGCAATATCCGCGGTGAAATGCGCATTGCGCCGTCGCAGAAATTGAAGGTTTTCATTTCCGTCGCTGACGAACAAAATAAAAAATTCATACAGAAAGATCAAAGCTATATTCTGAATCTGGCCAATCTCGAATCATTAACAGTCGAAATTAATATGGTCGAGCCCAAAGGCGTTGCGACTGCTGTAATGGGCGCTACAAAAATATTCGTTCCGCTGGCTGGCGCTGTGGATATCTCCGCGGAGAAGACAAGGCTGGAGAAAGAACTGGGCAAGGTGTCCAAAGATTTGGAACAGTGCTCGAAGAAACTTGCCAACAGGGACTTTTGCCTCAAGGCAGCGCCGGAAATTATTCAGAAGGAAGAAGAAAAGTTAAAAGACTTCCAGAAAAAGTTTGCGACGCTCGAAGGCGCGCTTAAAAAATTAAAAGGGATTTCCCTTTGATCAAGAGAAGAAAAATGGTTTCTCAACCCATCATAAAAATCATCAAAAACGCTCTGGCTGAAGATATCGGCACCGGCGATATTACAACGCAGGCCACTGTCAGCGGCAAAAAGAAGGGAAGGGCATTGGCTATCGCAAAAGATGATTTTGTCATAGCCGGAGTGGATGTCTTTGCCGAAACATTTAAGTGTCTTGATAAAAATATTAAGATAAAAAAAATAATGAACGATGGAAGCCGGGTGAAAAAAGGCGCTTTGATTGCCGAAGTTTCCGGCAGTTTATCAAACATTTTAAAAGCGGAGCGCGTTTCACTTAATCTGTTTCAGCGCATGTCAGGCATTGCAACACTTACGGCAAAATACGTGGAAACCGTGCGCGGCTTCAAAGCAGTCATTCTCGATACGCGCAAAACCGTTCCAAACCTGCGAATTCTGGATAAGATGGCCGTGCGCCTGGGCGGCGGCACTAATCATCGCATCGGTTTGTATGACGGAGTGCTCATCAAGGATAATCATATCGAAGCAGCCGGCGGCATCACCGCCGCGGTGAACGCGCAACGCAGGCAACTGCCCCGCAAAATGAAAATCGAAGTGGAAACTAAAAATTTAATGGAAGTAAAGGAAGCTCTCCGCTGCGGCGTGGATATCATCATGCTTGATAATATGAGTGTTCCAGCTATGAAAAAAGCTGTCGATTTAGTGGCCGGAGGGGCGCTTATCGAAGCATCCGGAAATGTAAGCCTGAAAAATGTAGACAGGATTGCCGCAATCGGAGTGGATTATATTTCCGTGGGAGAACTTACTCATTCCGTCCGCGCCGCTGACATTTCATTAAAAATTATAGCTTGTTAGTAATAGGGTGGATGAGGCGAAATACATCCACCGATTTTGATTAATTGTAGAACCTCTACGTTTGTCCCTTCTTGTAAATGCCATGAACTTCAACGAAGAAACCTTAAAAAAAAGCCTTGCCGGAAAATTCTTCGGTCATCAGCTTTATTATTTTCCTGAAACAGGATCAACAAATGATGAGGCATTTTCTTTAGGCATTGCCGGAGTGCCTGAGGGGACGGTTGTTATTGCCGATAGCCAGACTAAGGGAAAAGGGCGCATGCAGCGTCACTGGCATTCTCCGAAAGATAGCAGCATTTACACGTCTGTAATATTGAGGCCGCCGGTTCAATTATCCAAAGCCTCGCAAATTCCGATAGCCATCGGTGTCGCTGTGGCTGAAGTTCTCGAAAAATACTGCCAGGGCAAAGTGCGGCTAAAGTGGCCTAATGATGTTCTAATTGACGGGAAAAAGGTCTGCGGCATTCTGGCTCAGATGAAAACCTCGGCAGGCGCCGTTGATTTTGTGGTTCTGGGAATCGGCATTAATGTCAATTTAAGCCGTGAACAATTTCCACAGGATATTCAGGAAATTGCTACATCTTTAGCCATTGAAACGGGTCGTGAAATTTCCCGGCTGGAATTGATAATTAGCCTCTATGAAAATCTGGAAAAATGTTATAAAAAACTATTGCAAAAAGGGTTTGGCCCGATCAAAGAAAAATGGCTTGAGCTTGCGCCAATGATGGGCAAGACCGTTCAGATAATATTTAAGGATGAAGCAATAGAGGGGAAGGCGATAGGCTTTGATGATGACGGTTCCCTGATTCTTCTTACAGATGGAGCCAAAGAAATTAAAGTCTCCGCGGGAGACGCGACGATAATAAAACCGACCAAGAGATGATGCGGATGAAAAAGAGGAAAGAAATGAAAATAAATAGAATTGTTACGTTTGTTTCCCCAACCGCGGAAACCCTGCGCCGGAGGTTTAGAAGCCATGGATTGTGAAAAAAACAAGCTAGGATTTCGTGATTATGTATTAGACAACTGGACCTTTGGAAGAGTCTGTCTAGTAATTGTTTGCGCATGCACTATTGGGTTTCCTGGTTATTATGCTATAACAGCAAAAATTCCGCCTGCTGACGAATGGCAGAAAACAACGGGTATAATATTTTTTAAAGGCAGTGGAAGAACTGGCGCTTTCCGCACTTGGTTGAAAACACCAGAAGATGAAATATCGTGGCGGGTATGTGGGGCAGTGATAACTGCATATGGGATACAAAAATACGGCAACAAGTACAGGGTGAGCAGGGAACAGTGTTGTGGTATGAGTCATCATCGATGATCCCATTTGTGACTGATAGGCGTATTGTTGAGTTATGGGCTGACGAGAAAAAAATAATCGGTCGTGGAACCATTCAAGGGACCATTGATAATAATTTTATGATGGGTTGTGTCTGGCTACTAGTAGGTATAGGTATGTTTATATGTGCGGATTTTAATAATATACTCCAAAGGAGGAAAAAGGAATGTCAGGGAGACGCCTTGATCTTACCCCAGAAAAACGGACAGAATGATGGGGTCAGGTCTTGAAATATAAGTATTTTGGGAAAAAGCCGTGAAGAGTGAAATAAAGATTGCCACGACGCCTGAGAGGCGTCTCGCAATGACAGGCAATGACTGGATTCCCGATCAGGTCGGGAATGACATAAGGAAAAGAGAAATTGCCAAAACGTCACAGGGGCGTTGCGGCAATGACAAACTATATAAGGAGAAGTTATGCTTATAGTAATTGACGTTGGTAATACCAATACGGTTTTGGGGCTTTTTGACGGAAAACATTTGCTGCACGATTGGCGTATACGAACGGAAATTGATCATACAATTGATGAATACGGTGTGCTCATATATAATTTATATCTGTCCACTCCGATGAAAGCCAAAGAGATGAGATCCGTGACAGCCATTATTATTTCGTGTGTCGTGCCGCCGATGCTCAATATTCTGGAGCCTCTCTGCATCAAGTATTTTAACATCAAACCGCTCATTGTAGGCCCCGGCATCAAGACGGGGATGCCTATATTTTATGATAATCCCAAGGAGGTTGGAGCGGACAGAATCGTAAACGCCGTGGCCGCTTAC
>Ga0326727_10018479_pt1 | contig 14226 bp, 9 predicted proteins | sample MB2enrmetagenome_FD_207643 | JGI IMG/M metagenome (GOLD analysis project Ga0326727, IMG submission 207643) | Lab enriched peat soil microbial communities from McLean, Ithaca, NY, United States - MB29MY | ecosystem: Environmental > Terrestrial > Soil > Wetlands > Peat | place: USA: New York...
GGCACCATGGTTTGCATCGCCCTGATCTTGATCAACGGACGATTCGAGTATCAATGGGGCAGCTTTGTATTCTTCGTCGTCGCGGGCGTCGGCGGACTCTGGTACGTTTTGAGCGGCGACCGGCCGTCCACCGCGCTGGCTATTGCCAGCTGGGCCTGTCCGTTCGCGGTGTTCTATACCGTGGCCAATTTGCTCGTCGCCAAACCCGGATCGGAGGAATCCGCTGATCCGCTTATTCCGTTTCTAGTAATCGCGTCGGCCTTCGGCTTTGCCGTGGCGGCCATGCTCGTGCCGCTACTCAGCGAGTTCGACGTCGCTCTCGGGCGTACCTCCGGGGGGGCGGATTGAGTCTCGCTCCTGTCTTGAACTTCATCGCCAGAGATCTATCTCGCGCAGATAGGCCAGGGCCGACTTTACGACTTCTTCGGTCGAACCTTCCGTAGAGATTTTGAAAACTTGCCGTTGATCGATGCTGATCGGTTCTTCCCATTGCCGGGTGGCGCGTTGGTACACGGCCCAGTCCGCGTCGGAAGTGTCGTTCAGCCTGCCTTCCAAGCGATGTCGAATCGTCTCCGGTTCAGCCTGGCAGATGAGCAAGCGGCCGGTCACACCGGAACGCTCGGCGGCATCCAAGAACTTTTTGCGTTGCACCTCTTCGCGGAAATTCGCGTCGATCAGGACGCGTTCGCCTTCAAAGAGATGATGCTCCGCGCGCCGCAGGCACTCGGCGTAGGTGCGCTCATTCCATTCGGCACTGTAAAACGATTCGGGTAGCCGCGCGATCGACTCGACTTCGCCGTCCGGCCGGGCGAGCTGTTTGCGCACCTGATCCGAGCGGATCACGACGAAATTCGCACGGTTGGCGAGCGCTCGTGCCAATGTCGACTTGCCGGTGCCGGGTAGGCCCGAGACCAACAGCAGACACGGCCGCCGCTCCGGTTCTTCGAACAACGTGAGAGCCACCAGCCAGTGAGTCCGCGAGCGAGCACGAGCCGACGTTCGCTCTTGTTCGGAGATTTCAGATTCTGCCAGGAGCAGCCCTTCCACGGAACCACGCACCGTAGCGCGGTACGTTTCATAGAAAGCCAGCAACGCACGACCTTCGATGTCGCCGCTGGCCTGAAAATAAGCGTTTTCGAAGAGTCGCGCCAGGTCTCGTCGTCCGTAATAGGCCAAGTCCATCGCGGGGAATGCCATGTCTGCGACTGGATCGATGAAACGGAAACGCTCGTTGAACTCGATGCAATCGATGATGACCAGGTCGCCTGGCGGCGCTTGATCGGGAAAGTAATAAACGTGATCGAGATGAAGATCGCCGTGGCAATCGCGCGGGACATTGCGGGACGCCCGCAGTTCAATGAGTGGCCGCAACCGCTCAAGACTCTCCTCGGCCAGCGACCGCAAGCGATTGAAAACGCGTCCGCTGACTGTGACGCCCACCTGAGGTAGCGATTGTCGATAAATATCCATCACAAGGCGAGACACGCCCTCTAATCGGCCGAACGATGCGATCCGCACGCTGGTTTCTGCTGCTCGATGGAAGGAAGCGATCCGAGCCGCCAGCATCTCGACCAGTCTCTCATCGACTTCGCCGCGCCGCAGGCGTTCCCGCAGAGTGGCGCTCGCAGGGAGGCGTCGCATCTTCACAGCCCATTCGATCGCCGGCCCCTTGCCTTCGAACTGCAAGGCGCCGTCGGTCTCGGTGATTGGCACGACTCCCTCGTAGACCGACGGAGCGAGTCGGCGATTGAGTCGTACTTCCTCCTGACAGAAATGGAGGCGCTTCTCGAGCGTGGTAAAGTCGAGGAATCCCGGATTCACGGGTTTTTTGAGTTTATAGACGTATTCTCCCGCCAGAAACACGACTGAGATGTGTGTCTGCTGGACTTCGACTGATTCGACCGGATATGGAAACGCGGCCGACCTGGACAATCCTTCGATGAGAGAAAGGAGATGCATCTCGTCCGCCTTTCTCTGAACGAGCGACGCCTTCCCGGTCGTGGCAACGATCCGTGCCTTGAAGTTTAGCAACAAGCCGGAGACGCATACAGCGGACGGGCAGACGGATATGCTCAAATGAGCGAAGTCGCCCGCTTACGCCTTGGCGAGGAATTGCCATGTCGGGACTCCGTCATGCCTTCAAGGAATGGGCCGTCATCTGCAAGGCCTTGGCAGACGGCAATCAAGCACTTGTGTTGCGCAAAGGCGGCATTGCGGAGGCGGAAGGTACATTTCGAGTCGAGCATACACGATTCTGGCTCTATCCGACCTTTGCCCATGAAAAGGCGGAAGCTTTGAAGCCGCAAGGACAGGAATTGTTAGCTCGGGTGGAGGCTGATCGTCCGCCGGCCGGCAGCGTACGGCTCACGCACTGGGCTGAAGTCGAAGGCGCCTACCAGTTGCACAACCTCGTCGCCGCACTCCGGCTGAACGACTTGCATCTCTGGACAGTGCGAACGGTGTCGGAGCGATTTGCGTACCGATCGCCCGGCCTGCTCGCCCTGCCGCTACGCGTTTGGAAGGCACCGCAGCCGGTCGAATTGGCGGAGACACCAGCCTACGCAGGCTGCAAGAGTTGGGTTGAACTGGAGCAGGAGCTGCCAACCGAGGGAAGCGTTCCAGTCCTGGACGATGTCGGCTTTCGCGAGTTCATCCAGAATCTGGAACGTCTCCTGAAACCTACAGCGCTCGCGTGAAATCGCGACTTGGACTGCTTGCGCTCACTTGGATACGCGGAAGCCAACCGTTTCCGGAACGCTGAGATCGACAACTTCCGGTTCCTGCGTCTGCGCCACAGCACGATTGCCTGCGGCATCCTTCACGGAGAGGCGTAGATAAACGCTCGGCGGCACGTTGACGGGAACTTGCCAGTTAAATTGTCCGGAGTCCGACATGTCCGGAGTGCCGATCACGTTCCACTGCCCGTCTCTCCGTTCAGCCCACTCGAGTGTGACCGGGTTGGCGGCCGGGTTCTTGTCCTTGGCTTGCCAGGTAAGTAAGAGCGTATCACGACGATTCGGATCGGCCTTTGGCTTGTACAGCTCGACCGTCGGCGGCGTCATATCCAGCTCGATGCGAATTTGAGGTGGAGTACCCGCTCGCGGCGCCGCTTTGCCCAGACCGGCGGCGCTTTTCACCACGATGTAATAACCGTGGACGACGCCCTCGTCCTTCAAGTTGACCATGACCGCTCCCGTCACCGGGACGCCGCTGTGCATTTCCGCGGCCGTCGGCAACGTCACACTGTGGTCCGTCGTAGACGGCGTCCAGCTTGCTCCATCGTCCGACGTCACGTAGACATCGACGGACCCGAGGCCGGACGGCCCGTACTTACCGATCTGGAATTCGATGCGAGCCTGCGGCTTGTTCACCAATTCGACAGGCGGTAAGCCCGCACGAGTAGCCGGCGGCGTGTATTGATTGACGACGGTCGAGGGTCGTTCGGTCCCCGAGAGCTGTTGAATCGGTTGCGCGGACGCTGCAATTTGGCTCGGGCCCGGAACCGGAATCGATTGAGGGATCGTCGGTATCGGTTGTTGGCGAGTGACCGAGTTATCGTCGTTGTTTCGATACGGCTGCGGCCGGGAAACATCCACAGCTTGAACCGGTCGATATTCGCCGACCGAAGTACCGGGCGGCGGTTGGAGCGGCGTCGGCTCGCCGGGCGCCGGAGGCGCCGGGATGACGTTGCTGTTCGTAGTGACCGGTTCCGGCGCTGGAACGACGGCCGGGCCGCCGGTGGCGCCGATCTCTTTCTCGCCCTGGCCGAGATTCTTGGCGAGGTCTCCCATCAGAATGCGGACTTGAACCGGTCCCTGAACCGGTAAGCGAAACGTGACCTCTCCCTGTAGCGCGGGTCGCACATTAACCGGCGTCCACATCGTGCTCTGGTCGGCGCTTCGAACTTCCATGCGGAACGAATTGAGGTCCGGGTTCTCCTCGCGAATGTCCCACTGCACTCGTACCTCGTCGCCGGTGCGCTCGGCACGGAGAATGCGGATTTCCGGCTTACGCGTGTCGACGACGACGCGCTGACCCGGCGGCGCTGCCATGATGTCCACCGGTTCTTGATTGCCCTTCAAATCGATGATGGCAACATTGAACCAATATGTGCCGTCGTTGGTGGTCGTATACCGGAATGATCTTTGATCCGGTGTCGCGAAGAGTTCACGGTTCCAGGTGTTCCCCTGGTCGTGTGACACATAAAGCTGCAATTCCTTGATGGTGGCACGACGATCGGGAGAGAATCGAATCGGAATTTCGAACGTGGCCTGGGGCAGGTAGGTAATCTCGGGCAGATCGGCGTTCGCCGCCAAGAGGGCGCACGCCAGCGTCAGGGATCCCATTGCCATCGCAGAACCTCCCCCTGCTGCCGAACGCGCCAGCGCCGCGCGGCGCGATCCGGCCGTAGTGGCTAAATCGGTTGTAGTAGAGAGATTCTTGAGAAAACATGCATCGATGGACGAAAACACTCAAGCGCGAACGAGCCGGCCTAGACCTTATAGAGGCTACCGACCCATTCGGCGTAGCCATTCAAATATCGACTTGGCACGCGCTCACCCGTGCCCAGCAAGCGCTCGCTCGCCTGGCTCCAGCGCGGGTGCGGGACGTCCGGTTCGACGTTGGCTTCAAAGCCGTATTCGTGCGGAACCAGCGTGTTCCAGAAAGTGGTTGGCTTCTTGTCAGTCAGTTCGATGCGGACGATTGATTTGGCACTTTTGAATCCGTACTTCCACGGCACCACCAAACGGATCGGCGCTCCGTGCTGTTTGAGAAGCGGATGCCCGTACATTCCCGTGGCAATGAAGGCCAGTTGGTTGGTCGCTTCGCCCAGCGTCAGCCCTTCGGTATAGGGCCACGGCATCGACTCTCGCTTCTGCTGACTTGCCTCTTCCGGCCGATAGAACGACGTGAAGGAGACATACTTCGCACCGGGCAATGGCTCTGCATTTCGAATCAGGTCGGCAAGCGGAAAGCCTTCCCAGGGCACAGTCATCGCCCAGGCTTCGACACAGCGGTGCCGATAAATACGTTGCTCGAGCGGGAAAGTGCGAACGAGATCGTCGATATCGTAAGTTCGCGGCCGAGCCACCATGCCAGCGATCGCTATTGTCCAGGGCAGTGGATGAAACGGCTCGATTTGACGCCACACCCACTTGAAGGAGCTAAATTCGTAGAAATTGGTGTACCGAGCGGCTTCGGCTTCGTCGGTCAGCGCCCGGCCGCCGTCGGCGAACCCGGGGTTAAGTTTCCCGGGATATAGATCACCCGCCGGTCCTTCGAAACGGCCCCCTCCCAGGACTTCTTCGTTACTTCCCTGATATGAGAACCACCACAAGCCCGCTCCCGCCGCGAGACCGCCGGCTCCGCCGACGGCCAGCAAACGCAACATGCGGCGGCGCGACAAGCCGATTTCCGGCGGCGTCACGTCCTTCTCCGGCAAGTCCCATTCACGCGACATAGCGAGAATCCGCGGCGAGAGATGAGATGTCCCTCGACCAGCATACGCCACGGCGTTCGAAAGAGAAACCAAGAGACGCCGATGGGAGTCGAACCCACTTCGAGCCGGTTTGCAGCCGACCGCCCCGCCGTAGGGCCTCAGCGTCGATTGGAAAGACGCGCGAAGGCATTGAGTGGTTCGTGTTGCCAAGTTCAGTTGCTATTGCTCCGGTGAACGTGATCGTTATTCTCGCAGCGAGGGGGGGTTCCTGGAAGGAGGGCAAGGATGCCTGACGCCCGAGAGAATCCGCAGATTCGAGTCTTGCTCGTCGGACTGGCGCTCGCCGCGCTGGTCAACGGCGGTTGCTTGGCTGCAGCAGCAGTCGGCGCAGCCGGCGGCGGCGCCGCAGCTTTCTACGCTTACGAGCGCGGCCGACTTTACCGGGATTACACTGCTGCTCTCGCCGATGCCACCGCTGCCGTCCGAACTTCTCTCGCGGAGTTGCAGTTCGCTCCGGGCAAGGAGAAGAGTGACGGCGGCACGTTCACGTTTGAGACGGCCACTACCAAAGGCACGAAAGTCCACGTCTATCTGGAGAGTCAGAGCAGCAATATTCCCGTCGACGGGCCGACGACCCGCATCACGGTCCGCGTTGGCATGTTTGGCGATGACGCAGCTAGCTCTCGCATTTTGGATCAGGTGAGCATGCACTTGGTGCCGCTACCGCCCGGGATCCAAACGCCGTCCACTCCGCTTGTCGCCCGTCCGACACCGCCCCGTCCGCCGGAAACCATGGCGCCGCCACTGGCATCCTCGACGACGCCCCCGCTCAAGTAATCGAGCCTTCGTTACCACCGAGTTCGAAGGCGTGTGAGATCTACGCATGCTGGCAGCGATTCTCGGCCTCGATATCGGCGGTGCTAATTTGAAGGCGTTCCACACCGGTGGCGCCGTGCGGATTGCTCCGTTTGCCCTCTGGCGAAATCCCGCCGGCCTGACGAATGCGCTACGCTTGCTCATCGACGGTTTCCCGCCCGCCGAAGCGCTCGCGGTAACCATGACCGGCGAGCTGTGCGATTGTTTTCCGTCCAAACGGGCCGGTGTTGCCGCGATTCTCGACGCGGTACAAACAATCGCCGGCACATTACCGGTTCACGTTTGGCTGACGGACGGCACCTTCACTTCGCTGGCGGATGCGCGGGAAGTACCGCTGCGAGTTGCTTCCGCCAATTGGCTGGCACTTGCGACCTTCGTTGGCCGGCTGGACCCGACCGGTTTGTCGCTGTTGGTCGACGTCGGTTCGACGACCACCGATGTGATTCCTCTCAAGGAAGGCAAATCGGTGGCTCTCGGCGAGATCGATCCGGAGCGATTGTTGTGTCAGGAGCTCGTCTACACGGGTGGGCGGCGCACGCCGATTTGTGCCCTCTTGGGCGGCCAGGTAGCCGCCGAATTGTTCGCAACGACACTCGATGCGTATCTCGTGCTCGGCGACATCTCGGAAGACGCGAGCGATTGCGACACCGCAGATGGACAGCCGGCAACGAAAGCGGCGGCACACGCCAGATTGGCTCGCATGATCTGTGCCGACCTGGAAACGAGCACGGAAGCCGATCGGCTTGACCTCGCAGCGCGCGTGGCAGCGCGGCAGACGGAGATGATCGCTGAAGCAATGACTCTGGTCGCCGCCCGCTTGAATGCTCCGCCTTCGACCGTGATCCTGGCCGGCACCGGCGAACATGTCGCAGCCAGGGCATTGGCTGCCACCGGCTGGACGCCGAAAGTCGTCTCGCTCCGTCAGGAACTGAGCGATTCCGTCTCCGCGGCAGCCTGCGCGTTCGCCGTCGCCATGCTTGCAACCGAGCGCTGAGCCGCCTCTGCCGTGCTCGGCGGAAAGAACCCTTCCTCGCCCTCAAAGACGACTACTCGCTGCCGTAATCGAGCGACAAAGTCGCGATACACTTCATCCGTGCGCGGGCGTGTTTGCAGAAGCTCGCGAGCTTTGGCGCCGGTATCAGCGCCGAAACTACCGCCGCTGTCGTGAAAATCCTGCGTCACGACGACGTCCGGCTGAAAGTCGGCGACGCGCCGTGCGAGCGCTGCAGGATCATCCAGCGGGAGCAGGGGCGTCAAGCAAATGCCGACAGCAATCCCGGCCGCACGAATCTCGGTCAGCGCTTTCCAGCGGCGATCCAGCGGTGGTGCTTTCGGCTCGAAAAACTGACGCACGTCTTCGCTATCGGTCGGTACCGAGACGTTGACGCGAACTGCCGAAAATTGCCGCAATACGTCGAGGTCGCGAGTCACCAGCGGCCCTCGAGTCTGGATAAGCAATCGTGGCTGATGCGGCAGCATCGCCTCCAAAATCCCGCGCGTCAGTCGCAGGCCGCGCTCCGCGGGAAGATACGGATCGGTGACGCTGGAGAGATATACCGCCTGCCCCGCGATCTTCGCCGCATCGCGCGTCGCGATCGCCACGGCATTGGATTTCGCTTGCAGCCAACGTCCCCACTCCTCGCGCGGCCGGCGATTCTGCGGCAAAAACATCGCGTAGCAGTAGACGCAGCCGAACGTGCAGCCGACGTAGGGATTGCACGACCAATCAAAGCCGCCACGGCGAATGAATCCCGTGGCCGGCGAAAAGATCGATCGCGCGTTGATTAATTCCATATTACTCCATGCCTGTTCGGCTGAGAGCTAACGGCTAGCCAATGGCTCCCAGCCGTCAGCGTTCTGCCATGCAGCCTTTTTACATCTCCTTGCCTGGACTATGCAATCTCCCGGGCTAGCCGTCGATGTCGCGGCGATGAGCACGAATTCAGAAAAAACTCTGTAGACGCTGTCCGACAAGACGAGTCAGTCTTGACATGGCCGGGCATGCATCCTATTACGCTCGCCTTCCGAGAGTCTTTGCGCGAGGTCTGTGAGCAGGCCGGTTTGGCAACCGGCCGGCAGGGGGAGCGCCATCGTTCGGGGACGAATCCAATGAACCGTTCCGTGAACCTCAAAGGCCTGGCTCGAGCAGGCCAAGGCTCGCTATGGCTGACGGGCATGATCGTGTTCGCGCTCGTCGGCTGCGCCACATCGTCTCCGAAAGCCCGCTTACAGGTCGAAGAAGAGACCGAACACGACCGCTACGGCGTGGCGACCGTGGGAGATTGCACCACGGTCGGCAATGTGACCGGAGTGCAACTCGCCGGGGTCGGACTGGTCACGGGGCTCGCCGGCACCGGTGGTGAGGCGCCCCCCGATGGCTACCGTGCCATGCTGGAGGATAACCTTCGAAAGAAGGGCGTCAAGAATATCAAGGAATTGCTCAGCTCGCCCGACAATGCACTCGTGCTGGTCTCCGCACATATCCCCGCCGGGTCGGGCATCGGCGACCGGCTCGACGTTGAAGTGAGTCTGCCGCCACGGAGCAAGGCGACGAGCTTGCGGGGCGGATACTTGCAGGAATGCGCCCTGTTCAACTACGACTACGCCAGACACCTTGCACCACACTACGATGGACCGGATCGCGCGCTGAAGGGCAGCACAATGGTCAAGGCGTCCGGGCCGCTGCTTGTCGGCTTCGGCGACGGCGACGAAGCCGCCCGAGTACGCCGTGGTCGTATCTGGGGCGGCGGCAAGTGCCTGATCGATGCGCCGTTCCTGCTCATGCTGAATTCCGATCAGCAATTCGCCCGCATTGCGGCGATCATTGCCGATCGCATCAATGTCACGTTCTACGGAGCCTTCCACGGCAGCGGACCGAACGGGACGGCCGTCGCCAAGGCGAGCAACAACCTGGCGGTTACCCTGCGCGTACCGCCGCAGTACAAGCTCAACCTGCCGCGCTTCCTGCGCGTGGTGCGCTTGATTCCACTCCGCGAAGATGGGACGGGCGCCGACAAGGCTGATCGGCAGTCGTACAAGCAAAAACTGGCAAAAGACCTGCTCGATCCGGGTCGAACGGTTACGTCCGCACTCCGACTCGAGGCCCTCGGTCAAAACAGTATCGCGGGCTTGCGGCCGGGTTTGGAAAGCGAGAGCCCTCTGGTCCGCTTCTGTTCCGCGGAAGCTCTGGCTTACCTTGGCAGTCCGTCGTGCGGAGACGAACTGGCGGTCGCGGTTGAGAAGCAGCCGGCTCTGCGGGCTTATGCTCTGACTGCACTGGCATCGCTCGACGAGGCCGTGTCGCGTGTAAAATTGACCGAGTTGCTGGAAACGGCGACGGAAGACGAGACGCGCTACGGCGCCTTCCGCGCGTTGCGTACACTGGACGAGAACGAAAACGTAGTTCGCGGCGAATTACTGAACGATTCGTTCTGGCTGCATCAGGTCAGCGGTAATACGCCACCGCTGGTCCATATCTCGAGCACCAAGCGGGCCGAGATCGTCTTGTTCGGGCAGGAGCCGTTCTTGAAGCCGCCGTTCGCCTTCCTGGCGGGCGAATTTACGGTGACTTCGGCAGCCAACGACGTCCGCTGTACAATCACACGGGTACCTCTGCATGGCGGTTCGCCGTCGCGAAAGCAGTGCTCGCTCAAGTTGGCCGACGTGCTCCGAGCCTTCGCCGATCTGGGTGGCATGTATCCGGAGGCCATCGAAGTTTTGCAGCAAGCCCGGGACTGTCAGAGTCTGAGTTGTCGCATCCGAGTCGACGCCTTGCCGCAAGCGACGTCGGTTTTCGAACTGGTGAAATCGGGTCGAACGACAGCTGCGGGCGGTACGGACGAAATGATCGAAGCCGTGCCTGCCGGACAGGACCTGGGTCTGACACCGACGCTCTATGAGATCAACAAGCACTCCGAGACGCTGCCCAAACCGGAGATCGGGCCGACCGAGTGACCACGACAAGAAGACCGGGCTGAGTGAAAGGTGGGCTGAGCTAGCGCTCGGCCCCCCTTTCGCGCATTTCGGTCCCTCCGTGCGGTGACAACTCATGCTGAAACGCCTGGAGTTGGTCGGGTTCAAATCCTTCGCCGACAAGACCATCTTCGACTTCGCGCCGGGAGTCACGGGCATCGTCGGCCCGAACGGCTCCGGCAAAAGCAATATCGTCGACGCCGTCCGCTGGGTCCTGGGCGAACAAAGTGCTCGCAGCTTGCGCGGCGGCGAGATGACCGACGTCATTTTCAACGGATCGGCATCGCGCCGAGGTTTGGGCTTGGCCGAAGTGACGATGACGTTCGACAACCTTCGGCGCTCTCTCGCTACGAACGCCGAAGAAGTGCAAATCACTCGTCGTGTTTATCGCGGCGGCGAGAGCGAATATCTCATCAACAATCAGGCATGCCGTCTAAAAGACATTCGGGACCTCTTTCTGGGAAGCGGCGCCGGCACGGATGCGTACTCGATCATCGAGCAAGGCCGCGTCGACGTTCTCTTGCAAGCTTCGACTAAGGAACGGCGGACCATCTTCGAAGAGGCCGCGGGCATCAGCCGCTTCAAGGCAAAAAAGACCGAGACGTTGCGCCGGCTGGCTCACTCCGAACAGAACCTCGCCCGGCTGCGCGACATCCTCGAGGAAGTCGAGAAACAGCTGCGAAGCGTCAAGCTGCAAGCTGCCAAAGCGGAACGCCACCAGGAGTACACCACACGGCTGAAAGACTTACGCGTGACCCTCGGTCTCCGCGATTACCACGAACATGGCAGCCGGCTGACTGCAGAGAACACAACTCTCGAGAGCCTTCGCACACAGCTTGCGGGCCGACAGGCCGAAGCCGAAGCGCAAGAGCGCGAATTGGCTCGCCTCGAGGAGGAACTGGCCCGCCTCGACGCCCTGGCAACCGCAGCTGAAGCGGATCTCTCGGCCGCCCGTCAGCAAATAGCGGCGGAAGAGGCCAGCCTGACCTCGGGTTGGTCCGTGGCAGCGGATCTCGAAGCCGATCTGACACAAAGCCGCCAGCAAGTGGCGGCCCTGACCCGCCACGTCGGAGCGCTCGAGGCAGCGGCCGGCCAAGCCGGCGACGAATTACGTTCCGTCGAAGCACACTGCGACGAAGCAAGATCGGCCGTTCGCAAGTTGGAGGACGAGCTGCGGACAACGTTGGACCGCCGCCAGGAGTTGCACGCGAACATCGAACGCGACAAGCAAGATCATCTCGAGTGCATGCGGCAGGCAGCCCGACTTCAGAACGACACCGTCAGCTTTCGGGCACGGGTCGATAATCTCGCTCGCGAGCGGCTACGGTTGCAAACTCGAAGCGAGCAAGCAGCTGAACATCTGGCCTCGATCGATACGGAACTGGAGGAGCTGACCGGCGCGGACCATGCGTTGCAGCAACGACTCACTGCAGCCCGGCAGACTCTTGAAGATCTCCGCCGTGAACGCGAACGATTGGCAGATCTTCAGGCGTCGGCAGCTCGCGTCGCGACGGAAATGCGTGAGCGACGAAGCGGCCTGACCAGTCGCATCGAAGTGCTCGAAGGCCTCGAGCGCAGTCGCGAGGGGCTGAGTGCTGGCGTCCGCGAGGTCTATGGCCACCTCGAGCAAGCCGACCCCGGTCCGTGGAGAACGATCGTCGGCCTGGTCGCCGACGTGCTGACTGTCCGCCGCGAGTTCGCGCCGCTCATCGATCTAGCGCTCGGCGAGACGGCGCAGCGCTTTATCGTGCGCGACCTGGAGGAGCTTGGCCGAGCGCTAGAGCAGCGGGAGACGCCTTTCTCCGGTCGGGTCGGCTTCGTACCGCTAAGTGTAGCGCGTCGGTCCGTGAAAGCGGATAGCGCGCCGCTCGTCGCGGCAAACGCCGATCAGGGACCGCCGCTGCCACCCGGAGTCATTTCCCTGGCGGAACGGCTCGTACGCTGCGAAGACCCCGGTCTAGCCGGTCTGCCACGACGATTGCTCGGCCGCACGCTGATCGTTCGCGATCTGGAGGTTGCGCGGGCGCTTGCTGGAGGACGAGCGTCTCTGCGTTGCGTGACATTGCAAGGCGAGCTTGTCGAGGCAGACGGCGCGGTGACGGTGGGAATGCACCATGCGGAAGCCGGCGTCTTATCACGCAAGAGCGAGCTGCGCGAACTACGCGAACAAGCCGAGACGCTGGATGTGCGGATTTCAGAAGCCGAACGTGACGTGGATGATTTACGCGAGCGCTTGACCGAGCTTAACGGCCGGTCGGAGAGCCAACAGCGCGAAATCGATGTGCTTGCCGAGCAGGCCGCCGACTTGCGGTCGCGCATCACGCGCCATCGCGATCGGCGAGTCGGTCTGCATGAGGAAGTCGAAGTAAGCCGCACTGAAATCAGTAGCTTGGAGCGCGAGATCGAGCGGCTGGATGGAGAATGGCAACGCTCACTTGAGGAAGCCGCTGCGGCCGAGGCCGAGGTGCAGCGCTTGCAAGTGCGCGTCGTCGATTCGGAGCGCGAAATTCGCACGTTGGATGACGAACGCCAGCGACGTCAACAGGAAGCGGAGGCCGGCAAGGTCGCGTTCGCCCGCGTCGAAGAGAGACTGGCGGGATTGCAGTCCCGACATCGCCAGCTCGAGGCGGATCTGCGCCAGCGGTTGACAGAATGTGTCGAGGCGACACAAAGCCGCGACGATGCCCGCAACCGGCTCATCGATACGGAGCGCGGTCTGCTCGCCGCATCGTCCGCTTTGGCGATTTGGCATTCGCGGAAACAAATCGCCGAGCGAAAGCTCGCAGCGCTTTCCGGAGAGCGAAACCAAGCTCGCCGTGAGCGCCAGCGCCGCATGGAAGAGACTCAAGTCAGTCGGTCAACGTGGCAGAGCTTGCGAGAACAGGCTCATGCGCGCGAGCTGGAAGTTAATGACTTGCGGCATCATCTCGATACACTCTGCGGCCGCCTGGCCGAGGACTATCAACTTGATTTGGCGGCCCTCTATCGAGAGAAGGTGGAGAAGGGTGAATGGGGCGCAGACGGACCGGTGGTTCCCTCGCAGGATGCAAATCAGCCAGCCGACAAATCCGATCTGCCTCCCGCGGTCAACGTGACGACCGAACAAGCAAACGCCGAAATCGAGGAGCTGCGTCGAAAGCTAAGTCGCCTGGGCAGCGTCAATCTGGACGCACTGGCGGAACTGGCGGAACTGAACGCTCGCGCCGATGCGTTGCGCTTGCAATTTGAGGATATGAACGGTGCGCAAAAGACGCTGTTAGAAATTATCTCGGAAATCAACGTCGAAAGCCGCAGGCTGTTCACCGAGACGTTTGTAGCGGTACGCGGTCATTTCCAGGAGCTGTTTCGCAAACTGTTTGGCGGCGGCATGGCCGATGTCGTTCTGGAAGATGACGCCGACGTCCTCGAGAGCGGCATCGAGATCGTCGCCCGGCCGCCCGGCAAGGAGTTGCGAAGCATTTCCCTGATGAGCGGCGGCGAGAAAACGATGACGGCCGTCGCCTTACTGCTCGCCGTATTCCGCAGCAAACCCAGCCCGTTCTGTATTCTCGACGAAGTCGATGCAGCTCTCGACGAGGCGAATATCGGCCGATTCACCGATGTGTTGCGCGACTTTCTCGATCACTCGCAATTCATTCTTATCACTCACTCGAAGCGAACCATGTCGTGCGCCGACGTGCTTTACGGCGTTACCATGGCCGAGTCCGGGATATCACGTCGCATGGCAGTTCGCTTCGAAGACTGGCCTGACGATGAGCACAAGCAGGATGAAGGGGCGGCGTAAAGCTGCCTTCCGCCGCCGCCGATCTCCCGAGGCGAACGATTCCTTGCACTTATTGCGAATCCTCGGAAGATTTGTCGGCGGCGCGTTGCACTGCCGCGAGCAACTCCGCATCTTGTCGCGGAAAAACCGTACGCAGATCGAGCACCAGCCGTTC
>Ga0326727_10018480_pt1 | contig 14226 bp, 12 predicted proteins | sample MB2enrmetagenome_FD_207643 | JGI IMG/M metagenome (GOLD analysis project Ga0326727, IMG submission 207643) | Lab enriched peat soil microbial communities from McLean, Ithaca, NY, United States - MB29MY | ecosystem: Environmental > Terrestrial > Soil > Wetlands > Peat | place: USA: New York...
GAGGTAAATATCGAACGAGGTTCCCCGGCTGACTTCACTGCGGCACTCGATGTGGCCGTTGTGTTCCCGCACAATGCCAAAGACCACCGAAAGACCCAAACCGGTGCCTTCGCCCACCTTCTTGGTGGTGAAAAAGGGCTCGTAAATTCGCGCCAGGGTCGGCTTATCCATGCCATGCCCCGTATCCGACACCGTCAACACGATATAATCGCCTGGATGGAGATCCGGATGTGCCTCGCACCACTCCGCCTCCAGCGCCACGTTGCGGGTTTCGATGGTGATGGTGCCGCCCAAGGGCATGGCGTGCGAAGCATTCACCGCCAGGTTCATCACCACTTGTTCCAGTTGGCCGGAATCGGCCCGGATCGTGTGCAAGTCGGGAGCAAGGCGGTATTTCTGCGCCACCGTGGGCGAGAGCCCCTTCTCCAGCATTTTTTTCATGCCCGTCAGGACGGCGTTCAAATCCAACAACTGCATCTGGCTTTCTTCGGATTTCTTCCGGCTGAAGAGCAGCAGTTGCCGGGTCAGCGTGGCCCCGCGCTTGGCGGTTTCCTGGATCGCCACCAGATTCTCGTCGAACCGCCCGGCGTCGGCGTTGTCGCCGATGGACAGCTCAGCGCAGCATTGGATGGCGGTGAGCAGATTGTTGAAATCGTGGGCGATGCCGCCGGCCAGCGTGCCCACGGCCTCCATTTTCTGGGCATGGCGCAATTCCGCTTCCAGTTTCTTTTTTCCGCTCAGGTCCCGCGCCACGTGCACCATGCGCGTCACCTGCCCAGCTGGATCGGTGACCGGTGAAACGGTGATTTCATTTACGTGGCCCGCCGGCGCACAACGAATCTCGGCGGTAGCCGGCGCACCACTGGTAAGCATCTGCGCGACCGGGCAATCGGGGCAGCGTTCCTCGGAATTATAGAACAGCGTGTGACAAGGCCGCCCCACCACCGCCTCCGCGGAGCCGCCAAATAGCGCGATCATGGCGCGGTTGGCTCGCAGGACGTTTAATTCCGTATCCAGCACGCACACGGCATCGGCAATCGAATCAAACGTTCTTTCCCAATCTTCCTTGGCCAGTCTGGTCTCCTGCTCCTTCTTCCGCAATTCGCCGTCCAGATCCGCCGATTTCAGCAGATAATGCAGCCGCTGAACTTCAATGGACCAATTGATCGGCTTGGTGGCGAAATTCGTGGCGCCCGCATCAAACGCCCGGTTGATCGAGCTCGGATCGTCGAGCGAAGTGGTGACCAGCACCGGAATAACATCTCCCCGAGGCAGTTGGCGCAACCGGGAACAAAACAAGAAGCCATCCATGCCGGGCATGATGACATCCACGACCACCAAATCCGGCAACCCAGCCTCCGCCACCGACAGGGCTTGGGCGGCATCTGAAAAGCTCTTCACATTAAAACCGACGCTGGTGAGGACTTCCTCGGCGAGCAGCAGGGCCGTTTCATCGTCATCGATCACCCAGATGACCCGTTTGGTATTGGTTGGCTGGCTCATGAATTTTGGCTTCTCGATACTGGTGGTAGAGGGGAAATTTGATTTGGGTTCATGCTTCCGAACTTAAGTTTTTCGCTGATCGAAAGTGGCCGCGGCGTCGCCCAGCGCCGGCTCGGGGAGCTGCTTCAACCGGAGCAGTTCCAACTGTAGCTGCGGCAGGAGCGGACGGGCGACGGCCACATTGCCGCGACGACCGCATCCCTCCAAGGTGGTTGCCAACAGGCGCAAGGGCTCGGCGGCCACGTTCGCCGAGGCGCCCTTGAGGCGGTGGGCCACCGCCGCCAAGGCCACCAGATCGTTGTGTTGCACCGCGGTGCCGATAGCCGCCACGTCCTGCTCTGCCTGTTGCACGAACTTACCCAGCAAGCGCGTCGCCAGCTCGGCCTTGTTGAGACAGCGCTGCAGCAGGCTGGCGTAATTAACCGGCGGCAGACCGCCGTCAGCTTGCGCCGCACCGGCCGGCGGCGTTTGCTTTGGCATCCATTTGGCCAGCATCGCCTCAAACACGGGCGGGTCCAGTGGCTTGGATAAATAATCATCCATCCCGGCCGCCAGGCAGTCGTCGCGATCGCTTTTGCCGGCGTGAGCCGTGAGCGCAATGACCGGGACGCGGCAACCGTCCGCCCGTCGGCCTTCCTCCTGCCGGATGGCACGAACCGCTTCGTAGCCATCCATCTCCGGCATCTGGCAGTCCATCAGGACGACGTCCACCCCGCCACGGCTCCAGGCCTCGACCGCATCACGGCCATTGCTCACCCAACGCACTTGGTATCCCAGCGCGGTCAGAATTTCGGTGGCCACCTCACGATTGATCTCGTTGTCTTCAGTCAGCAGCACGGTGCCGGCCGAGCCTCGCGCGGGAACCGGGGCGGTGGCTACCGGTTCCCGCCGGACCACGACCGGCTTTTTGAAGTCGCGGTTGGCAGCCGTCATGATGGCGTCGTATAGATCAGATTTACCGGCCGGCTTGGGCACAAAGGCGGCAAAACCGGCGGCGGTGATTTTCTCGAAGCTCGTCCGAGGCGTGAAGCTGCTCAGCAACACCAGGCCGACGGAGGCAAATCTGGGGTTGTCCTTGATGAGCCGCGCCAGGGTCAAGCCGTCAACCCCGGGCATTTTCCAGTCCACCACGGCCACCTGGAAAGGACTGCCGGCCTGGACGGATTGTTCGAGTTTCTCCAGCGCCTCGCCGGCATCCACCGCTTCTTCCGGCACCGCCTGCCAGGCAGAAATCCAGCGCCGGTTGATCTTGCGGGTGGCGGCGCAGTCGTCCACCACCAGGATCCGCATTTGCCGCAAATCCCGCAGACCAGTCGCCCCGCCTTCGCCCCCCGGAACATCCCGGAAAGGAATGGTGAAACAAAAGGTGGATCCAGCGCCCACCGCACTCTGAAGGTCGATGCTGCCGCCCATCAACTCGCAGAATTGCCGCGAGATGGTCAGCCCCAGCCCCGTGCCACCAAAGCGGCGGGCCATGGAATTGTCTGCCTGGGAAAAGGCGTCAAAGATCAACTTTTGCTTTTCCGGCTCCACACCGCAGCCGGTGTCGCGCACTTCAAATCGCAGCCGGGTCACGTGGTCCGGCACGTTCACGGTCTGGCAGGTGACCACCACCTCGCCGTGCGTGGTGAACTTGACGGCATTGCCCACCAGATTCACCAGAATCTGCCGGAGCCGGTTGGAATCACCCTGGAGCTGCCGCGGCACCTCCGGACTTACGCGGTAGGCCAGTTCCAATCCCTTGGCTTCCGCCGCCTCGGCAAACAGCCGCATGACGGTATCCACCACTTCGGCGGGATCAAAAACGTGTTCATCCAACTCCATTTTACCCGCCTCAATCTTGGCAAAATCGAGCACATCGCCAATCACGCTAAGGAGGGTCTTGGCTGATGTGAGAGCGTTGCCGGCAAAGCGGGACTGGCGCTTGTCGAGTTCGGTACGCTGCAAGAGTTGCAGCATGCCGATGACCCCGGTGATCGGAGTGCGGATCTCATGGCTCATGTTCGCCAGGAATTGCGATTTAGCCCGGCTGGCGGATTCCGCCGTTTCCTTGGCCTTGATGAGCGCGTTCTGCGTCAACTCCCGCTCGATGGCCGCGCCGAACATTTCGGCCACGGCCCGGAAGCTGTCCTTCTCATTATCGGTCCATTCCCGTGCCTGCCGGCATTCCACCAAGCTGAAAACGCCCCACCACGAGCCATCCACCATGATGGGGATGCAGATAAAGGCCTTGAGCTGGCGGAGGGCAATGGCTTGGCGAACCGACTCGGGCGCGCTGGCGGGCAGTTTGGTGCAGCTAATCCCATTTTCAAACAGCGGCAAAAAGGCCTCCAGATTCGTATCGAGCACGACCAGCGTGTGCTGGGCCGCGCCCGGTGCCGTCGGCGGACACGTGGGTGATTCCCATTGGCAAATTTGCCGCAACTTGGTCGGGCCGCCCGCCAGCGTTTCCTTTTGCAGCACCGCCACGCGGCTGGCGTCATCCGCTTCCCCAATCTTGGCCAGCACTTGATCCACCACGGTTTCCCAACGGGCGGAGCTCAAGAACTTCTCCGCGGCAAAACGCATGCTCTCGAGGATCAAATCGCGCCGGTGAAGCGATTCGGTCATGGAATTGACTGAACTGGCCAGGCTGTCCAGTTCGTTGCCGCTCTGGATCTCGGCGCGCACAGTCAAATCGCCGCTCGCCACCCGGCCGACCACCTGGCGCAATCTCAAGATGGGCTGGACCAGACGTTTGGCGTAAACCAGGGAAGCCAGCAGGCTCGCGCCAACACAAATGACCGCCAGAATACCGGTCCGCAGGCAAACCGCCGACACATAGCGATCATAACTGTCGAGGGAAAGGCCGACGTGAACCCATCCCCACGGGACGGCGGAATAATTAAAGGGCTGGGAGTAAAAGAACACGCGGCGATGGAACAGCGGCACGGTGCCGATACCGTAGCTGACCACGCGGTTCAACGGCCGCCATTCTGCTCCCGCCTTGCTGTCGTACCACCAGTTGGTGCCCCGGTCAAAGACGATGGAAAAACCATCGTTCTTGGTCATTACGATGTAACTCAGGGACGGGGCGCCGTTGAGCACTTTGTTGCAATGCTCCACGACGGCGCTGAAGTCCCCGTTCATCAGCGCGCCCGAATTCACCTCGTTCAGCGAGACGACCAGGCCTTTTGCCCTCGATTCCAGGTTCTCCAGATAGGCCTGCTTTTGCATGGGGATGAGCACCACGATGAACAGCAGCAACGTCGCGGTGGTCACCAGCCAGGACAACAACGCCGTGCGAGCGGTGATACCCAAACTCTTTCTGATGGCTTGCTCGGCCTTCATACGCAATTACCGATTCACCGACTGATTTGCCGGCGCGGCGGCCATGCCGTTTTCAGGAGCGGTCTTACCAGGGGCGGTCGCCGACGCCTGCCGCTGCTGCGCCTCGCCCCGGCCACCGCAAATTGAGGCGCCGCACGCCGATGATTGTTGTGCCTGGCCATCGCCTGGGATTCTGCCAACGGAAGTTTCTGGATGGTGGCAGCCAGCGACTGTTGCGCGAGAACATTGGGGTCGCCAGGCTCTGCAGCCGGAGCCACGCCAGTCCACAGCCCACCCATAGCCGGAACCGCAATCGCGGCAGCATGCTTGACCGAATCAGTTTGTATGTGATTCAACATGCGATGGGAATGCCCCTTAACGTTGGCGTCTCTTGTCTCATTTTTGGAATTAAGTGTCGTTTTTTTAATCCAGACATTTTGAACACGCATCCGGATATCATTCCGACACTTGTTTCTGAACTGCTCAAATTCCGGTTCTCGTCTGGCAGCCGCCGCTCCACACATTCGGTCAACTGTCCCGTGTCGATCGGCTTGCGGAACAGGCTTACCGCGCCCACACCAGACAGCTTGTCCAGTCCCACGAGATCGGCGAAAGCAGTGGCCAGGATCATTTGCCCCGGCGAGGCAATACCATCGCGTTCTTACGGAAAATCGCGTTTCTGCTTTCTCATCAGCGCAAAAATTCCAATCATTCCGACGATTAGATTTTTTTGCAGCTACCACCATACCATCGGCAGGTCCAGCCTGACACGTTAGTGGATATTAACCCTACAACTCGCCGCATGGCGAGACGGTGCGGCGCACGTGGTGTATGATTCCAGTGACGCTGGCCGATTTTAGAAAAGGTCTTCCCCCCCCAAGACGCAGAAATAATTTGTCCCGTATTGCCAGCGGCGGACGTTTATGGGTGAATGTTGTCCATGCCCGCGAGTATCCGATTTCAGAAATGCGCCCATTCCGGCTCGGCCCCGGCCCTAACCGCGTCGGTTATCACCATTGGCGCGAGCGTTTACGAAGCAAGACATGACGCCAACGCCCCTTCAGCGCCCGCCGGCAGCCAGCCAGGCTCACGGTCTCAGGGGCGACCAAGGCATTCCTAGCGTGCTTATGACGAGTCGGCCATGGCAATCGGCAGCCTACTTGACCCTGGTCACCTTGGGTTTCGGCCTGGTGCTAATGGGTGTCAGTTGGCTGTGTGAATTCGGCTGCACCTTGGTTTTGTGCGCCCTGCTATTCGTGGGCCGCGCTCCGTTCCAGGGTCATTTCACCTCGCTGATCGCGTACCTGGGTCTCTTTGTGTCTTTTTTTGGGGGGGTGTACCAACTGATAACCGCCCATCAAAACGGTCACCTATGGTTCCGCGTGCCGCCACCCTGGTGGTTCGTGGTCTTCATCTCGGCAGTTTGGGTGGTGTCCCTGGTCAAGGAATTCTCGTCAAGCCATCCGCCCCGGCACTGAAGAGCAGGCTAACCGCCGGAGCTTGCCTTGGAGAATTCTTGCGCCAGCGTTGGCCATGTCAGGGGCGCGGCGTCCCGCGGGCTTCAGGTGGGGGCGACCGCAACCGTTATTGGGCGGTCAGCGTGAGAATGATATCGGCATACCAAGCGCAGTTGAGCCCCAGGGATTCATCCAGTTGCAAGTCCCGGCTGGCCATGTCCATGCGGGCCGAATGTACGCCCAGGAGCTTCCAGGGCAAGGGCGCCTCGGCTGCGGGATCGGCTACCGGACAACGCATCACCACCGGCGCGCCGCTGGTGCCACGATGCGTGCGCGCATCGGTGAGAAAAAAGCCGGCGCCTTGGAAACGCAGACCGAAGGACGAGGCAATCGCCGCCTGCCGCACCACGGGCAGATGGTGCAAGGCGTCGTGGAAGCCGAGAGGAAAGCCAACGATTAACAGCGAGGTGCCCACTTCCACCTCCTCCAGTGAGCGCTGCAGATGGGCCGGCGTGAAGCATTGCAAAAGCGCGTGTTCCGGCAGCGCCTGGCGATCCAACTCGAGCACAGCCACGTCAATCTCGCCGCCCGGGTCTTTTCCCTGACGCCAGACGCTCTTGCCCTCCTTATAGAGCAGCACGGACAAACCAATCGAACGGGTGAGATTCTCGGGATCGTTGTGGAGTTCGATTTCGATCCGGTCTGGCAGATGTTTGCTGGCTTCATCCATCAGCACATGCCGGCTGGTGACGAGGAACAGCCGGTCCTCACGCGCGAAAAAGAAACCGCTGGCATCGGTCAACGGACGCTGGCCGAGAAAAGTGGACACTCGGGTGGTGGTCAGCAACAGCGGTTCGATGGCGGTGGGGTTTCTCATCCTGCGGAAAGATTGGTGCCTGGCGTTGCGCGTTTCAAGGAGAATTGCCGCGCAATATGCAATCCGAGGGATCCGCGCAATTTGGTGGGCCCGCCCGGACTTGAACCGGGAACCAAAGGATTATGAGTCCTCTGCTCTAACCATTGAGCTACGGGCCCAGCACATTGAAAGGCGCGAGGAAAACCTGGCGCCGGACGGCCAATAATTGGCCGACACACGCCTGCACGGGAACCTATTTTGGACGCGTTAAAATCCGAGGCAAGATTTTTCGGGAAAGGCCCAAGACGAACGGGTTCATTGTGGCCAGGCCCCGATGCCAACAAACACTTCACCGCCTCGTGCGGATAAAAGCCAAACCGCTGACTGGCCGCTTGCCATGGAGTGTCCATCCCTCGCCTGTCTCCCTGAAGCCGGTTCAAGCATCGGCGTCCTTGGATTTCAATTTTAACTTTGATTCCTTTTGCGCAAGGTCTCCCTGGTCGCCCAGTTTTGATTCGATCAAACGACGCAATTGAATGATTTCGTCTTTAACCTCATGCAGCAACTGCTGGCGGGCGATTTCCGGCTTTGGATCTTTGGCCTCCCGATCAATCAGAAAGGTGGCAATGAGGGCGGTGAGATAACCAAACATCGTGGCGGCATATACCGATATGCCCAGGCAAATAATCCGTCCAACCGTTGTCTTTATGGAATAGGCACTACCAATGTTCGTCATCTGCATGGCAGTCCACCAGAGGGCATTCGGAAAGGTCTGGATCCTTTGCGGATTATCAGAGAGGCCCTCAAAATGGAGCATGCCAGCCGCGCCGGCGAACAAGACCACGCAGGTCAAGGCGAGCGCGTAGCCGGCGCCACGACGCCCCAGGGCGATGCGCAGGAAGCGCATGCCCTGATCGGCGGAAGCGAATATCCAAATCACTTGCATGCCAAAAGTGGCGGTCAGGGCACGCACCAGCGGGAAGGACTGCAAAAATGGAAAAAATCGCAGCGCGGAGACAACCATGGCCAGAATAAAAAGCCAGTTTTTTTTGAGAAAGGCCACCCGCTGCGCCACAATCGTCAGGCGCAAGGCAAAATAGAAAATAAATAAAATCCAAATGACGGAGCCAACCCCTGACAGCGCCGGACTCGTGTCATAGACGATCTCGATGATCAGAATACAGAACCAGACGAAGCTGAGAAATAGCATGGGCCACTCAAGTTTCTTCTTGAAGGCCGAGAGCACGGGATAGGTCGATTCACTGTTATTCATCTGGACCCGACTGGTTGCAGAGGGAGGTTAGTTCCCGCACAATTTGACTCTTCCCAACCACCATTGTCATACCAATGACTTTTCCATGGTGGCGGTGTATTCGCCACGACGCGCGGCGCGGTTGCAGTTGGCGCGATGAAGCAGGGCTTGCTGCGCCAACGACACGTTGGCCTCCTGGCCCCGCCAGATCTCCAGTGCCGGCTGCTGGATGGCGCGGGCAAACGAAAAGGACAGCGCCCACGGTAGTTGCGACTTGAAACGCAGATTCATCAAATTCAGGCGAGCCGAGGCCAGTTCCGGGGATTGTCCGCCGGATAAAAATGCCACTCCCGGGACCGCAGCGGGAACGGTTCGCCACAGACTCTTCACGGTGATATCGGTCACGTCGTCAATATCCTGCTCCTCGTCTGGCTGGCGGTCGGTGAGTCTCACCTGATACTGCTGTTCGCCGACGCCCACTTCCCGGACTTCTGGGTGCGGCGGACAGGTCAAACCTGGTAGCACCATGTTGGGCTTCAGAATCAGGCCTTCCAACAGCACGCGTTGGCCATTGAGTTGAATGAAAACATTCCGCAGTACTTCTTCCGTCACCACCGCGCAACGCTCCAGGGTATGCCCGCCATCCATGAGCACTTCCGGTTCAACGATGGGAACCAGCCCGGCTTCCTGACATAAAGCGGCATAGCGGGCCAGCGCGTGCGCGTTGGCCTCAATACAACCCCGGCTGGGCAGGTCCTCGCCGATGGTGAGCACCGCCCGCCACTTGGCAAACCGCGCCCCCAATTGAAAATACTCTTGCAGCCGCGCACGCAAGCCGTCCAGGCCTTCGGTGATTTTTTCACCGGGATGAGCGGCCAAGACCTTGGCTCCGGCATCCACTTTGATGCCAGGAATGATGCCCGCGTCATCCAAAACTTCGAGAAAGGGCGTGCCGTCCTTCTGTCGCTGACGGATCGTCTCATCGTAGAGGATCACGCCGCTGATGCTCTCACCCAGCCCGGGCGTGGTCACGATCAACTCCCGATAGGCGCGTCGGGCCTCCACCGTTGGCGGGATGTTGAGCTTGGCGAACCGCTTGTTGCAGGTGGGGTTGCTTTCATCCATGGCCAACAACCCCTTATGGTCGGCAAATAGTTTGCTGGCAGTATTTATTAACAGTTCCGTGTTCATAAATGATTGGTCCGTCTGATAAATCATATCATTCGTTGGACGGGGATTGAATGCGGTGAACACCCCATGCCCCAAAGAACATCAAGGCTAGACGGCCTCGCTCACACTCCGGCGCAATTGGGTGACGGCGGATTTCAGGTCGCGGGCGCCGAACAAACTTGTGCCCGCCACAAAAGTATCCGCCCCGGCGCGGGCACAGTCGGCACCGGTCTGGTCGTTGATGCCGCCATCCACGCTGATGCGGTAGGATAGGGCCCGGTCGCGCCGCCACGCCGCCGCCTGCTGAATCTTGGCTAAGCCTTCGCGGATGAATGCCTGTCCACCAAACCCGGGGTTTACGGTCATCACGAGCAGCAGATCAATCTGGCTGAGAAAGGGTTCGACCGAGCCAATCGCCGTGGGTGGATTGATCGCCAGCCCGACTTTTTTGTCCAGCGCCTTGATTTGTTGGATGAGCGCGGGGATTTGGTCACCGAGTTCGACGTGGATGATCATTTCATCCGCCCCGGCTTTGGCAAACGCTGCCAACAGAATGGCCGGCCGGGAACACATGAGGTGTACATCGAAAAACAATTTCGTTAGCGGACGCACCGCCTTGACTACTTGCGGACCGAACGAAATGTTGGGCACGAAGTGGCCGTCCATGATGTCGAGGTGCAGCCAGTCGGCTCCGGAAAGTTCGGCACGCTCCGCTCCCTCGCCGAAGCAAGCGTGGTCCGAGGCGAGCAGGGATGGGGCAATCACCATTTCCACAAGGACAATTCCACTTTTTAGCGGATAAGTGTCCCGCCTCTCGGGCGAAAGGCGAGACTGCGACATTCCAGCACGATGGGCGGCTTGATCAAATTGGCCGGAGTTTCAGCGGTGCACCAATTCATCGACCCAATAGCCTTTACGATTGTAATGCCCGTAGAGGCTGGCCTCATAATCCCGGTCCACGAGCGACTGGTCGGTGAATTCCGGTGAGAGCTTGATCGCTTGCCGGGTGAGATCAATCACGACTTTGCGTTCACCCCAACTCACGCGCTCAATCCAAAGCGGTGAGATGAGCACCTTCTTGCCGGCCCACCAGTTGCTCGTGTTGACGACGAGATAACGAATCTCCCAGGTTTCGTCGTCAATGATAAAATCCGCCACGTGCCCGATTTCGCCGTCCTCGGCTTCAATGTGGTAGCCGGTGACTTCGTGACTGCTCCGCAAGTGATGGTCCCAGGCTTTTTCCTTCAGGTTGAGTTGGCTCCACTTTGCACGGTCACGTTCCAGATAAGGATAATACCCCCAACTGTACGGGCCATACCAATATGTTGGCCAGCCATAATAGCCGAAGTAATCCGTCTCGAATTGCTGTGAAACCGGTTTGTCGCTGTCCAGGGAGGGACTATCCTCAATTTGCTTTTTCGTCAAATTGGCGACCACGTTCTCACGGTCGGTGTTCACCGCGGTGAGAGCATATGGGGAGATCAACACCTTGCGACCCGTAAGCCATTTCCCCGTATTGGCGACCAGATAACGGACGGTCCAGTGCTGGTCATCAAAATAAAGATCTTTGACCTTGCCAATGGTCTCATTTTCGGCGTTCTGGATGGAATATCCATTCAGGGGTTTGACTCTGCTGAGCATTATGTTCCTTTGTGTTGTTAGTTATTAGCGCAACTCTTTGTTTTATTGGCTTGCGAGCCAGTCTTCAACTTGCGCGCGTTAGCCGGGCTTGGCCATGGGGTGAAACCCGACCAGAAAAATCATAACGACAACCACGAGCCAGTTCTTTCATGGGGTATTACCCGCCGTCGAAACACACGGCGAACGGCCGGCTGCATCCGCACTCAAGGAACCAAAGCTCCCGCCCCGGTGGACCAGGCGCCACACGCCGGCACTGGAAACTATTTTCGGCGAGTGGAGGTTGCGGGCAAAACAATTCGCGGTCGCCTCGCCGGCAGCCGGGACCGAACCCGGCACGTCAGGTTTTTCCCGTCATCGCCGGACGGTTAAACGCCTCAATTTTGATTTTACAAATTTGCGGCGTAATGCAAATTTGGGGGGGGTCCTCAGACGACGGAAATGCTTCCGGGGGAAACTCGGTGAGACCATTGCCCAAGCCGGCCAACTGCAACGCCAAAGCTGCACGCTGGCCAGGCGTAGTGCATTGTCTCCTCGACAACCCAACGAGTTGTACCCATGCCAGGTACTTCAACGAGCAGGCATATTGTACGCACCCCAACCGCGCTGACTTCGCCGCCAAAGCGAGGAGTCACAAAAAGACGCACGCCGCCGGTTCCGGTCCAGCAGGCCTAGCGGCCAGCGGAAATGAGGAATAAATGAGGCACCGGCGCTCCGTCCCGCTCCATTCGAGCCATTCATTTGGTGGTGTAGAAACGACACAAGTTGGTAACCATTGAAAAATCGATATGAAGAGTACATTGAAACGTCGGGATATGATCAAAACCGCGCTCATCGCCGCCGGCGGATTGCTGGCGGCCAAGGGGATGGCGGCGGAAACTGAGAAAACCAAGGTGATCACTTCGTTCGCCGGCAACTGGCTGTACGAAGGCCAACCGTGCGCCATCTTTCAACAGGGATCCATCCTGCTCGTGGTGAACGAGTCCGGCGCGCTCGCCACCGCGCACGTGACTGGTCGCGATTCGTTCGTCATCTGGAGCGGCTCCGGCTGGGACTCCGGGCTGGTGGCGCGGCTTGCTGAGAACACCAGGCTGGAATGGTCCAACAACTCGGTTTGGACCATGGCCGCGGATTGAGGGAGAAATTTTTCCTTTCGCCGCGCGGGACATGCGACACAATCCCAGGCATGAGCCTGCGCATCCCCTTTTTTCTCCTCGCACTCCTGTCGAGCGTCCTGTTCACCACCGCGGCGCCGGCCAGCAGCCTCCCGGAGGCCGTGATCCCGGCCGGCGTGGGCATTAATATTCACTTCACCCGGGGCCATGAGCAGGATTTGGATCTGATGGCGGCCGCGGGCATCAAGTTTGTGCGCCAGGATTTGTACTGGGCCGGCACCGAGCCGCGCAAAGGGGAATACGACTGGTCGGAATTTGATGACTTGCTGACCCAGTTGGACCGGCGCGGCATGCACGCCTACCTGATCCTGGACTATTCCCATCCACTCTACGAACACGACGTCACCGCGACCAATCCCATCACTGGCGAAACAGGCGAACGCACGACCGCTTCGCCGCAACATCCTGAGAGCATCGCTGCCTTCGCCAACTGGGCGGCGGCAGCCGCCAGACATTTCCACGGACGCGGCGTGATCTGGGAAATCTGGAACGAGCCCAACATCAGCTTTTGGCAGCCCAAGCCGGACGTGGAGCAATATACGGCGCTGGCGCTGGCCACCTGCCGCGCGGTCCGAGCCGCTGACCCGGACGCCACCATAGTGGCGCCGGCCTCGTCCGAATTTCCCTGGCCGTTCCTCGAACGCTTCTTCCAATCCGGCGCCTTGGAATATCTCGACGCGGTCAGTGTGCATCCGTACCGGCCGCCGCAGATGCCACCGGAAACGGCCGCCGCGGATTTTCAACGGCTGCGGGCACTCATCGCCAAGTATGCGCCCGCCGGCAAGAAAAACCTGCCGATCTTATCCGGCGAATGGGGTTACTCCACGCACAGCAAAGGGGGAGTGACGCTCGACCAACAGGCGAACTTCATCGCCCGGCAGCAGTTGTCCGATTTGCTGTGCGGCGTGCCACTTTCCATCTGGTACGATTGGAAGAACGATGGCAATGATCCGGCCGAAAACGAGCATAACTTTGGCACTGTCAAACCGGATCTCGCGCCCAAGCCGGCTTACGGGGCCCTGCAAACGCTCACGCGTGAATTGGGCGGCGGTCACTTGGAGCGGCGGTTCGACACCGGGAACACCAACGATTTTGTGCTGCTCTTCCGCACCGGCGGAGAAGGCCGCAAGCTGGCCGCTTGGACGATTGCCAAGGCGCGGAACGTTTCCCTGCCGTTGGCCCACGCCTCGACCAATCAACTGGCCTGGATCAACGGCGCCGGACAACGGGGAACCATGGACGCAACCAGCGGCAGCCTGCCGCTGGCATTGGACGGAACACCCAAATATATCGATCTGCGGGGCGCCGATCTCCCGGCGAAGTAAGGCTACAAATCCCGGGCCATGAGGTAATCATCCATCACAAAGCCGCCGCCAATGTCGGTGACCACCGCTTCGGCCACGGCGAAGCCATTGCGGCGGTAGGCGGCGATGGCACGGGCGTTGCGCTTGTTGACGGCCAGGATCAGTCGTTGCGCGCCCAGCCGGCGCGCCTCGTCGGCGCAATGCGTCAGCATTCGGCTGCCCAAGCCCCGGCCATGCAGTTCCGGCAACAGGTAGAGTTTGTGCAATTTCATCACCCCCGGGGCGTCCGTGGGGCCGATGGAGGCGAAGCCACCGCAGCGGGCCTCCACCAACAGCCGGTAAAAGCGGATACCTTGGGAGCGGATCTCTTCGCGCAGCGTGGCCTGATCATACATGTGCGCCAGCATGAATTCGATCTGCTCGGACGAGATGATGCCGGGATAGCAGGCGCGCCAGATGACGCCGGCCAGTTCGACCAGCGCGGGCAAATCCCTCTCGCCGACGGGGATGATCGTGGTCGTATCATTCATATTTCAAATCATCATCGTAGCGGCGTGAGGCC
>Ga0326727_10018483_pt1 | contig 14224 bp, 10 predicted proteins | sample MB2enrmetagenome_FD_207643 | JGI IMG/M metagenome (GOLD analysis project Ga0326727, IMG submission 207643) | Lab enriched peat soil microbial communities from McLean, Ithaca, NY, United States - MB29MY | ecosystem: Environmental > Terrestrial > Soil > Wetlands > Peat | place: USA: New York...
CTTAATCTGGAAGATTTCGGCGGCGGTCATAGACCGCCGCTACAGCAGTGACCGTGCTGCTCACTTCGCCGATTTGAAGGCGCGTCGTCAATCGTTGGCCGGGGGCGGTTTCGGCGGCGGCGCGGAGAATGCGGCCAGTGGCGGCGTCGCGGGTGATGGAGTAGCCGCGGGCCAGCACTTGCTCCGGGCCGAGGAGTTGCAGGCGCGCAGTGAGGGACGCGGTTCGCTGGCGCAAGTTTTCCAGGCGCAGGCGCGCCTGCTCTCCCAAGCGGCGTTGCCGGCCCTGGAGCCATTCCCGGCGGAGCGCCAGCATCCGGCCGGGACGGACGCGGGCGAGCCGGTCGCGCCCAGCCTGCCAGGCGTGGCGCAGTTTTTGCAGTGAGCGCCGCGCGCAGCGCGAAACCGCCATTTGCAATTCGTCCGCCTGCTGGCGGCGCGCGGCCAGTTGGCGGCGCGGATGGAGGGATTGGAAGCGGCGGGCCAATTGCTCCAAGTGGCGGCGCTCGCCCAGCAGGCGGCGTCTGACCTTTTCGCCCAGTTGCGCCGGAACTTGCGCCATCCAGCGCGCCCCGGCAAAAACGCCCTCGGTCAGAATTTCCGCCGCCGCGCTCGGCGTGGCGGCGCGCGAGTCGGCCACAAAATCGCTGATGGTAAAATCTATTTCGTGGCCGACCGCCGAAACGACCGGCAGGGCGGAATGGAAAATGGCGCGGGCCACGGCTTCCTCGTTGAAGGCCCAAAGGTCTTCCAGGCTGCCGCCGCCGCGCGTGAGGAGAATCAAGTCCAGCGGGGCGGGGGATTGTTGCGACCACTCGTTGAGCAGCCGGATGGCCGCCGCGATTTCCGCCGCCGCGCCCGCGCCCTGCACCGCGCACGGTGTCAAAATAATTTCCACCGCCGGATTGCGCCGCCGCATCACCTGCAGGACATCGCGGATGGCCGCGCCGGCGGGGGAGGTGACCAGGCCGATGCGCTGCGGGAAGCGGGGCAGCGGCCGTTTTCGTCCGGGCGCGAAAAGCCCTTCCGCGGCGAGCTTGGCCTTGAGTTTTTCAAAGGCGGCCTGGAGCTCGCCGACGCCCTGCGGTTCCACGGCCAGCACCTGCAATTGATATTGGCCGCGGGCTTCATAAACGGTGATGTGGCCCTTGAGAATCACCTTTTTTCCATCGGCCAGCGCGCCGCGATTGGCCACGGCGTCGCCGCGGAAAAGAACACAGCTCAACTGCGCGCCCGCGTCTTTGAGGGTGAAATAGATGTGGCCGGACATTTGCTGGCGGAAGTTGGTGATTTCCCCCGAAACCCAAACCTGGCCGACGTGTTTTTCCAGCGCGCGCCGGATGTCCGCCGTCAATTCGCTGACGGAGAAAACGCGCCGCGTCGCCTCGGGAGGAAAGAGTTCGCCGCCAAAATCCCACTGTGAAGTTTGCCTAGGCATTGTCTGGCAGCGGCTCGGAAATTCTGCGAATGCTCAAAGCGCGGCCTGTGGCGGCATCTATTTCAATCAAGGCGCCCTGGAGGAGAATGCGGCCTTTGGCCACGTCGAATTTTTGCGGGGTGTTGGAGCGGAAACGCTCGATGATTGGCTCGATTTCGCGGCCCAGGACGCTGTCGTGAGGACCGGTGAAACCGGCGTCGCTCAGGTAAGCGGTGCCGCCGTGGAAGATTTGTTCGTCGGCGGTTTGCACATGGGTGTGGGTTCCGACCACGGCGCTGACGCGGCCGTCCAACATGCGGGCCAGGGCGATTTTTTCCGAGGTGGCCTCGGCGTGCATGTCCACGAAGATGAGCTTGGTGATCTTGCGCAGAAGCTCCGCCTCGGTCTTGCCAACGAGAAATGGATTGTCCAGCGGAGGCATGAAGGTGCGGCCTTGCAGATTGAGCACGGCGACCGGGGGAGAATTTTCGGAATGCCAAACGGTGCTGCCCCGGCCCATGACGCCGGGCGGATAATTCAGCGGGCGCAAAAAGCGCGGTTCCGTTTGCAGGAGAATGGCGGCTTCTTTTTGGTCCCAGAGATGGTCGCCGGTGGTCATAATGTCCACGCCGGCGCCGAAAATTTCGTTGGCTGTGTTGACGGTGATGCCCGCGCCGCCGGCGGCGTTTTCGCCATTGGCCACGACGATGTCCAGCCGCAGGTCCGCGCGCAATTGGGGCAGGAGTTGTTTGACAGCGCGCCGCCCCGGCTCGCCCACAATGTCGCCAATGAAAAGAAGGTTCACGGGGGAATGGTTAACCGGCAGACAGCGGCTGGCAAGCGGCAAAGGGGGAGTTTCCTGATTTTAATCGTAATCTTAATCATAATCTTAATCTTGCTCTCGATCTCCTTGGTTTTTCCGAATGAGGATTACGATTAAGATTAAGAGCAAAATTAGGACAACCACCCGGCAAACTCTCCCCTCGACACGGCGCGGGTGTTTGGGTAAATAGTCCCCCGTGGCCGAGGTTCAATCCAGTGTTTTGCTGCTGATACCCGCCTATAACGAGGAGGGGCGGATCGAACCGGTTTTGCGCAGCTACGCCGAGTTCTTCCGGCGGAATTATCAGGGCAAATTCCAACTGGTGGTGGTGCTCAACGGCTGCCGGGACGGCACCCTGGGAGTGGTGCAGCGGGTGGGCGCGGAATTTCCCGAAGTCAGTGCGCTGGAATTTCCCGCCCCGATTGGCAAGGGCGGGGCGCTGATCGAGGGTTTGCGCCTGGCGCCCCGGGCCGATTTGATCGGGTACGTGGATGCCGACGGGGCCACGGCGCCGCCCGCGTTTCTGGACCTGATCCGGCACACGGGGGAGGCGGATTGCGTGATTGGCTCGCGCTGGCTGCCCGGGGCGGTGCTGCACCAGATGCAAACGGGGCGGCGTCAGTTTGCCAGCCGCGTTTTCCACCGCATTGTGCAGTTCTTTTTCGGGATGAACATCCGGGATACGCAATGCGGCGCCAAATTGATGCGGCGGGCGGCGGTGGAAAAAATCCACCCCTCCCTCTGCATTGCCGACATGGCGTTTGACATCAATCTTCTTTACTTGCTCAAGCGCGAGGGCTTCCGCGTTTTGGAAGTGCCGACGGAGTGGACGGACAAGACCGGTTCCAAAGTGGCGCTGGGCCGGACTTCGCTGACGATGCTTCTGTCGGTGATTCGTTTGAAAATGATTTATTCGCGGCTCAACCCGCTGCGCAAACTATTCACCCCGGTGGAAAACTGGCTGTATCGCAAACTCAACGCGCCGCCGCCGAATCCCGATCCGAAGCATCGTTAGCCGGTTTGTGCCAGGTGAACCACGCCGCCACGCCAAAGAGCAAGAGGCAGAAAAAACCCATGGTTTGGATGATGACCTTGAAGGCGCTGAAGTCGTCCGGCAGCGTCAGCAGGACCGGCGCCAACGCCATCAGGGTCAGCACGTATAAAATTGGGACCAAAAAGAGCCATGGCGCGGCGGCGAATCGTCCGCGGGCCAGCAAGTTCTGGATGAGCACATTGGCCAGGGCCAGGGGGACCAGCGCCCAAACGAACCACGGCACCAAGACGGCCGCCTGCATCTTGGCTGGAAAGAGAATGGCTATCGGCAGTTTCGGAAACAGGGTGCATCCAATGGCTGCCAGAAAGGCAAAGCAGCCCGTTACCGCCAGCGTCAGTCCCAATGCGTTGCTCTTCTTGGAAAGGGCCAGATTTCTGACAATCGTCGGGAACATCACGGCGCTGATCGGGCCGACGAATTGGGTCATGGCGAAACCAATGAACATCGCGCAATTGTAGAAGGCCACATTGGTCGAATTGATGAACAGGCTGGTGGTAAACAAAACATCCACCTGGATGGACATGAAGACATAAGCGCCCATGCCCAGGGTCAGCGGCACGCCCAGGATGCGCCAGTGTTTCCACGAAAAGGCGGCCGGGGTTTTGACGCTCCAGACATCCCGGGTCTGCCAGACAGCGATGCCGAGGATGAGGTATTGCCCTATGAATACCGCCCACACCCCTCCCGCCGCCCCGCCCTGCAGCCACTTGACGAGCAAAATAAAAGTTCCGAGGCGGACGGCGCCTTCGATGACCGGCAGCCAGCCCAGGAGGGCAAAGCGGTGCAAGCCCTGGAGCAAGCCTTTGTAAATCGGGCAGCAGATGACCGGCAGCACGGCCAACATGGTGACGCGCAACGCCGCCGGATTATTGAGTCCCAGCGCCGAGGAAACCGGTCCCGCAAAAATGCAAACGAGAGCTGCGACGGCCAGCGAGAAAATCACAGTGGTGTTGCGCAGGACGCGGACGCACGCGTTCAATTCCCCCCTGGTTTCATCGGTCAGGGCCGCCGCGGCCTGCTGGGCAAAAATGGCCTGCAAGGCCGCCGAAGGCACCGAGCCAAAGACCATCAGCCACCGCAGCAGCGCAATAAAGGTTTTGCAATCGGATTCTTCCATCACATTGCCATGCATCGCCTCGATTTGAACTCCGGCCATGAAAATGCTCCCGATGCAAGTCGCGATGACCATCCAGCTACCCTGGCGGAAAAAGGAGGATTTGGAGCTCATCGGTTTTATGGCAACGACCGCAAAAACTTCAGCAGCAGCGCCGTCGCCCCCTCCAGTGACTTTCGCGCAATCCACTCCTGCGCCGTGTGAGCCTGCGCGATGTCCCCCGGCCCGAAGACCACGCTGGCAATGCCCGCCTGCGCCAGCACCGAGGCATCGCAAAAATAATCCACCCCCGCCGCCTTTTTCTGGCCCGCCACGCGAAAAAATTGCCGCACCAGCGGCAATCGGGCGTCCGTTTCCATCGGCAGGCAGGGAGCCTGCTTCTGGCTGGCGATTGTGACGCGCAGTTTGCGGCGGCGAAACATCGCCATCATTTCCGCGCGGACGGATTTTTCCGTTTCCCCCGGCAAGGTGCGGCGGTCCACGCTGATCCGGCACGCCGCCGGCACAATGTTGGGCTGCGTCCCGCCGGCGATGACGCCGACGTTGATGGTGGCATGACCCAGCAACGGATGGCGCCGGCGGCGCAGGCGGCGCGCGTAATCGGTCTCCAGCAGGCAAACCACTTGGGCCATTTCATGGACGGCGTTGCGGCCCAGCTCGGGCCGGGCGCCGTGGGCCGATTTGCCGCGGGTGGCCAGACCCAGCCAGAGACTGCCTTTGTGGGCGGTGACAATGCGCAGGCCGGTCGGCTCGCCCACGACGGCCAAATCCGCTTGGAACCCGCTGGCCGCCAGGGCGCGCGAGCCGCTTTGGACGTGTTCTTCGTCCACCAGGCCGGCGAAAACAATTTCCGTTTCCGCCGGGCGCGGCCCCTGTTTGGCCAGTTGGCACAAGGCTGTAAGCATGGCGGCGACCGAGCCTTTGGTGTCGCACGCGCCCCGGCCGCAAATTCGCGCGCCTTCCAGCCGCGGCGCATACTGTCCATCGGCCGTTGCCGGCACGGTGTCCAGGTGCGGGGCGAGAAGGAGGCGAAGGCGGGACTGGCCGGAGGGCCGCAGGGTGGAGAGCAAATTGGAGCGGCCGGGTTGGACATTCTGAAAAGCCACATCCAGTCCGGCTTGGGCGGCGGTGGCGGCGAGAAACTCAGCCACCCGGCCTTCGCCGGCGCGCGGATCCCCGGCGGGCAAAAACGCCGGGTTCACGCTGGGCAGCGCGATCAACTCGCACAACAATTTTTCCGGATCGGTCATTCCACCAAGGACCTCCAGTGAGCCGGCGCCTCTCCATTCTCCATAGGCGGCCATCCGTTTAGGATTGGGGAGCGCGACCGTCCCGGTCGCCGCGGTCGGCGTCCCGCCGACTGCATTCCGAGGGGAATGCTTTCGGCCGGAGGCCGAAAGCGGCGGGCGAGACGCCCGCGCTCCCCAGAGAATCACACCGTCCCAATTGGATTCGTGTCACGGGAGAATTATTTACGGACAAGCTCTTAGAATCAAATTGTTACACACCCGCCGCCGGATTGGCTACGCCCGCGGGGGGAGTTGGCGGGGGAGCCGGTGCTTTTCCAGCACGGCAAAGCGGGGCAGGCCGCCCTCGGTCGGCACCTGGACTTCGCCTTCGATGAGGGGCCGGGCGTATTCCACAAATTTTTCCGCGGGCAAGAAACCGTCGGCGCTGATCCAATCGCGCGGGATGACATGTTCGACGTTGGCAATGTCTTCCAGCGGTTGCAGGCCGGTGGTCCAGCGATAAGGGCTGGACTGGGTGCGGACGATTTTCACCATCATTCCGCTCCGGCCCTCCACGGCGGCGCGGACGGCGGCCCCGCCGCAAGCCACGGCCTCGGCGACATCGGTGGCGCTGGCATAATGGGCGGCGCAACGCTGGGCGTAACCGAGTTTGATGGAGCGGGTCTTGGTGTGGAGCTTTTGTTGGATCACTTCCGCCAGGCGCTCGCCCGCGCCGGAAAGGACCGGGTGGCCGAACGCATCCAAGCGCGAGGCGTCGGCGCTGAACTCCGTGCCGTCGGGGTTTTTCAATCCTTCGCCCACCACGACCACACAGTAGCGCAACGCGTCCACCGTGGCTTTGACCTTGTCCAGAAAGGCCTGTTCGTTGAAGGGAATCTCCGGCAACAGAATAATGTGCGGCGCGTCGGCCGGCTGGCGGCGGGCCAGGATGCAACTGGCGGCGATCCAACCCGCGCTGCGGCCCATGACTTCGATGACGCCGCAAGCGCCGTCGTCGGTGGCCATGCTGCCGATGTCCACGGCCACCTCCATGACCGTGCAGGCGTTGTATTTGGCGACGGAGCCAAAACCGGGGCAATGGTCGGTGTGGGGCAAATCATTATCAATGGTCTTGGGCACGCCGATGATGCGCATGTCGTGGCCGCGCTTGAGGGCTTCGAGATGGATCTTGTGGGCGGTGTCCTGCGAGTCGTTGCCGCCGGCGTAAAAAAAGTGGCGGATGTTATGGGCGATGAAGACCTGGAACAGGCGGTCCATTTCCAGGGCGGCCTTGGCCGGTTTCTTTTTGAAGTCAATTTTATAGCGGCAGGTGCCCAGGGCGGCGCCGGGAGTGTGTTTGAGCGCCTCGATGGTGGCGGGGTTTTCGCGATGGAGATCGGTGATTTCCTCCTTGAGAATGCCTAGGATGCCGTTGAGGCCCCCGTAAATTCCGCGGATGCAGCCCTGTTTGCGGGCTTCCTGAATGACGCCGGCGACGCTGGCGTTGATGACGGCGGTGGGGCCGCCGGATTGTCCGACCAAGAGATTTCCGATAAGTTCAGCCATAATTTTTTTGCCAAAAAGGCGCGCCTACCTATTAGAGAATGCCGGCCAGGGTGTAAAGGGCAAAGAGAAAGGAATTCTCAGGGCCAATTCATGAAGGTCCTGGGATCTCATATTCCCTCAAATCGGGTCTGCTTTTGGACCGCGAAATACGAAAAAACAAATGGAATAGTGGAGTCATAACCTGACCGAGTGCTGGGCATTGTGATTCAAAGAATATCTTGATCAGGCTTGATTAGCCTTGATTGGGCTTGACCTGGAAAACTCAATGTGGCGTGCAAATGCTTCATCTACAGGCACTTCGATTGATTTGCCGCGAAAAGGCTCAAAATTCCCAAAAGAGAAAATTTTCACCGCGAAAGACGCGAAAGACGCGAACAAAAGCAACTCTGTTTTCGCGTATTTCGCGTATTTCGCGGTGATCCACCCCGGATTCTTGCGCCTTCTTGCCCCGAGAGCTTTCGGGATTGCGCTTTTTGGCGGCTAAAGTTCATGGCCGATTGTCTGATGTTTCTTTCATGAGTGTTGCTTCCATTTTTGGGGCTTAATCACTTGGATTGACTTGGATCCCGCGAGGGGTGGTTCGGGAAAGCCCGGCCTTCGTCCCGTCCCCGCCCGGCCCTGCATGCCATGTCGTCACGCGCAAAAGATTAGCATATAAGCGCAAATTGTCAAGAGAAAAACGCGGATTTTTGCGGATTTTTGCAAAGCCATCCATATTAGCCACCTTTACAGCTTGAGAAACCATAGTGAACCGGAAAAACGCCCGGACCGGCCCGCCGCAACCGAAGAGGGGAACCATCCCCATTCCCAATCGGGAGATTTCACGGATAAAAGAACTTCCATCGCCAAGACGCCAAGACGCCAAACAACAACAAATTGAAAAATTGCAATTGTAAATCTTCAATTTGCCACCGCCCTTGCGCGCCTTCGCGCCTGCGCCTCTGGCGGCGGCCCATGACCGCCGCTGGACGCCGCCAATGTCGCCGCAATGGGCTGCCGTTTCGGCGGACCCGCAACGGGTGCCCGCCATGCGTTTGGCTGCCTGCTTGAAGGCCAGCCTCAAATTGGGTCACCCATTGTTCAAACCCTGCGATGCCACCCAGGGCAAAATCTTGCGCAGAAACGGACTTGTGCCGCGGTTTTCCAGGCCGCCTTTGCCGTCACTCAGCGCCATCGGTCATGGGACGCGATCATGGGGAACCCGCTTTCCGATAATACGCGCCCGCCCTGCTGCCCCCTCCAACTTTAGTTACAATAGTACGCCGGCCCCCTTGAAGTGCTTTTGATTGACAGGACAAACTATAGTTGACCCATTTTATGGTCCGGCCCGCGCGGCCCAGGAACCACCGATCTAATAATTCATGGCCATTAAGAAAGAAGCGACACCGCCTCATCCGTTTGACCTCGTAATTTTTGGCTCGCGCAATGCTCTCCAACATAAGGGATGGTTCGTGCTCGGCCTTCAACCTCACCAAGCCAGGAGTTCGGCTGCAGGCTGGACTTTATTTGACTCTGGCCAGACAGCGGTTTCAATCGGCGCGAATTCAGAAATGAGGCGGTCAACAACTGCAACGGAATTGGATTTTTCAACAAGAACAAGCCTCAAAAATCAAAGTCCAGACAATTTAATTGGACACGAGCGCGCGAGGGCGCGTATGCTCCTGCGGAAGGGTTCGCGTGCGCTTGAAACAATTCATCATCATCGGCGGTGGCATTGTCGGCCTGGCCTCGGCGCTGAAGCTGGCCGAGCGTTTTCCCGGTTCCCGAATTGTGGTTCTGGAAAAGGAGGGCGGCGTCGGGCGGCACCAATCGGGCAATAACAGCGGCGTGCTGCACGCCGGCCTGTATTACAAACCCGGCTCGCTCAAGGCGCGCCTGGCGGTGGCCGGGATTCAGGAAATGACGGCTTTTTGCCGGGACAACGGTATTGCTCACGAGATTTGCGGCAAACTGGTGGTAGCGGTGGATGAAAGCGAGTTGGGGCGGCTGCGCGATCTCTACCAGCGCGGCCAACAGAACGGGTTGCGGGGCTTGCGGATGCTGGATCACGGGCAAATGCGAGAGATCGAACCGCACGTCGGCGGCATTGCCGCGCTCCATGTGCCGCAGGAAGGGATTGTTGACTATCCCGCGGTTTGCCGGGTCATGGCGCGCAAGATCGAAGAAGGCGGAGGCCGGGTGGTCACGCGTGCCAGAGTCATCGGAATGCGGGAGCGGTCCGGCGGCTGGACCTTGCGGTCCACGGCGGGGGATTGGGAGGCGGATTATGTGGTGGCTTGCGGCGGTTTGCAGAGTGATCGCCTGGCAGCCCTGACGGGGGAAAAACGGGAGGCGCGCATCATTCCCTTCCGGGGCGAGTATTTCAAAATCAAGCCGGAGCGGCAATTCCTGGCTCGCAACCTCATTTATCCCGTGCCCGATTCGCAATTTCCTTTTTTGGGAGTGCATTTTACGCGTCTGATCCAAGGCGGGATGGAAGCCGGACCCAACGCGGTGCTGGCCTTTGCGCGCGAAGGTTATCACAAGACTGATCTCAACCCGCTGGACCTTTATGACGCCCTGAGTTTTCCGGGATTGTGGAAATTTCTGAACAAACATCGGCGCATGTGCTGGGAGGAAATGAAGCGGTCGTTCAGCCCGCAGTTGTTTTGCCAGGCATTGCAGCGGTTGGTGCCGGAGATCCGCCTGGAAGACTTGGACCCCGGCGGCGCGGGGGTGCGCGCGCAGGCCATGTCGCCGGAGGGGGAATTGATCCACGATTTCAGCCTGGCGCGCCGTCCGCGCATCCTGCATGTGCTCAACGCGCCGAGTCCGGCGGCCACCGCGTCCCTGGCCATTGGTGGAGAAATCGCCGAATATGTGGCCGATGGGATTGCTTCCGGGCTCGGGAATTGAACTGAATCCATCGGAAGAATGGACTTCAGCTTTTGATTGAGAGCCCAGGCAAGAAAACGGTCAAGACCCAAACCAGAGAAAGTGAAAATGTTCTTATTACGGTGGAACCAGGCATATCGACTCTGTGTAATTCTGTAATGATTTCCGACGGTTGCCGATTCTGTGTGTAAGTAGTTGCGATTCAGGATATTGCGTATAAAAAAGCGAAATTCATGTCGGAAATGGTTACATATCGGGGGGAAAATTCATATTCGGGGGTGAGGTGGTGGCAAAATAGAAATATACGCAAGTGCCATAATTAGAATGCTTTGTGTAATATGTTCTTCATGGATTGCAACCACCATTTTTATGGCACATGCCCTGCTATAGACAGTGAAGACATTAATTGCGGAAGTTGAGCGAGCGAAAAAAGCAGACAGCGGTGAGATCGCAAATCGTGAAAACAACGTCGGTGAAATGAATAAAAGTATGAAAATGAACAGAACATTGGCTCTATTGGTTGTGGTTTCGGCCGCGTATGCCGCGTCCACCGGCTCGACCTACGGAGCAGACTGGGATTACTCTTACACGTTTGGGGACGGTCTTGTGGTGAGCGGTTCGTTTGAGGGCACCCAAAGCGGGGATTTTGTGACCGGAATCAGCGACCTTTCAATGTCCTACAACGGCACTCCGGTGACGGGCCCCATTTACGCAGCAACGTATGATGGCTCGGCGTGGGTGAATGGCGCGGTGGTTTCCTTTGACGCGGCACAGAATAATTTCTTATTCATCAACACCGACTACGCCATTGGGGATTATAGTGGTGACTATTTGGCCTTTTTACCTGCATCCATCGAGGGTGGTGAGCCTTATGCTGCTTTTGTCTCCGGTCCGCTGGATATAGTGGACGCTAATAATGACAGTACTGTTGCATCCAATTGGACCCTCGTGGATCCAGTGCCCGATGGCGCTTCCACGGCCATGCTTTGCGGAATGAGTCTGCTGGCGCTCGGCTGGTTTCGCCGGAAACTCGCCTGATTCACAGGCAAACTTTTATTCATTTCGGCCCGCCGGAGAACCCGGCGGGCTTTTTTTGTTGCTCCGCGCCCTCGCGTGTTCCAGTCGGCGCCCGTGTGGTTGGGTGGCACAGGCGACTCGCCTGTTCCGGTCGGCGACTCGCCAACCGGCAAACCCTGTGGTTGGGGAGCATACGCGCCCCCGCGTGCAGTTAGCGACCCCGTCGTCGCTGACATCGGTGAGTGGGTTCAGCGAGGGCGCTGAACCCCGCACGCGAGGCGCGCACGCTCCCCGAAATTGCCCTTGCCCAATCAGATCCAAAAATGACGAATTTTATTGTGCCGCGCCTGAAACTTGTGATAATCTCCCTTCCATGCAAGGCGTGGGAGGCATAAAAGACCTTTTTCCACCCAAGCATAATGCTGTTAGGAAAATCGTTTCCCTGGAAAACAGGTCGTGGAAAAAAGTGATTTTTGTCAAGCAGACTGACAAAACATCAAGTGCGGAGCTTTGTTTAAATTGTTTGGCCAAGCGCCGGCTTCATTTTGAATGAAATTGAAATGGATTGTTTGGTCGGCCGCATCGGGCGTTCTCGCCGTCCTGCTGGCTTGTCTCCTGTCTGCTCATGGCGGCAACGCCGTTCCTTCAACTCCATTTCTTGCCTTGAGCGGCGTGTCTGTGCCGGAAATTCCGGCGAGAGCCGCGGATTTGGTTCAGGCGGCGGCGGCCTCGAATCGTGACCAAACCGCGCAGGAGGTGTTGCGCGCCGTGTCCATGATCGCCAGACCCGGCGTGCTTCCATACGCCGTCAGCGCCGTATGCCGCGGCAATCCTGAAGCGGCTGGATCCGTGGTTGCCACCGCGATTCAACTTCAGCCGGAGGATGTGTTGATTTTTTCCAAAGCAGCCCTGTGCGCCGCCCCCGGCCAGGTGGAGCAGATTGTTCTCTCAGCCTGCAAATCCGCGCCGGCTTCCTGCGCCAATGTGGCCGTGGCCGCGTCCAGGCAGTTGCCCGCCGCAAATAGTCTGATTCGCGCGGGACTTGCCGGCGCGCGGCCCGATCTGGAACTCTACTTGGAGGAAGCTGAGATTCAGGCCGATACGAACGATTTTGAAGCTGTCATTGAGCAAGCCGTGCAATTGTTTAATGACGCATCCAAGGCGCAGGCAAAATAACTTGCGGCGGAAGGTGCTTGCCCGCAGAGCACGCAGATGAACGCAGATCAAAGCAGGGAAAAGATTTTACCAAGGATGGCCCAGAGCGGCAAAGCCGCAACCAAATTGAACTGGCCGCAAGAGAACGCAAAGATCACAAAGAAAAAAACAGCATAAGTTATTGTCTATGTGTTCTTTGCGCTGCAATCCGTCAGAATCATTCGCTTTCGGAAAGAAATTGACAGGATGAACAGGATGAACAGGATTCCGAAAGAACAGAACGATAACGTCTTGGTCCGAGCCTTATCCTGTAAATCCTGTTCATCCTGTCAAAATGTCTGTTTTTTGGTTGCGGCGGGCCGCGCTGGGTTGCTTTGCGGCAAAAATCTTCTTGGAATTGCGTGATTCTTCGTTTTAGTGGCATGGATGGCACGGATGGAAGTCACGCGGTCCAAGACCATTTTGTATCCGTGAAATCCCTGTCCACCGCAGCCTTGGCGAAGGCGGAGGTGGTTCAAGTCCTTCGATTGTGGCTGACCGCGCTCAGTGTTCTCAGCGCCGCCCTCGCTGTCGCGCAAGACGATTCCACCGCGAAAACGTATTCAGCAACGAACGCGGTGACGAACACCCCCGCCGCCGCGCCAAACGAATCCGCCGTGAATGAGACGGTGTGGAAACAGTTGTCGGAACTTCGCCTCGGTCCGTTTAATTTGCATCCGCGGCTTTCCGCCGGATTGACCTACGATGACAACATCAAGTACTCCACGGCAAGCAGGGAAGCCGACTCGATATGGACGATTCAACCCGCCATCCAGGCGGTCGCCGGAGACGATGCCGCGCTCATCGCGTATCGCGATCAAAACTCTGCTGTTCTTGGTCTTGCACCCGGCAACCTGATAGTCGAGCCGCCCGATGGGTGGCCTGGAAAATTGCTCATGCTGGACTACGGTCCGGGTTTTCAGTTCTTTGACAAATACACCGCAAACAATTACATAAACCAATTGGCCACTCTCAATCTCCTCTGGCCGATGAGCAAGGCGATTTTCGGTTTCAGACAGGATTATCAATTGCAGAAGACAACGATCATTGAGCTGTCCGGTCAACGTGCCGTAGTCGAGACGATTTCCACCGCGCTTTCCGCCGCCTATCAGTTCGGCGACGCGACCTCCATGGAAAGCAATTTCCGGAGAGTGAGCATCGCCTATGATGAACCGGGATTGATCGGTGACACCGAATACAACACCGAAGATTGGTTCAATTATGCGGTGGCGCCGGACCTGCCCGTCAGTCTGGGCGTTTTAGCGGGCATGGACGATGTGGTGAACCATCAGGATCAAACCTACGAACAATTGCGCGCGCGCGCGCGTTACAATTACACGGAAAAACTCGCCTTCGATGCTTCCGTCGGCGGCGAGTTGCGCCAGTATGAAAATGGAGATCCCGCCACGCTTTCTCCCGTGTTTACCATCGCCGCCGAATACTGGCCCGCCGTGCGCACCTCGTTGCGTTTGACTGGTTCCCGGCAGCAAAGCGCTGCTGATTTCTATGGATACAATTATGCTACCACCGGCGCGGCGTTGGAAGTGCGACAGGGGATAACAGACCGTTTCACGGCCATTTTAGGCGCAGGTTATTATAGCGTTGACTTCACGCCCATTACCAGAGCATTGGCAAAATATGCCGAAGATTACTACACCGCCCGGATCAGTCTTGAGACGAAAATGGTCCGTCACTTAACCGCCCAGATTTTTTATCAATTGCTCAGCAGCCACTCGGGACTCAGCGGCGGCGTCAATGATGATCAAATCGGCGTTCAACTGACCTTGAGCTTTTAAAAGTGCGATGCCGTTGACATTTTGCCGCCCCCCCTTTTTATGGCAGAAAATCCGCTCATTCGCCTGGTAAGGGTTCCCGTAAGACCCGTACGCATCGTTTTGCAGAAAGCACTGCGACCATTGGAACATCAGTTCCAGACGCG
>Ga0326727_10018484_pt1 | contig 14222 bp, 9 predicted proteins | sample MB2enrmetagenome_FD_207643 | JGI IMG/M metagenome (GOLD analysis project Ga0326727, IMG submission 207643) | Lab enriched peat soil microbial communities from McLean, Ithaca, NY, United States - MB29MY | ecosystem: Environmental > Terrestrial > Soil > Wetlands > Peat | place: USA: New York...
ACCGTCACCCAAGCCACCCCAACAGTGGTCACCTGCGTCAACGGCACGGGTGTAACTGCGGCCAACCTCGGAGGCATAATCCGAGACGAGGTCACAGTTACGGGCGTTGACGGCATAGTCCCAACTGGAACGGTCGAGTTCTATGTGACCTGTCCAAACGGCACAGAAGTCGACCTTGGTCCACAGACATTGGATGCGAATGGTGTAGCATGGTCCAATTACATTACCCTATACTCAGCAGGCAGCTACTACTTCCAGGTACTCTACTATGGCGACGGCAACTACACCTGGCAGACTAGCACATGGGAGCCATTCACCGTCACCTAAGGCACCATATTAATAACCACTCAGCTCAACACAACCAGTGTCAACCTTGGTCAATCTGTCTCCGACCAAGCAATTGTCTGGGGTATCCCAGATCCACCGTACCCAGTTCCAACGGGCACAGTCCAGTTCTACTGGTCGTTGGATGATGTAACTTGGAATGCATTAGGTAGCCCCGTGGCTCTGGTCTACGGAGTTGCAATATTGCCAACGTTCCAGCCGAACCAAACTGGACCTACTACTTCATGGCACCCTATTCGGGCGACTCCAACTACAGTGCTACCAACAGCAGTGCTACAGCAGAAGTTCTCACCGTCGGTCCAGCAACTCTAGGTGTGCAAACTTATTTAAATGGCGTGTTTCCAAACCTGGCTACAGGATTAATGGTATCAGCTGGCATATTCACCATTAACGGACAAGTTATAACTCCCACGTCAAAAATTTATGTCATCACTCCAACTTTTTCGAGTCTTTACATCTCTATCCTACCTTTATTTGTCGTATTTCGACCATCGATCCGAAGTAATCCTTGAGTTGTCCCATCCTGTCTTTAGTTTTAAAATTTTTGAGTTATCCTCTCTTCCTCCTCTTTTTTTAGGCAGGAATTTGGGCGTCTTTCCGAGTGTAATAATTTATAGTCTTCTCTATCCCTTCCTCAAGCTTGATCTTCGCCTTGAAGCCCAAAACTTTTTCTGCCTTGGAAGTATCCGCCTGAGTGTGCATGATGTAGTTCTCGATCGAGTTGGGAGCGTATGTTGGCATAATCTTCAGACCCAGTCGCCTGTTCAAGATTGCCACGATCTCGTTGAATGACGTGGCCTTGCCAGTTCCCACGTTCAAAACTTCTCCCTTGAGGTTAGACACCATTGCCAGGATGTTCGCCTCAACGACGTCATCAACGTAAGTAAAGTCCCTGGTCTGGGTGCCATCGCCATATATTACCGGACTTATTCCTTTCATCATTGCCCAAAGGAACTGGGTGATGTTGTTTGCATACCTCCCCTTGTGCTCCTCGTGGGGGCCGTAGACGCTGAAGTACCTCAAACCGACCAACTTCAGCCCATAAAGCTCTGCATAAATCTTTGCAGCCAGCTCCCTGGCATAGAATGAGTATTCGTAGAAGCTGCTAGGGGATACGAGGAGGCTCTCCCTGTGGGGCGGAGGGCACCTGCTATAGAGACTGCTTGTGGTGGCATAAACCACAGGGAAATCATAGCGGCGGGCTGCATCAACAACGTTCAAGAACCCCTTTAAGTTAATGTCTATGCCCTCCCTCGGGTCGGGAACGAACATTGGAGAAGAGCTACGGGCTGCGTCGTGGAAAACACCATCCAAACCTTTACATAGCTTGTCAATCAGTTCCCCCTTCATTACATCGCCCTTAACCCATGCCACATTATATAAAACAGATTTTTTCCCTAAGCTCATATCGTCGAGCAAGACTACATCATAACCTTCTTTAACCAACCTTTCGGCTATATTGAGCCCGATGAATCCTCCGCCACCGGTAACAAGGAATTTCATACAATTTTCACCCATTATTCACATTTCAACGTTAATAATGATAACTCTGAGGTTTATTATAACTATAATGGATTATATAACAAATATTCAACAATAAAAAATAGAAATAATTACTTAACCTATATTAATACAGAAGATTAAATAAAGAGGATTATCCTACTAGAAATATCAAAAGGGCATTATTTCGATGACATTGCAAACACAAGTCGAAGAATTGATCGCACAAAATTCAACACTTTCAATTATAATACCTGCTTATAATGAAGAAAACAGAATAGGCCATACGCTTGTTAACTTGTTAGATTTTCTGAATAACGAATACTTTCAAAGATATGCAATAATCATTGTAATGGATGGCTGTGACGATAGTACACCTGATGTTGTAAACGAATTCAAGGTAAAAGGCAACCCCATAGTGTCAATCTTATTTTCTCAACGCCTAGGTAAAGGCGGTGCTATAATTAGAGGTTTGGAATTTATAAAAAGTGAAGCTATTCTCGTATTGGACGCCGATTTTCCAATTGAAACTAAATCGATCATGAAAATGTTGGACAAATTAGACTCTGCTGATTTAGTAATAGGCTCAAGATACAATAACAATCTGAAAAACGAAATCCCCTTGAATAGATATATCTTAAGCAGATTATTCAATTGCTTTGTTAAATTAATGTTTCCGCAAATGAAACATTATTCTGACACCCAATGTGGTGTTAAAGTCTTTAAGCGCAAAGTGGCTGAAAAAATAAAGCCCGATCTCATGCTAACTGATTTTGCTTTCGATGTGAATTTTATCTATTCTGCGATCAATAATGGGTTCCTGGTCGATGAAGTGGGAATACCATATAATCATAATCAATGCGATAGTAAAGTATCAAATCATATTTTAAAAATTTGCTTATCCATGTTTTTCTCCATAATTAGGTTAAGAATGCAATATAGCAAGGCACGATCGCTGCTATCAAATAACCTAATCAAATCGTTAAGTTCTTTCCTTTTCAGAGTGATACAATGAAGATCCTCTGGTTTAACCATAGAGATTTGTTTCACCCGGAAGCTGGAGGCGCCGAATTACGATTGCATGAAGTAGCTAAACGACTCTGCAGAGATGGATTCGGCGTAAAACTGTACTGCGAACGATGGGCCAACTCAAAAAAGGAAGAGCTGGTTGATGGAATTGAGATAAACCGAATCGCAGATAAATTCACAATTCATTTGAAAGTGCCTTTTATATTAAACTCAACCAATTACGATGTAGTTATTGATGACATCTCACATGCTATTCCATGGTTCTCCCCCCTGTTCACAACTAAACCTGTAATATGTCAAATACATCATCTGCACCAAGATGTGGTATTTCGAGAGTTCCCTTACCCCTATGCGAAAATTATTCAGACTATTGAGAGGTCGATACCCCACGTTTATCAAAATTTTATTACTGTATCTGAATCCTCAAAAAAAGCGCTGATCAATAAGTTTGGCATAGATGAAAACAGAATCAAAATAATTTATAATGGAGTAACTGTTGAACGTTTAAAAACAACTGAAAAAAACCCCTATCCAACTTTGGTATGGATAGGCAGAATGAAACGCTACAAGAGAATTGAGCATGTTCTAATGTCCTATAAAATTGTAGAAAAAAGGATTCCCGCATCTAGGTTATTTGTTATAGGTGATGGAGATTACTATTCTGCAATAAAAAATTTAGCTGGGAAATTGAATTTACATAATGTTGTTTTTACTGGAAAGATCAATGAAACTGAGAAAAATACACTAATTTCGCAGGCTTGGGCATTAGTCAACACATCAGCAGTTGAGGGCTGGGGGAATACGGTTATCGAGGGTGCTGCTTACGGGACCCCGACAATTGCATACTACGTAGAAGGCTTAAAGGACAGCATCCAAAATGGGAAAACTGGTATATTGGTTGAAAATGGCAACATAGTCGCCCTTGCCAATGCAATCATTGATCTTCTAGAAGATGATACTTTAAGATACAATCTAAGCAAAAAATCATTGGAAAATTCTAAAAAATACGATTGGGAGACAACAGTCTCGGAATTCGAGAATGTTTTGAAGCGCGAAACAAATGATTAATGAGTTACAACCATGTAAGGGATTACAATGATGCAATTGGGTGCCAAGATCCTAACAGAGCGTTTTATCAAGGCACCCTTTGGTATAAAAAGACCATTCCAACTAACTATCGCTCTGACCTACAGATGCAATTCCAACTGTAAAACCTGCAACATTTGGAAAAATAGTGACACCGTTGACATAAAAAAAGAAATGGAACTTACGGATTACAAAAAGTTGTTTCACGAACTGAGCGATTGTATCGCATGGGTTGAATTCACCGGGGGAGAACCCACCTTAAAGAAAGACGCCCAAAAAATAATAGAAACTGCAAACAATCACACCTCGCTGACCTCGTTGAGTATAACAACAAACTCGCTTATGCCCGATAAGTTTCTTTCAATAATCGATGGACTAATTCAAACCAATCGAAACAAAAAACAGATAATAGCCGCCATCAGTCTTGATGGTACCCCAGAACTTGATGCAACAATTCGTGGTGGTTACGATCATTTTGACAAAGCTGTATCTTTATTTGCAAGATTAAAGAAACTTCATTACGAGAAATTGAAAGTTCATTTTGCATACACCATATCAACCATCAATGCAGGAAAGTTTGAAGAATTTTATAAGTATGTGAATAAGCACTATAAAATTAAAATCAATGAAATTTCCTTAACCTTACAGCATTTTAATGCTAATTATCAGAATGATTCCCCCCATATCCCCTATAATGATCCTGAATTCTCAAAGGGAGTTAGCCAAGATATAAAAACGTACTCTTCGCTACGAGGCTTTGGAACTACTCCCGATGATTTATTTTATCATTTCTACTCAAAAAGAATTATTCAATATATCAAGCATCCGCAAAAGCTTGTCATTCCTTGCGCAGCTGGAAGATATTCTGCATTTATCGATCCCTATGGTAATGTTTACCCATGTATAACCTGGAATCATTGTTTAGGCAACCTTAAGCAAAATCATTTTTTGGAAATATGGAACTCCTATCAATGTGACCAGATCAGAAACATGATTAGTGGAGGCCAATGCCCAAATTGTTGGACCCCCTGTGAGGCTCAGACAAGTTGGGTAGCAAATATTGGCCCTGCCAGAGGTTGGGTATAATGAAAATTGCTTTGGTCACCCTTTATAATCCTTTCAAAAAAACTGGGGGTGGCATAGAGACCGTAACTTATTACCTATCCTCAAGTTTTGCTAAATTAGGTCATGAAGTATCGATAATTTGTGCAGACTCCGGCGCAATTAATGAAATCCATGAAGAGAAGGGAATTAATCTAATTACTACTCCTGTACCTGCAAAAAGTGGGAATTTTCTTAGATCTTTAATGCTAATTAAAGCACGGAAGTCAATAAGAACACTCGACGGAAAAGGATTCGAAATTTTCATCGGTCAGGGAGGGTTTTGTTCCCCCCTGGTCTTTAATAAACCAAAACAAGGAAAAGTTATACTGGTTGTTCATACTCTCGACTGGGAAAATCTCGCAAATATTCGGGATTTATTGCGATTGAAAAAAAAATTCGAATTATTTTCAGAAATTTTCAATTTTTTTATCTTAAAAATATGGAGAATAATCTATTTTGCGATTGCAGATGAGCTAATATTTGTTTCGAAAATTGCGGAAAAAGATTTTAAAACAAACTATTGGTTCTTCCATAAAAAAACCTACGTCATTCCAAATGGTCATCCGACTGTCGAAAAAATATCCAACGAAAGAAAATATGATTTCACATATCTGGGGCGTTTGGATAAACGAAAAGGTGTTGATCTGATAATTAACGCAGCAAAAATCCTAAATGAACGATCAATAAAACATTCGATAAATATTTTAGGTGATGGTCCCTATGCTGACGACCTAAAAAAAATTGCTGGCAATTTAGGATTAAAAGATATAATAAAATTTTATGGTCATGTTAATCGTGAAGATGCGTCCAAAATTCTATCAGAGTCAAAGGGTCTTGTTTTGCCTTCCTTTTATGAATCAGATCCTCTCGTGATAAGAGAAGCCCTTTCTTATGGAATTCCGTGTATCGTTCCAAATATTCCACCATTCAATGAATATATCACTGAAGGTGTCAATGGGTTCTTTTTCAAAGTAGGATCAGTATCTTCACTAGCTTCTTCTATGGAATATCTGATTAAAATGGATGAAAAACAATATGTGGAATTGCTTCATAGAACATTGTCATTTACTAACAATCGTGATTGGGAAAAAGTTGCTTTGGAATATCTCGGGGTCTTCGCGAAATGAAGAAGGAAAAGAGCAAGAAAATTGGCAAAATATTATTGATCTTCTTATTATTTCTCGCAGTATCCTTTATTGTAAGAGCGCCTTTCCAATCATCAACAAATCTCGATGAAGGAATATTCCTTTCAGTGGGTGAGCGTATTTTACAGGGCGGAATACCTTATAAAACCGTACCTGAAAGCCACCCCCCTGGAATGTTATATATTTCGGCTGCATTGGTTGCCCTTCTTGGCAATGCTATCTCTAATTACCGGACATTTCTCACCGTTCTTACTGCAATCATTGGCATATTGTTAATGTTTCTAACAGAAAAAATAGGAAAACCCGGCTCAGGTTTTTTCGCTGGTCTATCTTTCTCGATAGTTGCTTCTTTGCCCGTCTTCGAATTGTACACCTACCGAGCCGAAATATTATTACTGCCGTTTGAAGTCATTGCGCTTTACATTCTTTTCGATTCAAACAAACGGACATATCGTTATGTAATTCTTGGCCTATTTGTTGGATTCTTGCCTTTAATAAAACAGACCGCGGCCATTTTTTCCCTGTTCGCTATCGCGATGCTCCTTTTCCAATTGCACAAAAAAAAGTTAAAAATAAAAAATTTTTCTTTGTTCTTTGTGTGCGCTGCGGTTCCTTCGCTTCTTGTGCTCATATACTTTTTACTAAACAACGCTGTCAACGATATGCTATATTGGATTGTCTTGGAGCCTCTCGGGTTCATCAGTCAAACGTCGTCTAGTCCTGCAGTAACCTTTCTTCAAAAAGCCTCATGGTTTTTAGACATAATGGTGACTTGCATACCCCTCCTTTTCTTATTCTTAATATCTCTAAAATATTCAAAGTTGCAAAAAGAGAAAAAAATATATTTCCTTGGTCTAATCGCTTGGGGGATTGTTATTATACTCATCGAGTTGACCACTAATCTGGTCCCTGGCTATCATCATGAATATGCAGAAATTCTAATTCCCCTATCCGTTGCTTCAGGCATTGGTGCTTCGATATTGTTTCAAAAAATTCGTCATGAGAAGAAAGTTTTGTTTGCAGTAGTTTTTATTCTGTTTATTGTTCTCTGGGTTCCCCTTCTTAATATTACAATATCAAAATATGACTATACCTATAATAACATGGCAATGGTGAACAGTGTGAGCCAATTTATCTCTTCAAACACTCCTGCCAACGAAAGCACCTATGTTTTTGAAACACTGTGGCCAAAAAACTCAATGAATATCTATTTCACGTCTGATAGATATCCTCCCATAAGCGAAATGTTCTTCTTCCCACCTTATATCACGGCGAATGAAACAGCTGATCTTATTAATAGTTTGGAACAAAATAGTACCCCCATTATAGTAATAATTGGTCCTTCTCCTCCATTTACTCAAGCCCAAATAATTTATGATTACATCACTTCTCATTACGAACCAGTCAAAGACTTTGGGACTTACTCTCCATTATCATGGCTAGAAAATCAATCTGTAGTAGCTTACCGACTTATCAATGATTCAAATAATAGCTAAACTCGCGAGTTAGTGTGTAATGATTTCAAGTTCTGTGAGTCGCTTTAATTTTCGTTAGCTCAACCAGAAGTTTTAATCTCAAATTTAACATCATGAATAATCATAGCGGCTAACATTGGCGGCAAGTCTAAACCTCTTGAACTTATCTCTTAAGATTCTTAATATTTAGTCATGGTCCGAGACCCATAGCCCTGTAATTTAACTTCTGTGAATATTCCCGGTGATCATAGATCCTCACGCCATCTATCACAAAGGGAAACTTCATCATTCCTACATACTCATCTGCCGTTATCTTCTTGAACTGTTCCCAACTGGTCACAATAATTGCACATTCAGCGTTTCTAATACAATCGTATTCAGATTGGGCATACTCAATTGCCTTTCCATTAAAATTAAAAGCCTTCTCAAAGTAACTTTCAGCAGAAGGATCATAAACCGACACTGTGGCTCCTTTTTCTAGTAGCACTTCAACTATCTTTTTTGAAATTGTGCCTCGTACGTCATCAGTATTTGCTTTATATGCTAAACCTAAAACTGCAATCCGCTTATCCTTAAGTGAACCCAAAACATTTTCTGCAATTTTAATGACCTGAAAGGGCTGTTCCTCATTTATCTCGAGTGTTGACTGAATAAGTGATGCTCTTACATTAAGAGCGGTTGCTAGATTCAAAAGAGAAACATTATCCTTTGGCCAACAACTTCCTCCCCAACCTGGGCTGGGCCTAAACAATTGAGGAGGGATTTTTTTGTCGAACCCCATTCCCTCAACAACAGTTTCAATGTCTGCTCCAGGAATATGCTGGCAGATATTTGCTATCATGTTTGTAAAGCTGATTGCCATGGCTGAGAATGAATTAACTGATTGTTTTATCATTTCTGCGTTATTAAAATTGGTTATTAGTTTGGGGCATTTGAAGGAGGAATAGATCTCTTGAAGTACTCTTTCACTCCTCTTGTCATTCACTCCGATAATTATGCGATCTGCTTTAAAGAAGTCATGAACTGCGTTGGCTTCTCTCATGAACTCTGGATTTACAGCGAGGCCAAAATCTTCGTAAGCCTTTTTTCCAGTCTCCTTTTCTAAGGTATCTTTGATAATTCCCGAAGTTGAGCCTGGAGGCACCGTGCTCCTAATTACTACAAAATGATATCTATTTTTTTTCCTTATCCCTTCGCCAATCATCTTTAAAGATGAAATAATCGGTTTAAAATCTATATTCCCATTCTCGGCTAAAGGGGTATTCACTGTTACAAAACTCAAGTCTGAGGAAAGTACGGCATCATAATAATCCTCAATGAAGGAAAGTTTCCTTTTAATGATGCCCGACATTACTAGCCTTTTTAAATGGGGTTCGAACATTGGTAAATCTCCAGATTTTAGCATCCTTACCCTGACAGGATCTATGTCATAGCCTTTAACCTGAAAACCCAAGGATGCAAAACCTGCTGCATTTACAAGTCCAATATGGCCTAATCCAAAAACGGATAATTTCACGGGCAAACCACTTTTTTTTATCTATTTTTTTTAATAATAAAGCTTTTGAATATTACCTTTATTTATGTAAATAATTTTTTCATTTCATATGTTAAAATGATGTTAAAGGAGATTTATTGCATTCTTACGATGTAAATAAGAACAACGCATTTGAAGATTTCTGCGAAAAGCATTCAGTTGTGCTTATCGCATCTTTTATGGGAAATATACGAATATCGACATAACGGTAAAATCATAATAAATTATTTCATATGTTTTTAGGAACCTTTTTTTTCAAAAACCGTTAAATTGAATTTCTGATATAGAACACAAATAATGAAGTACCACATTGCAATTATCTTGGGAACAAGGCCTGAAATCATCAAGATGTCCCCCATAATAAGGGCACTCGACAAACCATCAAACTATTTCATCCTCCACACCGGCCAGCATTACTCCTTCAACATGGATCGCGCCTTTTTTGAGCAGCTTGAGCTTCCTCTGCCAAAGTATAACCTGAACGTTGGCTCTGGGACTCATGCTGAGGAGACCGGCAAGATGCTCATGGGCATTGAGAAGATTCTTGCTGAAGAGAAACCTGATTTGGTACTGGTTGAGGGCGATACCAACACCGTGCTTGCAGGCGCCCTGGCTGCCGTAAAGATGGGGATCAGGGTTGGGCACGTTGAAGCTGGCTTGAGGAGTTATGATAGATCCATGCCTGAGGAGATAAATCGGGTACTCACAGACCACCTCTCGGATCTCCTCTTCGCTCCCACGGGTGGTGCAAAAGAAAATCTCTCCAAGGAAGGGCTAGATCAAAATAAGATCCACGTTACGGGAAATACCATCGTGGACGCAGTCTACCAAAATTTAAAACTGGCTGAGCACCTTGGCTTGGGTTTCGAGCTTGGCGGTTATCTCCTCCTCACTCTCCACCGCCAGGAGAATGTTGACAATCCTCAGAAACTCAGAAGGATCATGAAGGGCCTCGAAGCCGTCTCGCAGCATTTTGAAAAGCCAATTATCTACCCCATACATCCGAGGACCAAGAAACGCCTTCGGGAGTTCAAGATCAAAGTGCCGCTTGGAATAAAAATAATAGAGCCATTGGACTACCTCTCCTTCCTTAAGTTGGAGAGCGGCGCCTCTCTTATTCTGACAGACTCTGGCGGAGTCCAGGAGGAGGCCTGTATACTCAAAGTGCCCTGTGTTACGCTCCGCGACAATACCGAGCGCCCCGAAACCCTAGAAGTTGGAGCTAATTCAATAGCGGGCATAGAACCTGATCTTATCCTCAAAAAAGCGTTCCAGATGCTGAAGTCGAGGAGGGAGTGGGAAAACCCCTTTGGCGATGGTCATGCGTCCGAGCGCATTCTGAATATCATCTTCAGTTGAAGATATATCTGCTCTTTGGCTATCTTCTATCTGGGATTATTGTTATTGGTGCGCTAACCTTGGTAAATTGGCAACTCACTTGCTGCTTGATGGCATCCTGTTGATCTGAAGGCTTTCAATCTCATTCCTGATCCTCCTGTGCATCCAATTCTTAAGGTAAGGGGCCATGAGAGATTGACCAAGACCGCAACCAGCCCCAATGTCAAAATTTTCTTGCCTTCTCTTTCTCATATCGGAAAACCGTAGTTTATGGTTGTTTAACGTTCGCTGAAAAAGTAAGCTCGATCTGATCTTTAATCCTAAGCTCATGGGAAAATATCAATCAATGGGGACTATCCTCAAAAATGTCATATGTTTTTAATACTTCTGTTTCAGTGTTCAAAAAATCAATAATCGCTTAAATTTCTATTATTGATAGATTTTTAATTAATTATAAATATTATTTATTATTGTATAAGTGAAATACTGTTAAACAGTTCTTCAAAATGACAATATTTTTTTTGAACGTTCAAACGACTATAAGTTTATATATTTTTTTCTAAAATAATAGCTACAGTAAATTTTAGAGAGGGAAAATATCTATGCAAAATAAGTATCTATATGTATTGCTCGCTATTTTTCTATGTACGGCATTTGTCTTAACAGCAAATACCATGATTTCTGCAAACACAGATACCTGCGCGAACACACTCATAACGCCTCCAACTGGCGGGTCTCCGGCAACTTTTCATCCAGGCGATACGGTTTCCTGGAATGTAACTGTCGAAAGCAACACCACAGGAACCTCAAACGCTCCATCAACTATGGAGAATCTGATCGTCTATGACACCCTTCCAACCGGAGTAACCTATGTGGCCAGCAGTGAGCATAGCAGCTCTACTGCCGCATTCAGCCAGACGGGCAATGTGTTGGAATGGAACTTCGCTGGAATTTTAAGTGGATTTCCTCAGGCTTCTGTCAATTTCAGCGTGACACTCAGTCCCAATCTGCAAAACGATACAGGCCTCACGAATCTTGCGAATTGGACATCTGGTGTGTGGGATCCTGTCCTCAGTCAATGGGGAAATGATACCGCCAATGCCTACAGTTCCATATTAGTCGTGAAGATACCTTCCTCGATAACAACAGCACTCAACGTGACGACTCAATCCATAACCATGGGGATTCCGTTTTATGATACAGCATGCCTTAAGGGCTATGTCTCTCCGGACTCCATGAGCGCCAATAGTTCCTACATAACCTTCTACTATAGCACTAACGATGTTAATTGGGTCCAAATAGGTAGCCCAGTACCCGCGCCGACAACCGGCGGAACGGTCAACTCATCGGTCATAACCGGGTTGGCCGCTGGCAATTACTACTTTATGGCCAACTACACTGGTAACTGCTATTATTTTGGAAACCAAAGCTGCGACAAGTCTGAACAATTGTGCATCACTCCAGCTCCATCAGAAACCGTCACCAACCTCACCGCTAACACAATCACGTTGGGCCAAACCGTTGAGGATATAGCCAACGTGACATTCTATGGGCTCCCGATCCCACCATACCCCGTGCCAACTGGCATAATTAGCTTCTATGTATGGAATTACACTACCTCATCATGGGCGTTCTTCTGCAATGAAACTGGAATATGGAATGCAACCGGTAACAACCTGTATGCTGTCTCTGCACCATTCACTCCCAACGAGACTGGCATCTACTACTTCAACGCCACCTACAATGGGGATAGCAACTACCAGCCCAGCGCTGACTGCTACAACCCCTGCCCGCCTCCATGCCCACCAAGTCCGCCTACCATACTAGTGCCATCTTCGCCAGCAAGCGAGATCCTTAACGTTACCCAAGCCATTCCGGAAATAACAACTCGGCTTAGCACCACGGCCATAACCCTTGGCGGTAGCATTACCGACACAGCAATTGTGGCAGGTCTTGGCGGAAACTTCCCAGTACCAACGGGCACCGTCACCTTCGGTGTAGAGTTCAATGGAGTATGGACGACCTACGACGGGATTAAAACCCTGAACTCGTCCGGCATGGCAACTTCTGGGACTTTCACGCCAACCAAGACAGGAACCTACTACTTCAACGTCACCTACAGTGGTGATGGCAACTACACTTCCGCCACCTCTTCAACTACGGTCGAGGTTCTTTGCGTCACACCAGCAACTCCGATAGTAAAAACCACATTATACCCATGCCTTTCCAATGATCCGCCTGTAACGAGCATTATCCTGGGCCAAGCTGTCTATGATAAGGTCACCGTAACTGGCCTTGGCGGCAGCTACCCAACTCCGACAGGCAACGTCACCTTCAGTGTAGAGCTCCCCAATGGCACATGGATAGCCTTCGATCAAAATGTAGCCCTGACGTCAGGCTCGGCGACTTCCACAGATTACTACCCGCTGATGACAGGGACCTACTACTTCAGTGCTACCTACAGCGGCGATGGCAACTATGCAGCCGCAACCAGCAACTTAACAGCTGAGCCTTTGATGGTTTGTCCAACCACAAGTACAACATGCACCTATCTCAACGCTACAGAAATAGTGCTGGGTGGGACAGTTTACGACACAGCCAACGTGACATTCCCCGTATCGATTCCGCCGTACCCTGTTCCGACGGGCACCATAAGCTTCTCGGTGCAGTGGCCCAACGGCACGTGGGAATCACTGGGAACAGTGACAGGCACCTGGGATCCATCCAACAGCAGGTTATATGCGGACTCTAATAATTTCACTCCTACACAGGCAGGAACCTACTTCTTCAACGCCACCTACAGTGGCGATGGCAATTACACGGGTTCCTGTGAACAGGGCAACTATGATCACCCACTCGAGGTGCTATGTGTTACTCCAGCAACTCCAACAGTCACCACTCAACTCAATGCCACATCAATAATCTTGGGTGCCAGTGTGACCGATACAGTTAACGTAACGGGTCTTGGTAGTCCGTTCCCTGTCCCAACAGGTAATGTTACGTTTACTGTACAGTGGCCTAACGGAACCGTAAGCGTCATTGGCACACAGGTAACTTTGAACAGCTCTGGCATGGCGACATCTCAGGCCTTCGCACCACTTACCGTGGGCACCTACCAATTCAGTGCTACTTACCAGGGCGATGGCAATTACTCGGGAAGCGTTAGTCTCAAAAATTCTGAACCATTAACCGTCAATGCTACAACAAGCCAAACCATGACCCAGCTGAATACAACAACGGTAACGCTGGGTGGGACAGTTTACGACACAGCCAACGTGACATTCCCCGTATCGATTCCGCCGTACCCTGTTCCGACGGGCACCATAAGCTTCTCGGTGCAGTGGCCCAACGGCACGTGGGAATCACTGGGAACAGTGACAGGCACCTGGGATCCATCCAACAGCAGGTTATATGCGGACTCTGACGTTTTCACTCCTACAACAACTGGAACCTACTTCTTCAACGCCACCTACAGTGGCGATGGCAATTACACTGGCAGCACTTCACCGGCCTCAGAACTTGAGACACTTACCGTCACCCAAGCTACTCCAACAGTGGTCACCTGCGTCAACGGCACGGGTGTAACTACGGCCAACCTCGGAGGCATAATCCGAGACGAGGTCACAGTTACGGGCGTTGACGGCATAGTCCCAACTGGAACAGTTG
>Ga0326727_10018485_pt1 | contig 14220 bp, 5 predicted proteins | sample MB2enrmetagenome_FD_207643 | JGI IMG/M metagenome (GOLD analysis project Ga0326727, IMG submission 207643) | Lab enriched peat soil microbial communities from McLean, Ithaca, NY, United States - MB29MY | ecosystem: Environmental > Terrestrial > Soil > Wetlands > Peat | place: USA: New York...
AACGAATCCCGCGCCGGCCGAGGCGATCCAGATCGACCGTGCGCTGGCCCGCGCACTGCTGGGCGCCAACCGGCCCGCCGAGGCCCTCGCGGTGGCCGAGCGACTGCTCCGCCGCCGCGATCCTCCCAGCGACGCGCTGGGCTCGAAGCTCGTCGCGCTGGCAGCCCTGGGTCGCTCCGACGAGCTGCGGAAAGTCGTCGCAGGTCAATGGGAGAAGGCTGGCGACAAGCCGCACGCCGTCGAGTTGCTGGCCCGCGCGGCCATGTGGCTGGGCGACTTCCAGAGCGTCGAGGAGCACCTGCGCCCGCGGGCTCGGGGCCCGCAGGTCCCCTGCGAGCTTGTGGACTGCCTCGCCCGCAACGCAATTGCCGCGGGCGCGGTCGGCCCGCAGGCGCTGGCCGACGCGCTGGCCGCCGTACACGAATGCGGCTACGAGAATCCGTCCTGCCTGGAAACCTTGGCCATCGTCTATGCCGAGCTGGGCAAGGCGAGCGACGCCATGGAGACCCTCAGTCGCAGCCTGGACATCCGCGGCGGCAGGGCGCCCTCCGGGTCATGCGACGCCGACTGGTACGTGCTGGGCCGCAGCGCCGAGCACTACGGCCTGGAGGACGTGGCCGCCGCTCTCTACCGCAAGCTGTCCCGCCCCGCGCAACCCGCCGCCGACGACCTCTACACGGCCGCGCAACGGCGGCTGAAGGCGCTGGGAAAACCATAAGCCGCCCCGCGCGTGGCATGACCAACGCTTGACTCTTGTGGTGCGGGCGTCCCACCTGCCCGGCCAGAACGCAGGCGAGACGCCAGCACCACAAGGGAACCCTTCCTTCCGGCCCCCGGCGACGGCTGCCATCCAACGGCATGGGCTGGCCGCGTTACCGCAACCGCCACGCAGAGGTGGCATGGCGGACCGTTTGCGGCACAGTCAGCGTTTGTTTGCGATCGTCAATCGAAGTTCTCCAGCGCCTCGCAAACCGCGTACCACCACCGTGCCGGCGTCGTACGTCACTGCCAGCGGCTTGCCGTTGAAGGTCGCCTTCCGGCAGGGCCTGCGCAATCCGAGACGCAATGTGACTTCCTCTGCCGCCGAAAGGTAGCCGCGCACTTCGTCCGCTCCTCTGAAGTCCAGCGCCAGCGTGTCGACCCTGGCCGAAGCCTTGACGGGCGTGTCTCGGTGCTCCAGCATGCTGCCGCGTACGAGGAAACAGGCGTTGAGCTTCCCGGCGGCGGTCGATTCGCGCCACGTGATGTCGGCGTCGCTGCTTTCCGACACCGGCCCGGCCGCGGCCTTGGGGTCTTCGCCCTTGATCGTGACCAGGTGGATCCTGCCGTCGGGGAACGTGAGCGTCGCCCCCTCGCCGAGGCGCTCCATCTGCACGTCATCCTTGGCATCGCCGACCAGGGCAGGATAAAGCAGCGTGAGGAAACGCACGTTCCGCGCACCCTCGACCTTGACGTCCAGATACCTGTTTCTGGCGAAGGGGCGGGCGTAGCCCAGCCAGCCGTTGCCGGCGCCGGCCTGAATGTGATCCGGGGCGGGGGCGGCGAGGAACGCCCGCAGGAGCACGTCCTTGCCGTCGGCGTTGCCCACCAGCCAGCGGGCCTCCACTCCGCCGCCCTGCCGCTGGATCGTGAGGTTATCGGCCAGAGGGACGTCTTCCGGGCGACGGGCATTGGAGATGAAATCGCCCGGATGCGCCCTGTCGAGGTAGGGGTGACGGCAGTTGCCGTTCAGAACGAAGTCGAAAGTGTGCGTGCCCTCCGTCAGGCCATCCAGGGCGTCCACCACGATAAAGTAGTGCTCCGCGCTAAGACCCGACAGGTGCGGGAACAAGACGCTGCGACGGTCGTTCACCACGCATAGCTTATTGGTCTTCGCTTCGATAAAGGACCACTCCTTCGCGGCCGCTTCGCCAAAGTCGAAGAAGGCCGTGGTGAAGGCGTTTTCCGGCAGCGGGGAATTCGGATAGGTGTAGGGGGTGGTCGCCGCGGACGGGCTTGGCCGCTGGCCGTCCACGAGCACCATGTTATGGTTGTAGGGGCTGTCGCCGCGGCACCAGGAGCTAACCAGTGCCGCCAGTTCTCCGGCGGTGTTGCCATAGCCCGGGTCGATCGCCAGGAAGGCCTTCTTGGCGTACATCAGGAAGGAATTCTTGTCGTTCTGGTCGTGGCTGGCGGAGACGGTCGGGAAGTGCTTGCTGTTCAGGCACAGGTAGGCCGCGCCCGGCGACCAGTCGGAGCGGAAGACGAGAAAGTCGCCGAGGAACTGGGTCGGCGTCCACGGCGGGGGAGCGGCGGGTTCCCGGTCGGCCTCGGGCGTGTCGGCCAAGAGAAACAGGACGCCGTAATGGGCGTCAGGCGATTCCCCGCGAGGCGTGTGGTCCTGGTTCTTCCAGTCCCAGCGCGCGGCGGCGCGAGTTGCCGCATCGGTGTACAACGGGGCGAACAGTGCCTGTGGCAGGCTGTCGATGCGATTGTCGTTGATCGGCGGATTCCAGCCGTTGGGCATGCGGTCGCGGATGTAGAGATCGTGGATCTTGCCCACCAGCGGATAAAGCTGGTGCGGGTTGGCGCCGACGTTGGCCAGCGACAGCCAGCACGCGGCCCCGCTGCGGCTTTCGGCCATCTCGGTGTAGCCCTGCCCTTCACGGTAATAGCCGTCGGGGGTGGTCATCGAATTGAGGATTTCCTCGTAGATCGCATTGATGCCGAAGTGCAGCCAGGCATCAGCCCGTTCATCTCCAGCCAGCGCCAAGGCGCCCACGACGATGCCGCAGGCGTCGATATATGAGCCTTGCGAGTAACTGCGCTTGCGGGCCGGGTAGGATGTCTTGCCGGCTTGGGGCTTCTCGAAACGCGGGTCCGTGCCGGCCGCCAGCTTGACCACTAATTCCTCCACCGCCTTCGCCAGGCGATTGCGAATCTCTCGGTCCTCTTCCGGCGACAACGTCGCCGCCGTCCAGTCGTAGGCCTGCGCATAGTGCACGATGGAACAGGGGGCGTCGGAGAACCAGCCGCGAGAAAAGCCCCAGACGCCCTGCAAGAAGGCGACCGCCCGCCCGTGCGACGTCTGCTTGACCGGCCGGCGCCGCTCGTCGAGGGGGCGGAAATCACCCGCCACCAGGGCAAGAAATGCATTGGCCGCCGCCACCATGGACCGCGGTTCCTCCATGCTGTCAAGACCGCCGCTGCGGTTCTCGGGCTGAATCCAGCCCGCTTGCCGTTTCGCCGCCTCATAGTAACCCGCGTACCATGCCGGGGGATCGACCAGCCGGGCCTTGAGTTTCGCCACCTCGGGGGCCCGAAACAGCAGGTAAGGGTGCGCCTTGCACACGTCGCCGACGACCAAGACGCGCAGGAGCCAGTTGTCGTCGTAAGACAGTCTCGGCTGGTCCTCGCCCGCCTCGGCGCGGACCACGAAGCAATGGAACCCTTCCGTTGCGGTCCAGCGAAACGGCACGAGGACCGCGGAAACGGCCGGGATGTCCACGGTTTTGCCCTCCGCGAGTTTGCCGTCCACCAGCAGGCTGACCTTTGCGCCTCGGGCGTCCAGCGAGCCGGCGTTGCGGACCTTGGCCGTCACGGTCACTGCTGCGCCCGCCGCGGGCTTGGCCGGCGAAAACGTCACGTTCTTCCAGTCGTCGAAGAAGTTCAACTCCCCATAACAGCCGGCATACTCGAACAGCCGCCGGAGTTGCAGGTGCACCGAGGGGACGATCGCGCCCTCAAACCGCCACTGTCCGTACTGGTTGTCGCCCTTCAACCACATCCCATACGCATGGTGCAAGGAAAACCCGTTTCGGAAGGCCGGCAGTGGTTCGAACGAGCAGGACGACAGCAGAACGCTCGGATCGGTGCGCTCCGGCGTCCACTTACCGACCAGGGCCGCGTCGCCGCCGCGGGCGTCCTTCACCCGCAGGTTGCCGATGCCGATCTCGGGATCGGCGCTGACCCAGCTCTCCATCGTCAGCCGCAGGCCAAGCTGGACGTGTCGCGGGTCGGCCGCGGTGAAATGCGATTGCACGTTCCACTGCGGCCCATGGGTGGGCAGGCTGATCTCGCGGGCCAATTTCCCGTCGGCCCACACCTGGATCGTCATGCCCGCCCTCCTTGCGCCCGGCAACCCCTGCTCAAAGCGGCCCCGCTGCTCAAAGGAAAGCGTATACTCGCCGGCGCCGAGAAAGCCCCCGCAGACCAAGATCCAGACCAGCGTCATCGGCAACTGATAGGAAATCTGTTTTCCTCCCATAGGGCCTAATCTACCATGAGGGGCTGGTGAAGCAAGGGGAATCGGGGGGCAGGGGTGGCCGCTTCTTGGGAGTATCTGGGGGCTTTTTGGGCCCACCGACCAGTCGGTCGGGCCGGCAACTGCCCGGTGCCCCCGTGATGCGCCCGCACCGCCCACGGCCCGGCTGGCGTCGGCGATGCCTGAGGGCGCGGCGCGCGGCGTCATGACGGGAGGAAGAGCGATGCGGCGACAGTGTACGCGAGACGCCTGCACCACCAGGGAGCCCCCTTCTTCCGGCCCCCGGCGGCGGCTACAATCCAACGCTATGGGTTGAGGCTTTCCAGGAGCGTGAGCCATGCCGGCCCCGGCGGTCGTTCTTGAACTGGTCCAGCGCTACGAGAGCCAGCGCGACTCGTACCGCTCCGAGCAGTACAACGAGGCCCAACTGCGGCGGGAGTTCCTCGAGCCGTTCTTCGCGGCCCTCGGCTGGGACGTCTATAACCGCAAGAACTACGCCGAGGCGTACAAAGAGGTCATCCACGAGGACTCCATTCGGGTCGGCGGCCGCATGAAGGCCCCGGATTCCTGCTTCCGCGCCGGCGGCGGCAAGCGGGACTTTTTCGTCGAGGCCAAGCGGCCCGTTCTGGCCCTCCGCGACGCGCACACCGAGGCCTACCAACTCCGCCGTTACGGCTGGAGCGTCGGGCTACTGGTCAGCCTGCTGTCGAATTTCGAGGAAACGGCGGTCTACGACTGTCGCGTCCGGCCCAGGAAGACCGACAAGGCCTCCGCCGCTCGGATCATGCTCCTGAGCCATACGGAGCTGGTGTCGCGTTGGGATGAGCTGGTCGATCTGTTCTCGCCCGAGGCGATTCGCCACGGCTCGCTCGAAAAGCTGGTCGCCTCGACGAAGATCAAGAAGGGTACCGTCGGCGTCGATACCGCGTTCTTGCAAGAGATCGAAGGCTGGCGGGATATGTTGGCCCACAACATCGCCGCCCGGAACCCCGGCCTGCCCGACCGCGACTTGAACTTCGCCGTCGGGCGGACCATCGACCGCATCGTCTTCCTGCGGATCTGCGAGGACCGCGGGATCGAGCCTTACGGCTGCCTTCAGAGCCTGGTGAACGCCCCGAACATCTACCGCCGCCTGGCGGAACTGTTCCAACGGGCCGACGAACGGTACAACTCGGGCCTTTTCTACTTCGACGGCGAGCGGAACCGCAGCGAGCCGCCCGACGAGATGACCCTCGGTCTGGTGATCGACGACAAGCCGCTCCGCGACATCCTCCAGGGCCTCTATTACCCCGAAAGCCCCTACGAATTCTCCGTGCTGCCGGCGGAAATCCTCGGCCAGGTCTATGAGCAGTTCCTGGGCAAGGTCATCCGGCTCACCAAGGGGGGCCAGGCCCGCGTCGAGGAAAAGCCGGAGGTCCGCAAGGCGGGCGGTGTCTACTACACGCCGGCTTATATCGTGGATTACATCGTCAAGAACACCGTGGGCAAGCTGCTGGAAGGCCGCTCGCCACGGCACGCGGCCAAGCTCCGCGTGCTCGACCCGGCCTGTGGCTCCGGGTCGTTCTTGATCGGTGCTTACCAGTACCTGTTGGATTGGCACCGCGACTGCTACGTCGCCCACGACCCGGAGCGGCACGCCCGCGGCCGCAAGGCGGTCCTGTACCGCGGTCCCGGCGGGCAATGGCGCCTGACCGCCGCGGAGCGGAAGCGAATCCTGCTGGCTAACATCTACGGCGTAGACATCGACCCGCAGGCGGTCGAGGTGAGCAAGCTCTCGCTCTTGCTGAAGGTGCTCGAGGGGGAATCGGGCGAGACCGTCTCGAATCAATTGCGGCTGTACCGCGAGCGGGCCCTGCCCGACCTGGGCGCGAACATCAAGTGCGGTAATTCGCTGATCGGCCCCGATTTCTACAACGGCCGTCAGAGGAACCTCTTCGACGAGGAGGAACGGTACCGCATCAACGATTTCGACTGGTCCCGCGAGTTTCCCGAAGTGTTCAAGGCCGGCGGCTTCGACGCGGTGATCGGCAACCCGCCGTACCTGTTCATTACGGAGGTCCCCGAGGATACGCGCGGTTATTACCAGGCCCACTACCACGGCGTCTCATACCGATTCGACCTGTACGGCGCTTTTGTCGAGCGGGGCGTCATATCACTTCTGCGGAAAAGGGGCCTGCTGGGTTTCATCACTCCGCATACGCTTCTGAGCAACGACTCGTTCCGCCAACTTCGCGCGCTTCTCAGCCAGCGGGCGCGCCTCCTGAGCGTGGTGGATTTCGGCCCCGGCGTCTTTCCCCGGGTGAAGAACGAGACGATGGTCCTCTTCCTGGAGACCGGCGATCCAGAGCCTTCGAGCCATGTTGAGGTTGGTAGGACGACCCCCAAGGTGTTCCCAGTACTCCTGAAGCGATTCAGCGTGCGGCAAGGCAACTGGGCGCGCCCCGATGGCGGGCCGTGGCTGATCCACGCTTCAGCAGGTGCTGCCGCGGTGCTGCGGCGCCTCCGCGGCGCCGGGGCCGTCCTCGGTGACTTCTGCACGGCGAACCAGGGCCTGCGAACCGGCAACAACGAGAAGTACCTCGCGACGACGCGCAAGGGCAAGGCCTGGCAACCGGCGGCCGGCGGTAAGCAGATCGGGCGCTACGAACCCGTCGGGGAGGGCCTGTTCGTGCGTTACGAGCCGCGGTTGCTCGACGCCCCGCGCCGCCCGGAAATATTCACGGCGCCCGCGAAAATCGTCGTTCAGGAGATCCGAAACATATCGCTGCCGCGCAGGATTGTTGCGACTTTGGACACGGCGCGGACCTTCTGTCTGCAGTCAACCAATGTCGTGAACCTCAAGGCGGACTCGCCGTTGGCGATTGAGTACCTCCTCGGGGTACTGAACAGCTTCGCGGTGAACTTCTACTTCCGCTGTTCGTTCCCGGGGAACAACCACATTCCATCGAACCAACTGCTCCGGATCCCGATTCCTCGGCCCCCTAGCGAGGCCAGCCACGGGAAGCTTGTGGCCCTTGTGCGGACGATTCTCGGCCTCCATCGGCAGGCGGCCGCTGCTCGTAGGCCGATGGAAAAGACCCTGCTGGCGCGCCAGATCGAGGCGACCGACCGCCAGATCGACCGGCTGGTCTATGAGCTTTACGGCCTAACGGACAAGGAAATCGCGATCGTCGAGCAGGCCGGCGAGTGACCCCGGCCCCGGGGGGATTGCCGACAGGCCGGCGGCCTGCTATACTTGCTTGCAGAACCTGGGGGCGAATTGGATTCGACCGGGCAGGTTGAAGTAAAGGTGGCGTGTCGTGGTTGGTCAGCAGGCCACGTAAAAAGCCGACCAAACTGTTACTTGCCGAGTCTCATCTCGCAATGGCTGCCTAACACGGTGGCCCCGGCTGAGGACCTTCGCCGGAGAGGTCCGACTGCCGGCCGCAATTCCGGATCGTTTCGGGTCGCGTCGGCCACGCCCGGAATTAAACCAAGCTGCCGACTAGCCGAGCGTGGACCCCGTCGGTTGGGGCCCGGGAGGCGAAGAACTCAAATCAGCCGACTACACACGTAGAGGCCTTTGCGGAAATGTCGCGGGACGCGGGTTCGATTCCCGCCGCCTCCACCTGAAAAGGCCACTTGCGATTCGTCGCAAGTGGCCTTTTTTTGGACTTACGGAAACTGACGCGACCTCGAAAAGCCCTGAAAACGGCGTCTGGGACGCAAAAAATGTCTAGTTTCGGGGGGTGAGATGTCTAGTTTCATCCGGTTCTGGGTTTGGCCGGGGCGGCTGCGGCGACAAAAGGAGTTTGCCAGGCTCAGTACAATTTGGCGAATGTCAAGTGCCGGGAAGGCTCAAACGAAAGCCGGGATTATCACACCACCATAATTCTGAGAAAGGACCGTCGAGATGAGTATTCTGTATCGAAGGCTGGTTGTGGCCGCTTTGGCGGCGGCAACATTTTTGAGCTTGATGTCCACAGGATCGGCCCAGTTGCTTCGTCGCACGAGGCGAGTTCCGGTCATGCCTGCCCAACCGTCTGGTCCCGTCAGTGAAAAGGAAGGCTTGGAAATTGGCATTGAAGCCTATATCTACGGCTACCCGCTTGTGACGGTCGAGATGACTCGGCGGGTAATGACCAACGTGGCTGCTCCCGAAGGAACGCACGCCCCAATGGGGCAATTCGCCAACTTGCGGGAGTATCCAACGGCGGCATTCAAGGATGTTACGGCCCCCAACGCCGACACGCTTTACTCGGCTGCTTGGCTCGATCTTGCCAAAGAGCCTTACATCCTGAGCCTGCCGGACGAAGACGGCCGTTACTACTTGATGCCCATGCTCTCTGGCTGGACCGATGTATTCCAGGTTCCCGGCAAGCGTACTACTGGCACCAAGGCTCAGAAATATGCAATCACTGGTCCTGGCTGGAAAGGCAAGCTGCCCGAAGGCACCACGGAATACAAATCCCCGACGAACATGGTGTGGATTATTGGTCGAACCTATTGCACCGGCACACCGCAGGACTACGAGGCGGTCCATGCTATCCAAGATCAGTATGCCGTCGTTCCGTTGAGTGCCTACGGAAAACCCTACACGCCGCCTGCGGGCAAAGTCGATCCGAGCATCGACATAAAGAAGCCGGTACGTGACCAAGTCAACGCGCTCGACGCGACGGCTTACTTCAAACTCTTGGCATCCCTGATGAAGGACAACCCGCCCGCGGCAGCCGATGCGCCGATACTGGCAAGAATGGCCCGATTGGGAATAGTTCCAGGCAAGGAATTTGACCCCGGCAAGCTCGATCCCGCCGTTGCCAAGGCATTGAACGACGTGCCGAAGTTGGGGGTCGAAAAGATCATGGGTCATTTCAAGGACGCAGGCAAAGAGGCAAATGGTTGGCAATACTTCTTTCCAGCCGGACTCTATGGTACGGATTACCTCCAACGGGCTTTCGCCACCGCTGTTGGCCTCGGAGCCAACCGGACCCAAGATACGGTATATCCAACCTCTCTGGTTGACGGAGACGGCAAGCCTTATGACGGCGCCAACAGGTACGTGCTGCGCTTCCCCAAGGGGCAGACTCCACCGGCCAAGGGCTTCTGGTCGCTGACAATGTACGACGGCGACTACCTCTTCGTGGCGAACCCACTCAACCGCTACACCCTCAGCCCCCGCAACGCTCTGAAGTACAACGAGGACGGCTCGCTAGACCTTTTCATCCAGAAGGACTCCCCAGGTAAGGAGAAAGAATCGAACTGGCTACCCGCTCCTGCTGGAAAATTCATTGTGATGCTGCGGCTTTATTGGCCGCAGGAAACGGCTCCGTCGATCCTTGACGGCACTTGGAATCCGCCAGCGGTGGCCAAGACGAAGTGATCGAGACTGAAAAGTACGAGCCGGTGGCCGCGCGGCCACCGGCTTTTTCTTCAAGGCGATCAGGATTATCCGGCCTTCGGGACTTCCGGCTGCTGCGGAGTCGCGGGAGGCATGGCAGGCGAACCCTTGAGTTTCGGCTTTCGCCCAGGCCGACGCTTTCCGTGCTTTCTTTGCAACTGCCGGTACCCCGCTCAACCGTCGCGTTGACGACTCGCTTTCCCGATCATCGCCGAGCAGGTCGATGTCTACGGTTTCCACGGCACGCTCTTGAGATCCTTCCGAACAGCATCCACCTCTTGCTGGTCCCATTCGGGCGCCGGCAGCCCGTCATGCTCCAGCATCGCCCGGAAGAACTTGCTGGCAATGATTTCGTCCCCAAGCGCCGTGGGATGGTGGCCGTCGCCGACCAGTGCAATCGTCTTGTATTTGGCTGTATCCTCCCAGACGCCTTTCACATAGACGAAACCGGGAATACGCTCCGCGGCGATTCTGGCCACTGCGTACCGCTCCTCATTGCGATTCCACTGGTTGGGATCGTCAAGATCCCGCCAGTACTTCTTCGGCGACAGGAAGTACAGGGCTGCCCCGTCAGCAAGAATGGCCTTGATGTGCGTTCGCAGAAAACTCACCGCCAGATCGATATGCACGGTGTCGTCCGGCCCCGTGATCCTGCTGTTCGGGATGCAAGCATAGCCGGTGTTGTTCATCGCAATGACGATGACCGGGGTGCCCGCATTGTCCTTGATCAGTTTCTGCACGGTGTTGATGTAGCGCTCACTGCGAAAAGCCTCCCACTGGGCGGGATCGGCCTTGGAGGGTTTGCAGTTGATCCAACCGGGCATGCGCCATTGCGCGCCGCCAATGGAATAGTTGAAGATCTGCAACGGGCAATTGGCGCCGCTCTTGCCGGTGTAACGGCAGAACTTGCGTTGCAGCCGGGCCGGATAGCCGAGAGTCGTCGAGGGGCCGTAACTCGCGAAAAGCCGCTTTTCACCGTTGAATATCTTGAGATCATTGACTGCCCCGGATGCAGCAGCGGGTTGTGTCGCCGCGACTGCCTGTTCCTCACCGCCTGCCGGTGGCGTGGGAAACATCAACATTACCAGGATCGCGACCCCCGCACATGCCGCGCAAGCGTACCTGGTTGTACACATCTTCTTCATTCATTTCTCCTTGTCGCTTGAGAATCACGGTAGCCGCTCAAGCTCCAACACACGCCGGAAAACCAACTCGAACGGTGCCGCCGTGAGTGTAGACTGCCCCTGCGAAAAAGGCAATCGGCTCGCTGGCCAAGAGAAAAAGGGGCCAGGGGAGAGGGATTGAGGCCAGGCCGGCGTTAATGGAGTGAGGGGAAGCGTGAGAGACCGCTCGCTGCGATTTGCCGGGGCTACCGCGCAGATCACCGCAGTTTCTGTTGCGGAAAGTCGGGTGCCATGCCCACGCTTGCGTGGGCATTGCACCCACGAATTGGCATCTTCCGCAACGGAAACGCAATCAGGCCGTGCCCGCCGTCCGTGCCGTCGGCCGAGAGAGGCCGGCAGTCTCCGCCCAACGCAAACTCGATAGGTCGGCTGTCCCGGGCTCTCGGTCAGAGGTTGCCCCCATGAAACCTCCCAAATGCCCGTGCCAGCATGAGTGCCATGAGCAGTGCCCCGAGTCCCAGGACGACCACGTGGCTCGTCCGGCGCAGCTTGAACCGACCAACGCGGGCCACCAGTACGTAACCCGCAAGGAGGTTGAACATTCCCCACAGGACGTTGACCGTCGAGGATGACAAACCCTGCCCGGGTGGCGATGCGAAGGGGCTCTGGAACGGGCTACCCGAAATGCCGTTCACTAGGTGCGGGACCGTGTTTGCGAGGAAAGCCCCACCGAAGAAGTAAGCGGTAAAGTGATACCAACGCGTTACCGTCTGCATAGGACCCCCAATTCCGTCATGATCTTGCACATTGAGGTCATCTTCAGCGGGGAGGCGATTGTCGTCAAGACCCCTCCAGGATGCCACATACGAGCCCGGTGAAGTGTCGTTCAAGGTCGTCCGCAAGGGAAACCCTTGTACCATCTGCTCAGAGGGTCGGGCTACAGGCAACTGACGGGGATTGTTGCCATTATCGGAAACCCGCCATGCGGCTGATCCCTTGGGCCAGGCCCGCCCCCCCCACCCCCGGAAATTCCAGAAGGACGGCACGTCGAACCGTTGCGTTCTTTGCAGTATCGTGATAAGCTGCATATGGCTGGCCTGCCAAGAAGGAAGGGCCGATACACCGGGTTCCACCGCTGGCCTGACGTTAGTATGGGCAACAGGTGACTGAGGTCGGCGTACCGCCCCTCCCTCGAAACAATCTGTAAGGAGAAGCCCGCCTCTCGGGTGCGGGCTTCTCCGTTTTCTTGGCTTGGCCTTGGGGTGGAACCGCGACGACGCTACGGAATACATCACCCGCTGCCAGTCCTGTTCTCGCCACATGAGGGCGATTGCAAGCGCCGGTCGAGATCGTGCTGCGGGCTGAAGCTCGCACGGTTAGTCGGTCCGCCCCTTTCATCTTCTTCGTTCTTCCTAACAGTTAGCGACGGCACCGAGTCTGCTGGAGCGGGCTGGCGGAAACGGCAATGCTTGTTGTCCGCCGCCGGACACGCCCTGGAACCATCCCCCCCGGAATCGGAGATGGCCCAGAACCCCCGCTGACGGGTGCTTTTGGAATGTTCACTTCGTATGTATACTGGGGGATAGTGCGCCTTGGTCGATCGTGCGGGCCGGGGCGAGCGTATGGCAACCACGTCGCGCAGTGCATTGTGCAGCCAAGTGAGAGCGCCGCATGTCGCCGACCGAAATCTGGACGTTCCCAGACGGCCTGTTGCCCGGTGCGGCGGCCCCGCGACGTTCAATCCCTAACCACCTGCTTGCTCAAGGCCCGGCGGGCTTACCGCGTACCGGGCCGAAACCGTCCACCGCCGCAAGGCAACACACGACACCCTCGCTGAGATGAGCTTCGGGAGTTTCCTGCCATGAGTGTGCCGAGAAGGTTCCGTGGTGGCGCCCTTTGTATGTTGAGGTGTTGGCCTCGGCCCGACTGGCTCGCGCGGCAACGTCGCGGGCGGCACCTCGCCCGGTTAAGTGAAGTGGCTTCGCGGCGGATTGCATTCGGCCTGGTGGATCTCTTCCACGCCCTGGTCGGCGGCGGTGCGCGGCGGCGCCGTAATCGCTTGGGCCGGCGCTTCCGGCTTTTCGCCGAACAGCTCGAGCCGCGGCAACTGCTCTCCGCCACGCTGTACGTCAGCCAGTTGTCCGGAACAACCAGTACCTGGACGGATACATCCCAGGGAGACGCCCAAAACGTCAGCCTCTTTCAGCCGGGCGACAACGTAACGCGTACCGTCGGCGGCACGGCGGTCAGCGGCCTGTGGCAACAAACGGCCTTTTCGACCGTGTCCCAGGCGCTGGCCCAGGCCGGCTCCGGAGCCACGATCGACGTGCTCAGCGGCACCTATGGCGGCCCAACGACCGTCAATGTTCCGGGTGTCACGATTCAGGCCGATCCGGGGGTGCCGGGTGTGGGCGTCAGTTTTCAGGGTGCCGGCGGCCTCGGTGTATTCGATGTCACCGCAGCCAATGTATCCGTCAGCGGGCTGACCATTTCCGCCAGCTCCGCTGCCGCGATTACCGTCGAAGCCGCCGCCTCCGGCTTTTCGCTGACGGACGATACGATCACCGCCAGCGGCACGGGCGTATTGGTAAACGGGGGCTCGGCCGCGATCACCGGCAACCAGATCTATGACAACGGCACGGGCATAAGCTTCACGGGCGGCGGCTCCGGCAGCGTCAGCGGCAACGGCTTCAGCGGCGCCACCGCCAACGGCACCGACCTGTTCGTCGATTCCTCGGCCGGCAGCGTCTCCATCGGCGACGGCAACGCGTTCGCCGGCGCGACAGATTACATCCAGAACCTCAGCAGCCAGGCGTTCGATCTTTCCGGCGACGCCACCACCACGTTCGGCGGGGTCAACGCCGCGATGACTGCGGTGACTTCCGCCAACCTGGGCAGCTTCTACGGGATTGAGGACAAGCTCCTCGATGGCTTGGACAATCCGGCATCGGGCTACGTCCGCATCGCCGGCGGATACGACTTTGTGGCCCAGTCGAGCGAAGCCGCCGCCGCGGGGGCGATCCAGCGGGCCATCGATGCGGCGGCCAGCGGCGACGTGATCGAAATCCAGGCCGGCACCTATCTGGCCGCTGCGGACTATGCCGATCAGGCCGCGGGCGTTCAGGGCCTGAACGTGGACAAGCCCTTGACGATCCGCGGCGCCAACTCCGGCATCGACCCGAACACCGCCCTGCGCGGGCCCGAAACGATCATCGAGCCGGACCGCTCCGAGCCCGACCCCTGGTCTGCGACGGCCTTCACGGTGCTGGGCATCAACAGCAGCAACGTGACGATCGACGGCCTCACGATCGACGGCAGCAACGGCACCACGCCCGGCTTCGTGCACGCTGCCGGGGCCCCGGTCCTGGGCGGCCACGTCATCGACGCTTCCGAGGGTGTTTCTTCCTACATGGACGTGGGGAACGTCACCCTGCAAAACAACATCATTGAAAACACGGCCTACACCGGCGCCGATT
>Ga0326727_10018486_pt1 | contig 14220 bp, 11 predicted proteins | sample MB2enrmetagenome_FD_207643 | JGI IMG/M metagenome (GOLD analysis project Ga0326727, IMG submission 207643) | Lab enriched peat soil microbial communities from McLean, Ithaca, NY, United States - MB29MY | ecosystem: Environmental > Terrestrial > Soil > Wetlands > Peat | place: USA: New York...
CTGGCCAGCCACCCGGATAGACAACAACTGTACCAGCGCTATCACTGGCAATGCGTATTTGAGCGCTGCGTTTCCAGACCATCCGTAAGCGATGCCCAGGAATAACCCGCAACCCAGGCAGCGGCCCGTAAACAGTCCAAACTCGTGGTTGAAGATATAGGCGTACTCTTTCCGGCCCTCCAGGCGAGAGACCACATCGATCACCTGCAACTGGATCGGATAATAGGCAAGGTCCAGGAGAGGCTTGGCCAGCAAGAGACATCCGATGAAGATGAGCACGCCCACGGCGTTGAAGAGCAATGTGTTGGTGATTGCGCCGAGAAAGAACAACAGAAGCCCGGCGGAAAAGACGATGATGCGATGCCGGGGCGCTGTCATGCGGCCCACCGTATACATGAGGAAGGCGGAGAAGACGCCGCCGATGGCTTGCGTGGCGCCCAGGGTTCCCTCCTGGCCGACCAGCAGCATGATGAGCATGGCTGGCGCGGTAACGATGTATCCCTGCGCCAAACCCTTGAGCAGAGCCAGTTGGAGCATCCGCCACCACAGCGGATGAAACCGGAAGAAGACGAAGCGGGTATGCTCCGGGTTGCGGAAGGTGCCGCGCTCAAGGATGGCGGCGGCGATAATCGTCAGGCCAAAGACCCCTATCGCGACGATGTGGTAGGCACGGTCGGGAATTCCACCGAGCCAGCCGTAGAGAGTAGTGCCGCTGATAAACCAGCCAATTAATGCAGGAACCGCTACGGCGTCTAGAGTGGCGATGAAATTTTCCAGGCCATAGTAGTAGTTGCGATTGCCGTCGTTGGTAGCGGTCAGAGCGAGGAATCCGCGGTTGGCCCAGAAGATGCCGGTGGCCAGCCCCATGGTGAATCCCGAGGTCGCAACGCCGATGGGAGTGAGGATGCTGAGTTGCATCATCAGCATCATGGCCAGCCCCGAGAGAATCATGCCGGTGGCGTACAGATGCTTGGCGCTGACGCGGCCCAGCAGTTTGCCATTCAAATAGAATGCCAGCGGCGTGGCCGCGTAAATTGATAACTGATAGGTGACTACCTTGGCGACCGCGTGCGAGTTCCGCATGACATAAGCAGCCACGAAGATCTCGATCACCGGCAGGACAAGGCCATAGATCATGTTCGAGACCATCAGTACCTGCATGGAGCGGGGACAGCTGAGAAAAACTTCAAACTCTCTGCGCAGGCGGTTCATGACTTTTCTCCCCGCACCGGAACCAGGCCGGCAAGAATGCTCGCGATGGAGAGATGAGCGGCGCAGATTACGCTGTCAGCCGCGCCATAGTAGAGCGTTATGCGGTCGCCATCGACCAGGTGGCCGTTGGTAAAGATGACCTGGCCAAAGAAGCCGTCCAGCTCATAGGGGGCCTGCGGCTCCATGATGGGAGTCTCGGAGCGGGCCAGCACTCGCCAAGGCTCATCGAGATCAAGCAAAAGCGCGCCAAGACAGTAGCGATTTTCCTTTGTGGCGCCGTGATAAATCTCCAGCCATCCGGCGGCGGTGCGGATCGGAGCCGCTCCCGCGCCCACGCGAGCACTGTCCCAAAGCCCCTCGCGAGTGTGCGCCAGACAACGGTGCCGGCCCCAGTGGATGAGGTCAGGCGACTCAGCCAGCCAAATGTAATTGCCGCCCAGCTCCGGGCTGCTGGGCCGGTGGAGCGCATAGTATTGGCCGCCGATTTGCTCGTCGAAGAGCGCGCAATCCTTATTGTGCGGAGGAAAGATCATGCCTTCGTGCACAAAGTTTTTCCAGTCGTGCGTGGTCCGCAACCCCACGCCGACGCCATGACGGGAAACCTGCGTATAAGTGAGATAGTAGGTTTCGCCGATTTTGGCCACGCGGCAGTCTTCGATGCCGTAGGTTTCCAGTTCTCCGGCTCCCATCAGGGGCCGGCCTGGCTCCGGCTCAGCGAAGTGGATGCCGTCGCCGCTGGCCAGCAGGCGCAGGTGAGAGAGAGTGGTCAGATAATCCTGCCCGTCAAAATGGATGACGCGAGGATCGCTCAGGTCGAGCCGCGGATCGCTGGAGTTGAATTCAAGCACCTCAAGCCGGCCATCGGGACTCAGGATGGGGAATGAGGTTTTGCCTGGAACCTGAGCTGGGCGCTCCGCCACCCTCACCAGCAGCCAGGTTTTGCCCCGGTAGCAAAAGACGCCAGGGTTCAACAGGCATGTCACTTCCATGCCCTCTACGCTCGGATGCAGATCCCGCGGTGTGAGAATGGGGTTCTGACCGAAGCGTTGTGCAAGATCGTTCATCATGGGCCCTTTGCAGTTATCGAGGGTAGAGCTTTCACGCCGGTGTTTCGCGATACACCAAACCGGACTTTGAAAGCCGTTGACAAGCCTCTTGGAAAGCAGGCGCCGCTGAAAAGGGACTTACTGGGGAAATCTTTGATAGCCCGTGCGATTTACATGTGATTCGCGCAAAAAACATACAGAAAGACGGCATGAATGAGTGCGGGGAGACACTGGATCGGAATGCGCGCGGGAGAGCATCCTATTAATCCGACCCCTAAGATATGCATCGTGGTCTCCCACCCTTTCCGCAAAGAACGCGGAAAGGATGGGGCACCCTGTACAGTTTCTTTTGGGCCGGATCAGTTAGACCGCCGCGCAGAGAGTCCGCTCCGGCACCCCGGAAAATTCTCTGCCTTTGCATAAGGGGCTTTCCGTCTCAGACAGACCAATCCCAAGTGTGCAGGTGTGCTAAGATTCACCGGGAAGGCGCTGCCTATCAAGATGTGTATTGAATTGCACACAATCTGACTCTGCCGAACGGAAACAGGATTAGAAGCTGATGACGGAAGTGGATGCGGATCTTCGAACAGACCCCAGGTGGCAATTGATCGAGAGGATCACCGCCAGCAGTTCCTTCCAGAAGTCGGCCAGGCTCCGGGAGCTTTTGCGCTTTCTGGCGGAGAGAACGCTGCACGGCCAGCCCCAGGATCTGAGTGAACACGCAATCGGCAGCGCCGTCTTCGGCAAGGCCCAGGATTACAGCGTCGTCGAGGACAGCTCGGTTCGCGTGCATGTGCGGCAGTTGCGACTCAAACTGCATGAGTACTTCGACGGCGAAGGTCGCGACGAAACTTCCATTGTTGAGATTCCGAAAGGGGCTTACACCACACTCTTTCGCACCGTCGAGCCGAGATCAGCAAGACCGCCGGTGCTGGCAGTTGTGCGCCATGGCCTGAAATTCTGGCTTCGGGCACTGCCCTGGGCGCTAGCCACGCTCTTTTTGTTAACGACTCTGGCAGCCTGGTTTCGCCATCCGGCGGTTCCGTTGCCGCCTCCGCCGCCCTGGCCTCTTGCCACATTGTTCGACGTGGACAACCGGCCCGTTTATGTGGTGGTGGCCGACATCAACTACGGCATGACGCGGTTGGTGGACGAGCAACCGGTGACGCTGGAGCAGTACCTCAGCCCGTCGTACCGGAGCGGAGAGACGCTGGCAAACGCTCATCCCACGGCCCGCGAGGCGCGGGTGATGAAGTATCTTTCCGGCTCGCTGTTGACCTCGTATGCCGACCTGGTGGTGGTCGATACGCTCCTGCGGTTGAGCGGCAATTCGAGCGACCGGCTTGCCATTCGCTCAGCGCGGGAGTTGCGGCCCAGGGATCTTGAAGAAGGAAACTATGTCTTTGTCGGCAGCCCAAGCTCCAACCCATGGGTCTCTTACTTCCAGGCCAAACTCAATTTTCAGGAACGCGAAGGCGTCGTCGGCGAAAGCCTCAAGTTCTTTGAGAACCTGCATCCCAAGGCGGGCGAGCAGGAGACCTACCACGGACTGGCATTCACCGGCAGCTCCGGTGAGGACTACGCCACCATTTCGCTGCTGCCGCTTGGTAACGGGCGCGGCGGCGTTCTCATCCTGCAAGGACTTCAACAGGAGGGCACCGAGGCCGCGGGACTTTTTCTGGCAGACACCAACAACAGGCAAAAGCTACAGCAGGCTCTGGGCAGTTCCGATGCGCCTGGCCAGCCTGTCTACTTCGAGGCGCTCATCCGCACCCAGGCCGTTGCCGGCGCGCCCAATGCCACTTCTATCGTGGCTACGCGCGTGATTCATCCCTAGAGCATTTTCGGTTCTGGTGTTTACTGTCGAAATGGACAGATGTGCTATCCCACCCATTTCGCAAATTACGCGAAATGGATGGGGCACCCAGAAATTTGTTGACACTTAAGTTGAAAATGCTCTAGAGACGCGCGGAATCCGATTTGCGCCAGAGCGAAATCTCCCTTGAATTCAGGCGCGGGTGTGAAGACAAGCCGAACCGGGTCCTCGTTTACTGCGGCATCTCGATGACTCGTGCCTCGCGTGGACCGAGAGTCAATTCCACCTTGCCCTTGTGGGGTTCGAGCATTTGCTTGCGCGCGAGATCGCGGACTTTTCCTTTGCTTGCCGCTGCCTCAATCACAATCCGCTTTTCCTCCGGCCAGGGATTGTAATAGAGGAATGCCGGGGGCAGGTCGCGATCCAGAAAATTCGTCTGGGCCAGATCCCAACGCAGCAGCCACGGATCTCCCTGTGGCTGAATCATCTTGTCCAGCCACATAATGTACGCGCCGCCATAGATCGAGCGGTGCCCCGCAAAGTCGCCCGTCGCATAAGGACTGTGGCCCTTTTCTTCCCGGCTCAAGCGCTCGTAGGGAATCATCAACGGAAGATCCGGACGACTCTGGTCCTCGTGCGGCAGATACTCCGGATAGAACCAACGCAGGTTCGCCGCCGAGTTCAGCGCGAACCGCGCCACATCTCCGGCCAGCTCCGGACGGAATCGCACCGCCGGCAACAAATAGGGCAGCGCAACCATCGACTCCATGCTGTAAGCCTGGCCGGCAGGCTCGGTGCGGAATCCGGCCAGCAAACCGTTCACCTCGCGGCCGCCCCATCGTCCCGTCGCCATCAGTCCAACCTTGTCGTCCAAAACAAACCCCAGCGCTTTTTTCGCGTTGGTGGGATAGCCCATCGCCTCCAGCCGCGCCGCCGCCATCACCGCCATGGCGCCGCTGGGAACTTCGTACCATGGATTGCTGGCGAAATCCATGTAGCGATCGATTCCGATCTTGGCTTCTGCCAGGCAGAAGTCCTTCCCGGTCAGCTTCCACGCGAGCAGCATCACGTAGCTATATCCGCCCACCGCATCGGGCTGCCGGTAGATATCCTGGTTGGTAAAGGCCGCTGCTTTCGCGAAGTTGTAGCCCTGGCTGTTGAAGTCGTAATGAATCTGCTGCGCCATCGACTTTAAGCGCGCCGCGCTCTTCTCCACGCGCGCCAGCCACTCCGCATCCTGAGGGAAGCGCAGCCCGATCAGCGCGTAGGCCAGAGCGGTCACATTCATCAGATACCAGTATTCGCACAGCGTTCCGCCCACGCCGTCCAGAAACAGCCCATAAGGCTCGCTGAAGTAGCCCTTCAGCGATGCCGCCAGTCCATCCAGCCCCTCGCCGCGCAATTCCTTGCCCAGCGCCATTGGCCCGTAGGTTGTCAGTCCCCCGTCTTCCACGCCTTCCAGTGCGGAAGGAAACACCTGCCGGCCATCCTTTGCGCGCAAATTCACCCCATGAACAGGATTCATGACGTAGGCGTCAAATGCATTGGCCAGCGCGCGAAAATCCAGCGGCCGCTCTTCTGGTCTATCCGGCAGCCCGCTCCAACCGTATGTCCCAGCTGGCGCTCCGATCGCGCGCTCTGTCCACCCGGCCAACCCCAGGGCCGCTAATCCTGCAAGAAACTCCCGCCGGCTTGACACCCATCCCTCACTGACCATCCCGCTCTCCTTGCTCATCTTTCCCCCTCGCATTCACTCCCCCGTCAATCCAAAAATATATTCCGCCAACCGGCAAATAGCGCACCAGTAGACCGTACCGGGACAAACAAAATCCAAGTCTCCACGCGAATGCCGCAATCTGACAAGGGGTTAACACGGGAAACGCGCCCTGAACACAGACTTTACATGTGATTATCAAACCCGCCAGCAAGGAAATCCGGCTTATGGCTTGTGTGGATTCGGATGAACACGGGGGAATGCGTGGAGGCGCGGGCCGGGATCGAACCGGCGCACAAAAAATTCGCAGAGCTTTATCAAGAAGAGGTGAACCCGGTGATTATGCTGGTTAGGCTCACCTGACTTCTTGTCCAGGAAGTGTTAGCAGGCCTTTATATTCCGCCGGATTCATGGCAAGACAAGGTCCGGCTTCTCGGAGTTTTCCTCTGTCAACTGATCGAGCAGGACCACATTGAGCAGCGACCGATGCACCTGAATGCGGCCGTTATAACTGATGAAGCCGAGCTTGCGGAAGCGATTCATGAAGAAGCTGACACGGGACCTTGTGGTGCCGATCATTTCCGCCAGCGTTTCCTGAGAGATTGGCGGAATAAAGGTCTCGGTCTCCCCAGGCTTGCCAAACTCCGCCATCAGCAGGAGAATCCTCGCCAGCCGTTTTTCACTGGAGTTGAAGAGCTGATCGACAAGATCGGCTTGGGTGCGCATGCTGCGGGTGATGAGGAGCTTCAAGAAGAATTCGGCGAATGCAGGTTCATCATGCATTTCGCGGATCATCTCGCTCCTGCTGATTCTGAGCGCAGTGGACGCGTTTACAGCGGTCGCGGTGGACAAGCGCAATCCGGGAACTGCCGCAAGGGATTGCTCTCCAACAAATTCGCCGGCGGCGATGATCGCTATGGTGGCTTCCTTTCCAGCTGAAGAGACGACGCTGAGCTTGGCGCGGCCCTTTTGAAGATAGAAAACGCAGTCCGCCTTGTCTCCTTGGGTGAAAAAGGCCTGCTTCGGTTGGAGCTCGATGATTCGACCCAGGCCGGGCTTCGCGAGAAAAACGGCGACATCAAACCCGGACTCTAACGCTTCGTTCGCCAACATACGGCCTCCTTCTATACGGCGTGGGTGTGGACTTTGGTCAGTTTTCCAGGGGCCCGGGATAACATGCTCAGAAGATTGAAGTTAATCAATCCTCGCGGCTTGGACTCCACAATGGGGATTCGAATTGCTTTTGCGGAGCAGGCTCAATACTGGGGTCTGCGCTCGCAGCACACGAGCACACCAACACATAGTTGCATTGCAATTTTGCGCTTAAATAAGGCTCAGATCTGTGCTGTTTTGCTCACATTCTGGAATTTTTTGCTGTGCCCGGCCGCAATGAATGCTCGCCGGTTTCCCCGAGGCCCGCTTTTGGGATCTGGGAGACCCCATCATTTCACCTTCGATTTTTGCAAGTAATTACCTTCCGCCGGCGCACAACAGTAGCACGGGGATTCCAGAGCGAAACCGGAGCTGCCGGGTGTCAAAGCGAGGCGGTCTGGCGCCACGCATATTGCATGGTTCCTATTGCTCAGACCTGGGTGATGCTCGCGCCTAGAGTGAGGTATGTAAGGGCAGGTTGAAGACAGTTCCCGGCGAAGCCGCCGGAATGAATGAACGCACTAAACCCCTTATGGTGTCTGATCAAGTCGCGCTGATCTTTGCGGCTGCATACAGCATCCCACGCAACACAAGGAACCGCAGACGCCTTAAAGGGGGTCACATATGCGCGGACTCAAAACTCTACTTGGTACAACAGCATTGCTCGCGGGCCTGGCCATGGCGCCAGCCGCCAAGGCGCAAATAGAAATCAACCTGGGCGTCCAGCCGGCTTGCTCTTACGGCTATTACGATTACGCGCCCTATGGCTGTGCGCCTATGGGCTTCTACGGGCCTGGGTATTTCTATAACGGCATCTTCCTCGGTGTGGGCCCATGGGCCAACTGGGGCTATGGTCACGGCTGGGGTGAGCATCGCTTCCGCGAGGCAGGCGGCGGACGCTATCGCGGCGGCGGCGGTTACCGCGGCGGCCATGAAGGCTATCGCGGCGGTGGCAATGCGCGTGGTGGCGGCGGCTATCGCGGTGGTGGCAATGCGCGCGGTGGCGGTGGCGGACGACCCAGCGAAGGTCATGGCTCGGCTTCTCATGGTGGTGGTGGAGAGCGCGGCGGTGGCGGACATGCGGCTGGCGGCGGTGGACATGCCGGTGGTGGTGGACATGGTGGCGGTGGTGAACACCGCTAATCAATAGCTGCTGAATAAAGCAGCGAACTGTTTAAGAGACGGCGGGGCTTAACGGCTCCGCCGTCTTGTGTTTGTAAGGAGATATTTCGGGTGTTCCTCTCGCCTATTCGGAAGGCAAGCATTTTTGCATCGCTTGCGGCGTGACCGGCGAGCCCGAGTTACTGGACAGCCTTCTGGTCATCACCTGGAAGTGATAGCCCATGACCGCCAACGTCATGGCCGCGCCCACGCAATGGCGATAGCGCGTGGCCACGGTCATCAGAAACTTCCAATAACTCCAGCGCTGACGGCCGAAGACTCCCTGACGAACGATCGAGGTGACAAAGGCGCGCGCATTGCCCACGGTCAGCCACTGCTGCCGCGTTTGCTTCACGCCGGACCGCGGGTGGGTGCGGCTCAGGTAGAGCCTGACGCGCTCATAGTATGCCTCGCAGGAGTAGATTCTCTTCAGCACCGAGCGATATCCCTCAACCAGCCTTGTCGCATCCATGTTCGGAAGAAAATTCAGCTTGTCATCCGTATTATCGCCGCGGCCCTCATCGAGAATCCGGCCTTCGTTGCGCAGCCGCCGGAATAGCTGAGTTCCGGGCATGGCTTGCAGCAGGCCTACCATGGCGATGGGTATGCCGCTCTTTTGGATGAACTCGACCATGCGATCGAAGATGTCATCGCGATCGGTGTCGAAGCCAAGGATGAAGCCGCCCATCACCTGCATCCCATAACTTTGAATGGCGGCCACGCTGTCGAGCAGGCTGCGCCGCGTGTTCTGCAGCTTGTTGCAGGCGACGAGACCCGATTCATCGGGGGTCTCGATACCGAGAAAAACCGAAACGAATCCTGCGTCTTTCATCAGTTGCATCAGCTCAGGATCGTCGGCCAGGTTCAGAGAAGCCTCGGTATTGAAGTCGAAACTGATTTTGTATTGGCTGCGCCACTTGGCGAGCGCAATGCATAACTCCTTGGCGCGCGCCTTGTTGCCGATGAAGTTATCGTCAACGATAAACACAGATTCGCGCCATCCAGCCGCGCGTAACTGGTCAAGTTCGGAGATCACCTGCGCCACGGACTTGGTGCGTGGACGGCGTCCGTAGATTTCGATGATGTCGCAGAACTCGCAGTTGAAGGGGCAGCCGCGCGAGTACTGCACGGCCATGGTCGAGTAGCGACGCATTTTGATCAGGCTGAAATCGGGCAAGGGACTGGAGCTCATCTCCGGCCTTTCCGCTGCCTGATAGACGGGCTTGGCTGTTCCTTGCTCCAGGCCCGGCGCGAGATCTGCGATGAGGCTCTCTGCTTCGCCAATCACCACATGGTCCGCCTTGAGTTCGTCTGCTGAAAGGCTGCTGGCAATCGGTCCGCCAACGACCGTGCGCAATCCGCGCGCGCGGCACCTTTCGACGATGGCCGTCAGGGAATCGCGTTGGATGTGCATTGCGCTTATCAGCGCTACGTCCGCCCAGGCCAGGTCACGGTCGCGCAACCGCTCGACATTGGTGTCCACCAGTCGCTTATTCCACGCCTTCGGCAACAGCGCGGCCACTGTCATCAGCCCCAACGGAGGTTGTGCGGCGCGTTTGCCCAGAAACTTGAGCGCATGTTTGAAGCTCCAATATGTATCGGGGAATTCCGGATAGATTAACAGGGCATTCATCGGCCGCCTCCAGGGGAAGAAGGGCGCTGGCCAAGATGAAGTTTCGCAATTCGATGCCGGCAAATGGCAGCGCCGCGCCGAACTGGCGCGGCTGCTCCCGCAACGGCGCACTCTTCCTGTATGAATTGTCCCACTGCAGCGCTGGAAAGCTGTACAAAACAGACCATTCCGCGGAATGACACGCTTTCAAAGCGTTTCAGATTCCGAGGGATTTGAAGGAGAGCGGTCAAGACTCTCGCTTGAAGATCGCACGCTCTCCAGCCTGAGCCGCGAGAGACTCCAGGTCAGGCCCGAGAGGTTTTCCCACGCTCTTCGGGCTCTGCTTCAGAGGCCTCGTCGCCCGGATATCAGGTTGAAGACCAGGATGATTAACGCGACCACCAGCAAAAGGTGAATCAGACCACCGGCAATGTGGAAGCTGAAACCGAGGAGCCACAAAACCAGAACTATGACAAATATTCCCCAGAGCATAGACACTCCTTTCCCGTGTTGCTGGCGCCTCTGGCCTTAGAGCCGCCTGAGGCGCCAGCAATGCATTCACGGCAGGTTAGCTGCTTCTAGTTTGCAGCGCGGGCCTGCTGTTTTGCCTCTCTGACTGCGTCAAGGAACGCTCGCGCAGAAGCTGGTGTGGTCACTTCGCCGCGCAGAACGCGGTGTGTGGAAACATCCGGCCCGTAGAGGGCATTCATCGAACTGTCATCGCGGCGAATGTCGGCCCCGGTCAGCGTGAGTCCTGCAAAGGCACCCTTGGCACGCGAGTAGGTGAGGATCTCGGTATTCAGCTTCCAGTCAGTATCAGCCGTGGCATGACGCCCAACTGGTCCGGCGGCTGCCGAAGCGTCCGCTCCAATCTGGAACTTCGCGTTTTCCAGGCGTTGCATTCCTCTGTCACCCTGGAAGATCATGACCAGATCCACGCCTTCGACGCCGATCTGCAATCCCCAACTGCCCCCGGTAATGGCAAAGAGCGCCGGCGCGCTCCATCCGTTTGCGGTCCGGCATGTTGCTACGCCCCTGCCATTCTCCGCCCCAAACACGAAGCCGCCCTTGATCATGTGCGGCACAATGGCAATGCACTTTGCATGTTCCAGCACTTCTTCCGGAATGCCTTTGTCCGGCGCGGCCATGACCTGGTGCAGCACTAAAGCTGCATTATCCAACCGGTTTTGTACTTCTTCGCGAGTCTCTGCAAAAGCCACAGTAGCCGCTCCGAGACTGAACAATGCCACTAACGTCACAAGTTTCTTCATGCATCTCACCTTTTTCTACCTATGCGCAGATCACCTGCTTTACGCGCATCTGAGGCGCACAAGGTACTTACCACACTAGCGGCAAGAGATGACCAGGTCTGAGCAAGAACGCTCAGCGCGTGATGGGATGGCCGGGCCGAATTAGTCACTTCGCTATTCTCAATCGTGTTGGAGCGGAAAGATAACAGCGCCAATTGCGGCTTGCATTCACCAGGTTGACCACCCTTTGATTTGAGAGAAGACAAGCCCCACTATCTTCCGGACGCTGCCGGCACAGACATTCGCGGCTGGCTGCGCGGCACCCAGGCAAGGTCTCCGCTGAGAACGTAAATGGAGACTGCGCCAAACATGAGAAGCGCACCGACCCAAAAGCGCCAGTCGCGATGCATGCGCCTCCAGTATGGACCTGCATCGGGCTCACCGCTGTCGCCGCTATGTCCTTCAAAGTTATGCTTGTTTCCTGTCATTAGTTCTCCCTTGTTGCAAGGCATTGGCTGAGGCGCGCAGGCTCGGTGCTCTTGCTCGTAGCGTCACGCACTACGGTTGACGAGTGGCCGCCACAGGCACTTGAGTTGGTGGCGCGAGAGTTGTTACAGCGGAATTTGCTGCCGGGTGTAGTTGTTCAGTTGGCGCGTCGACTCCTGGGGGAAAGATGAGAATCTGGATCGAACCCCAATCTGCGTCCAAGTTCGGCCCTGTCTGCTTACCCATGCCCAATGTCTTAAGCTGGCTGTCGTCAAACCCAAAGTTCGCTACGAGGTACTCGCGCACAACCATGGCCCTGGCCTCGGTGAGAACTAGATCCTTCTGGGTATCGCCTTCCATCCCGGTCGAAGCCACGACTACCGCAATGCCGAATTGATTCTGTGCAAGAAAGTTGCCGCTAGCGTCAAGCGCCTTCTGATTCTTCAGCTTGGCTGAATCAGCACTGTCGAAGAGCTGCTTGGCAGTGAACGTAAATGCCTTCAGCGGTTCTCCCTGTGGCAGTGTCTCAATTCTATTTGCGGTAATTTCCGCTGAATCTTCGTAACCACGTTTCTTGAAGTACCCGCTCAATAAGAAGTTGTGTTTCAGGGCTTCCATGTTCTCCTTGAAGTCAGTAACGCCGGTCTGTGCCTGGAGCATCGTTGTGTGCAGAGTGGTAGTAGTCTGTTCAAGATTGCTATAGAGTTGCTTGTCGTTTACCAGCGCTCCTACTGTGCCCTGGCCGGAATCGATTTTGGCGCTTACCGAGGTCAGATGGGCCGTCGCTAACGTTGCATTTTTGATGGCCAACTGGCTGCTGTCCAGAATGCCGCTCGTCTTCTTGAACAGGTCCGACAGTTGGAGCGGAGGCTCGCTTTGTATAATCTGGCCGTCCTTTACCTCGGCTTGCCCGGACGACCCGAATGAAATCGCGACGAACTGGTTACCCAACACTCCTTCGGTTTCGATAGAGGCTACGGAGTCCGCCTTGATAACTTCGTGCGTGGATTTGTCAAGGCTCATGAGTACCGTGACTTTTTCGCCGGGATTATGCGGCAAGGTGATGCTTTGCACGGTTCCGCTGTGAACTCCTCCGACCTCCACGTCGGCTCCGACAGAGAGGCCAGCGACATTGTCGAATTGCGCTTTTAGTTGGTATGTAGAGCGGAACAGATACTTCTTGCTCCCGATGATGAAGACGCCGGCGGCAAGAACTGCCAATGTTACAACGATGAATGCTCCTAACCGCGCCACTCTCGACATAGTTCCTCCTACGACTGCTTCAGGAATTCGTTAACAAATCCGATGTCGCTTTGTTGAAGATCCTCGAACTTGCCCTCAATCACCACATTGCCCTGATCGAGCAGAGCCAGGCGATCGGCAATCGTTCTCGCGCTGTGTATATCGTGAGTCACAACAATGGACGCCATTTGGCGTTCCCGTTGAAGTTTGAGTATCAGGTCATCGATCTCTCCCGAACTAATGGGATCGAGACCGGCTGTCGGTTCGTCGAGAAGCAGAATCTCCGGCTCAAGCGCGAGCGCGCGCGCCAGGCCCACGCGCTTCTGCATTCCGCCTGAGATATCGGATGGCAGCTTTCCGAAGTCGCCTTCCATACCAACTTCGTCAAGCAACTGCTTCACCCGGTCGCCGCGCTCTGAGCGAGACATGTCTCTTCGATGATGCTCAAGCGGGAAGGCAACATTCTCTGCGATGGTGAGTGAGTCGTAGAGCGCGGCATGTTGAAAGAGAAAGCCGATTCTCTTTCTGATTTTTCCCATCTGGTCAATGGCAAGGCCGGCAATGTTTTGGCCATGGATGGAGACCGACCCTGAATCAGGAGTCTCGATGCCGATGATTAGCCGTAGCAGAACACTTTTTCCGGTGCCGCTACGTCCAAGCACGGCCAGGGTTTCGCCACGGTTGACGCTTAGATTGATTCCGTCTAGAACCTTGAGAGTTCCGAACGTTTTGCGCAAATTCTCAACCGCGACGACAGGCACACTACCGTCCTGGTCCGTTCGTTCTTGCATCGTCGCAATGTCAAACGCTGTAGCCATTCTTTTCTCGCGGACGTTACGTCAATGGTTAAAAGTTAATGAAAGACAACGAGGATGAACTTCACTAGCACTACGTCGGCCAGAATAAGAAAGAGTGATCCCAGCACAACAGAGTTTGTAGCGGCGCGGCCCACACCCTCAGCTCCGCCGCGTGTGCGCATTCCTTGAAAGCAGGCAATAAGCCCGATCACCAAGCCGTACGCCGCGGTCTTGAATGTTTGGGGCAAGAAAGCGTTGAAGGTGGCGCCCTTGAAGCCGGCCTGAATGAACTGGTGAAACGAGAGCGGCTCAACCAGCGTTTGCGCAAACCACCCAGTCATTAATGCACATGCATCGGTGCCAAGGGTTAACAAGGGCAACATGAGGATGCAGGCCAGGATGCGCGTGGCCGCGAGCAGCCTGTATGGGTTGATGGCGCAGGCTTCAATGGCGTCAATCTGCTCAGTCACTTTCATCGACGCCAATTCAGCGCCAATTCCTGCGCCCACGCGACCGCATACGACGAGGCCGGTGATGATTGGACCCATGATTTGGATGACGGAGTAGACGAGAGTCGCCGGAAACATCGATTTGGCGCCGAATCGACTTAGACTGTAGCGCGCTTCCAGAGAGATGACCACGCCGATGGCAGCGCCCGCCATGGCAACTAATGGCAGAGACTTGGATCCAACTTCATCAAGTTGTCGAATCAGCTCGCGCCATTCGTAAGGC
>Ga0326727_10018487_pt1 | contig 14220 bp, 8 predicted proteins | sample MB2enrmetagenome_FD_207643 | JGI IMG/M metagenome (GOLD analysis project Ga0326727, IMG submission 207643) | Lab enriched peat soil microbial communities from McLean, Ithaca, NY, United States - MB29MY | ecosystem: Environmental > Terrestrial > Soil > Wetlands > Peat | place: USA: New York...
TGTTTTTGTTACGGGCCGCCACGACGGGCCCCCCGCGACTTTTGGAGCGGGCGCCGATCCGCACCTGCGCGCCCTGCTGCCGGACCTGCGCGTCACCGTGGACGAGATGGTCGCCGAAGCCGACAAAGTGGCCGCCCGCATCACCATTCAGGGCGCCCACCAGGGCGCGCCCGTCCAGTTCCACGGCGTGGTATTCGCCCGCATGCAAGGCGGCCGGATCGTGGACACCTGGGACATGAACGACGCCCCAACCGCCCTATAATCCGCCGCGTCCGTGAACTCCCGCCCGCGGGAAACCGCTGGTACGCTAGTACGCCTTGGCGATCGCCGCGCGCCGCTCCACCGGTTCCCCGGTGACGATGCACTTGCCCGGCCCGTCGAACTCGTCCACCAGCGGAATGACGCGCACCGTGGCTTTGAATTCGCGGATGCGCGCGTCGCATTGCGGATCGTCCTTGATGTGCGCCATCACGAACCGCCCGCCGCCTTTCTCGGCGCTCACGTCGGCCAGGATGGCTTCCACTTCTTCTAGCGAATTCGCCAGCACGGTGTTGTCCTTCAAACGCTGCCGGGCGGCACGGAGCAAATCGGCCTGCATAACGTCGAGGGTGGCCGGCAATCGCGCTGCCAGTTCCTCCTGGGCGATGGGTTCCTTGACGCCGGTGTCGCGCCGCTTCACCACGATCTTCCCCGCCGCCAGGTCGCGCGGACCCAGTTCCAGCACCACCGGCACGCCGCGCCGCTCCCAATGGAAAAACTTGGCGCCCGGGCTGGCCCCGTCGCGGTCGTCCACCTTGGCGCCCACCTCGGCGGCGATGCGGTGGGCCGCTTCCAGCACTTGCGCCCGCTCGGCGTCCTTGCGATAAATCGGCACCAGCACCGTCTTGACCGGCGCCACCCTGGGCGGCAGCACCAGCCCCTTGTCGTCGGAGTGCGTCATGATGAGGCCGCCGATCAGCCGCGTGGTCGCGCCCCAGCTTGTCTGCCACACGTAGTCGAGCTGCCCGTCCTTGTTCTGGAATTTCACGTCGAAGGCACGACCGAAATTCTGGCCCAAATCGTGGCTGGTGCCGGCCTGCAGCGCCAGGCCGTTCTGCATCATGGCTTCGATGGAGTAAGTTCTCACCGCGCCCGCGAATTTCTCGGACTGGGTTTTGACGCCCTTGACGACCGGCATGGCCATGAGGTCTTCGGCCACGCTGGCGTAGACGTCGAGCATGCGCAGCACTTCCACCAGCGATTCCTCGTGGGTCGCGTGCGCCGTGTGGCCCTCCTGCCAGAGGAACTCGGTGGTGCGCAGAAACAGCCGCGTGCGCAATTCCCAGCGCACCACGTTGGCCCACTGGTTGAGCAGCATGGGCAGGTCGCGCCAGCTTTGAATCCACTTGGAGAAGAAGTACCCGATAATGGTCTCCGAGGTGGGGCGGATCACGTAGGGCTCTTCCAGTTCCTTGCCGCCGGCCACGGTCACCACCGCCAGTTCGGGCGAGAACCCTTCCACGTGCTCGGCTTCCTTGTGCATGAAGCTCTGCGGGATGAGCAGCGGGAAGTAGACGTTCTGATGGCCGGTGGCCTTGAAGCGCGCGTCGAACTCGCGTTGCAGCGCTTCCCAGACGGCATAGCCGTTGGCCTTGATGACCATGCAGCCCTTAACGATTTCGGCGGGTTCGGCCATGTCCCCGGTGAGGACGACGTCTTGATACCAGGCGGCAAAGTCCTGCCCGCGCGGAGTGATAGGAGATTCAGCCATATGATTTGTGAGCTTGTCCTTCTAGGGTACGACAGAACCGCCGGCCGCTGCCGGGGCTCGCGCCGAGCGCCGCTTTTCCGATGCCGGCCGGAATCTTACTGCAAGGTGAGGTAGGCGTTGGCCTGCGAAGTCATTCCGCCGACTGTCAGCACTACCAGGTTGTCTCCGCTGGGCGCGCCCGCCGGCACCACGATATCGAACTGGTATTCGCCCGACGCCACCAGCCCGGCGAATAGGACGGTGGCGGCAACCCCGCCGATGGTCGCCGTGACGGTGTTGGCGGTGGGCGGCGCGCCGCTGAGTTTCTGGCTGAAGTCGGTGGTCGGGTTGGTGGGGCCGAAGCCCGTGCCGTACAACTGCAGTATGTCGCCGGCCTTGGCCGGTATGGTGAGGCCGGGATACAGGCTGGCGGGCCCGATGTATTGCCCGTCCGTGCGAACCGCCGCCGCATACTTCTGTCCCTGCGGAGAAAACATGAACAGCGCCGGGCTGAACGCAGCTTCCGTGCCGTTCAGCACGTTGCTGGTTTTGCCCGCGCAGGTGACCTGCACCGGCACCGATCCCAGCGCGGTATCGGCCGGCGAGAGCGCGTTGATCTGCGTGGGGCTGATGTAATAGATATAGGCCGGCTTCCCGTCGATGGTCGCGCTCACCTGATCGAGCGAGGTGGGAAGACTGTTGCCGTTGAAGTCGGCGCTGGTCCAGATGCGCGTGGTGCCGGATAGGTTGGCGCCGGTGATGGTGATCCAGGAGCCTTGCGAGAACCCCGCCAGGAAGCTGGCGCCGTTCTCCACGTTGCTGATGACGAGGCCGGTGAGGGCGCCTACCGGCAGGGTGAGCGACTGGCTGCTGGAGCCGCCGATGGAGAGCACCAGCGCCGGATTCCCAGCCGGAGTGGTCAAGGGAAGCTGAATGTTCACCTGGTACTCGCCTGGCTCTACAGCGCCCGCGTACAGCACCGTCACCGATTGGCCGCCCACGGTCACCGTGGGAAGCACGCTGGTTTGGCCGTTGGCGCCAATCGCGCCCAGGCCGGTGGCGAAGATGCCGATAGTATCGCCGGGCAATGCCGGCGCGGAAGCGCTCACCACGGCGCCGCCCGGCAATCGCTCGGCCGCCACGACGCCCTGTCCCGCGCCGCTCAAGCTGAATAGCGCGGGCGCATACTGGCTCAAGGTAATCGGGAAGGCCGCGGATGTACCGACCTGAACCGTGGAGGCGCCGGTCGCGGCGGTATAGGGAATGACCACGTTCCACTCCGTCGCGCTGGCGAACAACACCTGGGCCGTCTGGCCGCCCACCAGGGCGCCGGCCGACGCGCTGATAGGCAGATTCGCCCCGAAAATCGAGGTCGCCGAACCGGGCGCCAGCCGCGTGCCGGACGACGCTGAGTCCACCACGGATGAAATCGTCGGCACCGCCGGCGTGGCCGCCGAGCCGAATACCGCCAGGAAGGCATCGCCGAATAACAGGGACGTGACCTGGCGGCCCGAGGAATCCTGCGCGACGATGGGACCCAGTTGTTTCTGAACCGAAAAACCGGCGAGGGGGAAACTGGCCGAAGCCGTGTTGCCGGAAAGGTAGACATTGCCGGAGGAATCGATGGCCAGGCCCGTGGCCACATCGTCGTCGCTGCCTCCCAGGTAAGTGCTGTAAGTCAGCGAACCGGTAGGAGAAAACCGCGCATAGAAGGCATCGCCGAATCCCACCGGGGCTCTGGAGTATCCGCCGGGCAGCAGGTTTGTCGGGTCCACCACGCCAGCCCCGTGCATACTACTCTGAAATGCATCGGTTGTGACGGGGAAATTGGTGGACGCGGTGTTGCCCGCCACGTGAACGTTGCCCGCGCCATCCACCGCGACGGCGAACGCGCGATCGTCATCCCCGCCGCCAAGATAGGTGGAAAAGAGAAGTGCCGAGCCGGATGGATTGATCTTCGCCACAAATCCATCGCCGCTGCTCATGCGGAAGAAATTGGTGCTGCCCTGTCCGCCATAAGTCTTTTGCATAGGACTTACGAGCGGGAAGTTGGTAGAGAACGTGCTGCCCACCACGTAGGCATTGCCCGAGGAATCGACCGCGATGCCGCATGCCACATCGTCCGCGCTGCCGCCCAGGTAGGTGCTGTAAACGGCCTGCGAACCGTCCGGTGTAAGTTTGAACACGAACGCGTCGCCGGTGGTGATCTGGCTGTTGGAACCGGCGCCGCCGTACTTGGTCTGCAACGCATTTTTCAGCGGGAAATCGGTTGAGGTGGTGAATCCGGCCACGTACGGCGAACCGCTCGAATCCACTGCGATGGCCAGTGGAGCGTCGTCGTTGCTGCCGCCGTAGTAAGTGGAGTACACGATGGCTCCGGCCGGCGAGAGTTTCGTGACAAACACATCCCCAAGCTTGAAGAAAGACTGGTTGGAACCGCCGCTACCGGGTTTCAGGGCGGCCTGCAGCGGATTCAACGTAGGAAAGTTGGTGGAACTGGTGGCCCCCGCCACATAGGCGTTTCCCGCCGCGTCCACGGCAATGGCCGTGCCGGCATCGAGCCCGCTGCCTCCCAGATACATGGAGTACAGGAAGCCGCTTCCGGCCGCGTTCAGGGCGAAGACAAAGGCGTCGCCCGCTCCGTGATACGCGGTCTGCGCGGGCGCGTGCGTGGGAAAATCCGGCGACGAGGTGGAACCCGTGACGTAGGCCTGTCCGTTGGAATCCACGGCGATTCCCAAACCGATATCGTCCCTGGAACCACCTACCAGAGTGGAGTACACCAGCGCGCCCTGCGAGTTGATCTTGGTGACCAGCACGTCGTTGTATTTGCCTGAGACGGGCGATGGAGCCGTCCCCTCGGTCACCGGGTAATTGGGGGCCGTCGTGGCGCCGGCCAGGTAGGCGTTGCCCTGCGCATCCACCGCTACCCGCACCGCCGTTGAGTTACCGCCCCCGAGGTAAGTGGAATAAGACAGCACCGGGTCGATCACCAGCGGCTGCGAGGTATCGTAACCGGAGATAGCGAAGCTGACTTCGTTGCGCTCGCCCAGCACGTACCGGCAGGCAATCGGCCGGCGCGTCTCGCCGGTCTGCTGATAGACGTTCGGCCGGCGCAACTGGAACAGGCCGCCGGCGGTGCGCACCCTGAGGTCGCCCGCGGACGTAATCGACGGCTTGGCGCGGCCTTCGATTCGCAATCGGAGCGCGCCGGGATTGGCGTGGGGCTGCACGATGAAATCGGTTTCGAGAGACCCATTCGAGCCGTAATAGACGGCGTCGATTCCCGGATAGAGTTTGTCGACCTGCACGCGAGCGTAAGATGGGATCTCGCGGATCCATTTCGAGGCGTCGCGGCCCAGCAGGTAGTTCACGCGGCCCGGCTGCCGATCCAGGCCGGAGATTCGCGGCGCCTGGTTGGCTCCATTGAAAACCAGGCGGACGGCGTCGCGCCCGGCGCCGTATACCAGCTCGTTGGCGCCCAGCAAAAAGACGCCGAACCGGTCCCGCGCGAGGTATGGATACTTCCCGCTCACCTGCCCCTGGTTGGCTTCGAAGGCCAGGGCGTGATTGCGGTTCAGGCGCTTTTCGAGATTGGCCTGGCGTATGGACGAAAGATAGTCCGTCAGCATCCAGGAGGCGAGAAGAGCGGTGACGAACAGTACTGTGCGTGTAACACGTGAGGGTTTTGACATCTTCCAACCACCTTACTCGAGCGTCGGGCGCCCGTTCAGCGGCTTCCTCGGGCTGCTCCACATCGGCACGGGGTGTCGTGCCACCAGCCATTGTACGTCCGGAGACGCGGTGATGGGCTGGCTGCATGGCTCGCCGCGGGAGGGACGTTTGCGGACGGCCGCGCGAAGCGCTACAAAGGTGCGTTAGGCCGAGGAGCGTCCCCCCATGAGGAAAGTCGCCGCCGTGCTGGCCGCCATGGCGGCCGGCATCTCGATCGCGCCCACGGCGAACGCCCAAACCTTGTTCCTGCGCGGGAAGGTGATGCTGGAGGGCGGCGCCCCGCCTGGCAAGTTGGTCGCCATAGAACTGGGTTGCACCGGCCGGAGTCCTAAGATCGTCGCCACCGCCGGCAAATCGGGGGAGTATCTCTGGCGCGCGGAAGCCGGTTCCCTGGGGCTCAACCTCATCACGGGCGCAGGCTCTGAAGGGGGCGCGTTTACAGTCAAGACCGGGGTCGGCACCGGCCTGGTGGTGCCGGGAGTGGGCGTCGGGGAGTGCGTGTTGCGCGCCGGCCTCTCGGGATACCGCTCCACGACTATCGATCTTATGGACTCGAGGTCGTTCCGGGAGCCGGGCCTGCCTGTCCTGGTGCTCTCCCCGGATCGCCCCGGCTTGAATCTGGAAGTCGATAACGGCGGGTCTGTCCCGGGCGCCGTCCGCCATGCGTGGGTGTCCGCCCAGCAGGCCTTGCTGGCGCAAAACTGGGCCGAAGCGGAGCGTCAACTCGAATCCGCGACCGCCACCGACCCCAAGTTCCGGATGGGCTGGGTGGCCTTGGGGCTGGCGTGCAACAACCGGAAGAAGGCAACCGAAGCCCGCGAGGCATTCCGGCGCGCCGTGGCTCTGGACCCCAAGCCGCTTCCCACGCAATTTGCGCTCGTGAGGGCCAATCTGAATTGCCAGGATTGGGCCGAAACCGTGCGCACCGCCGGCGCTCTGATCGCCGCCGACGCCCGGCATCGGTACCTCGAAGCCTATCTCTACGAAGCCATCGCCCGCTTCCATTTGCGGGACACGGGAAGGGCGGAGGCCCGCGTCAGGGAGCTTCTGCAATTGGACAAGGCCCGCCAGATCCCGCGAGCCGAGTATGTTTTGGGCCTGATTCTCCAGGAGCGGAACGACATCGCCGCCGCGCGCGAGCACATGCAAAAGTACCTCGAGTTGCAGCCCGAGGCGCCCGACGCGCCGGCCGTGCGCGGGCGCATCGAGAACCTGGGCACGCCGCGGGCGGCCGGCGTGGATAACGAAATCGACGCGCCCAACCTGCCGGTGGCCGCTCCCGGGGAGACCTTCGTCCCCGGCGGGCTGAAGGCCTTCGCCGCGATGGCCCACCTGGAAGGCACGCCCACCTACGAGAACTTTTTCCTGGATTATTGCCGGCGGCTCCTCCTGGACGCTTCGCCTTACGCCGAAGACCACATTCCCAGCTTCGGCGCGCAGCTCCAGGCTTACATGGCCGCGGTCGCCGGGCTGTCGGCGGCCGGCCAGAAGCGTTCCGAAGACACGGTGGTGGTCGGGTTGTCGATCGCCGGCGACGAGGAGCGCCGGCGAACCGCGCGGCTCCTGCCCTACCTCGGATGGCGGCTGGAGACGGCCGGCGAGTCTCCGAAAATCGAACTCGGCGACCAGCCGTCCGACGGCCTGTCGCAGCGCATACCCGCCGTGCTGGGCATCGACGAGATCTCGATGCGCGATGCGCTCGAAGCCGGCCGGAGCTTCGAGTTCGAAATCCAAACCGGCGCGGCGCGCCTCATTGGCGGCGTCGCTTGGGCCGCCGCGCTGAAAAGCGTTCCGGCGTTTCCGGGCGGCATGGCGGAGGTGTTTTCGAGGGATTTGCAGTTCGCCAAAGCGTACGCCGGCCTGGGGGCCATGAGCGTGGAGGCCGCCTCGGGCCTGATCTCCACCATCGGCGTGCGCGGCCTGGTGACCCGGTATGCGGACGTTCTGGCGCTGTGCTCCGGCGCGTTCGAGGTCTCCGGCGGACGCGCGGCTACCCCCGGCGGCCCGGCGGCGCTGTCCACCTGGGCGAAGCTGGCGGGCGCCGATGCGGTTAAGCCCGGGGCGCTCTTCCGCGCGCTGCTCGCCAGGGATGGAGGCCGGCTGGCGGTGTTCTATGCCATTCTGTCGCAGGCCGACGAGAAGCACCAGCGCTTCTTCACCGCCGGCGCCGGCCGGATCGAGCGGTTCTACGAATGGTACCGGGATTCCATCGAGATGCGGTTCGTCACGGACCGGCTGCCCGAGAGCTGGCGCGGGGAGTTGTTCGGCAAGCTGCCGCTGGACGATTCCGGCCAGGTGCGCTTTCCCGGAGGCCGCGCCGCGTGGTCCAACTCGTCCGGAACGGATGACGACGTACTCCTGCGCTCCGAGTCGATGCGTGCGCTCGTCCCCGTGGCGTCCCTGGAAGAGAAGCGCGGCGCGCCGCTCGATGCCGCCTCGGTGGGCCAACTGGTGCGCCACGACGCCGAGTGGCGTTCCCTGTTTCCGTACTTCGAGCAGCTCCCGGCGCTGGGCGCGGCCGAGTTTCAGGCGCTGGCGGGCTTTTCCGAGGCCGCCTCGAACCAGCCCCTGAAGGCGCGCAACGTTCTGGTGGGCGAGTGGCACTCGCTGGTCAAGCTGATCGTGCTGGGCGCGCAGGCCGGATCGCTGGACCAGGACGCCGCCGCGCGCGCGTTCGGAAGGGTCTCGGTGGCGCTCGCCGGCCCCGGTCCGTCGGCCGGCGCACTGGCGGCTCTGCGGGAGATCGCGGGCGGCCAGGGCAGCCTGGATGAAGCGGTAGCCACGCGGCTGCTTCGCCTGAGCGGGCCGCGCCGCGCGGACTTCGATCTGGTTCGCCGGTTGCAGGCCGCGCCCACCATCGACGCCGCGCTGGCCGCGCCCACCCCCGCCAACACGCTGGCCGCCTTGAGCGGCGCGGTGTATGCCGCCGTGCTCAGCCCTAACGGCCTGCTGGTTTCCGAGGATCCCGGGGCCCTGCGCCGGCATCGCTTCATCCCGGTTGCCGATTCCAAAACCCGCTCCGCGTTCTACCCCACCGGCCTGGTGCGCACCAACAAGTTTTCCCCGTCCTATATGACCGGCGGATTCATGACGTTCGAAGAGATCGCGCGCGGCCTGGCCTGCCACAAGGCGCCCGTGGAATCGGCCGCCCCGCTCGCGCCGGCCCCTGCCCGCGGCCGCGTGGCCGCGCCCCCGGTCCGCACCCAGCCCGCCGCCGCTCCGCCGGCCGCCGAGGCTGTCTTCCGGGCCAGCGGGCGGCTGGTGGAGGTGAATGCCACCGTGACCGACGGCCGCGGACGCTACATCGACGACGCGACGCCCGCCGACTTCATCCTCCTGGACAACGGCAAGCCCATGCCGCTCGCTAGCTTTGAAAACCAGAGCTCGACGGTTTCCGTGGCCCTGCTGTTCGACGCCACCGGAAGCATGCAGAACGCCCTGCCGCCCCTGAAGAGGGCGGCCCTCAAGTTGATCGGCGAAATGCGCCCCGAGGATGCCATAGCGGTCTACAGCTTCAACTCCGCGGTCAGCGAACTCGAACCCTTCACCACCGATAAGCCGGCCGCCGAGCGCGCCGTCCTGCGGGCGCACGCGCTGGGTGGCACGGCCCTGTACGACGCCCTGGTGCGCGTGAACCGCGACCTGGGTGCGCGCACCGGCAAGAAAGCCATCGTGGTCTTCACCGATGGCGACGACAACCTGAGCACCCTGACCGCCGATATCGCCATCGCGCGGGCCAAGGCGGCGGGCGCCCCCATCTACACCATCGCCCAGGGCGACGCCCTGCGCCACCCCGACTGCCTCGATCTGTTGGCCGGCATCTCCAAGGCCACCGGCGGCCTGCCGTTCGCCATCCACGACCCGGCCGAGATTCTCAAGGTCTTCGAAAGCGTGTCGAGCGACTTGACCCACGGATACCTGCTTACGTTCCAGCCTCCTTCAGACGGGGGTAGCGGCTGGCACGCCATCAAGGTGATGCTCCGTGCCGCGAGGGGCCGCACTGTGCGGGCGCGCGAGGCCTATCTGCTGGAATGAACCGGCGCCGGGCGCACTCGCGCACAAGTGGTTTACCGGGTGGTGAGCGCGGAAGGAATCGAACCTTCAACCTAGTGATTAAGAGTCGCCCTGAGCGCTTTTCGTAACTCCCTGAAAACACGCGCTAACCTATTCCAGAACAGAGGCTTACGCGAATTACTACTTACTACGGATTACGCTCATTTACGCTGGTTTTCTCTCCCTTCACGTCAAAGAATCCCCCAAAGTGAAGATCACCTTGCCGCGTTCGGGCTTGCCTGGCGGTTGTTCAGCGTGCCGCGCCTTCAGGCCGCTTGTACAGGCGCCATTGAGCGCGCGAGCCGCGGCATTCCTCGCAGAAGGCGCGCCGGCCCGCTTGCACGCGCTTCGGCGTGAACAGGCGGCGGCAGACACCACATCGCACCTTGCCATCGCTGGTACGCCCCGTCATTTCATCCAGTAGGAACACGATTATCGCTGCCAGTGAGCATGTCAGAAACGACAGCGGTCTCGCGTCCCTGTAGTCCTGCTGTTCCCATCCGATTCCCCAGAGTCCATCATTGGCCCACCAGTCAATTGTCGGTCTCATCTTGCACTCTTCGACATGGCTGGCAATGAAGTTCGCGATTTCGCGGCGAAGGACGCTCGGTTGCTTGCCGTGGAACGCGTCGGGGGCGGCACGTTTCAGGCGCCCGAGCACCTTTCCCGGCGGCGTCCTGCCTTGCATGAGGCTCCGAATCGTCGCGCGGAGGGCGCCTACCAGGTTGCCCCAGTACACGAACTCTTGCACTGGTGCCCAAGTCTGGAATGGCTTGAGAAAGCCGTACCGGTTGGCGAAGTAGAGGGCCGCGTTATCGCTGGTAACCGCTTCGATGTCATCTAGGATGGCGGGGCCGAAGTTGCAAAGTTCCACGGTTTCCCTAGTCCCGCGGCGGATCAAACCGCCTTCGAGTCGCTTCCCCTTGTACCTCTCTACCCGCACGGTTCGTTCATTCGAGTTTCGCATTTCCAACTGACTCCAATTGGATTGTACCGCGGCCCTTGTCAAGCCGTCAATTTCGCCGTAGGCTTGAGGGGAAATGAAAGTAACCACTGGTAAACAAGACGGCGTGACAGTTCAGCAGCGTTTCGGATCAGAGTCCGAGGTCGAATTGCTCACTGGGTTCTCGCGGCGGACACTTCAGGCGGATCGACTACTCGGCCGGCGGCGGTTCCCGTGGTACCGAGTGGGGCGCAAGATTTTGTATGACCTGGGTGAGGTTGAGCTCATCATTCGGGCCAGTGTCCGGGGTGGGGCATGAACGCGGAATCCCTAGCGCAAGGGTTACATGGGCGCCGATCCGGTTCCTGTTGGATGGCGCCTTGCCCCGCGCATCAGGACCGAGATCCGTCACTGGCTATTCGAGAAGAGGCCGGCAAGGTGTTGCTTCACTGCCACGCCGGCTGTGCGCAGCGTGATGTAATCGCGGCGCTACGGGCGCGCGGGCTGTGGGATTCGGAACCGCCAGCGCGGACATGGGCACCGAACCGGAAGCGGCTCGGGCCGATTGTTGCGACATACGACTACAGGGATGAACGTGGCGAGTTGCTGTATCAGGTGGTGCGTTTCGAGCCGAAAACCTTCCGCCAACGGTATCCAGATGGGCGTGGCGGTTGGATCTGGCGCAAGCATCCGCGGCAGGTTCTCTACCACCTGCCCGAGGTCTTGGAAAGCCCGATCATTTTTGTAGTAGAGGGTTGCCGGGATGTTGAGAGCTTGCGCGAGCACGGTTTCGTCGCCACCACGAACGCCGGCGGCGCGAACGCTCCATGGTTGCCGGAGTACACGGCGACGCTGGCCGGGCGCGAAGTAAACATCGTTCCAGACAACGATGGGCCTGGATGGGAGCGCGTGAAGGTGATCGCCCGCGCACTGCTGGGCCATGCGGCGCGCATCCGAGTTCTGGACCTTCCACGCGAAACGAAGGATATCTCGGATTGGTTCGGGGCGGGGCATAGCGAGTGCGAATTGATCGCCATGCTGGAGGGTGTCTATGCCGTTTGAGCTTCACACGGAAAATGAGTTGCCGGAGCTAGATATTCTGGCTGGGGAGTGGCAGACACCGCCGGAATGCGATGGGCCAAGCGCACCCGATGGAGCGGCATTGCCCCACGTTGTCACCGGCGCCGAACTTTACGCGGGGGAAGTGGTGACGTTACGACCCCTCGTTGAGGGTCTGGTTTGGGACGGGCTGACAATGATTGTCGCGAAGCCGAAGGCGGGCAAGTCCTGGCTTATGCTTCAGTGTGCGGTAGATATCGCGGGCGGTCCCGCAGTCAACGGGGTAACGGCGCTTGACCATGGGCCTGTTTTATACGGCGCTTTCGAGGAACCGGCGGCGCGCACCATGGCGCGCTTGCGGAAACTGGCGCCCGCTGGCGACTGGGCCAAGAATCTTCATTTCGTGTACGACCTGCTTCCGCTAATGGGCGGCGGCGCGGAGCAACTTGGGGCGCTGGTGGAACAGTTGCAGCCAAGAATGGTTGTTTTGGACACACTCACCGCTCTCATTAAAGGCGGCGGCGGCAAGCGGGAAAACGATGTCTTTCGCTCCCAGTACGCGGAGGTGTCCCGTGTCCGCAAGCTGGCCGAGGACTTCCATACCGCCGTTGTCATAGTCCACCACGCGCGCAAAGGCATGGCTGATACCGCTGTCGAGTCCGTGGCTGGCACGGGCGGCATTGCCGCGGCTGTGGATACCCTCTGGTGTCTGAAACGCAAGGCAGAGGGCGAGGCGGTTTTGGAGGTCATTGGCCGGGAAGCCGAGGAAAAGACCTTCGCGCTGAAGTTTGACCAAGCGCCATTCGGATGGCGCGTCCTGGGTGACGATGCGGCCCAACTGCTGAATGCGGAGCGGCGGCAAGTGCTGGAACTGCTTCGCGACGATGGAGCGCTCACACCCGCGCAAGTAGCAGCGGAACTCGCGAAGTCCAGGCCAGCCGTCCGAATGCTGCTAAAGCGGATGCGGGAAGACGGTCAAGTTAAGAAACAGGGTTCCAAGTACATTCCGTCTGTAACGCTGTCTCCCTCTCTCTCTGTGAGTTACAGAGTTACAGAGAGAGAGAGTGAGTAGAGAGACCCATGGATGCAACGGGAAGCACGGCTGTAATGCCTGTAACAGATATAGGAAAAGGAACATCTGTAACGGCTGTAACGCCTGTAACTCAGAATGGCAAGGCCACCAAAACGCGGCTTTCGGAGCGCTACACCGCGGCCAATTTTGAAGCCGCGCGCGTGCTCCTGGAGAACCCCGCGCGCTACGGCGGCGAATCCGCCGGCCTGGTGCGATGGGCGCGCCTGTTTGTCTCGCAGGTTGAGGCGCCGCCCGCGGACTGGGAGGCCGGCCCGTTGTTTGCGGCGGCGAGGGCGGCATGACACCACGGCGGCGGCGAGGCAAGGCGCAACCGGGCGATGGGCTGCTACCAGGCCCGCAGGACTGTATGCGCGCGCGGGGAACGGGCCGGGTGTGCGATACCTGCGGCGTGGTTCCGCCCGTCCTGCACGTCCCTACGCGCCAAGCCGGGGCATTCTGTGCGGAGTGCTGCCCCTGCTGTGGAGCGGGTGCCAGACTTTCACGGGACCTGAAAACGCGGGCGGCGGAGGGGCGGGTGACGAGATGCCGGGGGGGCGGTAGTCAGAAAGTGTGAAATCCGAGGGGGAAACGATATGCCGAAGCTATCAAAACTCGATGAACGTCGAAAGACCTCCGCGACGGAGGCCAATCGCCGGAGAACCTTCGCGCTTGCCCAGTTGCACGAACTGAAACTCGCCGAGCGGCGGGGCGCGCTTGTGGACCTGGCGAGCGTCGAATCCGCGTGGGCCGCGGCTGGCGTGCAGATTCGTGATGCCGTGATGGCACTTAAGGAGCGAATCGCGAACCGCTGCCCCGCGGAATGGCGGCCGAAGTTGGCGCCTGTTATTGACGATGAAGTCCGGCAAGTGCTGACGGCGCTAAGTGGCAGGCTTCGCGCCGATCCGTCAGCGAGAGTAAAACAGCGGAGCTTGGAAAAGGCAGTTTAAGTCAACGTGAATTGGAGAGCAAACTATGGAAAACAGTCAACAGGTAGTTAGTGAGATCGAACGATGGGCCGAAAGAGAAATTGGGCTACTTCGGGAGCGGACTGAGGCGGTTGAGCGAGTAGCCACGGCGGAAGCCGCGGCCGGCGCAAGTTACCTCGCCTCCGGAGAGAACAGCGGTGCCGCGGTGGAGAAGTTAGTCAAGGCGCGCGCCGAAGTTAGCTCGATTGATTCGGCCCTTGTCCAGTGCCGCATGAGACGCCTGGGGGCCATTAAAGTGGTTCGCGTGGCAAAGGCCGCCGAAGTCAGGCAGGAAATCGCCACGCTCGAAACCGAGTCGCAACGGATCATTGACGAAGTGAACAGCCTCCTGGAGAAAATGAACGCGATCCAGCAGAGCCGCTTTGCCCCACCGGCGTACGATCAGAGCACGCTCGCCCCGCTTCCGCGAACCTTTCACCTCGGGATCGAACTGGAGGCACTGAAAACTAGATTGGCCCAACTTACAGGTGAGGTTCCGCAGGCCGGCGTGGTCGATTTCCAAGCGGGCGCGGGCGCTGCCGATGCGCTGGTGCTGGCAGTGCTCAAGCACGAATCGGACGGCCCGAACGCGCAAGCGGTTCTCGACTGGTACGAGGCCGTTTTACGCCAAGCAAAGCGCGATTTTGGCGACATGGCGCGAAGG
>Ga0326727_10018489_pt1 | contig 14219 bp, 9 predicted proteins | sample MB2enrmetagenome_FD_207643 | JGI IMG/M metagenome (GOLD analysis project Ga0326727, IMG submission 207643) | Lab enriched peat soil microbial communities from McLean, Ithaca, NY, United States - MB29MY | ecosystem: Environmental > Terrestrial > Soil > Wetlands > Peat | place: USA: New York...
TGGCCCAAGAGCACCAGCTCCAGGCTGGACTGGCTGGACCCGAGCAGCCCGGGGTTGGCCATCCCCACCAGCCCCATGGCCAGACCGCCCAAGGCCGTGGTCAAGGCCAAGCCATACTTGGCCTGCAGTTTTTTGAATATGCCGTATTTGATGAAGAAAAAACCCTTAACATACAGCCAGGCGCTCCCGGCGCAGGCCAAGGCCAACAGGAGATAGAACGGCGCCTCCCGGATGGCGCCGGGTCGCAGGTCCGGCACGGCCAGCAGCGGCTCGGCCCCGAAGAACAGGGTGCACACCATGTAGGCCGTAACCGAGGATATTATGGCCGGCAGCAAGGCCTCGCCCTCGAAATCCTCGGCGTAGAGCACCTCCACGGCGGTCATGGCTCCGCCCAAGGGCGAGCGGAAAATGGCTCCCAGCCCTCCGGCCGCTCCGGCCAGAAGCAGTATTCGCCTTTCCCGATCCGAGAGCTTGAGCGTTTCGGAAAGCCAGGAGCCAAATCCCGCGCCCATGAAGGCCACCGGCCCTTCCTTGCCGGCGCTGCCTCCAGAGGCCAGGGTCAGAATTGAGGTGGCCGTGCGCAGTATGGCCGCCCGGGGCCTGATGCGCCCCTCGGCCTGATGAAAGGCCTTGATCATGGCGTCCGTGCCGTCCGTGCCGGCCTGTGAGGTCTCGGGAGCCAGGCGGCTGATGAGAAACCCGGTGAGCGCGCCCACGAACGTGGTCATGAGCGGCAGGACCCAAGCCCGGCCAAGACCGGCCGGAGCCTGGCCGGCATGTTCAGCAAGGCCAAGCAGCCCGCTCTGGGCAAGATGCGACAGAAAGTCGAGGACCGCGGAGTAGGCCACGGCCAGGAGGCCGGACATGGCCCCCACCAGGACAAAGAGAACCACCCGCCTGACTCGGCGGGAATGAAAGGAAATCTTCAACAATTTGGTGAAAAAAAGGCTCATGACCGGACAAGCCTACACGTCTCGGCCTTGGCGCGGCAATAGCCTGGGCCGGGGGCTGGCCGGAAAACCTCCGGACATGCGCTGATATTATATGCGAATGAGCCCGACGGACCGTCAGCCGGTCAGACAGCCGACGGTCCGCGGACTTGGCTCGACATAATTCAGGCGGGGTACCCGGTCCGGCTCTCCTTATCCGCCAGAAACTCCTGAAACACATCCCGGACCAGCCGGATCGAGCGTTTCATCTCGTTCAAGGCTTGCCTGGCCTGCTGGTGGTCCTGGCCCACGGCGGCCTGGCGCAGGAGGCGGGCGTTATCGCTCAGCCTGCTGCCCCGCAAGGGTATGGTGACTCCCATCATGGAATGGGCGATGTCCGCCACCTGGGGCCAGTCTCCATCCTGGGCGGCCGCGTCCAGGCTCAAAAGCCAGTTTTGGCAATTGTCCACGAGGTTCGCGTACAAAAGATCCAAGGATCCGCTTGGGCCCAGTTGCCTCAGAAAATCCATGTCAATGGTCCACTCTCCGTCCGCAAGCCGGGAAAAGCGTTTGATGGTTCGCAGCAGATCGCCGGGCTCCACTGGTTTGGCCAGATAATCGTCCATGCCCAGGGAAAGCAGTTCCTCTCGGTCGCCGTCCATGGCCGCGGCGGTCAGGGCCACCACCGGGATGTCCTTCAAGTCCGGGCCCAATTCTCCGCCCCGGATGCGCCGCGTGGCCTCGATGCCGTCCATTTCCGGCATCTTGACGTCCATGAGCACAACGTCGAAAATTTCACATTCCAGGGCTTTCAGCACCTCGTGGCCGTTCTCGGCGCAATCCACCCGGCATCCTTCCGTTTCCAATAGATGGCTGATGAAAAGCCGGTTCACCATGTTGTCCTCGGCCAGAAGCACCCGCACCCCACACAGCCCGGCCACGCCCGCCCGGTCCTGAGGGATTTTTCGCTCCGGCCGAGCCTGCCCCGGCTCCACGCTCACGGTGAAACTGAAAAGACTGCCTTCGCCTTCCCGGCTGCTCAGCCAGATGCCGCCGCCCATGGCTTCCACCATTTCCCGGCACCTGGCCAGATCCATGTCCGGCTTTGTGCCGTCCAGATCGGCTTGCTGTTGGGCCGCTATGGCGAACATCCTGTCTTGGCGGTCCTTGGAGATGCCGTCCCCGGTGTCGCGCACGGAAAATTCCAGCACCCCTGGCATGGCCTCCCCATGGGCGAAGACCTCCACCCCGATGAAACCGCGATCGGTCAATTTGACGGAGTTGCTCAAAAGGCAACGCAGAACCAAGGCAATGCCCGTGGGATCCCCGCAGACGATTTCCGGCACCGACGCATCGATGCAAAGGCTGAACTCCAGGCCCTTGTTCCGGCTGGCAGCGGCGAACGGTTCCAGGGTTTTGCGCACTTCTTCCCGCACGTCGAAATCAACCCCAGGGCTCCTTGGCTCGCAAGCCCGGCCGGCTTGCACGGTCAAGGTGCTGTCCAGGATGTTCTCCATGGATACGGCGCAGTCCAGGATCGTGGCCATATTTCGCCGTATCTCCTCCCCGGGCTTCTGGGAAAGCGACAGCCGGGCCATGTCCTTGACCACGCCTAACAATGTGTGGACATCATGGCCGGCCTTGGCCCAAAGTCCGTTTCCGGCGTCCTCTCCGGCGGATTCCCCGATGGCCGTGGCCGCCATGGGCTGGTGGCCATGATCCTCCATGGCCAGGCCGTTCCACATGATGGATCCGTCCGGCTGGCGGCTGGGCGAATTGCGCAGGGCAATAACCCGGGGATCGCCCCCTTCCCCCTGTATGGTGAATTTGAACTCGAACGGCTTCAGCTCCTGGCCCGCGGCCAAGACCGCGTCCCGGAAGCGGATCAAATCCCCTTCGGCCAGCATGGCCTTAAACCTGTCCGGATTGTCCAGCAGATCCTCGGGGCCGAGGCCGAAAACCGCGCGGCTGTTCTCGCCGGCGTAGACAAACCGTCCGTTGCCCTGGCTGTCCACCAGCAGTTGATAAATCACAGCCGGAAACGCGGCCGAGACCTCCCGGAACATTCTGGCCTCGCGCCAAAGGCCGTCGGCCTTCCTGGGTTCGGTCACATCGGTTACGCTTACCAGTAAACCCTTGGCCGGCCCGGCTCCATCCGGCAACGGGGCGGCCAGCATGTCCAGATGTTTACCGCCCGCGGTGCTGGCCGCCATTTGCCGGGGTTGGCCGTCATCCAGGACCAGGCGCCACTCCTCGATCAGTCGGGGCCCGTCCTTCAGCCTTTCCAATATCTGTTCAACCGGTTGGCCAATTTCCAGGGAATCGTGGCCGAGCAGGCGGCATAAGACGTCGTTATGCTTGCGCAGGCGCAAGCCGCCGTCCAAAAACATGATCCCGGCCGATCCGCTGGTCAGCAAGGCCTGATGTTCATCGTTTAGCATCTTGAATTTGTTTATGATCGCAGCCATGCCCCTTTTGGCCGTGACCAGCCTACCGGTCCCGGGATTATGGCCGTTTCCGCTCGGATCTCCGGCCATCCGGGCCATGGTGCCGTGGACATCGCCGTCCGCGCACCCGCGGGGACATACATCGTCGTCCCCGTCAAAGTGCGGGACAGCCAGGAAGGCCCCCCGGCTTTTCCCCGACACCCTGCGCAGCACGTTCGTCAGATGTTCAAGACCGGTCTTTCCCCGGGTCGGACCGGACAAGGAGGCTTCATCGTGGCCGGTTTGCCCGCCGTCATTTCCCGACGATTCCAGAAGCCCCCTGGGGAAGGACCGAACGTCGCGGCAAACTTCGAAAGGATTTCCAGATGTCGTGCTGTGAGTTCTCGCGGGCATGGCGCCCCTCCTGGTTATCATGCTTGGCTCATGATGTTTGATTGACCGTAGGCGGTCACTTCTGGTTACAAGTATCGGAATCCACGTCGTGTTTGCGCATCAAATCATAGAAAGTCGGCCGGCTGACTCCCAGGGCTTCGGAGGCCCTGACGATGTTTCCGGCGAAACGCTTCAAGGCCTGCACGACCATTTGCCTCTCCAACTGGGCCCGGGCTTCGCGCAAGGTTCTATCGGGCTGCACCGCCTGACGGCTGTTTTCCTCGCCCTTGCCCCCCAGGTCGTCCGGGGTGATGCGCGATTGTCCTGCCAGGAGGATGGCCCGGCGTATCTTGTTGTCCAGTTCGCGCACGTTGCCCGGCCAGGCATGACTCTTGAGGTAGGCCAGGGCCTCCGGGGTGAAACCATCGACCTGGCTGGAAAGGAATTTGCCGTGCTGTTCCAGGAAGTGCTGAGCCAAGAGCAAGACATCGTCGCCGCGCTCCCGCAGGGGCGGGAGCATGATGGTGACCACCCCGATGCGGTAGTACAAATCCTCGCGGAACTTGCCCTGGCCCATGGCCTCCTTGATGTTGATGTTGGTGGCGGCCAGGACCCGGGCATTGACCTCGATGGTCTTGCGCCCCCCCACCCTTTGGATGCGCATTTCCTGGAGGAAGCGCAGCAGCTTGACCTGAAGGTTCACGGGCAGTTCCCCAATTTCATCGAGAAACAGCGTGCCCTTGTCCGCGTATTCGACCTTGCCCTTGACCGTGCTGGTGGCCCCGGTGAAGGCCCCTCGCTCATGGCCGAAAAATTCCGATTCCAGCAGATTTTCCGGGATGGCCCCGCAGTTGATGGATACCAGCGGTTCTTTGCACCTGGGGCTCAACTGGTGCACGGCCTTGGCCACCAGCTCCTTGCCCGTGCCTGATTCGCCGCAGATGAGCACCGGGGCGTCGGAATTGGCCACCTTTTCGATGATGGCGATCACCTCGCTCATGGCCTGGCAATCGCACACTATGCCGTACCTGACTTTGGAGGCGGCCACCCTTTCCAGGGGGCGCCTGCCCGAGCCTTGCTCTATGTCCAGCAGGTGGAAGGCCCGGCGGATCATGACCTTCAGCTCGCTTAGATCTATGGGCTTGCGGAAAAAATCAAAGGCCCCCATTTCCACGGCCCGCCTGGCGTTGCCGCGTTCGTCGAAACCAGTGATGACTATGACCTTGGTGGCCGGGCGCAGGGCCAGCATTTCCGCCAGGCAGGCGTAACCTTGCGAGGCGTCTTGCGGCCTGGGGGGCAGGCCCAGGTCCAGGGTGACCACGCCCGGCGACACCTTGCGGAACACCTCCATGGCCTCCTTGGCGTCCTTGGCGAAATGGATGTCATAGGGCGATTGGGAAAGGCCCCACTTCAGGTGTTGGCGGACATCGCTGTTGTCGTCGACAATTAGGAGGGAAGCCATGAACTCACCTGGTTATCCGGCCTGGCTGTTGGGCAGCAAAACCGTGAATGTCGAACCCTGACCCAAGCGGCTTTCCACCATCAGCCGGCCGCCGTGGGCCTCCACGATCTGCTTGCTCTGATAAAGGCCTATGCCCATGCCCGTGTCCTTGGTGGTGTTGAAGGGCGCGAACAGATGGCTGCGCATGAACTCCTCGTCCATGCCGCAGCCGCTGTCGCTGACCTTGACATAGGGCTGGCCCTGGTTCCCCACTTCCACGGTGACGGGGATGTTCCCTTGGCAGGCCTCCTGGGCGTTGCGGAAAAGATTGATGAGGACCTTGTTCATCTCTTCGCGGTTGACCGTGGCCGGCACGGGCTCGCCCTTCACCTGAAAGGCTTCGCTGTCCACGGCCTTGGCGGATTCCTTGGCCAGGTCCAGCAGGTCAACGTGTTCCCGGCGCAAGGATTCCTTGTCGGGCAGGACCCGCAGCTGGGAAATAAGCGTGTTCATCTTGGACACGGTGTTGCCCAGGGAGGTGAGAAGGTCGCTCTGGAACTCCGGCTCATGGATGTAATTCTTGGCGTTCTCCAGGATGAGCGACAGAGTGTAGACCAGGTTTTTCAGATCGTGCAGCACGAATGAGGAAATCCGGCCCATGATCTCCATCTCCCTGGCCATGGCCAACTCCTCCACCAGGCGCATGTTGAAGATGGCCAGGGAGGCCTGGTTGGCCAGGGCCTCCATGAGTTCGAAGTCCTCCTCGTCGTATTCCTCGTCCGTGTTGAAGGGCCGGGCCAGGAGGATGAAGCCCTCGAGGTTCTGGCTCTGCATCAAGGGCACGAGAAAGCTGGCTTCGGGCAAGGGCGGACCGGGATGGCGGCCGCGCAGATCCCTGACGGCCGGGCCTTGGCCCAAGGGCTCGCCCAGCGGATGGCCGGCCGGGATGGGGGAATCGGTCTGCCCCATCTCCCAGCGGTGCGCGGATTCGAAGTCCCTGGTGGTGGGGTTGCGCAGGTACAAGGCCCCCTGCCCCATGCCCAGGCTTTCGCAAAAGCCCAGCAGCACGGCCTGATAGAGGTCCTGGCGCTGCCGCACGGCGGACAGGCGCCGGGTGAAGTCCAGCCATTGCAGGCGGTAATCGTATTTATCCCGGTAGAAATACTTGCGCAGGGCCAGATTGGCCTTGCGCCGCAGGGTTTCGGAAAGAAATACGGCCAAGAGGCCCACCCCGCCCATGACCGACAGGCTCATGAGCATCATGGATTTGCTCAACCCATCGAAAAACCTAATGTATTGCCCGGTGAGTCCTATGCCCACCAGATAGAGACCGGCCGCGAACAGCACCAGGGACTTGTAGGCCAGCCTGCGGGAGAAGATGATCTTTTCCTCGCCGCCCCTGGTGATGATGGAATAGCCCATGAGCACAACGCCCAGGATCAGACCGATCTGGCGGGTGGGATTGAGCGACAGGTCCAGGCCTTTAAACAGCAGGCCCTCGCTGGCCACCAGGAATTGCGAGGCCAGCATGGCCATGATCCCCAGCACGAAAAACTTGATGCGCCAGCGCCGGGCATGGGTGGCGTTGGCCAGAGTGGCCTCCAGGTTGTAGAGGCAGAGAAGCACGGCGGTCAAAAGGCCCAGGTGGTGGTAAAAGCCGATGCGACTCAAGGGGATGATCCAGGGGGCATCGCGCGATACCGGGCCGAGCAGGGCCTTGGCCGGCAAGGCCGCCGGCAGCAACGGCAGGGCCAAAAACACCGTGAGCAACGCCAGTTGCAGCTTGGGTGGCGGGGTGTCCTGGTAGGTCCGGGCGAAAACCAGGCTGAAGCCCACCCAGGCCCAGCAAGCCAGGCCCTGGGCTCCCAGGCGCCAGCGCTCCAGCATCAAGACGTTGCCGCTCACGTTCAAGGCCCGCCAGTCCAGAAGCTCGGCCCCGGCCACCCCCAGCAGGCCAACCAGGAGCAAGACTTCGCTCAGCCCGGTCCGGCGCTTGAACAGAACCATGAGGCACAGGGCCAGGGTCAGGACGATCGAGACAGCGGTGAGCATGCTGGGCATGATTGATACCGCCTAGGAGGCCATCGCGGCCCTGATGGCCGGAAAGGCCTGGGTAAAGAAACTTTCAGCCGTGGCCAGAGCCTGGGCCGGGTCATCCATGGCGGACAGGCTTATGCGCACGAAACTGGCCCCTCGCTGGCCGTTTTTAATCGAGTTGGCTATCTCGGCCACTTTGAGGCCGATCTCATCTCCGAAGGTGCGGTCACGCACCATGAAACAGTAGAGGAAAAGTTCCTGGCGGGCCCCTTGCCGGTACAGGGCCTGGGTCAGGCTGACGTGCTGGCCCTGGCAGACGAAATCTAGCGGGCTGGAGGATATCTCGAACCAGCCGCTGCCCGGCAGGCAGTTCTTCGGGGAGTGGATGGGCCCGGAACCCTGACCGCCGTCATGATAGCCGATGTAGAGGTCCACGGTCCGGCCGGAGGAATCCTTATAGCGGCGCGACAGATAATCGCTCGGCCTGAGCACGGCCAGCAAGGCCGAATTGAAATATTCCTGGTTGACCATGCGCCAGGGGCCGACCGTGGCCGGGAAGCTGGACAAGGGGGCGGCCAGGGGGGCCGGCACTTCCCGGTGCAGGCTCATATAGCCCGCGGCCGCGACCAAAAGGACGTAAACCACCACGTATCTGGACCAGGAGATCATGGCCCGAACCTCCGCAGAACCTGGTGCAAGCCGAAAAGCATGGCCAAGGCCAGCATAAATATGACCAAGCCCGTGAATTCGTGGAAAAAACCCTCGGCGGCCCCGGCCCCGATATGCCGGGCCAGCAGGCCGGTGCCGGTCACCCGGATTACGTTGGCCAAAACCGCTATGGGCACGGTTGAGGCCACCAATAACAGGCGCTGCCAGTGCGAACGGCAAAATATCAGGGAATAGGCGGTGCCCAAGGCCAGAAGCGAAGTCAGGGAGCGCAGGCCGCTGCAGGCGTCCACCACTTCCAGGGAGATGTTGGGGAACATGATGATGTTGCCTTCCCTGAGAACCATCACCCCCATGGCCTTGAGCCCGTCCACGGACAGCCGGCTGACCAGGAGCTTCAAGGGAAAGGCCACGGCTTCATAGACAATGGCCGGAATGGGCACCATGAACAGCAAAAAGAGTAGCGGCGTGGCCAGGCGGGCGAAGACCTCCCGGCCCAGCCAGAACAGCACGCACCCGCACAGGAGCAGCACCAGCGAGGAACGCATGGTGAAAAGCTCCGAGGCCAGCCATCCGGCCACCAGGAGGACCATGGCCGCCACCACCAGGCCCAGCCCGGCCCAACAGGGAACCACGGGCAGTCCCGCCAGTTCCTTACGCCTTAGCCACACCAGGTAGCCGCTTATCACGGGCACCAAGAAGCCGTGGGAGGAATTGTCATCCAGATACCAATCCCGGACCATGAGGGCCCCGACATGGTGATAAGCCAGGACCACGGCCGCTGCCCCCAACAGCAGCGGCACCCGGTGGACCCGAAGGGCGGCGCCGAGGGTCATCGGGGCGGACTGGCTGGCCTTAACGGTCGTATCCATGTTGATGGCGGTCCCTGGTTTCAAACGGCATGCGCTCCGCACGGTTGGTCCATGCTCGCGGTTCATGCCGGCTGGCGTTACTTGGTTCATGATACCCATGGCTCAACCGCCAGGGCCGGGAATATGGGGACTTTTCCCCAATTGCCCTGGGGGAATCACTCTGGGCCGGCGAAAGGCCGTTTCAGTTATGGGCTAACAAAAAGGGAAAAGGCTTCGTAATACGGGACATGCCCTATTCGCCCTGGGGGATGTCCCCCGGCGGATGCACGCTGCGGGATGTTTCGGCCGGTGCGGATTCACCGCGGCCTTGCGTGAAAAGCCTACTCGATGATGCCGTGGCGCAGGCTGTAGAGGGCCAGCTCCACGCTGCTGGAGCATTGGAGCTTGCGCTTCAGGCTTTCCTTGTGTTTTTCCACGGTCCTGGGGCTTATGAACAAGGTTTCCCCGATTTCCTTGTTTCCCCGACCCTCGGACACCAGGCGCAGCACTTCGCGCTCGCGCCGGGACAGGAAAGGCAGTCCGGAATCCTTTTGCCCGTCGCGGTTCAAGAAACCCTCGACCACATCGGCCGAGACGTCCGGGCTAAGATATTTCTTACCCCCGGCCACGGCCAAAATGGACCGGCCGAACTCATTGATGGAGGCTGACTTCAGGATATAGCCGTCCGCGCCCGCGGCCAGGGCCCCATGAATGGCATAGGCCTCCTCATGGACGGTGAAGGCCAGGATGCGCACCCGGGGATATTTGGACTTGATATCCTCTATGACCCCCAGGCCCGTTTCCAAAGTGGGCAGGCCCAAATCCACCAGGGCCACCTCTGGCGAACACCGGCCGAGCAGTTGAAGGGCCTCGGCCGGGGTGGAGGCGATGCCCACGATTTCAATAGTGGCCAAGCCGCTGAGAACGAACCGTATGCCCTCACGGACAAGCTCATGATCCTCGACTATGACCAGTCGGACAGGTTTCATGCGGCCTCTCTAACCATTTCGCAAGGTTGGTGTTGTTTCCTCCACGGGGTGGAGAAATGTTCCGACTCTTACATAATTTTCAGCACAATTATTTTTTTTCGTCAACACTTTTGAACTTTTTAGCCCGCCCCCTGGAACTTCTCCATATTTTATGCTTTAGGTGATCAGGGACCGAAAAGTTCATTCGACCACACAGCGAGACAACCCAAAGCCAGGCCAAAATGATTGGTAAAGCATACGACGCATCCAAACCACGGCCGGGCCTCGGCACGCATGAGGAACACATCTACCGGGATTTTTTCGAACAGGCCCATGAAGGCTTTTTTCTGCTTTCCCCCAGGGCACGCTTCACCATGGCCAACCGCGCTCTGCTTCGGCTTTTGGACTTCCCGGATCTGGCGGAGCTGCGGGGATCCGTGCGCAACGCCATCCGCCAGTTGTTGCAGGATAGGGACGACGCCCGCCAGTTGCTGGAAAGGCTCGGCCGCCTCGGCCGTGTGGAGAATTTCCAGACCATAATACTGCGTCGGGATAAAACCGGATTCTGGGGTTGCCTCTCCATCCGCGTCGTACGCGACCAGTCCGGCGGGATACTCTGCTATGCGGGCCAACTGCTCGATATCTCCGAAACCAAGGAAAATGAGCGCCTGCGGAGCAAATCCCCAATTTGCCAGACCAACGGCATGGCCAAGGCCCAGTTTCTGGCCCGCATGAACCATGAGATCAGAACTCCCCTGCAAACCATCCTGGGCCTGATCCATCTGGCCCAGTCCGCCAAAAGCCTGGACCGGCGGCAAAGGCATCTGTCGGCCATGGACAACGCCGGACGGCACTTGTCCCTGGTCATCGAAAACATCCTGGATTACGCCATGATCGAATCCGGGGGCATGCGCCTGGCCCAAGGGGATTTTCAACTCGACCGCCTGCTTTCGCAGGCCGTGGAAGGTTTCGCCGAAGCCGCCAAGACAAAGGGGCTTGATTTGAGCCTTTCCCTGGCCCCGGACCTGCCCGATCTGGCCCTGGGCGATGGCCGGCGGCTCAGACAAATAGTGGACAGCCTCCTGCAGAACGCCGTGCGGTTCACCCCTGCCGGCCAGGTGGACGTAAAGGCCTGGGTGGCGCCTTGCCCCAAGGACCAGCCCGGAACCGTCCGCCTGGACATCATGGTTTCAGACACCGGCATGGGAATTGCCCTGGAGAGACACTCGGCCGTATTCGAACCGTTCTTCCAGCCCGATCAGTCCGTAAGCCGGCCGCACGGCGCGGTGGGAATGGGCCTGGCCATCGCCAGACAGTTGGCCAGGGCCATGGGCGGAGACATCTATCTGGAAAGCGCCCCGGGCATGGGCTCGGCCTTTACCGTGGAGGTGCTCCTGCGCTTGCCCGCCGACCTGGGCGCACGTATCCCCCCTGAAGGGGAAAAGCCCAAATCAAGCCAACAGTCCAGCAGGCCCATGCGGCTTCTGGTGGTGGACGACAACCTGACCAACGCCTTTTATCTGGCCGAGGTGCTTCGCCCCCGCGGGCATGAGGTGATCACCGCGGCCTCGGGCGCGGAAGCCTTGGAAATCATTTCCCGGATCGGGGTGGACGCCGTGCTCATGGACGTGCAGATGCCGGAAATGGACGGCCTGGAAACCACCAGGCGAATCCGGGCCGGTCAGGCCGGTCCGTCCATGTCCGGCCTGCCCATCCTGGCCGTCAGCGCCCTAGGCCTGGACGCCGTAAGGGATAAATGCCTGACCGCGGGCATGCGGGCCTTCCTGACCAAGCCCGTGGATGTCCGGAGGTTGTTCGCCACCCTGGACGAACTAGCCGGAGAGATCGACCGCCGCTGCATCCTGCCCCGCGTGGGGCAGGATGCCTGGCCGGCGGACCAGGAACGCCCCGGCCGGGCCGGGGAGTCTGCCCCCTTGCCCAGACAGGAATACCTGAAACGGCTGCAGGAGTTGTTCGAAAAGAGCGTGTCCCAGGCCGTGGCCAAACTTGGAGAAGGCCTGGAGAAAAATGATCCGGAAGAAGTGGCCAGGCAGGCTCATTCCATCACCAACTCGGCGGTGGTGGTCGGGGCGGACGATCTGGCGGTGCTCAGCCGCAAGATCGAAACCGAGGCTTTGGCCGGCAATCTGGAGAAAATAAGGCCGGAATACCAGCGGATTCTGGCTTTCAACCCCACAAAATTCAACGTGGCCGGGCACCCCCCCACCACCTTCACCGGAGCTTAGACCGGCAGGCTGTGCTCGGGCGGATGACGCGGCATGCGGCGGTTGTAGTCGCAATAGGCCACCACGGCGTTGCGCCGGCGCTTGGCCACATAAAGGGCCTGGTCCGCCCGGCGCACCAGGCCAATCACTTCCAAGGCGTCTATGGGGAAGGTGGCGATGCCCACGCTCACGGTGATTGACCCCAGGTTGCGCCCCTCGTGGAGGATGGATTGCTCCTCCACGGAAACGCGGATTCTTTCCGCGGCCACCGAAGCCTCGGTCCGGCAGGCCTGGGGCAAAATCACCGCGAACTCCTCCCCGCCGTAACGCACGGCCTTGTCGTAAACCCTGGCGCTCTGGAGGATGACGTCGGCCACGACCCGCAGGGCCGTGTCGCCGGCCTGGTGCCCATACTTGTCGTTGAAACGCTTGAAATGGTCCAGATCGAGCATGAGCAGGGAAAAGGGGATGCCGAAGCGCCTGAACCGCTCCACTTCCCTGGGCATCTCCTGGTTGAAGTAGCGCCGGTTGAATAGTCCCGTGAGGCCGTCCCGGTAGGCGCTCTCCTCCCTGTGAACCAGCTCGCCTTCCTCGATGAGCACCGGATGCTTGAGCATGCTCTTGATGTTTGAGAAGTAATCGCTGACCGCGACATGAATGCCCACGTTCCTGTCCAGAACCTTGCACAGTTTTTGATAATGCGAGATTATATCATTCCAACATTTCTTGGCCTTGGCCGGGGAGACGTGCATCCTCGTCAGTTTGTAAATGATATCAGGATAAACGCTGTCGCCATGGTTGTTGTCCATATTCATGAACTCACCCAGCACACCTCCCTCGACATGCTTAAGGCTGTTTATTGAACTTATGACATTACTTGCAACATTGCCTTTGTCAGCATCAAATCTTGCCTTATTATGCTTGCTTTCGGCTACATTTCGCATTTGCATGCCGCACACTCCTCGAGGAGACTGGAACGACCGCCCAAAAAGATATGCAAGCAAGACGTATACCAAAAATCAACCGCCTCAAATTTCTCATAATATCGTCGCACAAAAGCCGCACGTGTAAAGTTGGCCAAGCACTCTGTCGAACTAATTCACAGCGCTTTCCGCCCCGACTCATAAGGACCAGGCCCTCATATCCGCTTGACGCTCCTTGGCGGCCAAGGCCGCCTTTTCGCTGACTTCCTCGGCGTTCACATACACCGTGACCATGCGCTCCGGGGACTGCAAAACAGGACGCAGAAAGGCCTCAGGCTGCAAATTCGTCGCGAAATACCCAAGAGATCCGGTCCTCAACCGGGCCGTGTGCCCAGGATCGGCCCCCAGGACGGCTTCAATGGCCAGGCCCAGGGACTGCCTGTCCGTGAAGGCCAGGCAATCGCGGCCGTTCACCAGCCGGGGCGACAGCCATTCGGGATAGTTGCACACCGGAACGCAGCCCAGGCCCATGGCCTCGATCAAATTATGGGACATGGGCATGACAACCCCGGGCAAAGCCAAAAAATATTCGCACTTCCCCAAGGCCGGAAACCACTCCTCCCGGCTCAGCCTGGCCTTGGTGCCGTCGAAGATGACGATGCCGCGGCTGCCCCGGGCCATGATGTCCTTCAGTTGGTCCGGGTCCCGCACGAGAACGGTCCGGGAACCGAAGTCTTCCAGGATATGCTCCAGTATCTCCCGGCGGCCGAGTTTGTCTTGGTTGAGCGGTCCCTTGGCGGTGTAGCGGTCCGGGGAAAGGTTGCCGGCGAAGAACAGGCGCACCGGCCTTTGCCCGTGCCGCCAATAGCTTAGGGTGTCCGCCAGGCCATGCCGGTAGACGTTGGGGTGCATCCAGTACGGGACTATCACGGCCCCGGGCCGGGACAGCCCTTCCTTGATGTCGTAGTCCAGACGAATGACCTTGCCCCAACCCCTGACATCGATTTCATCATGGTCCAGGCAGAGATAGGCCTGGGCGCGGTCTTCGGGCAGGTCCTGGGTGGCCTTGAGCTGGGGCTCCTCGAAGACATACCGGGCGTAACTGTCCGTATCCCAGTAGCTCTGCCGGGAAATCGGCAGGTCCAGGTGCACGAAGAAGCCGCAGCGCGAAAAGCACTGGGCCAGCAGAAACAGATAGCGCTGCCGCAGATGCCTGAGCGAGAGCAGTAGCACCGGCCGCTGTTGGCTGTTGCGCTTGGTCCGGTTGCGCAGGCTCTCCCTGAGCACGAACCAGCGCGCGGAAAGTCCCAGTCGGTCCCGCAATATTCCCCCAAGTGTCTCAGCCCGGCCGGGCCGTCAT
>Ga0326727_10018491_pt1 | contig 14219 bp, 11 predicted proteins | sample MB2enrmetagenome_FD_207643 | JGI IMG/M metagenome (GOLD analysis project Ga0326727, IMG submission 207643) | Lab enriched peat soil microbial communities from McLean, Ithaca, NY, United States - MB29MY | ecosystem: Environmental > Terrestrial > Soil > Wetlands > Peat | place: USA: New York...
TTTGTGGCTTCAATCCCGCGTGCCTTCGCCTGTTGTCACACCGAGTGTTCTTCAAGTAGTATCCTGCCCCTTGTGTGCTCGATCGTTGGCTTAAATCTGGCAACAGAAAAATATGTGCCCGTCAAATGCCCAAGCGGCTGTTAAACTAACTGGCGTGAAACCCGAGTCTCTGCTCATGCTGGAGTTGCGCGGGTAAGCGCATAATCAGCGATCCACCCTGTCGCCCTAGTGTGTCGCGGGAGATTGATTCAGAGAAAGCACTCGTACTCCTGAAAGGGGTATTTCGCCAGACGGTCTGGCGGACCAAAGACCCATGAAGCGTTTTTTCAAGCGTCTGGCCGTATTCGTCGTCGCCGTCTTCCTGCTCACCATTCTGGGTGGCGGATTATGGCTCCGCTGGCGCACCCGTGCAAGCCTTCCCGTCGTCGATGGCGCGATTCTCGTGCCGGGGCTTTCGGCGCAAGTGGAAGTTTTGCGGGACGCGCGCGGTGTTCCCCATATCCGCGCCCAATCTGTTGCGGACGCTCTCTTTGCTCAGGGTTACGTTACGGCTCAAGACCGCCTATGGCAAATGGATTTAAACCGACGGAATGCTGAAGGTGAGCTTTCAGAAATCTTTGGTGATCGCACTCTCCACATGGACGTTGAAAGCCGCACGCTGGGCCTCCCCCGAGTGGCGGAAAGAGCACTCGCCGAATTCTCACCGGACGAGCGGCGCCTCCTTGATTCCTATACTCGTGGCGTCAATGCCTTCATCGAAAGGCACCGCGACCGTCTTCCCTTAGAATTCCAGATGTTGCGATACCAACCCCAAGCGTGGCGCGAAATCGATTCGGTGGCCGCTGCTCTGAATCTCTCGACAGCGCTAAGCCAAAGTTGGGAGAGCGATTTGATGCGCGAGCACATCGCCGCCAAGCTGGGGAAAGAGCTTTTCGCCGACGTGTTCCCTGACCACTCTGCATTCGACGTGCCGGTTGCCGATGTCCCCGCTTTGCCGGAGCACATCCTAAAGACTGCCGGCCTCAATCTCGGCAATGGACCTTTTCAGGACAACCTTCTCGCCGAAGCAATTTTCCCGCCCAGATTGGAATCTCCAGTCGGAGTCGGGAGCAATAACTGGGTTGTGAATGGAGCGCACACGAAATCCGGCAAGCCGCTACTGGCGAACGATCCTCATCTGGCTCACAGCATACCCAGCGTCTGGTACATGATTCATCTCAAAGCGCCCGGACTCGACGTGACCGGCGTCAGCCTTCCCGGGCTACCTCTCGTTATCGTTGGTCACAATGAACATATAGGCTGGGGCATGACCAATACGGCGCCCGACGTTCAAGATCTCTACATCGAGAGCTTCAATTTCCGCGACCCCAGGAAATATTTACATAACGGCCAGTGGGTGGATGCGGAGGTACGCGATGAGAGCATCAAAGTCCGTAATCAGCGCAACTACCATTTCACCGTGATGGTCACGCGGCATGGACCGGTGATTTCACACGACAGCGACCGGGACCTTGCCCTGCAATGGACATTGCTCGTTCCGCACGCGGTCCGTTTTCCCTTCCTGCGCATCAATCAAGCGAGTAATTGGCAGGAGTTCACCGCCGCCCTCCACGACTTCAATGTGCCGATGCAGAATTGCGTTTATGCCGATGGCGAAGGCAACATCGGCTACTACGCCGCGGGACTTGTTCCCATCCGCAAACAGGGCGATGGCTCCGTCCCCGTGCCAGGCAGCACCGATGATTACGATTGGACTGGCTTCGTCCCGATTGATGACCTTCCCCACTCTTTCAATCCTCCGAGCGGGATGATTGCAACCGCCAATGGGCGCATCGTTCCTGACAATTACCCGTATTTCATTACCGCTAGGTGGGAAGCCCCGTTTCGCACCGCGAGAATATTTCAACTCCTACGGGAGCGGGGGGCCTTCACTTCATCGGATATGCTACGGATTCAGACCGATATCCTAAGCCTCGAAGATCAGTGGCTGGCCAAGCAACTTCTCGCGGCAGCCGGGAAGCAGCCACTTTCCAACCCCGACGCTCAGTTTGCGCTCGATGTTCTGAAAGGTTGGGACGGGGAAGCGCGCGCCGATTCTGCTGCCACGCTGGTTTTGGAGGTTACCCGGTCCGCCTTGCTTGCCCGCGTCTTGAGACCGAAGTTGGGTGATAACCTCTCCCGATATCGTTGGCCTATGAGCTCGATATTCCTTCAGAATGTCTTGGACCAAAACCTGGCGCGATGGCTTCCCCCGGGCGATGCAGACTTCAATGTGACCCTGATGAAGAGCCTGGATGAAGGGATCCGCCAAATCCCCACACTGGTTCACAGCCAGAATCACGCAGCCTGGAGATGGGGTGATACGATTCCCCTAACCTTTCACCATCATTTCAGTAGCGAATATCCGTTCTTGGGGCGTTGGCTGGACGTAGGGCCCTTCCCGCAGGCGGGAACCGGCACGACGGTGAAGCAAACGACTCCTCGTTTGGGACCCTCCATGCGCATGGTGGTGGATTTCTCCGATTTTGACCAGTCCATGCAAAACATCACGTTGGGAGAATCTGGCCAGGTTTTTAGCCCCCATTATCGCGACCAGTTTCCGGCTTGGTACAAGGGGCAGAGCTTCCCGATGCTGTTCAGCGATGCAGCCGTTGAACAGGGTGCTGTTCACAAACTCGTGTTGGAACCTGGTCGATGAAGGTATTAGATCTTATTGGCGTCTTGGTTCCGACCAACTCGCGCCGAGCCTGTCAGGGATTCAAGAAAGTTAAGAGGATCGCACGCAGATGAGATTACTGTTGCCGTACTCTGCCTGGAAAGGTCAGAGAAACCCTCGCTGGTCATCTGTGACGGAACATCCTTTATACCTCCAGGAGCTTCTGTTGCTCCTCTGCCTCACGCTGGGTTGCACAGGTGGTTTGGGGGCTGCCCAAGGGCTCACCCCACCGCCGCTCGAACTCGCATACACGGTGCGAGTGGATCGTCCAACGACTCATCTGGTTGACATTGATATCGTTGCCCACCAGGTGAAAACACCCAATCTCCAATTTGTTATACCGGCCTGGGGGCCGGGTCGCTACGCGATTTATGATTTCGCCAAGAATGTTCAGGAGTTTACTGCCGAGGGCGCGGAAAATCACCCCTTGCCATGGATTAAACTCGACAAGCAGACTTGGCGCGTGGAGACCGGCCAGGCCGGGGGAACCGTGCACGTCCATTATCGAGTTTTTGCGAATGATCTTACCGGGTCGTTTTCTCAGGTTGACAGCGTGCACGCCAACTTGAATGGCCCCTCTGTGTTCATGTATGTGGATGGGCATAAACCGGACCCCGTCACGCTGAGAATAGAGGCTCCCGCTGAATGGAAAGTCATCAGTGGCTTTTCGACTTCCACAACGGAGCGAGCCTTTCGCCCTCGCAATTACGACCTCCTGGTGGATACACCGCTTGAAATCTGCGGCGATTGCTCCCTCGATCAGTTTCAAGAACAGGGCAAGACCTTCGAGGTTGCGGTGCACACCTACAACGACGATGATAACGATCGATCTCGTCTTCTTGCCGGGCTCATGAAACTCGTGCACGTGGAAATGGCGGCGATGCCCCCACCGGATTTCCAGAATTATCTTTTCATTTTCCATTTTGTTCCGGACATCTCCACGGGAGATGGCATGGAGCATTTGAATTCAACGCAGATCATCATTCAGGGCAGCGCCAAGGAGAGCACGCAGGAAGCGCTGGAAACAGCGGCCCATGAATTCTTTCACCTCTGGAACGTGAAGCGGCTTCGCCCCGCAGCATTGGGACCATTTGATTACACTCACGAGAATTACTCGCGTTCTCTCTGGTTTGCCGAGGGCATCACTACTTATTACGGTTACCTCTTCCTCCTCCAATCCGGACTCTGGACGCGAGAGGAATTTCTAAATCATCTGGCCAATGAGATTTACACATTGGAGAGAGAACCCGGAAAATCCCTTATGTCGGCGGAGTCGTCCAGTTTTAGTGCTTGGTTCTTCGACCGTTCACCCCAGATGCAGGAAACGAATTTCGCCAACACCACAATTTCGTACTATAACAAAGGTGCACTTCTGGGAATGTTGCTGGATTTGGAAATCCGCTCACGCACCCAGGGACAAAAGTGCCTGCTGGACGTGATGCGGTTAATGTATGACAAGTTCTACCTGACCCCCGGAACGGGCTACTACGGGCCGGGCCGGGGGTTTGAGGAAAAGGACGTGGTGGAGGCTCTGAATTCCGTCACGGGATCAGACTTCGCGCCATTCTTCGAGCGTTATGTCAGCGGGACTGATGCCCTCCCCTGTGAGGAGACTCTGGCGAAGGGCGGTCTTCAGCTACGCACGGAGACGCCCCCCGACGCTGCCCCGTCCCTGGGTGTTGTGGTTCAACCCGAGAGCCGGGGGACACGAATCATTTCGATTATTCCCGGTAGTGCGGCCGATCGGGCCGGACTCAGCCGCGATGACTTGCTGATTGATGTCGACGATCAATCGCTGGCGATTGAGGATCTTGCCACCCGCCTCAAACCCTACCCGGTGGGCGCCAATGTCCCGATCACCGTGGAGCGGCACGGGCGCCGTGAGAGAATTACATTGACGCTTGACCCACCGATGCGCAGCTTATATTCCATCATCCCTTTGACTTCGGCGACGCCTGAACAGGCGGCCATAAGGGAGGCTTGGCTTGCTACGCGCTAAACGGAGTTCTTCAATTTTCTCCCCACCTGATTTAAAGTACTGGGTGGTAATGTTGCGCAAATTCCACACCTTTGTTTTGGCAGCCATAATCCTGTGGCCGCTACTAGCTTCGCAGGGGCTTGCCAGCGGATCCACCCCTGAACTCCCGGGCACGGACGCGGAAGCGCTTATCCAAGCAGGTCACTGGAAGAGAGCTCGCGTTATTCTTGAGCCTCAAGTCAAAGCCCGTCCCCGGGACCCCAGGGGTTGCTATCTGCTTGCGGAAGTGAAAATGGCGTTCAAGGATTTCGACGGAGCGCTGCCCCTTGCCCAGCACGCGGTCGACCTCGATGGAAAGAACTCAGACTACCACCTGAAGCTGGGCCAGGTATTTGGAGAAATGGCTGCTCGGGCCAGCATTTTCTCGGCAGGATCGCTGGCAGTGAAATTCCGAAAAGAAGTGGAAATCGCCATAGAGCTCGATTCCGGGAATTTGGACGCGCTGGACAGCATGATGCAGTTTAAGTTTCAGGCGCCCGGTCTGATGGGGGGAAACAAAGACGAAGCACGCGCCCTGGCAGAAAAAATAACACTCCTCAACGCCAGTGAAGGATATTTAGCCCACGCAAAGCTCGCGGAGTTGGAAAAGAATACGGCCGAGGTCGAAGCATACTTCTTGAAAGCGGTGCAAGCAAACCCCAAGAATTACGGTGCGCTTACGGCGGTAGCAATGTTTTACAGTCAACCCTCCCACGCAAAATATGATGAGGCTACGAAGCACGCTCAGTACGCCTTACAGCTCGACCCAAACCAAATTGGAGCGCACTGGATCCTCGCGCGTGTTTTCGCCCTCCAGGAAAAGTGGGGAGATCTTGAGCAAATCCTTGCCACCTCGGGAAAAAACGTTCCGGATGACCTGCGCCCGTTTTATGAAGCTGCCCGGGCATTGTTGGAACTCGGCAAGGAATTTCCGAGAGCCGAGGGTTACGCCAAGAAATATCTTTCGCAAGAGCCGGAGGGCGAGGAGCCGGATAATGCCGATGCGCACCGTTTGCTGGGGCTGGTGTTCGAGAGGGAAGGCCGGAAGGGCGAAGCGCGCGCGGAAATCCAGACCGCCCTCCAGTTCAGGCCCAACTTCAAGGCTGCGAAGGATGATCTCCAGAGATTAGGAAACCGATAGGCCGGCGCGCCTCATGAGGACTTCCTTCGCCGAAACAGGTGAACCAAGATCAGCACCACCGCGCAGCCTACAATGGTCGCGAGAGCAATGCGGTCCATTCGACTCACGAAGTTGACCAGCTTATCCCAGTTACTGCCGAACAGAAAACCTACGTAACCGATAACCAGCGCCCAGCAAACCGCTCCCGCGAAACTAAAAAACAGGAAAATCGAAAAAGGCATGCGCAAGACACCGGCCAAAATTCCCGCAAAGATACGCAAGCCGGTAATGAAACGTGCCGCAAAGACGGCCCAGTGACCGTGCTTGAGAAACAACTTTTGCGCATCATCATACTGCTTCGCAAGCCGGGGGAAGCGCCGCAGAAAACGATCAACAATGGATGGGCCGCCGTACCGGCCAAGCAAAAAGCCTCCACTGGCACCTACTGTGGCCCCGGCAATGGCGGTAAGAATCGCCGGAACGATGTGGATCTTGCCTTGATAGGCAAGGAAACCGGCAAACAGAAGCACCGTCTCACCGGGAATGGGGACGCCAATGTTTTCTGACATCACGCCGAAGAAGATTACCCAATACCCGTAGCGTGCGAAGAATTCAGACAATAGTTGGAAAATTGAATTGGCCACGACTCCCGCGATTATGCACGAAGTTGGGCTTCTCCCACAGGGGATTCTTCACCCAGTGCCTGGGGCTCACCCCTCGCAGCGTGTTATTCCGCCACTCAAGGGGTCCACAGTGACTGACGAACAACGACTTCGCATTGCTCCGCCTCCGCTGTAACGCCGCCATGCTTCCCCAGAGTCCCATTCGCGAATCATCTCCACAACTCAATCGCAGCGATTGCTGGAGGATTTAGTGGTACCCTACCATGCGGTTTCGCAAAGCCAACGCGTCGAGAAAGGGAGGAGACGTGTGCATGAAACCGGAGGGAGGAATCATTATGATGGACGCAGGTGAATTCGCCGACAGGGTGGCAGTGGTAACGGGCGGGAGCGAAGGCATCGGATATGACTTCTGCCGCTCCCTTTGTGAGGTTGGCTGCGAGGTCTATTTCTGTTCCCGAAATGCTGAGAAGGGCCAATTGGCCGCCAAAGCTCTGGGAAGGCGCGCCCACTACTATCAGACCGACCTGACAGCCCCGGACCAGATCAAGGCCTTTGCGGCCTATGTGCGCGAATTGGCAGGGCGTATCGATTACCTCGTCAATAATGCAGCGAATGATGACAGGATTAAATTTGATGACCTTACGGTTGAGGAGTGCGACCGCATGTGGGCCTTGAATTTGCGATCATTCTTACTCATGTCCAGAGCTTGCCTCGAGCTCCTGAGAAAGGGAGAAGGCAAAAGTATAGTGAACATCAGCACAGCCAATTACCTGCACGGTCTCGAACCCTTCACAATTTATAACGCCACAAAGAGCGGGATCCTTGGTTTCACGCGATCCCTGGCGCGCGAACTGGGGAAGGAAGGAATCCGGGTGAACATGATCAGCCCGGGATGGATCATGACGGAAAAACAACTGCGCAAATACGTGACGGAGGAGGACAAACAAACACTGCTTCGCGAGCAATGCGTCAAACATTTGATTGAGGCCAAGCAAGTCTCCCCCGTCATGCTCTTTTTATTGAGTTCCGCGGCGGGCGCGATGAGCGGGCAGAACCTGGTGGTCGATGGTGGAAGGTACTTTCAGTAGCTCTGCCCGAATTTGACAGGCCCGTCAGCATGGTTTAATCTGGTATTTCAGGACTACACCGTTCGGGCTGTATTGAATGACATTCCAAACTTTGCCGAAGGCGGCGCCACCCACCGGCGGTGGTTTCTCTTCCCAGGGGAAGATGCGGTGGCGTACCTTCGATAATTTCAGAATGTGAGGAGGAGTTATGCCGTTCACACTACCTGCGCTGCCCTATGCTTCCGATGCCCTGGAGCCTTCCATCGATAAAATGACGATGGAAATCCATCAGGGGAAACACCACAACGCCTATGTAACCAACCTGAATAAAGCCCTTGAATCCGCGCCCGACTTGGCTAACAAGAGCCTCGAGGAGTTGCTCGCCAATAACTGTGCGATCGTCCCTGAATCGATCCGGACCGCTGTCCGCAATAACGCCGGCGGGCACATTAACCACTCGATGTTCTGGCAAATCATGGGCCCTAACGCCGGCGGGCAACCCAGCAGAGCCCTCGGCGCGGCCATCAACAGCACCTTTGGAAGCTTCGACACCTTCAAAGAGAAACTTTCTGCTGCCGGCATGGGCCGATTCGGCTCAGGATGGGCCTGGCTCGTTGCCCACAGCGGCAAGCTCGACATCTACTCGACCGCCAACCAGGACAGCCCGGTCATGGAAGGAAAATTCCCTGTCATGGGCGTCGATGTCTGGGAGCATGCCTACTACCTGAAGTATCAAAATCGGCGGAATGAGTATCTCGCCGCGTGGTGGAATGTGGTGAACTGGGCTGAGATCGAAAAGCGATTTCACTCTGTGAAGTAAGCACGCACAACTAAACGCCGCCTTGCAGCCTGCGCAAGGCCCAGGCGGCGTGTTCTTGTACCATGGGATCGGGATGGTGTGCTGCCGCTTCAAGCCATTGTATGAACCGGCGATCGCCGGAATTTCCCATTACCACGCAGAGGTTGCGCAACCAGCCGTGGTATTTCGCGCGATTGATGGGCGATCGTGCAAAGACTCGCTGAAAATCTTCTTCAGTGATCGAAGCCAGCCCTTCCAATGTGGGATTGAAAAGCAAAAACGGCTCGGGGATGGGGAGCGGAGGGATGGGTTCGTCTCGGGGGGTATGTTCCGCCAGCGCCTCGTGTGATCTGACCTCAACCCGCATCGGTTGGAACTCGGGAAGGCTGGTAGTCGCCGCACGCTTCTGCGGAGATCCGGCGCCTGATTGCTCATCCTGCGCAGCTTCGTCAAGCATCGGACCACTGACCACGGACAAGGGTCGATTGTTCCAGGGACAAACATCCTGGCAGATGTCGCACCCGAACACATTCCTGCCGATCGCCGTCCGAAATTCCTCCGGGATGGCCCCTTTAAGTTCGATGTTGAAATAGGAAATGCAACGCGACGCATCCATTACATAAGGCTCAACCAGAGCTCCCGTTGGGCAAGCTTCCAAGCAGCGCGTGCAGGAGCCGCAGCGGTCCGGCGCGGGGAGATCTAATTCCAATTCCAGATTGGTAAGAATCACGCCCAGAAAAAACCACGATCCCTTCTGTTCATTGATGAGGCACGTGTTCTTGCCCATCCACCCAATTCCCGAGAGTCGCGCGAACGCGCGCTCTACAACGGGCCCCGTATCCACATAGACCCGTGTCTCCACATTCAGCGTCAGTTTTTCGACGGCCATGCGCAATTGTTCCAGCTTATTGCGCATGACATTGTGGTAATCCTTCCCCCAGGCATAGCGCGAAATCCATGCCCGCGGGTGCGTGTCCACTGTCGGAGCGCCAGGAGAACTCAAAACTCCTTCCCCCTCGGTGGGGTGAGCGATGTCAGTGGAGAAAGGGTGGGGTGTGTTGTAAATCAATCCAACGCAGATAATGGATTTTACTGAAGGCAGGACCTGCCGTGGGTCCTCTCGCCGGGGGTCGGCAAGGTAGCGCATCTCACCGCCGAATCCCTTCTTAACCCATCGCAGGAGAAACTCCAAATCCTTAAGGGCAGAGGGCGGCGCAAGCCCAACTAGGTCGAAGCCCACGTCAAGGGCGCGTCGTTTGATGGTGCTCACCGGAAACATGCATCGTAATATTAACCCGGCAAGACCTCCGGTCAGAAGAAGTTATTCGGGCGCGTCAGGTTGGGATAATAGTCTCCGGACCATTCGGGAGGATCACTTCCGCAGAATTCTCTGAATGGAGAGTGCGCGGCCGGTTTCAGGGTCCGCTTCCAGGAGCGCGGCGGAAAGGCGAACGTCGCACTTGGCAACTTCAAAGCGTGCCGGTAGTTGATCCAGGAATTTTTGGATAACCGTCTGCCGATCCATACCGATGATGGACTCATAAGGACCGGTCATGCCGAGGTCGGTAAGGTAAGCAGTGCCTTGGGGAAGCACTGTTTCATCAGCGGTGGGAACATGCGTATGCGTTCCCAGGACAGCCGTTACCCGCCCATCGAGGTACCAACCCAAGGCTTGCTTCTCCGAGGTCGCCTCGGCGTGCATATCCACGATGCGGATCTTCACGTCTTCGGGAATACTGCGGAGAAGTTCATCCGCCTTTCGAAAGGGGCAGTCGATGGCGGGCATGAAGACACGGCCTTGCAGGTTGATGACGGCGTACCCAATCCCCGTTGGGGTTTTCCCCGTGAAAAGTCCGTGGCCGGGAGCGTCTGCGGGGTAGTTGGCGGGCCGTAGCAAACGGCCGTTGATCTGGTCGCGCAGGTAAGGGTAAATCTCTTTCTTGTCCCAAATGTGATTTCCGGATGTCAAAACAGCGATGTCCAAGTCGAGCAATTCTTCCACGAGGACGGGAGTAATCCCAAAACCCGCGGCAGCGTTCTCCGCGTTGGCCAGGACGAGGTCGGGTTTCAGCTCTTCCCGGAGCCGCGGCAGAGTTTCTTTTACGCAACGCCGGCCAGGCTGCCCAAAGATGTCGCCGATAAAGAGAATTCGCATAAGGATTTAGGTTACATGGTACAGGGTGCAGGTGTTAGGAACTGCTGTCCGTTATCAGTGGTCCGTTGTCGGTTGCAACTGACCATGGACTACTGACAACGGACAGCAAGGAGTGGTTCCTATAACCTGTAGCCTAAACAGCGTCCTTCAGGATTTCGTCCAGCGCGTCCGTACACTCCCCAACCTTCTGGTCCATGTGTTGGGTGACTTGTTCATACCGTGCCTTCAACTGGTGGTATTCATCCGCCACGTTAAGCGCCGCCAGCATCGCCACGCGCAGGGTATCAACCGTTCGAGTCCGCTCCGCAATGGAGCGCATCTTTGTGTCCAGGTATTGCGCGAGCTTCTGAATGTATTCCTGGTTGAGGTCTCCCCGCATGAAATACTCTTGGTCGTAGATTACGACTCGGATACTCTGGGGTTCCTTTGCCACGAAGGTCAGAAACCTCCTCTGCTAAGTGCAGTGGTTAGTTGTTAGTGGTCAGTGGATAGTTGCTCACCACTTTCCACTTCACACGATCACTAATCGCTGCTCTCGGAGTCCGGACTTGTCAACACGTCAATCCGTGCGAGCAATTTTTCGACCCGAGAGCGAACATCTTCGCGCTCCCGGCGCAAGGCAATCAACTCTCGTTCCATTGCACTGAGGGCTTGGGCGCGCTCCTTGGTCTCCACTTTGAGCTTCTCAACCTCTTGTTCAAGGCCGCGCTTCTCCGTCTGGGTTCGCTTGAAGAGCTCAATCGCTCTCAAGAGTTTTTCTTCCAGTCGCTCGAACTGGTCGTTTGGATTCGTCACGCGCTCCTCATTGCCGATTGTCGAAGGTTGATTTTCGATTGGCAATCAGCAATTCCTAGCCCCGCAGACGTGCCCCTAACTCTTGCAGCGCTGCGAGTAACCTCTGGCTCAATCCACCAACCTCTTCGCTGGTCAAGGTGTGTGTTTGGCTCTGAAAAGTGACCCGCAACAGGAGGCTGTAGTGCCGGAGGGGAATGGTGCCGCCGCGGAATCGGTCCACGGGGTGGAAGTGGCTAATTTCCTCCAGCGCCAAGCCGGCGACCACGGAAGAAATGCGGGCATAAGGTAAATCGTCCGGCAACACCAGCGAAAAGTCTCGCTCCACGGCGGGAAACTTGGAAATGGGCTGAAACTTTCGCAAGCGAAATGGAAAATCCATGAGACGCTCAAAATCAATTTCAGCCACCCAAACTTCCTGGCGCAATTTGTACTCCCCCCCCAAATCTTGCTGGATTAGTCCAAATACTGCCAACTCGACACCCTGAGAAATCATGCGTCCACTATGCCCTGGCTGGAGATAGGGGTACTCGGACCGTTCAAAAGCCAAGGCTGGCACATCAAATGCCTCCAAGACCGTTTCCAGATCACCCTTCAAATCAAAAAAGTCCAGCCGTGCTTCATCATCGTAGACGGAAGCGGGCCGGCGATGGCCCGTGGCGCCGAGCGTAAGGACCCGATGCTCCTCCGGCACGCCATTCAAACTCATGCTGTAAATTTTGCCCAACTCGAAAAGCCGAACATCAATGGTGTCGCGGTCGAGATTCCAGCGAATCGCCCTAAGCATGCTGGGGACAGCCAAGGTGCGCATGCCAGAAGCATCCTGGCTCAAAGGATTTGCCAGGATGACAGGCAGAGAAGCGGAAAAGCGCTCGCCCTCCGCCGGATCGACCATCGAGGATGTGATGATTTCGTGAAATCCCAATCCCACCAGCAAGGATGAGGTGGCGATGACCTTATCGCGAGTCGTGTCCCTTTCCACACGCGGCGGTGCAGGCCGCACGCGGGATGGCAGATGGTCATAGCCCACGTGACGCGCGACCTCTTCCACCAGATCCACCTCCCGGGAAACATCCACCCGGAACGATGGCACGGAAACTCGCCAGCTTTCGCGGTCCCCTCGTTCGACCTGAAATTCCAAGCCGCGCAGGATGCGCTCAACCTCAACTCCCGGGATTTCCGCTCCCAGAATGCGCGTAATCTCGCTCTGAGGGAGCACCAAATCCCATGGGTGCCAGGGCCGCGGATAAACGTCGATCAATCCCTCGAGGATTTCCCCCCCCGCAATTTCTTGAATTAATGCCGCAGTGCAGTCCAGGGCCAACGGCGCCATCTCGATGTCGGCGCCCCGCTCGAAGCGGTGCGAAGCTTCCGTGTGCATCCCCTGAGATTTCGACGTACGTCGGATCGAAACCGGCTCAAACCACGCACTCTCGAGCAGAACCGCACGGGTGGTCGTGGAAATCTCGGATTCCTCCCCGCCCATAACACCTGCGAGAGCCACGGGGTGCACGCCATCGGCGATAACCAGATTATCGCGGGTCAGGATGCGGTCCGCACCATCGAGAGTTCGCAGCGGTTCTCCGGGCTTGGCGCGCCGCACGATGATCTTCTGCTGTTTTAGGCGGGACAAATCGAAAGCATGCAGAGGGTGTCCCAACTCCATCAGCACATAATTTGTGGCGTCGGCCACATTGTTGATGGGCCGCTGGCCAACAGCCTCCAAACGCTTCACCAACCAGTCCGGGGAAGGTCCCACCTTGACGTTCTGAACGACGCGGCCGCAGTATCGCGCGCAGAGATCGGGATCAGAAATCTCAATCGTTACCACTCCCTGTGCAGGCCCGCCTGACTCCTTCACCGAAACTTCCGCTCTCTTCAGTGAGTGGCGATAGTGCGTGGCAAGTTCCCGCGCGACGCCATAGTGGCTGAGGCAATCAGGACGGTTGGTGGTGACCTCCACTTCGAGTACCCAATCATCGCCCACCTCAGTAATCGACTCGGTGTTCAAGCCGATCATAGTGAGGTCCGACTTGAGCTGGCGAGGGTTGCTCTCGATTTTGACGAATTCTTTAAGCCAGTTTATCGAAATCTTCATGATTCAGAATTGTTGCAAAAAGCGTACGTCGCTCTGGAAGAAGAGCTGAATGTCATTGATGTCGTACTTCAGCATGGCGAAGCGGTCGATCCCCAATCCAAATGCCCAACCCGTGTTCTTTTCGGGATCGATGCCCCCGTTGCGCAGCACCTGGGGATGAACCATGCCGCAACCCATCACTTCAATCCAGCCGCTTTCTTTGCATACCCGGCAACCTTCGCCGCTGCAAAAGATGCAACTGATGGACACCTCGCCGCTCGGCTCGGTAAAGGGGAAGAAGCTGGGCTGGAAGCGGGTGCGAACCTTTCCACCAAAGAGTTTCTTGGCAAAGAAGTCGAGCGTCCCCTTCAAGTCGGCAAAGGTGATGTCGCTGGCGATGGCCAAGCCTTCGATCTGATGGAACATGGGCGAGTGGCTGGCATCGGGGTTGTCGTGGCGATAACATTTTCCGGGAATAATAATGTAAAGCGGCGCCCCGTACTTTTCCATCGCGCGGATTTGCACGGGCGACGTGTGCGTGCGCAGCACGGTCTTCGCGTCGATGTAGAGCGTGTCCCAGTCGTCACGCGAAGGATGGCTTTCCGGAATGTTAAGCGCGTCAAAGTTGTAATAGACGGATTCAATCTCCGGCCCGCTTTCGATCCAGAATCCGAGATTGAGGAAAATCTCTTCAACTTCGCGTTGCATCTGCGTGACGGGATGCAGCGAGCCGAGAGGACGGCGATGGCCGGGGAGGGTGAGGTCGCCTGGGACCTCGCGGGTTATATGACGGACAGGGGCGGAGGTTGCATCCTCTACTGAAACTCCTCCGCCGACATGCGCCTGTGCCCGA
>Ga0326727_10018492_pt1 | contig 14219 bp, 12 predicted proteins | sample MB2enrmetagenome_FD_207643 | JGI IMG/M metagenome (GOLD analysis project Ga0326727, IMG submission 207643) | Lab enriched peat soil microbial communities from McLean, Ithaca, NY, United States - MB29MY | ecosystem: Environmental > Terrestrial > Soil > Wetlands > Peat | place: USA: New York...
CATCAACGCCACAGCGGCTGGCGGCTTTGTGATCATGGAGCAGGTCGAGTACCCGCCGATGTCAGGCACCAACACCATCTGCGTGGCCACCGTAGTGATCGACCAAGGCATGGTGGAGGTGAGCGAGCCGGTGACGAGATTCACACTGGAGACTCCGGCCGGTCTTGTTCACATAAAGGCCGAAGTGGTCGGCGGACGGGCCCGGGCGATCACGTTCGAGAACGTGCCCTGCCTTGCCTTGCAGCTCGACGCGCCGGTCGAGGTGACCGGCCTCGGCACCGTGAGCGTCGACCTGGCCTATGGCGGCATGATCTACGTCATCGCCGACGCCGCCGCCATGGGCTTGCGCCTCACTCCCGATGAGGCCCGCGATCTGGTTCGCGTCGGTGAGTGCATCAAGGCTGCCGCCCGCGAGCAGGTGCCTCAGTGCCACCCGGAAAGACCCGAGTTGATTGGCCCCACGATCGCCTGTCTGGTGGGCCCCGCGAGCGGTCCCCACGCTGACCGGCGCAATGCCGTCGTCGTTTCCACGGGCGAGCTGGACTGGCGCCGGCCGGACACCTGGACGGGTGTCCTTGACCGTTCCCCGTGCGGGACCGGAACATGCGCGCAAATGGCCGTTCTCCACGCCCGGGGGCAACTGCCGCTCGGCCGCGATTTCCGCAGCGAGGGGATCCTGGGCACAGTGTTCACCGGCAGGCTGGTGGCCGAGGCGAGCGTGGCCGGCCGCCCCGGCGTGGTCCCGACCATCACCGGTACCGCCTGGATCACGGGCCACACCCGTTTCGTGCTCGACCCCGAGGACCCCTTCCCGGCCGGTTTCACCGTCGGCGACATCTGGGGCGCCGGTACCGCAGCCGCGCGGCCGACGGATGGCTCCTGATGCGGTCTCGCCTGGTCTTCGGAGCCGTCGACAGCCACACGGAGGGCATGCCGACGCGTGTGATCACCTCCGGCGTTGGAGAACTGCCCGGTGCCACGATGGCTGAACGGCGGCTTTATGTCATGAGCCAGCGTGACGACCTTCGCACGCTCCTGATGCACGAGCCCCGTGGCCACGGCGCCATGTCGGGTGCCATCTTGCAGAATTCGACACGTCCCGACGCCGATGTCGGGGTGGTCTTCATCGAAGTGTCAGGGTGCCTGCCGATGTGCGGCCACGGCACGATCGGCACGGCCACCGTGCTGGTGGAGACAGGCATGGTGCCGGTCAAGGAACCCGTCACGGTCATCCGCCTCGACACCCCTGCCGGCCTCGTGGAAGCGTCTGTCGAGGTGGAGCACGGGAGAGCCAAGAGCGTCACCATCCGCAACGTACCGGCCTATCTGCACCTGCGCGACGCCACCGTGAGAGTGCCCGGGGTCGGCGACTTGACCATCGACCTGGCCTGGGGCGGCAACTTCTATGCCCTGCTGCCCGCCTCCTCGATGGGCCTGGCCGTGCGACCGTCGTTGCACGACGACCTCATCAAGGCCGGTCTGGCGGTCATGGCGGCGGTCAACGACCAGCTCAGCTTCGTCCACCCAGAGCACAACTCCATCGACTACTGCCACCACGTCGTGCTCACCGAACCGGGCGACGCGGAGGTCTCCGGTCGCGCGGCGGTCGCCATCCACCCCGGTTGGCTGGACCGGTCACCCTGTGGCACGGGGACGTCCGCTCGTATGGCCCAGCTTCACGCACGCGGGGAACTGAACCTGGGAGAGGACTACGTGCACGCCTCCACCCTCGGGACGCGTTTCACCGGTCGCCTGATCGCCACCACAAAGGTGGGCGGCTTCGACGCTGTCATACCCACGGTACGCGGCCGAGCCTGGGTCACCGGGCTGGCTACTTATCTCCTGGACCCAGACGACCCCTTCCCCGCCGGCTTTCTTCTGGGCCGAGAAACGTGAGCGGCACTGGCTCGCGAGGCGTGGGTGAAACTGATCGTCGAGCCCTCGGCTCTGGCCCACAATCGTTGCCGGCCGGCATCGAGGTGCTGGTAGTCGGGGCGGGCATCATCGGGGCCGCCGTCGCGAACAGGCTGGCGGCTGCCGGTTTGGAGGTCTGCCTTCTCGATCGCGTCGGCCCGGCCGCGGGCACCTCTTCGGCCGGCGAGGGCAATGTGCTTGTATCCGACAAGATGCCTGGCCCGGAGCTGGCCCTCGCCTTGCGGGGGGCGGAGCTGTGGCACGAGCTGGCGCTAGAGGCAGGAGAGGGGATCGAATTCGAGGCCAAGGGCGGCCTCGTGGTGGCCCACGACGAGAAGGAACTTGAAGCGCTGTCCGCCCTGGCCGAGTCACAGCGCCAGTTGGGAACGCGCGTCGAGCTGGTTACCGGTCGCGCCTTGCGGGATCTGGAGCCGGCCCTCACCGAGGATCTGCGTGGCGGTGTGTTCTATGAGCAGGATTGCCAGGTCCAGCCCATGGCGGCTGTCGACTTCCTCGTCCGCCAGTTCCGCTCGCACGGAGGTTGCCTGGTAAGGGGGGCCGAGGTCGTGGGCGCGGACCACGACAGTGAGGGCAAGGTCTGCTCGGTCCGCACCAGCGCGGGCACCGTCGCTGTCGGGACGTGCGTCGTCAACGCCTCAGGCCCCTGGGCGGGTGAGGTGGCGCAGCGCTTGGGAGCCGGCATACCGGTCGAGCCCCGGCGCGGCCATATCCTTGTGACCGAACCGGAGCCTCCTTTCGTTCGGCACAAGGTCTACGAGGCCGGCTATGTGAGCACAGTCCACGACGACGGCACCGGCCTAGCCTGCTCTGCGGTCGTCGAGGCGACCCGGAGCGGCACCGTGCTCCTCGGCTCCTCCCGGGAGTTCGTGGGCTTCTCCAGGGAGCTCGACCCAAGGATCATAAGGACAATCGCGGCTCGCGCCCTCGCCCTGTTCCCGGACCTTGCCCGGGCCCGCCTGATGCGGGCCTACGTCGGCTTCCGTCCGACGACGCCCGACCGGCTCCCCATCATCGGCGCGGACAGCGCTGTCGGCGGCCTCTACCACGCAACGGGCCACGAGGGAGCGGGCATCGGCCTGGCACTGGTCACCGCCGAGATCGTCGAGTCGCTACTTTTCGGCCGGGCGCCTTCCATGGACCTGGCGCCGTTTGCCCCTGCACGGTTTGCCGCTGCGGCACGAACCGGCACAACCAGCTCCAGCGTCCTCAACGTCCCGAATGAAGCAGTGGAAAGAAGAACGGCGAGGCCGCCGGCCAGTGCCGGTACTGCCCCCGCACGCCGCCACACGACGTCAAGACTGGCCGAGCAAAGGCTGCTCACGGCGCTTCGCTCTTGGCGCCACGAGCCCCCCTCTGCCGTATCTGCTCGCCCGCCGCTGCTGCGGTTCCGTTTCGACGGTCGAGAGCTCATGGCTCCACGCGGCAGCACCATCGCGGGAGCTCTGCTGTCCAACGGCGAGCGGGCATGGAGGACGACCCGAACGGGCGGCCAGCGACGGGGGCTCTTCTGCGGGATCGGCACCTGTTTTGACTGCCTCGTCGACCTGAACGGCGACAAAGCCGTCCGTGCCTGCCTGGCCCTGCTCCAGGAGGGGGACGAAGTCTGTAGTTCGGCCTCGGTCGGCACTGCAGGGCTGTTCGGTGCCCCGAACAGGCAGTGGCCGACGCCGGGCAGTGCGCCGGCGCAGCGGGCGATCGGCGAAATGGGGCACAACCGGGATGCCTGAGGTCGTAGTTGTGGGTGCAGGGCCGGCGGGCATGGCCGCTGCCGCCGCGTGCTCCCGCCGGGGTGCTCGGGTGGTCCTGGTCGACGGGACGCCTCGTTTGGGCGGTCAGTACTTCCGCCAACCGCTGGCGGAACCGATGAGCAACAGTGGTCAGCCCGCCGCTCCGGCCGGCCTGCGGCTCCCGGCGCGGTTCCACCACCTGACGGCGAACCCGGCTGTCGAGCTCCGACTCGGTAGCGAAGTCTGGTCGGTTTCGAGGGGCCCCTCGGGCTTCACCCTCCGTCTCACCGACGGTGCGCCGGCGGAGCTCCATTCGCCGGCTCTCGTGCTGGCCACAGGGGCATCCGAGCTGACGCTCCCATTCCCCGGATGGGAGCTCCCGGGTGTCGCCACCGCGGGCGCCGCGCAAGCTCTGCTCAAGTCCCAGCACGTCCCCATCGGCCGGCGGGTCGTGGTGGCCGGCACCGGGCCTTTCCTGCTACCGGTGGCGGCCGCGTTGGCCGAAGCAGGCACCCGCGTAGTCGTGGTCGAGGCAGCGCGGGCCAGCTCGGCGCCGAGGGCCGTGCCCACCCTCCTGCGGTACCCCCAGAAGCTGAGGGAGGCGGCCGGATACGGCCTGGTGCTGGCCCGCCACCGGGTGCCGGTGCTCACCGGCTGGGGTGTTGTCCGCTGCGAGGGCGAGGGCGGTGTCGAGCGGGCGATCCTTGCCCGCCTGGGGCCCAATTGGGAACGGCTGCCTGAACCGGTCCGGACCATCGCCGCCGACGCGGTCTGCGTCTCTTACGGGTTCGTGCCCCGCCTGGAGCTTGCGGTCCAGCTCGGTGCGACCGCCTTTAGCCGCCCCGACCAGCTGGCGGCGGGCGTCGTGACGGATGCCACCATGGGCACCTCCGTCGGTGGCCTGTTCGTCGCCGGAGAGCTGGCGGGAGTCGCCGGCGCCGAGGTGGCCGAGCTCGAAGGCGAGCTCGCTGGGCACTCTGCGGCCTCATACCTCGGGCTGGCCGACGATCGTGGCCCCGCGGAAAGACGGCGGCTCGTTCAGCGCCTCGGCCGCAGCCGCGCGTTCACGGGACTGTTGTCGGCCCTCTACCCCCTGCGCGCCGGCTGGAGCTCGCGACTCGAGCCGTCGACGGTCTTCTGCCGGTGCGAGCAGGTGCCCTGGGAGGCGGTCGAAGCCGCCATCGCCCGGGGTGCCACGACAGTCCGTGAGGTCCGCAGCGTTACTCGCTGCGGAATGGGCTATTGCCAGGGCCGGACCTGCGGGCCAGCCCTGCAGATGGCGGTCTCGTCCCTCGCAAGCCGACCGCTCGACGAGGTCGGCGACCTGCACAATCGCCCGGTGGCCGTGCCGGTCTTCTTGGGCAGGGTCGCCAGCTCGTAGCTTAGGCTTGGCGGCCGCCGGGCTCGGAGAGGAGACCTGGCGTGCCGCGAGGAGGTTGACATGGGGTTGTCGGCGGACAGGGTCGACCGGATGGAGGTCTACAGCTGTCCTCTCACCTATGCCCACGGTAGCTACGTGATGTCAGCCAACCGGACGATCACGACTCTGGAAAGCACCGTCGTCGTCCTTCGTACCGCCGACGGTGTGTCCGGATACGGGGAGGTTTGCCCGCTGGGCAGCAACTATCTTCCTTCGTCCGCGGCCGGTGCCCGGGCCGCCCTACACGAGGTCGCGGGAGCGGTGGTGGGCCAGAATGCCACCAACATCGGCACGCTGCACGCCTCGATGGACGCTGTGCTGGCTGGTCACGGTTACGCCAAGAGCGTGGTGGACATCGCCGCCTTCGACCTGTTCGGCAAGCTTTGCGGGGTGCCCGCCTGTGAACTGCTAGGCGGGCGGCAGACGACAGAAGTGCCTCTCTATGTCGCCGTGCCGCTCGGGCCGCCCGCAGAAATGGTCGATTTCGTGCTCGCTGAGCGGGCTCGCGGCACGCATCGGTTCCAGCTCAAAGTGGGAGCGGACGCCGACACCGACGTGGCGCGGGTGCGAGCGGTGGTGGAGGCCACCGGGGAGGGCGACACGATCGTCGCCGACGCCAACGGCGGCTGGCGCCTACCCGAAGCTGTCCAGGCCGTCGGGATGCTGGAGGGCACGCCCCGCTTGCGCATCGAGCAGCCTTGCCGGTCGTTCGAAGAGTGCCTGCAGGTACGGCGCAGGACCTCGCTGCCGATGGTCCTCGACGAAGTGATCACGGACATGCAGGCACTGTTGCGGGCCACGGGCGAGCGGGCCGCCGAAGGCATCAACCTCAAGATCAGCCGCGTCGGGGGCTTGGCACCGGCGCGGGCGATGCGTGACGTCTGTGTTGAGCTCGGTGTGGGTCTCCTGATCGAGGACACCTGGGGCGGCGACCTTTGCAGCGCGGCCGTGGCGGCCCTCGCCGGGTCCACCGCACCTTCGGCTCTGTGGGCGGCGTCGTTCATGAACGACTGGACCTTGGAGCACTTGGCCGGTTACCAGCCCCGCTCGACCGGCGGATGGGGCCCCATCCCTGATGGCCCCGGCCTCGGCATCGAGGTCGACGAGGACCAGCTTGGGGAGCTCCTGTTCGAGGTGGCGTGACGCAGATCCGGCAGCTATCGAGTTCAGGCGACCCCTGACGCGCCATGGACGCCCTTTTTGTCGTCGGCCGCGCGGCGATTGAACAGGCCCTCCCGCCGTCGCGGGCTCGTGGTGCGATCGCCGCCGCGCTGCTGGCAGGTGAGAGCAGGCCGATCGCCCGGATGTCACTGGCCTTCGGCGTCGGCGAGCTGCTGGTCATGCCGGCCGAGGACGAAGACCTCGTCGGCGTGAAGATCCTCACCCTGGCCCCGAGCTCAGCTTCGACGAGAGGCCCGGAGGCTCTCGTCGGCACCCCGTCCCCTTCGGCGGGCGCCAACGTTCCCGGTCCTCACGCACAGGGCATCTATGTGCTCTTTGAGGCTCAGAGCCTCACCCCGGTGCTCCTGCTCGACGGGGCCGCGCTGACTGAGGTCCGCACCGCCGCCGTCTCCGCCTGGGCAACGGATGTTCTGGCTCCGCCTGAGGCCAAGACGCTCGTGCTCTTCGGTTCGGGACCGCAAGCTCGCGCTCATCTCCGTGCCCTGGCCGAAATCCGCGCCCTGGAGGAGATGCTCCTTGTGACCGTGGACGAACACAGCGCCCCGGAACTGCTGGCGCAGGCGGAGGCCCTCGGAATCAGGGCCACACGCGCCGGTGCCAGCGAGGTCGCCCGGGCGGACATCATCTGTTGCTGCACCACCAGCCCGACGCCCCTGTTCGATGGCAAGCTGCTCCGGCCCGGCACCCACGTCATCGCCGTCGGTTCCCACCTCCCGGACCGCCGGGAACTGGACACGGCGACAGTGCTTCGCAGCGTGGTGGCGGTGGAGACCCGAGCCAGCGCCCTGGCGGGGGCGGGCGACCTCCTCATCCCCATCAAGGAGGGTGCCTTCGACGCGGAGCTGGTGGCCGCCGACCTGTTCGAGCTGGCAGGCGGCTTTGTTCCCCAGAACGACGGGCATGACGTGACCCTGTTCAAGTCGGTAGGCGTCGCCTTCGAGGACCTTGCCATGGCGCGCGCCGTTCTCGAGACGCTTCGCGCGCCGGGTTCATGAGGCGGCGATAATGGACCCGGGTCGAGGCGGCAACCGTGTTCGTGGCCTCTACCTCCCAAAGGTGGTCACGCGCGGCCAGAGAGAGGAGATCCGGTGAGCAACGCCCGACAGCTGCAGGGCATACTGCCGGCATTAGTGACCCCGTTCACGGAAGACGGTCCAATTGACGAGGTCGCGCTGAGCTCGCTGGTGTCCCGGCTCGTCGCTTCGGGAGTAGGCGGCCTGGTCCCGTGCGGCAGTACCGGCGAGTTCACCACTCTTTCGTTCCAGGAACGTAAGCGTGTCACGGAGCTCGTCATTGAGGCGGCTGCCGGCGCCGTGCCGGTGGTTCCTCAGACCGGTGCCCTGACGACCGCAGAGACCGTGGAGTTGAGCAAGCACGCCGAAGGCGTAGGTGCGGCCGCCGTGATGGTGGTCCCGCCTTACTACGAGCCCCCGGGGTGGGTGGACCTCCTCGGGCACTACGAAACGGTGGCCCGTGCCATCGCCATACCCATCATGGTCTACAACATCCCCGCCAGCGGCACCGAGATGACCGTAGACAGGATCGATGAGCTGGCCAGCATCCCTGGCGTGGAGTACATCAAGGACAGCAGTGCCGATGCCGTCTTGCTGACTCATCTCCTACAGGAGTTCGGCGACCGCCTCGGGATCTTCAACGGCGCAGACACGCTCTCGTTTTGCGCCCTGGCGGCAGGTGCGGCGGGCGCCGTGTGGGGAGCGGCGAACTTCATCCCCGAGCTAACTGTGGAGCTTTACCGCCACCTGGCCGTGGAAAAGGACCTGGACGCGGCACAGGCTGTCTGGGAAAGGATCTGGCCCATCTGCCACATCCTCGAGAGCACGAATTACGCCAGTGCGGTGAAAACGGCCTGCGAGCTGGCCGGCGTCCCAGCTGGGCCCACGCGGCTCCCGGTGCGCCTCCTATGCGACGACACTCGCAAGCAGTTGGCGATCGCCCTGGCCAACGCAGGCGTCACCGGATAGTCATCCAGATCGTTTTCACCTCGGTGTACTGGTCGAAGGCTTCCAGCCCGTTGTCGCGACCACCGAAGCCAGACTCCTTGTAGCCGCCGAACGGCGTCGTTACATCTCCCTCGGAGAAGCAGTTCACCGACACCGTTCCCGCCCGGACGGCTCGCGAGACTCGCACCGCGCTGTCGAGGTTCTTGGTCCAAAGCGACGCAGTCAGCCCGTAGTTGGTGTCGTTGGCGAGTTCAATCGCCTCTTCTTCGTCCCGGAACGGGATGACGCAGATGACCGGTCCGAAGATCTCCTCGCGAGCGACACGCATGTCGCGACCGACGTTGTCGAAGATCGTGGGGGCGACGAAGTAGCCGCCCGTGCCCTCCAGTACGCGCTCACCGCCGAGGACCACTTTGGCGCCCTCGTCCCGGCCCGTCTCGATGTAGCCGAGCACCTTTTCCATGTGCCGTTCCTCGACCAAGGGCCCAATCTTCGTAGCGGGGTCGAGCGGGTCGCCTACGATCCACTCGGCCGCATGCTTCACGACACATCCCAGCAATTCGTCCTTGATCGAGTAGTGCACCAGAAGGCGCGACCCCGCTGAACAGTTCTCGCCCATGTTCCAATAGCCCGCCGACAGGACGTCCTGGGCGACGATCTCGAAATCTGGAGGATCGGCCAGCACGATCTGGGGGTTCTTGCCCCCCAGTTCGAGGACTACCTTTTTCAGATTGCTTTCCGACGAATAACTGAGGAACAGGCGACCGACATCGGTCGAACCGGTCACCGATACCGCGTCCACGTCCTTGTGGCAGCCCAGGGCCCTTCCCACCTTTTCGCCGGAACCGGGCACGATGTTGAGCACGCCGTCAGGGACACCGGCTTGTGCCGCCAGCTCGGTCATACGGATGGCGCTCAGCGAGGTCAGCTTCGACGGCTTGACGACCACGCTGTTGCCGACGGCCAGAGCTGGCGCCACCTTCCAGGCGAACATGAGGGCCGGGAAGTTCCATGGCAGGACAGCCGCGACGACGCCGACGGGTTCCCGCACGATCAACCCCAGCTGGCCGGGCCCGGTCGGGGCGACGGAATGGAACAGCTTGTCCGCAGCTTCGGCGTACCAGCGGAAGCACTTGACGGTCTCGGGGACGTCGATGGTCCGGCAATCTGTGATCGGCTTTCCCGCGTCCAGCGTGTCCAGGCGCGCAATCTCCTCGGCATTGTCATCCAGGAGTTGCGCGAACCGTAACAGGGTTTCTTTCCGCTGCTCGGGCGATTGTCGGGACCACCTGCCATCTTCGAAGGCACGGCGAGCCGCACCGACTGCCCGGTCCACATCGGCCCCGTCACACGAAGTGACCTCGACCAAGGTCTTGCCGGTCGCGGGGTTTATGCTGACGAACTGCTCCCCGGACGCCGCGTCGCAAAAGTTGCCGTCAATGAAGGCCTGAGTGCGGAAGGGGAACGGTTGCTGCTCCCCAGTTGTTGTCATCGGGACACCTCCGATTCTTTCTAAGGTTCGCCTGTGCGGCCACCGGTCTGTCCGATGTCGTGCTACCTCGGTCCTTCAGCTGCGTTCCACGTCGCGCACTTCGTTCTACTAGTTGTGCCATGTCGGGTCCACCTGGGGCCTCCCGGCCTGTACGCCTTGTGCTCAGACAATCGCTCGGACGGAGACCACGGCGCGCACCTATCTCAGTCGACCGGCGGACGCCGGTAGCCTGACGAGCCTGATACATCCTTCCGGCATCATCACTCCCGTGGTCCTTGACCCGCCGTCCGCCTCGAGGCTCGACGGCAGGCCGGCGTTGCCTATGAGCAGGATCAGGAGGAGGAGCGGTGCCTACCGAGAGCGTGTCCATAAGCTGCGATGACTGTGTGCTGCATGGGACCTCTGCGTGCGAGGACTGCATTGTCACCTTCGTGCTGGGGCCACCGGCCGCCGGCGGGATCGTTGTCGATGTCGCGGAAGCTCGTGCTGTCCGCATGCTCCAGCGGGCCGGCCTCGTTCCCGAGCTGCGTTTTCGCCGGCGCGTCGGGTGATCTGAACCGCCAGCGGTCCGCGGCGCCGGAGGCGCTGGCCTGATGGGCTACATGCTCGTCACCAATGATTTCCCCCCCAAGGTGGGCGGCATCCAGTCGTACCTCTACGAGCTGTTCCGCCGGCTGCCCCTCGGCGAGCTCACCGTGCTGACGACCGCGTACCGCGGAGCCGCCGAGTTCGACCGGCGCCAGAGCTTCCGGATCGAGAGATCGCGATCGCCCGTGCTGATGCCGACACCCGGCCTCGCGCGTAGCGTGCGAGAGCTGTGGAAGGCGACGGGCGGTGGTCTGGTTCTGTTGGATCCGGCGCTCCCGCTCGGTCTTTTGGGCAGCCGGCTTGACGTGCCCTACGGGGTGGTTCTCCACGGCGCGGAGGTGACCGTTCCCGGCCGGCTCCCGGTCTCGCGCCAGCTGCTGTCGTCCGTCTTGTGCGGGGCTTCGCTCGCCGTAGCGGCGGGCGGCTACCCGGCCGCGGAGGCGGCGCGCGTCGCAGGGGCGCGCAAGCCGCGATTTGTCGTCGTGCCTCCCGGGGTTGACCACGAGCGCTTCCACCCGCTCGACTATGACGAGCGGGTGGCGGTGCGCCGTCGGCTGGGTCTTCCCACCGAGGGCAGGCTCGTGGTGAGCGTGAGCCGCCTCGTTCCCCGCAAAGGCATGGACGTGCTGATCGAGGCCGTCGGGCGGCTCAGCTCAGCACGACCGGACCTGACGCTCGCGATCGGCGGTTCGGGCCGGGACCGCAAACGCCTGGAGCGCCTGGCGAGGCGTTGCAGGGCGCCGGTTCGCTTCCTCGGTCGCGTGAGCGACGAGGACCTGCCAAAGCTCGACGCCGCGGCTGACGTCTGGGCTATGTGCTGTCGTGACCGTTGGTTCGGGCTCGAGCAGGAGGGATTCGGGATCGTATTCCTCGAGGCCGCCGCCGCCGGTGTCGCCCAGCTCGCCGGGAGAAGCGGCGGTTCCTACGAGGCTGTCGTGGACACCAAGACCGGTCTCGTGGTCGAGCGCCCCGGGGACGCGACCGCCGTCACAGCCGCGCTGGCGTGCCTGCTCGACGATCCGGAGCTTCGCGAACGCCTCGGCGCCGAGGCACGCCGAAGGGCCGTCGTCGAGTTCGACTACGACAAGCTCGCCCAAAGGTTGCACTCGGCCCTGGTAGAGGTGGGTGGTTGACCTCGTCTGTAGGTGTTCTGATTGCCGGTTAGGACTGGACCGCCGTCAGCCGTCGGCCAATGCTGGCCGTAGGGCCCAGGAGATGCGAGGCTGGAGCCCACTGGGGCAGAAGGGAGGACGTGTGGCCGACCAGACCATTGAGCGGATGGTCGTCGACGGCTCGCCAACGCGGTGCTTCGAGGTCGTGGCCGACATCGAGCACTATCCGGAATGGGTCGCTGATCTGAAGGAGGTTCACGTCCAGGAGCGGGATCGAGAGGGGCGGCCCTCCCTTGTATCGTTCCGGGCCGCTGCCTTCGGGCGCAGCACCAGTTACACCCTTGCCTACGACTACTCGCAGGCACCGACGGAGCTTCGCTGGATCCAGCGTGAGGGTGATCTCACCAGCCGCCTCGACGGCATCTACCGTTTCAAGCCCGCGCCGGAAGGCGGCACGGAAGTCACCTACCAGCTGGCCGTCGAGCTGAGGGTGCCATTGCCCGGTTTCATCAAGCGACGGGCCGAGGGCAACATAATTCACGCCGCGATCCGGGACCTGAAGGCGCGGGTCGAGTCAACGCCGTGAGCCTGGAGCGCCGGCTCAAGAAGGCCTGACGGCGTGAAGGTCGGTATCACTCTGCCGATATTCGAGCGCACCGCCCTTACGGCGCTCGAGGCTGCACGCAGGGCCGAAGAGGCTGGTCTCGACGGTGTGTTCGTCTTCGATCACCTCTGGCCGGGGAGCGCGAAGTCGCGGCCCGCTCTGTCGATGTACCCCGTGCTGGCCGCCGTCGCGGCAACGACGAGCGCCATCCGGATCGGGTCGCTCGTGGCACGCGTCGGATTGCTGCCTGACAGGCTCATCTCGGAGTCGTTCGCCTCGCTCAACGAGCTGAGCGGGCACCGTCTCGTCGCGGCCCTCGGCATCGGGGATGCGAAGAGCGCCTCGGAGAACGCCGCATACGGGATCGCCTGGCCCGCGCTGAGCGACAGACGGGCGTCGCTCGCCGCCCTGCTCGCCGACCTCACCGGTCAGGGCATCGAATGCTGGGTGGGGGCAAGCGCTGCTTCGACCCTCGAGCTCGCGCGTGCCGCCGGCGCGACAGTGAACCTGTGGGACGTGGACCTGGGCCGGTTGCAGGCCGAATCCGCTCTCGGGCCGGTGACATGGGCAGGCCCTTTCCCTGCCCAGGCAGAATCCGCAGCCGGTCATCTGTCGGACTTGCGTGACGCCGGAGCCACGTGGGCGATCTGGGGCTGGCCGCGCTCTATCGAGCTCGTCAGTCAGGCCTTGTCCCTGGCGGGCTTGCAAGATCGCGGAGCCTAGGGCGCTAACGTCGAACGATGGAGCTTCGCAGGATCCAGGGACTTCCTCCCTATGTTTTCGCGCAGATAGACCAGCTGAAGCTGCAGGCGCGCCGAGCAGGTGACGATGTCATCGACCTGGGCTTTGGGAACCCAGACATTCCCTCCCCGGACGTCGCAGTGGAGAAGCTGGCCGAGGCCGTTCACAACCCCCGAAACCACCGCTACTCGGCCAGCCGCGGGATCCCCAAGCTTCGCCAGGCCATCTCCGACCTCTACCTGCGACGCTTCGGCGTGCAGCTGGACCCCGACCGCGAGGTGGTCACCACCATCGGAGCCAAGGAGGGACTCTCTCACCTCATGTGGGTGGTCGTGGGCCCGGGCGATTCGGCGCTGGTTCCATCGCCCTCGTACCCGATCCACCTGTACGCGCCACTGTTTGCCGGCGCCGACGTACGGATGGTGAGGCTGGAGGGTCTCGCCGGCAACGAGGTGGACGCCGGCGAGAGGTTCTTCTCGAACCTGGTCGAGGCGTGGGAGTCGGCCTGGCCCAAGCCGCGGGTCGCGATCCTCTCTTTCCCGCACAACCCGACCACGGCGTGCATCGACCTAGCCACCATGACGAGGCTCGTCGAGTTCGCCCGCGAGCGAGGCGTGCTGCTGGTACACGATTTCGCCTACTCGGACACCGCCTTCGACGGCTACCGGCCTCCTTCGATTCTCGAGGTCGAAGGCGCGTCCGAGGTGGCAGTCGAGCTCTACACCTTGACCAAGTCGTTCTCCATGGCGGGTTGGCGAGTGGCCTTCCTCGTCGGCAACGCCGAGATCGTGCAGGGCCTCACCAAGCTCAAGAGCTACCTCGACTACGGAACCTTCCAGCCGATCCAGATTGCCGCGATCGTCGCCATGAATGAGGCACCGGACTATCCCAAGGTGGTGAACGAGATCTACCAGGGTCGCCGCGACGTCCTTTGTGAAGGGCTCGCGCGCCTGGGCTGGGATGTGCCCAAGCCGCAGGGAACGATGTTCGTCTGGGCGAGGATTCCAACTGAACCCTATCGAGAGATGGGTTCACTCGAGTTCTGCAAGTTTCTCGTCACCGAGGCGAAGGTGGCGACATCACCGGGGAACGGCTTCGGGCCTGGGGGAGAGGGCTACATCAGGTTCGCCCTCATCGAGAACGAGCAACGGATAGCTCAGGCGGTTCGCAGCCTTCGTGGGGTCTTGAAACTCTGAGCCTCTCCGATCGGATGCTCAGTGAAGATGGCCGGTTCTCAATGTCCCCGGTTTACGGAGCACTGAAGATCCAGTATGGCTTCGCGCAACAACGCTCTGACGATCTGCGCCTTGAACACGTTCTTCGTCAGAGGCGTGGCGGCTCGGACGGCGATCACGCCGGCGGCCTCCGCCGTTTCGATGTCTGGTTCTCGCCCGACGAGAAAGCGCTCTACCTCTGTAGCTCGAATGGGGACGGGTGCCACCGCGCCCAACACGATT
>Ga0326727_10018493_pt1 | contig 14218 bp, 15 predicted proteins | sample MB2enrmetagenome_FD_207643 | JGI IMG/M metagenome (GOLD analysis project Ga0326727, IMG submission 207643) | Lab enriched peat soil microbial communities from McLean, Ithaca, NY, United States - MB29MY | ecosystem: Environmental > Terrestrial > Soil > Wetlands > Peat | place: USA: New York...
AAGCGCGAGCGCCTTCAGCTCCTGGCCCAGCCGCCCCTCGGTTGGATCGAGCCGCGCCAGATGCGGCCACTGTTCGGCGCTGGTGACGCCGGGGGAGATGACGTTGCGCGAGCCGATCGGGCTGTCGAGCCAGGCGCTCTTCGCGCCCCAGTCCTCGACGCTGTAGGTGCCGGTCGGCATGAACTTCACCAGGTCGAAATCGTAGGCGCGCTGCCACGCGACGGTGGTTTGCGCGAGCCGCACCGGATCGAGGTCGAGGTGCGGGAAGTGGCGCCACAGGCTGATCGGCACGTGGTCGACCTCGGCCCCCGCCATCGCCGCGTCAAGACGTTCCCAATGGTTCATGAATTCCTCCTCAATTGGCCGCGGCCGGCCGGCGGACGGTGTCCTCCGCCCGCTCGGGCATGAACAGCGCACCGATCAGCCCGAGCGCGATGCCGCCCATCACGTAGTAGACCGGCGCGATCTGCGAGCCGGTGAGCTTGAAGATCCAGGTCAGGAAGAACTGCGCGAAGCCGCCGAAGATCAGCACCGAGACGTTGTTGGCGACCGACAGGCTGGTCGAGCGGATGCGGGCCGGGAACAGCTCCGACATGGTGGTGCAGTAGACGCCGAGGAACAGCCCGCTGACCACGCTGATCGCCAACTGCACGATCACCAGCCTGGCGATGGTCGGCGCCGCCGCGAGCCAGGCATAGGCCGGATACATCAGGATGAAGTAGAGCCCGAGGAAGCCGATGAGCATCTGCTTGCGGGCGTCGTCGAAGCGGTCGCACAGCACGCCGCCGGCTGGGATCGTGAGCAGCATCAGGCAGGCGGCCGCGAGTTCGGCGAGGAAGGCGCCGTTGACCGGCAGGTGCAGCACGGTCCTGGCGTAGGTCACGGTGTAGCCGTACACGGCGTAGAACGAGACCGCGCTGGCGGCGATCATGCCGATGCTGACGAAGAGATGGCGGGCGTGCGTGACCAGCCCCATGCCGATGCTCTCGCCGGGTGCGGAGGCCCGCTGCTCGCGCATGGCGACGAAGGCGCGGGTCTCTTCCAGGTAGCGGCGGATGTACCAGGTGACCGGAACGATCACCAGGCCGAAGGCGAACGGAATGCGCCAGGCGCCGGCGGCGAGCTGCTCGGGCGTGTAGATCTCGGTCAGCGCCACGCCGAAGGCGGTGCCCACCACCAGGGAGGCGACCTGGCCGGTCATCTGCCAGGAGCCGTAGAGGCCGCTTTTGCCGGACGGCGCCATTTCGATCAGGAATGCGGTCGAGGTGCCGAACTGGCCGCCGAGCGAGAAGCCCTGCAGCAGGCGCGAGACGACGATGATCGCCGGCGCCAGCACGCCGGCGGTGGCGTAGGTGGGTGCTGCCGTCATGATCAGGGTGGCCAGCGCCATCATCGCCATGCCCGCCACCATGCCGGTGCGGCGGCCGTATTTGTCGCCGATCACCCCGAGCACCACGCCGCCCACCGGGCGCATGAAGAAGCCGACGCCGAACACCGCGGTGGTGGCCAGCACGGCATTGACCTGGGTTGACGGGTTGTGCGGATCGGTGGGGAAGAAGAGCGAGCTGATGATCGGCGTCATGTAGGCGTAGATGGTGAAGTCGTACCATTCGAACGCGTTGCCGGCGACCGCGGCGGTCACCCGCATCATGCTGCTGGCTTGCTTGTTCAAAGCGCCTCTCCTGTGATCAGGCTCGCGACAGTGGCGAGGAACTGCATATCGACGGGATGGCGGATGACGCACCCGGGCGCGATCAGAATGCCCGGGCCGGTGAGCGCGGCGAGATCGGTGCTGACGGCGGCGAGGTCGCGGCGGGTGAGGGCGCCGCGGCGCAGGCCGCCGACGATCGGCCGCGTGCCGCCGGCGGCGCGATACGCGGCGAGGCTCGGGTCCGCCTCGCCGATGTGCCAGTTGAGCGCCGCCACCGGGTAGTGCTGCAGGCGGTCGAACAGCACCCGGGCCCCGTGCATGTGCACGACGTTGAACCAGCCCGCGGCCGCCGCCTCCAGCACCGTGCGGTCGAACGGCTCGCCGAAGCGGGCGTAGGCGGCGTCGCCGGGGGAGGCCGGATCGGCGTCCTGCACGGCGAGGAAGATGCCGGCGCACCCTGCCTCCACCGCCTGGCGGGCGAAGTCGGCGGTGGTGAGCGCGATGCGTTGCAGCGCTCCGAGCACCGCCTCCGGCGCTTCGCGAAGATGGCGGTGGAGCACCCCGCCGGCCAGCTTGTGGGCGATGGTGAGGGGCGAGAACACGGTGGCCAGGAGCGGGGTTCCGGGCGGCAGCGCGGCCCGGAGCGCGGCGAGATGGCGAAGCTCCCGCGCCAGCGCCGGCGCGGTCATCGGGAGTGGGCCGATGCGCCGCCAGTCCGCTGGACCGGCGATCGGGGACGCTGCGACGCGCGCCACGCCGCCTGCGCCGATCGCCGAGAAGTCCGCCACCGCGCCCCAGTCCTCGACGCAATAGAGCCCGTTCGGCATCGCCTTGACGAAATCGACGTCAAGCGCGGTCGCAAAGCGGACGGTCTCGCGCACCAGGGCCGCCGGGTCGAGGTCGATGCCCGGGAAATGGGTCCAGAACGAATACGGCGGGCGATCGACCTCGGCCGAGGCCAAGGCCCGGCGGATTCGTGCTTCCTTCGCGTGCAAGGCTCGAGCCATTCCGCGCATCCTAACGGTTCCGCCATCGAGCGACGAGACCCGCATCAAGATACGGCTGCGCGCCGCCGGCGCGTGATCGCGCAAGGCGGGTTCGTCGGAAGGCATGGAGGATCCGTCTCACCGCCGTCTCAATACGCGATTCGCGAGACGATGGATCATGGCGTGGTACGGCGGGAGAGGTCGGGGGCGTAGGGTTGAACCGGGGAGGAACTGGCGCTCCGTTCATGACCGTAGTCCTATCATAGGACAGTGGTCCTTTGCAAAGGGGAATCGGTGGCGGGGCGATCGGAATGCGCCGCCGTGCGCTTTCGCCCCGCGAGCCGGCGACGTGACCAAGCGGGCCAGACCCACGCCTGGCCGCGGCTCGCCGCTTGCCCAAGTGGGGTGGAATGCAAGGGCATTTCACCCTACTCGCGCTGCCCGGTAGCTGCTATGGTCGTTATCGGGTTCCATGCGGAGAAACGGCCTTCGTCGCTCCCATACCGACAGCATGATTGCGAGCGTGTCATTGGGTTCGGCGCGGCATGTCTCCCGGAAGCGGCAGATGAGAAAGGGAGTACCATTATGTCGTTGACACGTCGCGGCGTGCTTGGCGCATCTCTCGGGGTAACCGCAGCCGGCGTGCTGGCCTGCCCGGCGATCGCGGCCAAGGAGCCGATCCGCTTCGGCTGGCTGGCCGATCGCACCGGCCCGAATTCGGCCACCGGAATCGGGCACGACCGCGGTGTCGTCTACGCGGTGAACAAGATCAATGCCGCCGGCGGGGTGGACGGCCGCAAGATCGATCTCATCGTTCGCGACACCGCGAGCGATCCCTCGAAGGCGGTGAACGCCGCTCTCGAAATGGCCTCCAGCCTGAAGGTGCATGCGACCTACGGCCCGGAGAATTCCGGCGAAGCGCTCGCCTGCGGGCCGATTTTGACCCGCTTCAACATCCCCAGCCTCGTCGACGGCTTCCTTGATCAGTTGATGGATCCCAATAAATATCCGAATGCGTTCCGGCTCAACGTCACCAATACGCAGACTCAGGACGCCAACCGTCACTACGTCCTCGATGTCCTGAAGGTGAAGAAGGTGGCGGTGATCGGCGACAACACCGGCTACGGCACCACGGCAATTGGAACTTCGGTTGCCGCCTACAAGAAGGCCGGCGCCGAGGTCGTGTACAGCGAGGTCATCGACACCACCGCGCAGGACCTCACACCGCAAATGCTGCATGCACGCAGTTCGGGGGCGGAGGCGGTGGCGGTCTGGAGCGACAGCCCTGCCTTCGACGCCCGGCTGATGAACGCGCGCGGCAATATCGGCTGGGATGTTCCCTTGTGTGGCCACCCGGCGATGGGATCGGGCGATGTTGCCCGTTTGCTGGACAAGCCGTCGTACTGGGACAAGGTTTACGTCGTGGGCTTCCGGAACGCCAGCTACGACGCCAACGGCAAGCTGCCGCCGCGCACGCAGGCGTTCGTGGAGGAAATCAAGGGCAAGGTGAAGCTGTCGGACACCTTGCTGTGGTGGGTCCTGGTTGGGCACGACGCCGTACATATCGTTGCCGAGGCCGTGCAGAATACGGGATCCACCGACGCCAGCGCGATCATCGGCTACTGGAACCACCTGACGAAGTGGCCCGGACTGTTCGGCACCTTCAGCTACACGCCGACCGATCACAACGGCTTCCCGACCGACGAAGTGGCGATGTGCGCGGCCAACTCGGAGCGCGACGGCGCTTTCAGCCTGGCGCCCGGCTACGGCGCATAGGTCCATTCGTTTGCCGCATCGCAACAGCCCTCTCCGCCCCCGGGGGCGGAGAGGGCTTGGGTGAGGTGGGGGATTCGGGAGCGCTTGCCCGCTATAGGAACGACGGGAACGGCACGTCGGGGAGGTCGGTGAAGGCATCCTCGAAGCCGCGCGGATACTGGTATTCCATCACGTCCTTGTCGTCTGGCCAGACGAACTTGCCGCCTACTTGCCAGATGAACGGCGTGAATTTGTAGCGCAGACGCCGCCGGCTCATTTCCCACAGGACCGTGATCTCTCTGGGGTCCGACTGGAAGGTCGACCACAGGTCCCAATGGATTGGGATCATGACTTTGGTATTGAGCGCCTCGCCCATGCGCAGGATATCGCTCGCCGTCATCTTATCCGTCATGCCGCGCGGGTTTTCGCCGAACGAGCCAAGCGCCACGTCGATTTCGTGTTCATTGCCGTGCTTGACGTAGTAGTTCGAATAGTGGGAGTCACCGCTGTGATAGAGGGTCCCACCAGGGGTCTTGAACAGGTAATTGAGCGCCAGATCGTCCATGTCACGCGGCATCTTGCCCGCGGCCTTCTCCTCGGCAGGCATGGTGACGGTCATGGTTCGGTCGAACGATTCGAGGGCCACGATCTCGAGGTCCTTGATCTTCATCGACGTGTTCGGGCGCATGGTGATGCAGCGCTCGGCCGGCACGCCCCAGCTCTTCCACAGGTCAGTGGCGCTTTTCGGGCCGATGAAGGGCACCGAGGGGGCGCAATTCTTCACCACGGCCGCGGCGACATTCCTGTCGATGTGGTCGCGGTGGGGATGGCTCGCCATGACGGCGTCGATCTTGCGGATGGCGAACGGGTCCAGCACGATGGGCGACACCCGCTGATTGAGGTGAAGCTTCCGGGCGCCGGCGATGCGGCCAAGCTGCGCGCCCGGTGGCATCAGCATGTTGCCGTGCGTTCGGTTGCCGGCGCCGCACCACAGATCGATGCAAATGTTGGCATCACCTTCTGTCTTGATCCAGATGCCGGTGCAGGCCAGCCACCACATGGCGAACGTGCCGGGCTGCACGACCTCAGCCTCGATTTCCTCGTTCAACCAGGTTCCCCACGGAGGAAACGTCTCAAGGATCCAGGACTCACGCGTGATCGCGTCGATTTGGCTCATGGTGTCCATCCTCTTTGTTGGTCAGCTTATCGGTGGCGCGACGCCCAGACCTGCATGGCGGCGATGAGAATCGGCCGATACGCGGCCAGCGCCGCCAGCGTCTGCTTCTGCATAACCCGACGTCCTCCCGCTAACGGCGATGACACAGCCCGGATTATTAGACGACATTTCCGAGATGGGCGGCCCAACCGCCCGCTGGGGAGGCATCCTACTGCCGGTGTGTTCCTGCCGGCAATCGGGCGATTGAGGCCGGCCTGCTCGTCAGCATCGGGCCAGCGACATCGAGTTGGCCCGCGCCGAGCGGCGCGATCATGGTCCAACCGATAGCCATGAAAGTCAGCGAAACGTCGAGCCTCTGCTCGCGGAAATAGCCTTTGGTCTCGGCGATATAATACGGCGCATCGCTGAGGGAGCGGGATTGCGCGATGCGGACGACGTCGAGCGGCGCGGCGCCACCCCGTCCAATTCCGGTTGCGGTGAAAGCTGCTGCAGGCACAATCGACTTTAGCATCCGGCGACACGCGATCATCTGATCCATTGCGGGTTCAACGACAGGGGGCGGGAGACGGCCGGGCCTAACCTCCCCCAACGTTGATCACCGGCGACAGCGGCTGTGTCGCTGGAGGGACCGCCATCATCGTCATGAACAGCGACAGCAGGTGGAAATTCTTCTGCGACACCGGGTCGTCCGCGGCAATGTAATACCACCGCCCGCGATCGGCATAGGCAACATAGGTCGAAAGAGGCTGGGCATTGGCGACGACAATCAGAATATAGCGCCGAAGCAAGCCGAGACGTCGGTTCAAGCTGACATTCTCGTCGTCGAGCACATCCTCACCGGGCTTCTCGTACACGATGAGGTCCCCGGGATACTCATCTGTCGCTGGATCGGTTGGTGGCTGGTACGTGGCACTGCGTTGCAGCCAGTCGGTGATGATCTTCGTCGTGTCGAGGAAGCGTCGCCTGTCGGGGCTCCTGCCGGAGGGCGGATTATCGCAGCCTTTCTGCTGCTCGGCCGGCGGGCAATCGACCGAATCCTCGTCGTCCGGAAGCAGGGTGTAATAGCTCAGCATACCAACGTCGCTGTTCCACGGATGGCTCGCCGGGTCACGGATCGTCTGATAGCGCTCGGGCGTGACGAATTCGATTCGCGGGTGCGGTCGCTGAACCGCGCTCTTCAGGATGCCGAGGGCAGAAAAGGTACGCATCAGCGGCGCGCCGGTAACCAGGTTGACTGGAGCGGCGTTAGGCTGCTTGCCGGTCTTTGTCAGCGCCGGGGTCCGCGGTTGCGGGATCACGCGCAGCTCGATCGATCTCGGGAGGCAGTCGCGCGCTTCGTCGAGTTCCTGTTCCGGTTTCGTGCGAATGCCGATGTCCCACTTCCTCAGTTCGCCGGGGTTGAACCACCCCTGATCCCGGTTGACCGCCAGACCGATCGCCGCGCATCGGGCCGCCGGCGCGAGTGGCTGGAATGCCGGCTGCGTTCCGGTGTAAATCCGCAGCAGCCGTACCCACAGCTGCATCACGCGCTGCTTGGCCCATAGCTCCTCATGTTCCCGCTCGGTGGTCGGGCTCCTGGGCCTGCCCTGACGGAACGGTCGCAGGTAGATGAGCAGGGAGTTGTTGGGTTGGACCTGCGGCGTGCGAGCTCCCCGCTCCGGGGGCGACCGGGATTCGCCCGCCGGCTCGTCAGGCATCTGCAGGCCTGTCTTCGCTGCCGCGATCTGCAGCGCGCTGCGGTCGTCGAGCTCAATGATCGTATCCAGCGCCGAAAAGAACTCGCCATAGTCGACCGTCAGATAAGCGTCGGCGAAGTCGAGCACCGATGCCGCCGGCCAGTACGAATCATACAGCAGCCCGAGGGCATCGACGCTGACCGGCGTGACCATCTGCGCTACCAGCGCCTGACCGAGCAGCGGCAGGTAGCGGATCGTCGGCGTCTCCGAATACTCAACGGAGCCGCCCGCGCTCCTGACCTCGCCGGCATTGGTGCCGGCCGTGGAGTTGGGATGGCCCTTCTCGGCACCGATATTCGTGAGCGAGCCGGCGAGCGCACCGCCGAAGGACAACGTCGCGTCGACCTCGCTGACGTCCATAAACATTGTCGGCTCGTTTTCGTAGACGCGGACGATGTTCGACATCGTCTGTTCCATCGCCGTCGAATGGATGATGCTATTGTAGCGGTCGCGGCCTACGCCGATCGAAGTTGGCCCGACCAACTGGCAGCCGCACAGGACCAGCGTCAAGATGACGGCGACCCATACCAGACACTGCGTACCTCGCATGCCAGCTCGTCCCTCGACAGCCGCAGGCGGACGCCTCGTCCAGGCATGAACAAATGTGCGCCCGCCGCGCCGCAACCGGAACCATTACGGGATTATCATCTGAAATGGAGGAGTCTGAAGGATTCGTATAAGCAAAATGCCGCTCATCTGGGGAATCCGGGATAAGATCATCACCCACGTGGGCTGGCGTTGCCAGCGCTGGCAGAGTCCGAACTGATGCCACCGCCAGGATTGCGCGAAGCGCCCAAAAGAATGGGTTCCAAGGGCCTCTCGGCTCGTCGCGCGAAGGCGCGCGCCGGACCTGGCGGGGTTCCAGGGGCAGCGCCCGTCGCGCGAAGGCGCGCGCCGGACCTGGCGGGGTTCCAGGGGCAGCGCCCGTCGCGCGAAGGCGCGCGCCGGACCTGGCCTTCAATGGCGAGTCTATCCTTCGGCCGGTTCGTATCAGTCTCGTTCCGCCTCGGCGGCCGCGGCGTCGATGGCCGCGGCGATGGCCCGCACCCGCACCCCGTCCGGCGCGCCACGGCCGAGCCGCAACCGCAACGCCGTGCGCAGGTTCTCCATCGCACGCACGATCTGCGGCGGCACCCCGCCCGCCCGTTCCGCCTCGGCGGCGCGCCCGAGGATCGCCGCCACCACCTCGCGATTCTGCGCCAGGAAGTCCGCACCTTGCACCGTGATGGCGTGCAGCTTCTTGCCGCCCTCCGCCGCGGTGACGCTGACGTACCCCAACTCCTCCAGCATGGTCAGCGTCGGATACACCACGCCCGGGCTCGGGCTGTAGGCGCCGCCCGCCATCTCCTCGATGGCCTTGATCACCTCGTAGCCATGCCGCGGCTTTTCCGAAATCAGATACAGGATGAGAAGCCTGAGGTCGCCGTGATCGAATGGCCGGTGCCCCCAGCGCCCCTCGCCACGGCCCCAGCCGTGCCGTCCGCGGCCTAAGCCGCAGCCGTGGGCGAAACGGCGCCCGTCCCGCGGCATCAAACCGCCGCCCTCGCGCCCGCCGTAACCGCCATGCCGGCGATGATCCCAATCGAACATGGTCACCTCGTCTGTGTTTCCGATGCTACTAGATATATCTGAACACAGTCGGTGTCAAGGCTTCAGGATCGGCCGCCTCCCTCGATGCCGCGCAGCCACGCCGGCCCGGCCGCCGCGGCCAGCGCCGCCACCGGGCAATCCTCGGCGTGCGCCCCCTCCAGCCAGCCCAGGCTGATCAGGAACTCGCCGACGATCTGGTCCCCGGTGAACACGAAGGTCCGCTTGAACAGCCCGGCCCATTCCGCCCGCGAGCGCGGATGGTGCGCCTCCAGCCAGGCGGCAAAGCCGCCATGGCTGGCCCGCAGCGCCTGCAGCCGGCGCGCATTCTCCACCAGCGCGCGCACCTTCAGCCGGTTGCGGATGATTCCTGGGTCGGCCAGCAGCCGCGCCTCGTCCGCCTGCCCGAACGCCGCCACCAGGTCCACGTCGAAGCCACCGAACGCTGCGCGCAGGCCGGAGCGCCGCTTCAGCACCAGTTCCCAGGTCAGCCCGGCCTGCATGATCTCGAGCGACAGCCGCTCGAACAGGACCCGCTCGTCGCTCGACGGGAAGCCGTACTCGGTCGCGTGGTACGGCCCGTGCAAAGGGTGGCCGGGGGCGATGCGGCAATACGCGCTCATCGCCCCCGCCGGATTACAGGCTCGCCAGGATCGCCTCGGCGCGGCTGACGTCGAAGCCGCCCGGCGCCTCGATGGCCAGATGCGTCACCTTGCCCCCCTCGGCCACCAGCGCGTAGCGCTGGCTGCGCACGCCGAGCCCCCGCGCCACCAGGTCGAGTTCCAGCCCCAGCGCCTTGGTAAACGCGGCGGAACCATCCGCCAGCATCGTGACCTTGTCGCCCACCCTCTGGTCGCGCGCCCAGGCGCCCATGACGAAGGCGTCGTTGACCGCCAGACAAACCACGTCGTCCACCCCTTTGGCGCGCAAAGCATCGGCGTTCTGCACGAATCCCGGCAGGTGCTTGGCGCTGCAGGTCGGAGTAAACGCGCCCGGTACGGCAAACAGAACCACTTTCTTTCCCTTGAAGATCTCGTCAGTGGAAACCTCCTTCGGGCCGTCTTCGGTCGCCATCATCAGCTTCATCGATGGAATGCTGTCGCCGACCTTGATTGTGCTCATACGCGGGTTTGCTCCCCTTTTATCCAGGCGCCGGCGGCCCCTCCGCCGGCGCGTGTGCGGCGGGACCCTAGCCGTCCTTGCTCCGCGAGTCACCCCGATGCTGTTTGCCCGTAGCGCTTGCGTCACGGCGCGGGCGGACCAAGATAGGGGGCATGGCACGCAAGCTCACCGCACCCGATGCCGCCGTTGCCTTGCTGACCGGGCAGATCCTGATTGCCATGCCCACCATGGCGGATCCGCGCTTTGCCCAGTCGGTGATCTTCATGTGCGACCATTCGGCCAGGGGTGCCATGGGGATCGTCGTCAACCGCCCGCTGGCCAGCCCCAGCTTCGAAGACCTGCTGCGCCAGCTCAACATCGACCCGATCCCGCCGGCCCGCAGCATCCGCCTGTGCGCTGGCGGTCCGGTCGACAATGCCCGCGGCTTCGTGCTGCACAGCACCGACTGGACCGGCGAGGGCAGCCTCAAGGTCGATGCCTCGTTCGCGCTGACCGCCAGCCTGGACATCCTCAAGGCGATCGCCGGCGGCGGCGGGCCGCGGCAGGGCGTGCTGGCGCTCGGCTATGCCGGCTGGGGCCCCGGCCAGCTCGACGCCGAGATGGGGCAGAACGCGTGGCTGTCCGCTCGCGCCGACCCCGCGCTGGTGTTCGACGACAAGCACGAGACGAAGTGGCGCCGCGCGCTGGCGACGTTGCGGATCGATCCGCTGCTGCTCTCCGACGTCGCCGGCCATGCCTGACCAGGCCTCGCCGCCGCACGGTGGCGTGAGAGCGCCCGGGTGAACCCGACCGTGTGGCGTGCCGTTCTCTCGTCAGGTCCACTCGGAGGAAACCTGATGAGGAAAATCCTGATCGCCGGCGCGGTCTTGATGCTGAGCACCGGCATGGCGCTCGCGCAGTCGTCGTCCGGCACCGCCGGCAGCACGTCCGGCAGCATGAACCACCCCAGCACGTCCGGCAGCATGACCAACGGCAGCACCATGGGCAACGGGAGCACCGGCGTGCCGCCGTCCAACATGGCCCCCGGGCCGGGCGCCCCGCACAGTGGCAATGGCAGTAATTCCGGCGCCGGCCCCAACACCGGCAACGGCAACAACCACTGATCCCTACCAGCTGAAGGCCGGAACGGCGACGACGGGCGCAAGCCCGGCCCGCCGCACCGCTTCCTGCGCGGCTTCGGCATCGCCGTTCAGCTCATCGCGATGGATGCCGCCCAGCACCCAGCATGAATCGATGCCCACGCCGGCCGCGCCGGCAATGTCGGTGCGCAACGAGTCGCCGACCGCCAGCACGCGCGAGGGCGGCAGGCGCAGCAGGTCGAGCACCACGCCGTAGATCGTCGGGTCCGGCTTGCCCACCCAGCGCGCGGCGCCGCCGAGCGCTTCATAGCGTTGCGCCAGCAGACCGGCGCAGATCACCAGCTTGCCGCCGCGCACGACGACCAGGTCCGGGTTGGCGCACACCATCGGGAGTGCGGCCAAAAAGCAGGCCCTGAGGTCGCCATCGAACAGGCTCGCGTCGGTCGGGAAGCCTTCGTCGTTCGGGCCGGTGTTGAGCAGGAAGTCGGCCGCCGCCGGCGATGCCACCTGCTGCAGGTCGAGCCCCTCGAACACGCTGCGGTCGCGTTGCGGGCCCAGGTGATACATCCGTCTGCCCAGGGCGGCGAAGAACGGGTCGGTGCGGTCGCGCAGCATGCGGTGGGTGGCCTCGCCGCTGGTCAGGAGATCGCGGTAGAGGTCGTCGGGGATGCCCATCTGCCGCATGGCCTGCTGGGCCATGTGCGATCGCCGCGGCGCGTTGGACAACAGCACGGCCGGCTTGCCTCCGTCGCGCAGCCGCGTGAGCACGTCGATGGCACCGGGGTAGGGCGCGATCCCGTCGTGGATCACGCCCCACAGGTCGAGAATGAAGCCGTCGTAGCGCTCGGCCAGCGACGCGAAGCCGTTCAGCACCAGCATGCAATCACCTGAGGTCGGCGCCGATGGCGTCGGCGATGGTGGCGAAACCCTCCTGCTCGAGCGCCGCCAGCAGCTCCCGGCGCACCCGGCCGATCAACGCCGGTCCGTGGTAGACCATCGCCGTATAGAGCTGAACCAGGGAGGCGCCGGCGCGGATCTTGGCCAGTGCGTCGCCCCCGCTGGCGATGCCGCCGACGCCGATCAGCACCAGCCGGCCTCGGGCCAGCCCGGCCACCCGGCGCAGCACGGCGGTGGACAGCGCCAGCAACGGCGCCCCGGACAGTCCGCCCGCCTCGCGGGCCGCGGCCGAGCGCAGCCCGGCCGGTCGCGCGAGGGTGGTGTTGGCAACGATCATCCCCTGGGCGCCGCCCTCGATGGTGGCCTCGACCACCGCTTCCAGTCCGGCCTCCGACAGGTCCGGGGCGATCTTCACCAGCAGCGGCGGGGGGCGGGGCACGGCTTCGCGCACCGCGGCGAGGATGCCGGCCAGCCGCTTCCCCTCCTGCAGGTCGCGCAGCCCCGGCGTGTTCGGGGAGGAGACGTTGATCACCACGAAGTCGGCCAGCCCCGCCACGGCCGCGACCAGGGCAGCGTAGTCGCGTTCGGGATCGGCGCCCTCCTTGTTGATGCCGACATTGGCGCCGATCGGCACGCCGGGCGGGGCGGCGGCGCGGCCGGCGGCGAAGGCGCGGAGGTAGGCGGCGAGCCCGGCATTGTTGAACCCCATGCGGTTGATCACCGCCCTGTCCTGGGGCAGTCGGAACAGCCTGGGCCGCGGATTGCCGGCCTGCGGGAGGGGCGTCACCGTGCCGGTCTCGATGAAGCCGAAGCCGAGCCGGCAGAGGCCGGGGATGGCGGTGGCGTTCTTGTCGAACCCCGCGGCCAGGCCGATCGGGTTGCGGAACGCCAGCCCGAGGGCGGAGACCGCGAGACGCGGCGACGCCTGGGTGGCGTCGCTTCCGGCCAGGCCCCAGCGCACCGCCGCGAGCGCGAGGCCGTGCGCGCGCTCGGCATCGAGCGTGCGGAGCAGCGGCAGCAGGGCGGAGGCGACGGCCGGGTCCATCGCCGGCAACCTGCGACAAACGCCCCCGGAAGGAAAGCCGGCTTGCGCCTGGGCGGGGCCGACCCGACATCATGGGCCGTGTGGAACGAGCCCTACCTGGAAACCTGCTGCCGCTCCGCGCTGCACCGGGTCGCGCTCAGCGGCGCCGCGGGCCGCCCGCCCGGGCTGAAGGACGGCCGCTGCCTGGAGCGCCTATGCGCGATGGGGTTCGTGCGCCGGCGTGCCGACGGCCGCTGGGGGCTGACCGAGGCGGGTGCGGCGCGCCACGGTGCCGAAATCCTCCACGTCTCCCCCGCGGACTTGCCCCCGGCCCGGTGAGCCGCGCAGGATGCACTCGATGAGCGAGACGGTTCTCGATGTGAAAGGCATGCGCTGCCCGCTGCCGGTGCTGCGGGCCAACCGCGCGTTGCGGGGCCTCGGCCCCGGGGAGCGGTTGCGCGTGCTCGCCACCGACACCGCGGCGGTGGCCGACTTCCAGGCGTTCTGCCGCGAGACCGGCCATGACCTGCTGGCCTGGAGCGAAGAGGCCGGGGTCTTCAGCTTCGTGATCCGCAAGAAGGCCGGGTGAGCCCGATGGCGTCGGTTGCGCTGATCACTCACCCGGCCTGCCTGGAGCACGACACCGGGGCGTGGCACCCGGAATGCGCGGAGCGGCTCGGCGCGGTGCTGCGGGCGCTGGAGGCGGAGGAGTTCCATCATCTGCTCCGCGAGACGGCGCCAGCGGCGACAACCGAACAGCTGGAGCGCGTGCATGCGCCCGATTACGTGCAGGCGATCCTCGCCATCCGGCCCGAGCCTGGCGAGCGGGTGGCGCTCGACGGCGACACGGTGATGAGTGCCGGCAGCGCAGAGGCGGCGCTGCGCGCGGCGGGCGGTGCGGTCAAGGGGGTCGATGCGGTGATGCAGGGCTGGGCGAAACGGGCCTTCGTCGCCGCCCGGCCGCCCGGCCATCATGCCGAGCCGGCGCGGCCGATGGGGTTCTGCCTGTTCTCGAACGCCGCCGTCGCCGCCCGGCATGCTCGCGCCGCCTGGGGGCTGCAACGCGTGGCAGTGGTGGATTTCGACGTGCACCACGGCAACGGGACGCAGGCGATCTGCGAAGCCGATCCCACCCTGTTCTACGGCTCCAGCCACCAGTTTCCCTGCTTTCCCGGCACCGGACGGGAAGCCGAGCGGGGGCTGG
>Ga0326727_10018494_pt1 | contig 14217 bp, 10 predicted proteins | sample MB2enrmetagenome_FD_207643 | JGI IMG/M metagenome (GOLD analysis project Ga0326727, IMG submission 207643) | Lab enriched peat soil microbial communities from McLean, Ithaca, NY, United States - MB29MY | ecosystem: Environmental > Terrestrial > Soil > Wetlands > Peat | place: USA: New York...
ACGCGTCCGCCTGCTTCGTATTGTCCGCGTTCTGCCTGATGGTCGAGGCCAGCTCCTCCACCGACGCGGACAGCTCCTCTATGCTCGCCGCCTGCTCGTTCGCCCCCTGCGACAGCCCTTGCGCGGTATTCGAGAGCTGCTGCGAGCCCAAGGAAACTTCGTTCGAGGACGCCTTTATCCCGCTGACGATCTCGCGCAGACTTCCCAGCAACTCCCGTATGGACTTGCCGAGCGTGCCCAGCTCGTCGTGCCGAGCGACGACTTTGTCTCGCTCTGCGATATCCACATTCATGAGCGCCAGATCGCCCTTCGACATATCGTCCATCGCATTCACAACGAGCTTGATTGGCTTGACGATCGACCGAGCGATGAATATCGAGATCAGGACCGACAAGACGATCGCTACGACCATGATGAGAAGGAGCAGATTCGTGAGCGCAGCGGCCGTGGCATTTATCTCGGCGGTGGGGACGCTGATGCCGAGAGTCCAGCGCGGGGTATTTGGAACCCTGACGTAGAATACCGTCATTTGCTGTCCACTCGCGTTGTAATACGTGCCATGGCCGGCTTCTTCGCTTAAGACGCGTTTGGCGAGAGCGTCCATACCGCGAGCGCCGTCTTTATCGGCGTTCGTCGCGTTCAAAGTCATGATCGCCTTGGCGTTCGCGTGCGCGATCATGAGGCCGGTATTGTCCATGATCCAACCGTAGCCGGTCTTGCCTACCTTGATGCCGTTCGTTATCTCGGAGAGCTTTTCGAGCTTAAACTGCAAAGCCACAAAGCCTCTGGTCTTCCCGTCGACACCTTTGACCGCCACGGCCGAAACGATTATCGGAGCGCCCAGCGCCTTGGATATGACGGCCGCACCTATGTCCGCGTCCGCGCCTTTTTCCATAATGGCCGCAAAGTAATCCCGATCTGCGACGTTCGCGCGCGCGCCTTCGGTGGTCAAGTAGTCCCCGTTTGGCCAGACATAGAAGGCCCCGACGACCTCCGGCGAAAGCTTGCCGTTGAGAGCCAGAACTGCCGACTCGATGGTTTTTTTATCTCCGGTCGTGAACTGATTACGCGCGGAGATCATCTTAAGCTGCCAATACAGCTTGTCCATGAGCTCGCCGAGCTGCAAGGAACGAGCGACAGTTATCTGCTGATTGTCCGCGAGAGACAGCGCATTGACTTCGGCACCGAGGCGGAGGCTTAGAATCGCTATGATCGCGACGAGCATGACAGCTACGAATATGGAGACTATCGAAGAAATCCGTATGGTTAGTGATATGCGCTTAGCCATGTCGACCTCCCTCTGGAAGGAACCTAACAGGATAAGCCTAAGCCATCTGGTCCAGAATGCAAGGCGCCCACGGGTTCCCCGTGGGGCGCCTCATGACACTAAGCGATGCGGGGTATAGAGATCAGAATTCCTCGAACTCGGAATCGGAAGCGTCGCTCTTGGCTTTCGGCACGGCCGCTATCGCCGTGCTCGGCCCCGGGGCCTTAACGACAATGTTACGCGCGGGAGCTGCCTTGAGCGGGACTTTCTCGGCGGGCGCCGATTGTGTCTTTGCGACGTTCTCGCCGAGCTGGAAGAATGCGATCGTATCAATGAGGCTCGAGGCCTGCCCGGCCAGTTCCTCAGCAGTGGCGGCGAGCTCCTCGGAACTCGAGGCGTTCTGCTGCACTACGGTGTCCATCTGAGAGACGCCCTTCGCGAGTTGCTCCGCCCCGCTCGACTGCTCCCCCGACGCCGCCGATATCTCCTGGATGAGCTCGGCCGTCTTCTTGATATCGGGCACCAGCTCATCCAGACGCCTCCCCGCCTCCCCCGCCACCGTCACGCTCTTCTTCGACAGCTCGTTGATCTCCCCTGCCGCCTTCGCGCTCCGCTCCGCCAGCTTGCGCACCTCCGAAGCCACCACCGCGAACCCCTTCCCTGCCTCCCCTGCCCGCGCCGCCTCTATCGCCGCGTTCAGCGCCAGCATGTTCGTCTGGCTCGATATCTCTTCGATGATTCCGATCTTCGACGCGATCTCCTTCATGCTCGCCACGGTCTGGTCCACCGACTTGCCGGACTCCTCCGCGTTCAGCGCGATCTTCCGGGACAACGCGTCCGCCTGCTTCGTATTGTCCGCGTTCTGCCTGATGGTCGAGGCCAGCTCCTCCACCGACGCGGACAGCTCCTCTATGCTCGCCGCCTGCTCGTTCGCCCCCTGCGACAGCCCTTGCGCGGTCGAAGATAGCTGATTCGCTCCGGACGACACCTGCCCCGATGCCGCCTTGATATCGGAAACAATGGAAGAGAAGCTCCGGTGCATTTCGCGCATCGATTGCCCGAGGGAGCCGATCTCGTCGCCGCGGGCGATCACCCGTGCGCTCGCGCTCGAGTCCACGCTGGAGAAGGTCAGGTCGCCATTCGAGAGATCGGACATCCCGAGGACGACGAGCTTGATTGGTTTGACGATCGACCTCGCCAGGAGCGTCGATATCAAGACTGAGATCGCGATTCCCACGGCTAGGATGGCGTAGAGAAGGGCCATCAAGCCGGACACGGTGGAATAAAGCTCTCGCTCGGTTATGGAGAGGCCGAGCGCCCAGCCCGGGCTGGAGGGCACGCGAGAGTAGAAGGTCACCATCCTCGCGCCGTCGGGATTGGCATAGACGCCCACCCCCGACTCATTGGCTTGCATCTCGCGGCCCAACTTATCCAGGCCCTTGTAGCCGTCCTTGTCCGCGTTGAGTGTGTCCAGCTTGAGTATGGCATCCGCGACGGGGTGGGCGATGACGATGCCGCGCTGATCGACGATCCAGCCGTAGCCCGTCGAGCCCAGCTTGATCGAGCCTGCCACCACGGCGAGATTGGCAAGCTGGATCTCGAAGCCGGCGACGAATCTCGTCCCCCCGTCTTTGCCTTTGACCGCTCTCATGAGCATGACCGCGGGCTTCCCCGTGGCCTTGGATATCAAGGCGTCGCTTATAAAGCTGTCCTTGCCGTCAGCGAAGAACACCTTGAAGTACGGGCGGTCCTTGACGTCGACATAGGCCCCCGAAGGAGTCGTCGCCCTTCCGTCGGGCAGGACCATCATGACGTTAGACACATCGGATCCCAGATGCCCGTTCAGACTGTCGACGTAGGCCTCCGCGACCTTAGGATCGCCAAAGCGCATCTGATCGGAGAGAGCCATGACATTGAGCTCGGAGAAGTGCGTATCGAGGAGCTTCCCGAGCTCCGAAGCCCGAGCGGCGGCGATCTGAAGGTTCTCTTCCTTCAATAATGACGTGACCTCGTTATTAAGCCGTATGCCGATAATAGCGATGATCGAGCCGATCAACAGAGCCGTCATCGCGCAGACGAGCGACGCGACCCTCAGTGTCAAGGAAATCTTGCGCTTTGCCATAGTTCTCCCCCGCCATTGATTTGTTGCGTTATTACCTGACGATGCCGACGGGACCATCCCGCAAACCGCGTTATCCGCCCTCCTTTCTAAGACGCGCATGCGGACAGACTCACATTGCACTATTAATCTTAAGCGAGGCTTTCGTCATGTCAATGTTCAGATGGGTGCGAGAGCGGCGCGCCTCTAGGCTTTGATGCGCAGGACGGAGACGCAATGGCCCGTGGTCCTGTCGATGGTGAACAGCGCCCCGAGGATCGAGGCCTCGCCCTCGGCCGATTCCATCTTGATGGGCATTTGCGTAAGGCCGCGCCTGACGCAAATATCGGCTTTGACGCCGATGACCGAGTCGACGGGACCGCTCATGCCGAGGTCGGTGATATAGCCTGTCCCTTTGGGGAGAATGCGCTCGTCGGCCGTCTGCACGTGGGTGTGGGTGCCCGCGAGAACGGCAATGCGGCCGTCCAGGTAGAAGGCGAGAGCTTCCTTCTCCTCGACGGACTCGGCGTGAAAGTCGACGAGCACGATAGCCCCGGGCGCTTCTGAGGCGATCTCGGCGAGGGCCGAGTCCGCGCCTCGGAAGGGACAATCGATGGGGGACATCCCCTCGCGGCCCTGCAGATTGAGCACCGCCCAGGTCGCGCCTCCCGATTCCAGCGTTGCCCAACCTTTTCCTGAGGCCCCGGGAGGGTAGTTGGCGGGCCTGAGCAGGTTCGGCGTGGAGGCGAGGAGCTCCGCGGAGCCGGGACGCTCCCAGACATGGTTGCCCGTCGTAATGACCTGCACGCCCATCTCGAAGAGCTTGTCGACCTCTTCCTTCCCGATGCCGAAGCCCCCGAGGGCGTTCTCCCCGTTCGCCACGACGATATCCGCGGTCGTGGAACGCGCGAGCGGTCCCAGGCCGGCGAAAAGAGCCTTGAGCCCGGGTTGCCCCACGACGTCCCCTAGAATGAGAGCTCTGAGCTTACCGTCAGCCACCTTCGCACCTCCGTGAAGGACTACACAATAGACGTAAAGGGCCGAGGCTGTCCATGAAGACTACCGCGTCGGGCTCTATCGTCATTTTTTCTTGACGCCCTCACAGATGAGGGGTATACAAAATGCGTGAAGATGCGAGCGAGGCTCTTTCTCCTTGTAGGGGTCGTGGCCCTCGCGATGGCGATGTCGCTGGGCTCATACTTTATGTTGAGCGCTCGATCCCGCGAGATCGAGCGCGAATACGGTTCGGTCAACGAACTCAAGCTCGCCGCCTTCGTCCTCGCCGACAAGGTGAACGTGCTCGCGTCGAGCGGCATGGCGCCGTCGTTCAAGAAATTCAAAGACGCTCGCGCGGCCTACGACGCGGCCTTCGATCGCGTCGCCGCGCTCAAGGTCCTCCCGCAGGCGAGCTCTTCGACCAAGGATGCGATCGACCGGATACTCAGCCTCCGGGACCTTTCCGCGAACAACCTGGACACGGTCTCCTCCCTGTACGCCCAGCTCACCGATGAGGCGATCAAGAGATTCGGATCCGCCGACACCGCCACCATTATGCAGTTCCTATCCTCGCCTGCGGCCAGCGCAGGTTCCCAAGACGCTACGGGCGCTTCGGCGCTGAAAGGCCGTATCACTCTTTTCATCTCCACCGTGCATGGCCTGAACGACGGCCTCGACTTGACGATCAGCTCGATCGGGAACCAAGACCTGGTGGTGAAAGACCAGATAGCCGAAATACGGGGCAGGGTGACCGTTTTATCGGCAGTGATCGCCATCGCTCTGATCGTCGGAGCCCTCGCCCTGTCCGTCCGCTTCGCCTCGGGCATAGTGCGGCCCCTGAGGTCGGCGGTTAGGCTCGCGGACGCCATTGCGGGCGGCAACCTCAGCGAACGGATCGACGGCAAAGCGGAGAGGCGCAAGGATGAGCTTGGCGGGCTCTCGGTGAGGCTGGAGACAATGCGCGGCGGCCTTGACAAGATGGTCGGCGAGATACGCGGCAGCGTCGGCTCGCTACGCTCCTTCGGGTCGAGCCTCTCGTCGGCCATGGCGAAGACCTCGTCAGCCGCGCACGAGATCGCGACGACGATCGAGTCAGTACGGAAGCAGGTCGAGGACGAAGGAGGCAGTATTCGCGAAGTCTCCTCGACCGTGGACCAGATGCTCGAAAGCGTCCGCGGTCTCGACGCCCTTATCGCCGATCAGTCGGCGAGTGTCACCGAATCCTCCGCCTCCATCGAGCAGATGATCGCCAACATCGCCTCGGTAGCGAAGAACGTGGACTTGCTCGGGGATTCCTTCGCCAAGCTCATCGGCGCTTCGGACGACGGAAAAGGCAAGCTCGAGGCGGTGAACGAGTGCGTCAGGAACATCCAGGCCCAGTCCGAGAAGCTCACCGAGGCAAATACAACCATCACTATCATCGCCGAGCAGACCAATCTCCTCGCCATGAACGCGGCTATCGAGGCAGCCCATGCCGGCGATGCAGGGCGCGGCTTCTCGGTCGTAGCCGACGAGATACGCAAGCTCTCCGAAATGGCGGCGAGCCAGTCCGCCGAGATCGGCAAGGACATCGGTTCGATGGTACAGTCCATCGGCGAAATGGCGTCGGCGTCGACGACCGCCGACGGGTCCTTCGCGACTATTCTCTCGCTGATCAAGGAGCTCGATTCGCTCGAAGGCTCGATCAGGCAGGCGCTCGGAGAGCAGAACGAAGGCTCAAAGCAGATACTCGAGGCGCTCCAGCGCATCAACGACACGACTCAGCGCGTCAGCGGCATGTCGCGCGATATGAGCGGAGGCAGCGAGTCCATCGGCCGGGAGCTGGAGGGCATCCTCCACGCCGAGCGGCGTCTCCACGAGGAGATGGACGCGATCGCCCTAGGCACGAAGGAGATCGTCCAGGACGCCGGGGAGATCTCCGAGATGGGCGCGGGCAATCGCGAACTCGTCGAGGCCGTCTCGGCCCAGGTGGAACACTTCAAACTCGAGGCCTGAGGCACAGGCCCCCCCGTCGTAACGGCCTTCACGCTCGCGGCTCTTTCGCCTATCATGGTCCTACGGCAAAGGCGGCAGCGCATGGACGGCACCAAGTTCTCGAGCGAACGGAAGCTCCCCATTTTCTTCAGTTATTACAGGCCTCACTGGCGGCTCTTCGCCCTCGATCTCTCATGCGCCCTGGGGATATCGCTCGTAGACCTTTCCTTCCCCCTCGTGACGCGGTATTCGATACAGACCCTCCTCCCCGAGCGCGCCTACGCCCTCTTCGCCCTTGTGCTCGGCGCCGCGTTCTTCGCCTTCGCTATCCGAGCCTTTCTGCAGTACGTCGTCACCTACTGGGGACACCTACTCGGCGTGCGCATGGAGACCGACATGAGGCGGGACCTCTTCGCCCACCTCCAAAAGCTTTCCTTCAGCTTCTACGACAAGACGAGGACGGGGCACCTCATGTCCCGCGCCCTCTCCGACCTCTTCGAGATTGTCGAGCTCGCGCACCACGGCCCCGAGGACCTTTTCATCGCGACGATCACCCTCGTCGGCTCGTTCATCGCCATGATCCTTATCCGCTGGCAGCTCGCCTTAGTGCTCATCGTCGTAGTGCCGGCCATCGTCGCCCTCACGATCCGGCAGCGCAGGGCTATGTCCGCGGCCTCCCTCTCGGTAAAGCAGCGCACCGCCACGATCAACGCGGGTATCGAGAGCAGCATATCCGGTATCCGCGTGGCGCAGGCCTTCACGAACGAAGATTACGAGATCGAGAAATTCCTTAAAGGCAACGAGCTCTACAAGGACGCGAAGAAGGTCTTCTACAAGGCGATGGGCGTATTCCAGTGCGGCATGGAGTTCGCGACGAGCATCCTCAACGTGATCGTCATAGCGCTCGGCGGGCTTTTCATCGCCCGCAAGATGATGGATCTCGCCGACCTGATTGCCTTTACGCTTTTCGTCAACGCCTTTCTTCAGCCGATTCGCAAGCTCGTCGCCTTCTTCGAGCAGTACACGACGGGCATGGCGGGCTTCGAGCGCTTCGTGGAGCTCATGAGGGTCGAGCCCGAGATCGAGGATCGGAAAAGCGCCCGAGAACTTACCCGGGTGCGGGGCGAGATAGAGCTGCGCGACGTCTCCTTCTCGTACGCGCAGGAGGAGGCGCCCGTCCTTCGGCATGTCAACCTCAAGGTCGCCGCGGGGCGCACGCTCGCCCTCGTCGGGCCGTCGGGCGGGGGGAAGTCGACGCTCTGCCAGCTCATACCCCGGTTCTACGAGATCGGCTCGGGCTCGATCATGATCGACGGAGTCGACGTGCGCGACGTCCGTCTCGCCTCCCTGCGCGAGAGCATCGGGATCGTTCAGCAGGACGTATTCCTCTTCGCGGACACGATCAGGGAGAACATCCGCTACGGCAAGGTGAGCGCGAGCGACGACGAGATAGTCGAGGCCGCGAGGCGCGCCGACATCCATGAGTTCATCAAGGGCCTGCCGCAGGGCTACGATACGGAAGTCGGCGAGCGCGGCGTCACGCTCTCGGGAGGCCAGAAGCAGCGCATCAGCATCGCGCGCGTATTCCTCAAGGACCCGCCCATCCTCATCCTCGACGAGGCGACGAGCGCCTTGGACACGGCCACCGAGATCCACATCCAGCGCGCCCTTGAGGCCCTCGCGGCCGGCAGGACCTGCCTTATCATAGCGCACCGGCTATCGACTATACGCGGCGCCGACGAGATCGCCTTCATCGATTGCGCCGGGATAGTCGAGCGAGGCGGCCACGCGCAGCTCTTGGCGGCGAAGGGGCGCTACGCGGCGCTCTACGGGGCCCAGTTCAACCTCGCGGTCGTCGCCAGCCGCGGATGATTGCGGTTCTCCCTCCATCGGGTATAGGATAGCGCCTCCATGCACATCGCCTCATTAAATCAATCCGCCGAACAACGCCGCGACCTCATACTGAACGGCTCGATACTCGGCACCATGATGTTCCTCTCCGTCCCTACGCTGATGCTCGGCTGCATCCAATCCCTCATGCCGCTCATGGACGGCCTGTTCATCAACAACGTAGCGGGGACCATAGTCGCGAGCGCGGTGACCTACTCCACGCCCGTCATCAATATGGTGAGCGCCTTCGCCCAGGGCCTTTCCGTCGCGGCGATGGCCATCCTCGGACAGCTCAACGGGCGGGGCGACTTCAAGGCCTCCAAGCACACTGCCGCGCAGATCGTGGTCGCGGGCTCGATCCTCGGCTGCCTCTCCGCGCCGTTCCTCGTCGTCGCGGCTTTCTTCATCTCGGGCTCGATCAACCACGAGATCTCCAGCGACGTTTTCCTCTACCTTGCGCTCAACGCATTCGTCCTGCCCTTCTCTTTCCTGGAGTCGATCTACAACGGCATCATGAACGCGAACGGCAAGCCCGAGGCACCCTTCATCCGCATGGTCATCATGCTCGTCCTCAAGATCGCCTTCAATTTCCTTTTCCTCGTGGTCTTGCGCATGGCCCTCGTCGGCTGCGTCCTCGCATCGCTCTTCGCGAACGCGATCGTCACCGTCTGGATGTTCTACGAGCTCTTCGCCAGGGCGGGCTCGGACAGGCTCGAGATCAAGGGCTTCCAGTTCGATTGGCCGATCGTGAGGCAGCTCGGCAGGGTGGGCCTGCCCGCCATGCTCAATTCCTTCTTCCTCAACCTCGGCTTTTTCCTCATCAACAACGAGACGCAAAAGTACGGCCCCATCGTCCTCACCGCCCAGGGCATCGCGAGCAACATCACCGCGGTATGCTTCAACCTCCCCGGCTGCCTCGGCTCCTCGGTGACCATGATGGTGAGCATGAACATCGGCGCGGGCAATCCGCGAAAGGCCAAGCGCTCAACCTGGATAGGCTGCGGCGTGAGCGCCGCGATCGCGGCCATCGTCATCGCGATAGTCGTGCCGCTGTCGCCCTACCTCACGCTGCTTTTCACGCGGGACCCGGCTCTCGTCGATATCGCGGACAAAGCCCTTCACATCTATACCTATTCCGTCATCGGCTTCGGCGTATGCATGGCGGCCCAGGGGGCCTTCATCGGACTAGGCCGAACCAATGTGCCTCTCGTCCTCGGCATCCTGCGCATTTGGCTCCTGCGCTACATCTTCATCCTCGCCACGGAGCATGCGCTCTCGTTCTACTCGGTGTTCTGGGGCAACCTCTTCTCGAACTATATGGCTGCCATCATCTCGATCATCATCATCGCGCGCGCGAAATGGAGCTCGACGATCGACAGGACGGGCGCCGCAGCATAGGGACCGATACGCAGCTTTTCGATATACTCGGTGCTATGTCTTCCTCAGAAACAATATCCACTACACGCCTTCTGCGATCGTCGGCCCTCTGGGTGCTGTATGCCCTGTTAGGCCTTTTCGCCTTTGTTCAGAGTATGATAGGCCCGGCCGTCCCCTTCCTTCGGGCGGAATTCCATCTCGATTACAGCGCCGCCGCCATGCACATGAGCGCATTCGCCCTAGGACAGATGGCGAGCGGCCTACTCTCGCCCTTAATCATCCGACGCTTCGGTATCCACAGAGTGCTCTGGGGAGGGATGCTCGGGATTCTCGTCGGGATCTCAGGCCTCGTCCTCGCGCCGACGCCGATCCTGAGCCTCGCATCCATTCTCTTCATGAGCCTCACGGGGACTCTGTCCTTGTCCTGCTTGCAAGCCTCCATCTCGCAGCTCGGAGGGGAGCACCGCAGCCAAGCCCTGATGGAGGGGAATATGGCCGCGAGCGCAGCCGGCGCCGCGGCGCCTTTCGTCTTGGTCGCCGGAGTGGCCCTGGGACTCGGTTGGAGGGCGCTCTGGCCGGCCTTTGCCGTGGGTCTCGCGGCGACTGCCCTTTTCGGACGCAAGCCGATCGCCCGGAGCGTTCCCGACAGCATCATCGAAGAATCGGATTCCCGGGGCGACAGACTGCCCAGGGCATTCTGGAGACTCTATATCCTGATTTTCTTCGCCGTCGGCGTGGAATGGTCAGTCGGCTTCTGGGCTACCGAATACCTCAAGGGCCTGCCCGGGCATTCAGTGAGCCTAGCCGCCGCGGGCGCCGGGGTATTCCAGATCGCGGCGGTCTCCGGACGACTGGTCTGCAGCAGGCTGACAGGACGCATCAAGGAGAAGCGGATACTGATCACGGCCATGGTCCTGACCGCGATCGGCTTTCCTCTCTATTGGCTGCGCGCCCAGCCGGTCACCGCTTTCCTCGGCCTCACTCTCTGCGGCCTCGGCGTATCGGCCTTCTATCCCCTCTCGCTGTCTCTGAGTATCGGAGCGGCGAAGGGAAGAACCGCCGCCGCGAGCTCCCTGGCCGCGGTCGCCTCCGGCGCGGCCATCTTCACGATGCCCCTTCTCCTGGGCCTCGTCGCCGATAGCGCAGGCTTGCGAACCGCCCTCTGGTCGATCCCCCTAGGGCTTGGGATCATGGCGCTTCTGCTGATCAGCGGTCGAAGGTCCGAGGCAGGTTCTCGCGAGAGTCCGGACTGATGATACCCTTGGGGCCTTCCGCGCCCCTCGCTCACCTAATGAAGTTTGTCATGACCTTCTGCGCCTTCCCGGGCTCAGGGATGCTACCCTTCGTGGCTTCGCGCATCTTGAGGACCCACGCGAGATTGAGCGCGAGAGTCTCGACGATCTGAACGCCCTCGGCGTCCTTTTCCATCTCGCCCTTCTGCATCCCGTGCACGATATTCCAGTAACTGGAAGTCGCGAGGACCATCTCGGAGTAGGAGAGATAGTGGTTGAGACAGTCGAGGGTCGAGGAACCGCCCGAGCGCCTGACCGCGACGAGGGCCGCCCCGACCTTGTGCCTGAAGACTCCGCCCTTGGCGCCGGAGACGTAGAAGGCGCGGTCGAGGAAGCACTTCATAGCGCCCGCCACGCCCGAGTAGTACACCGGCGAGGCGAGGACGATACCGTCGGCCTCGGCCATCCGGTCGACCGTCTCGTTCACCGGGTCGTCTCCAAAAACGCACTTTCCGGTCTTGCCGCAGCTTCCGCAGCCTATGCATCCGTGCATCGCCTTGTCGCCTATCTGGACGATCTCGAAGCCGATGCCTTCTTTCCCCAGCCGCTCGCCGACCTTAGCCAACGCATGGTAGCAGTTGCCGTCTTTGTGGGGGCTGCCGTTGATCGCGATTACGTTCATCGTTTCACCTCGTGCAGATATAATATCAGAATGAGTGATAACCCGACCATATTATGGAGGACATATGAAACGATCATTTTCCGCTTTCCTCTTGTCTGCCCTCGGATTCCTGGCCTTCGCCGAGGATCCGACCATTATCGACGACTGGTCCAAGGTCCAGGCACCCTCCCCGCCCGAACTCACAGCAGTAAAGATCGATCCGAAGACTACGGCACTCCTCCTCCTGGACTTCGAGGCGCGGACAGTCGACTCGCGCCCCAGGGCGGTCGCGACGCTCCCACGCATCAAGAAGCTCCTGGATTTAGCCCGAGCCTCGGGGATGCTCGTGGCTTACAGCACGACCGGAGCGGGCAGTCCGGCTACCATTCTCGCCGACCTCAAGCCCCGCTCCGAAGAGCATGTGGTCAAGGCGAGCGTGGATAAGTTTTTCGATACCGACCTCGAGGCATACCTCAAGGGCAAAGGCATTACACAAGTCATCGTGACAGGCGTCGTCGCGGAAGGGGCTGTCCTCGGCACCAGCATAGGAGCTTCCCTACGCGGCTTCAAGGTCATTGTCCCCGTGGACGGGACCGCGTCCTCGAGCCTCTACGCCGAGCAGTACGTCGCCTGGCACCTGCAGAACGCGCCAGGCGTTCGCGGCAATGTCACTCTCACGCGCTGCGACTCGATCGGGCTTTAGCAAGCCGTGGCTAGAGTGCGGATTATCGAATGATATGCGCCCAAACTGAATGAGATTGCCGATTCTAACGGGGTTGCGGCGCGACAGGCGCGCCTCGTCATAACCTTTTCGCTTCAATGATCGGCAAGGCATTTTACACCTTATTCGCTTGCTCTAATTGAAATCGAACCACCTGTCGTTCTCGCGAAAAGCGTTAGGCCTCCACCATTGATCGTTCCTTGCATGGTTTTATCCTTGGATCTCACCGTAGTCATGATCGGAAGTTCGCAACTAATGCCGCCACCGCTGGTTGAGGCATCGACGGTCGCCGAGGCTGATTTCGGGATGGTAATCACTATGTCACCCCCAGAAGTCCTCGCGGATAGGCCTTTGAATTCCCCTGTGACGCCGACATTCACCGATCCACCTGTAGTCGCCAACGTCACCGCCCCAATAATCGCTTCCGCCGTTATCTTCCCTCCCGTCGTCGTGCCGAAGAGGTCGCCGATAATATTCTTCGCCGAGATCCAGCCGCCGGATGTTTTCACTTCTTGCGGACCGACCATATCCTCGATGCTAACGTTTCCCCCGGTGGTCGACGCGGCGGTCGATCCTTGCATACCGGATAGCGACAGGCTCCCCCCTGAGGTCTTGATGATAAGGTTGTACTGAGCGGGCATGGAAATGATGTATTCAACATCTAGTATTCCGGGATGGAGCAACAGGGCGTCCTTCGCGGCATATCGTCCGACGATCACCGTGTCGCTTCCATTCGTTCCGGTCTGGATATCGAAATCTTCGACGAGCTTCGCGGTCCCATTGAGCGTGACCTCGATGGCGATATCATGGCTGGTAGTCCCTCGTACCGTCACCGAGCCGAGATCGCTTGTCAGCCTGAGGACTCCGCCTGTGCTGGCTGGTAGCCTTTTCGAGAAATGTCTTTCGCTCCCTATAGCGTTCGTCGCGACTAGTACGAGGGTAATCACGATCAGAATGGTTGCTTTGCTTTGTTTCATTTCAGTCTCCTGTGCTCTTTCGCTTTAAAAACATCGAGCTCTCGGCTCGAGATGCTTAAAACTGGATGCCGAGGACGAAGCGCGGTACGAGCTCGAGCGAAGATACATATTCGCCTTCGGATTTCCAGATTCCTGGTATGTGCGCATCCACCGCGGCTCCGGCGATGATTGAGAACCCCATTATGGGAATGCCCAGGACGGCTCTCATTTCAGGCTGTTGCTTGACCGCAACATCGTTCCAGAAACCGTTGCCTGCCACAATACTACGCCACGCGATATCGCTATCGACGAAGACTCCGCCCACATTGATCCGTCCTCCTAAGCCCAATCCGAAGGACCAGCCGATCGGGGAGCTCGCGAGGACATAGCCGGTTTCGATGAGCGTATAGGTATGCCGTGTCCCGAGCTTCGCGCCGAGAGAGATCATCGGACCGGTATCGGAGCCCGAATCCACCCACGCTTCAAATTTCTGGATACCCCCTCGCTCTATGCTGACGAGGCCTATGGGTAAACCCTCCATATCGTCCGCTATGTTGACGAGACCGACTTGGACGCCGTGGATCGATCCCGCTATGTTGAGAAGGCCGCTCTGGACGCCGATGATCGGTCCCGCTACGTTGACGACGCCGGCCTGCAAGCCTGAGCCTTCATTGACAACATTAACCGCGCTTAACTGAGCCCCGCATAGGTTCGTCGTGTAGTTAGCTAATCCCGCCACTTGGATCGATCGAGTGCGGCCGGCGTAGTTGGCTAGGCCTGCCGCCTGGAATCCCGTGACGTCACCCAGGGCGATATTGCCGAGGCCCGCGAACTGGACGCCTTTCATGCCCATCGCTTCAATATTGGCGAGACCGCCTATCTCGAAACCAACGACGTTGGCCGAGTTCCCTGCGAGTATATTGAGGCTCTTTCATAATGCTGACTCAAGGATTTAAAAAGCGAATAGGGTCGACCTTTTCCGGTAGAATGTGGGTTACGAGGACCACAGTCGCGAAGAAGGAGACCCAATCCATGACTACAGTAA
>Ga0326727_10018495_pt1 | contig 14217 bp, 8 predicted proteins | sample MB2enrmetagenome_FD_207643 | JGI IMG/M metagenome (GOLD analysis project Ga0326727, IMG submission 207643) | Lab enriched peat soil microbial communities from McLean, Ithaca, NY, United States - MB29MY | ecosystem: Environmental > Terrestrial > Soil > Wetlands > Peat | place: USA: New York...
TTGTGATAACCGCTGAATGCATATAAGCGGGAAGCACGCCCCAAGATGAGATCTCCCTGAAGGGCCCAGAAAGACCATCTGGTTGATAGGCTGGGTGTAAAAGCGCAGTAATGCGTGAAGCTTACCAGTACTAATCGCCCGTTCGGCTTGTCCATAGAATTAACTCCGCGCAGCAATACGCGGATGCTCTTCTTACAAGCCTTGTAAGTTCCCAATCGATTTCGTTGGATTTGTTTTGGCGCCAGATTGCAACCGCGTTCCTGCCACCCGTCCGGGAGAAACCATCCGGAACCAGGCAGACGCCGCGGACGGCTGCGGGCAACCACCCGCCAAGCGCCTTCAAGTTTGCCGGTGACCATACTGCGAGGGATCACCCGTTCCCATCCCGAACACGGAAGTTAAGCCTCGCTGGGCCGATGGTACTGCACGGGAGACTGTGTGGGAGATTAGGTGATCGCCGGCAATGAAATCTGAAAGAGAGAAGGCCATGCCACTACGGCATGGCCTTTTTGCGTCTGCCCCTACCCCCACTCGTCGTTTATTCGCTTTTCTGGCTGAGGTTTATCATGTCCCACATGCCTTCCCGTCCTTACCGATCCCGTTTCCAGATATGTCTTGCCCTTCTTATCTGCTTTCCAAGCGTGGCTCAGGACACGCAGATCGTTGACTCCCAACTCCTCGCCGGACTTATCTCCGACTTTGCCCAACTCGCGCCCCAGACTATCCGGCCGGCGCAGGGATACATTCGCCATTCCTACCTCATTCCCGCCGGTTACTATGCGCAGATGTGGGACTGGGACGGCTTTTTCATCGGCGCCCACTGGGCCAACCAGGATCCGGCCGACGCCAAGTACCTGCGCGACTGGGTGCTGAGCTTCGCCAGTTCGGCCGATGCCAACGGCTACGTGGCTGGCTGCATCTCCTCCGAAGGCCCGCGTCCCCTCTTCGGCAAGTTTGCCATGAAGCCCTTTCTCGCCCAGGGCGCGCTCGTCGCCGCCGACAAACTCAACGACACAGAGTGGCTGCGCCCCGTCTGGCCTGCCATGCAGCGCATCCTCGCCTATCGCAAGAGCACCCAGTTTGATGTCCACTGGAATCTCTGGTTCTGGGACAACGCCATGCAGTCCGGAGCCGACAACAGCGCGTCGCTGACCAACGATCCCGCCGATCGCAGCGCCATCCTCGCCGTCGACGCCTCGGTCTTCGCCATGCGCGAATACGAGGCCATGGCCGTGCTCGCCGATCGCCTCGGCGATCCCACCGATGCGCTCATCTATCGTCGCGAGGCCGCCGCCACGCGCCACGCCATCCTCGCTCACCTTTGGCTTAAGGACGAATCCATCTTCCTCAACCGCCGCCGCGACACCGGCGCCTGGGGCCACTCCATCAGCTGGTCGAGCTTCGTGCCGCTAGCCGACGGCTTGTTGCCGCCCGCGCAGGCACGCCGCATGATTCGCCGCCACCTGCTCAATCCCGACGAAATGAAATCCCCCTATGGATTTCGCAGCCTCTCGAAAAGCGATCCGGCCTACAACAACGAGGCCATCATCGACCCCTACTCCAATTGGCGCGGGCCGATTTGGATCAACGCCAACTATCTTGACTGGATCGCCCTGCGCCGCTACGGCTTCACGGCCGAGTCGCGCCGGCTCGCCGAAACCCTCGCCTCGATGCTGCGTCGCGACATCGCGCAATGGGGCTCGATGCACGAAGATTACAACGCCGAGACCGGCGACGGCCTCGCGCCCACGCCCGCGCAATCCCCCGGCGGCAAATTCGCCGGCTTCGTGGGCTGGAACCTGCTCGCCCTCGACATGCTGCAATGCGAAGAGACGCAGCAGCACTGCATGACGCTGGAAATACCAAAACAAAATTGAGGCCGCTCGAAGGAAGTGGTTGGACAGGAAGGAAGTTAGAGGTTAAGCAATGTCCGTTAATCTACGAAGTGTGTTCCCTTCGGAAGAATAGCACTTAGATCTTCGTCCAGAATCCTTGACTTGGTGGGTTTTCCGGGTGCCACGTGTACGATGACTCGTTGGTTTGCAAGGCGCTCCTTGGCTGCAATGGCTTCTTCCTCGGTGGGGAAAAAGCATGTATATTGTCCCTCCTGTTTGCCGGCCGCTTGGTAGGAGTAGCCCATGTAAATGTCATAGCCGGCTATAGAATCGGACCGCCCTTGCATCATGGTTACAATCTCGCCCTCATCAAATACGCCTGGCACAATTGACCATTTCCGCGCCCGTGCCTGATCCCACTTTCGGCGATAGATGCGATCCCATAAAATCGAGACGGCAACAATGCCCAAACACACAGTCGCATAGGTGAGAACAAAAAACGGCGTCGCAGGGCGGCGATCGAGAACGAAGGCCGAGAATCCAGGCGTAAGCATAGCTACCGTTTCCCCGGCCCCGCCGCCCTTACCGCCTTCGTCACGTCGAATTGCCTGAAGTTTTTCTCAAACCGCCCCGCCAGATCGGCCGCCTGGCGGTCATAGGCAGACTTGTCGGCCCACACGTTGCGCGGGTTCAGAATCTCCTGCGGCACTTCGGGACAACTCACCGGAATGTGCAACCCAAACGCCGGCTCGGTCAAAAACTCCACGCCATCCAGCCGACCATCGAGAGCCGCGTTGACCAGAGCGCGCGTATGTTTGAGGCTCATGCGCTTGCCCACGCCAAAGGCCCCGCCCGACCAACCCGTATTCACCAGCCAGCAGGCAGCCTTGTGCTGCTTGAGCCGATCGCCCAGCAGTTCCGCATAGACATGTGGCTGCAGAGGCAAAAATGGCGAACCGAAGCAGGCGGAAAACTCCGGCACCGGTTCGGACCCCAGTCCAGCCTCGGTCCCGGCCAGCTTGGCCGTGTAGCCGGACAAAAAGTGATACATGGCCTGCTCCGGCGTAAGCCGTGCGATCGGCGGCAGCACGCCAAATGCATCGGCAGCCAGGAACAGCACATTGCGCGGATGGCCGCCCACGCCAGGAATCAGCGCGTTCTCGATGAAGTTGACGGGATAGGCCGCGCGTGTGTTCTCGGTCAGCGAAATATCGGAGTAGACCGGCTCGCTGGTTGCCGGATTGAGCACCACGTTCTCGAGCACCGAGCCAAACCGGATGGCCCGATAGATCTGCGGTTCCTTCTCCTCGCTCAGGTCGACGCACTTGGCGTAGCAGCCACCCTCAAAGTTGAAGACACCGGCAGCGCTCCAGCCATGCTCGTCGTCACCAATCAGCCGTCGCGCCGGATCGGCCGACAGCGTTGTCTTGCCGGTTCCCGACAGCCCAAAAAACAGCGCTGTGTTGCCGTCTAACCCCACGTTGGCCGAGCAGTGCATGGGTAGGACCACATCCTCATGGGGACGCTGCGGCATCAGGAAGTTCATTACGCCGAAGATGGACTTCTTCATCTCGCCCGCATACTTGGTCCCGCCGATGAGCACGATTTTGCGCGTGAAATCGGTGAGGATGAAAGTCTCTGACCGCGTTCCATCCGGGCCTGGCACCGCCTCATACTCGGGCGCCGCGATGACCGTGAACTCGGGCTGATGCGTGGCCAGTTCCGAGGCGCTCGGGCGCACAAATAGCTGTTTCACAAACAGCGCATGCCAAGCGTATTCGGCGATGAAGCGAATGGATAGCCGGTAGGCCGGGTCGGCTCCGCAAAAAAGGTCCTCTACAAACAGGTCGCGCTCGCGCATGTGGTGCGCTACCCGCTGTAACATGGCCTCGAAGCGGTCCGGCGATATCGGCTGGTTTACGCGTCCCCAGTCCACCAGCGTGTGCGTTGTGTCATCGTCGACGGTGAATTTGTCTCTGGGACTGCGGCCGGTACGCGCGCCCGTGTAGGCCACCAGCGCGCCATTCGCGGCCAGCCGGCCCTCCCCGCGCAGAAGCGTGGTTTCAATCAGTTGCGACACGGGGAGATTGCGATGCACCTGCGGTCCCGAGGCCAGTGCGCGCAGCGCCTCCACTGCCGAAAAGCTACCCATCCGGAAAGCTCCCTTTCAAGCAAGGAATCAGAGCTAAACCATTGTGCCATGAGCGGTCTGCCGCTGTCCGGCGCTTCCTGGGCGGAAAAACGGCACACTCTCCTTGACAATCTAGGAGAGTGCGCTTATTTTCTTTCCTAGAGCGTCAAGGAGAGAACGAAGATGGCCGAAAAACAGGACCGCCAGATGGACCTGCTGCAAGGCACGCTGGACCTGCTCATCCTGAAAGCAGTGTCGCTGGGGCCGCTCCATGGGTACGGAGTGCTGCTGCGCATCCAGCAGATCTCCGGCGAGGAACTCGTGATTCAGCAGGGGTCGCTCTACCCGGCGCTCTATCGCCTCGAGCACCAGGGCGTCATTGCCAGCGAGTGGGGCGAAAGCGAGAACAACCGCAAAGCCAAGTACTACCGGCTCACGGCTGCAGGACGCGACCGGTTGGAATCGGAAACAGACAAGTGGAACCGCATGGCAGGGATTATTGGAACCATCCTTCGCACCATGCCGGAGCAGGCTTGAGAACGACAGGGAGCAGGGACTAGGGAATAGGGAACAGGGAATAGGGAATAGGGAACAGGGAACAGGGAACAGGGAACAAGGAACAGGGAACAGGGAACAGGGAACAGGGAATAGAAGAGCTATGAGTCTGCGTTCGTTTTTTGCTTGCGTCGTTGCCCAGCCACGATCGTGGTTTCGCGCCCTCATGCGCCGCGGCCATCTTGAGGCGGAGATGGAAGCCGAGCTCGCCGCTCACCTTGAATGCCTTACGGCTGACCTTATGCGCGCAGGCCACGCGCCCCAAGAGGCGGCCCGCCGCGCCCGCATTGCGCTCGGCACAATGACGGTCCACAAGGAAGGCATGCGCGCCTCGCTCGGCCTGCGCTGGGGTGACGAGTTCTGGGCTGACCTCCGCTTTGCCGCGCGCCTGCTCGGCAAGAGCCCAGGGTTCACCGCCATCGCCGCGCTCTCGCTCGCTCTGGCCATTGGTGCCAATACGACCATCTTTTCCATCGCAAAGAGTCTTCTTTATGACCGGCTCAATGTGCCGCACCCGGAACAACTGCGGATGCTGAGCTGGAGTTCGATGGGGCACAGCGTGGTTCATTCCATGTGGGGCGAGTTCGACTCAACGCCGGAAGGCGGATCGAAATGTTCGTCCTTTTCCTATCCGGTGTACCGCGAACTGAGCGCCCACAACACGATGATGCGAGATCTCTTCGCGTTCCAAGGGGATAGCATGAACGCGACCATGCGTGGGAATGCGCGGCAGGTGCGCGCGGAGATGGTCTCAGGCAATTACTTCTCCGGCCTCGACCTTCGTCCCCAGTTGGGCCGGCCTATCCAGCCCTCCGACGAGACCGTCATCGGTTCGGGCGCGGTCGTGGTGATCAGTGAAGGTATATGGAAGCGCGAATTTGGCCACTCGCTGAACGTGCTCGGGCAGACAATTTCGTTAAACCAGGTGCCGATGACCATTGTAGGCGTGAATCCGCGCGGCTTCACCGGCGCCGATGACAGCCAGGTGTCGCCGGACGTGTTCGTACCGCTGAGCATGCAGCCGCAGCTCGATCCGAGAATTAAACAATCGTTGCTCGAGGATACGAACACCTGGTGGGTGAAGATAATGGGTCGCGCCAAGCCGGGCATCATGGATGCCGAGGCGCAGGCCGTGCTGTCGTCGCAACTGGAGGCAGCGGTGCGCGGGACCATGACGGTGAAGCCCGGCGATACAATGCCGCGACTCGTTATCGGCGATGGCAGCCGTGGCAACCACATTGGGGATAACGATTTCGAGAAGCCGGCTTTTGTGCTGATGACGCTGACAGGCCTGGTGCTTTTGCTGGCCTGCGCCAACATTGCCAACCTTTTGCTGGCAAGAGGCGCGCAGCGGCAGCGGGAGATGAGCGTCCGGCTGGCCCTTGGCGCGGGACGCGCGCGCATCTTGCGCCAACTGCTTACCGAAAGCCTGTTGCTGGCGGCGGTGGGCGGATTGGGCGGGCTGCTGCTGGGCTACCTTGGGCGCAACGCGATTCCCCGGCTGATGACCAATGCCTGGGAGGCAAGCGAGATCGTCGTTCGCTTCGATTGGAAGGTGTTCGGCTTTACGGCCGCGGTCACCATCGCGACCGGATTGCTGTTCGGACTTGCGCCCGCATGGATGGCTGCGCGCGCCGAGGTGAGCAGCAGCCTGAAGGAATCTGCCCAAACGGCATCGCGCCGCCGCAGGGGGCTGGGCGGCAAGTCCATTGTCGCCTTCCAGATTGCGCTGTCCACGCTGCTGGTGGTGGGCGCGGGGCTCTTTATGCGCACCCTTTTCGCGCTGCGCGCCATCGATGCGGGCTTTCGCACCGATCACCTCATTCTGTTCTCGATCACTCCGCCGGCCAAGCGCTATGCCGCGGGCAAGGATGTCCAGCTGCATTCGCGCCTGGAGGAGGAGTTTGCCGCTATTCCGGGCGTGCAGGCGGTTACGGCGGCCTCAATGGCCTACATCAGCAACAGCATGAGAAACGAGACTTTCCTTCCCATGGGCGAAAGTGCGGACGAAAAAAAGCAGCAGGCGGAAGACTTCAACGCAGTGGGGAATGACTTCTTCGCATCCATGGGGATACCAATCGTTGCCGGCCGGCCCTTCGGGCCGCAGGATACGGCAACCTCGCCCAAGGTCGCCATTATTAACCAGAGCCTGGCTCGCAAGCGGTTTGCGAACGTGAACCCGATTGGGAAGGAATTCAAGACCGGAGACGACGCGCTCGGAGTGGTGCGCATTGTGGGTATCTGCGCCGACACGCGCTATGCGAATCTCCGCGACGACGCCCCCGCTCAGTTCTTCATGCTCTACCGGCAGCAAGCCGAGGCGGGAGGGTTGAATTACGCGGTCCGTACTCGCATCGAACCGGAGGTTCTGGCGGCGTCACTGCGCGAGGTGGTGAGAAAGGTCGACCGCGATCTGCCCATCGTCGACGTTCGCACCCAGCAGCAGCAGATCGACTCGACCATGCAGACGGAGCGCATGCTGGCCTCGCTAACGGCGGGCTTCGGTTTGCTGGCACTGGCGTTGGCCTGCGTTGGCATCTACGGCATCATGGCGTATTCCGTGGCGAATCGCAGGAATGAGATCGGCATCCGCCTGGCGCTGGGGGCGCAGCCGGGCCAGGTATGCGGGATGATTCTGCGCGAAAGCGCCTGGTTGACGGGGGCCGGCATCGTCGCGGGAGTGGCTGTGGCCTTGCTATTGGCGCGGCTGGTCAAGTCGATGCTCTACGGCATCCAGCCCTGGGATCCGTCCACGCTCGCGGCGGGCGCTTCGCTGCTGTTGGCGGTTGCGCTGGCCGCAAGCTGGATTCCGGCTCGCCGCGCAGGCGGCGTGCAGCCCATGGAAGCGCTAAGGCATGAGTAAAGCACGGAACAGGGGACAGGGATCAAAGAGGCTATGAGGCTTCGTTCACCTTTTACTCGAATCGCCGCTCAGCCGCGGTCGTGGCTGCGGGCCGTCATGCGCCGCGGCCGTCTTGAGGCGGAGATGGAAGCCGAGCTCGCCGCTCACCTTGAATGCCTTACGGCTGACCTTATGCGCGCAGGCCACGCGCCCCAAGAGGCGGCCCGCCGCGCCCGCATTGCGCTCGGCACAATGACGGTCCACAAGGAAGGCATGCGCGCCTCGCTCGGCCTGCGCTGGGGTGATGAGTTGGGTGCCGACCTGCGTTACGCGGTTCGGATGCTGCGCAAGAGCCCCGGCTTTACGTTGATCGCGGCCGCCTCGCTGGCGTTGGCCATCGGCGCGAACACGACCATCTTCTCAGTCGCCAAGCAGTTGCTCTATGAGCGCCTCGCCGTGTCCCGCGCCGCGGAACTGCGCCTGCTTTCGTGGACCGGCACAGAACAGCATGTGGCGGTTCATTCCATCTGGGGCGACTACGATCCGCTCCCCGGCGGAAGGGTAACCAGCACGGCGTTTTCCTATCCCGCATACCAGCAACTGCGCGCGCAGAATCAGTCCCTCGGCGATCTGTTTGCCTTCAAGAGAACCGGCATGAACGCGACCATTCGCGGCGAGGCGCAGCGGGTCGACACGGAGATGGTCTCTGGCAACTATTATGAGCAGCTGGGCGTGCAGCCACAGCTCGGCCGCGCAATTCTGCCATCAGACGATCGTCTCCCGAGCCAGGGCGCGGTAGCCGTGATCAGCGATGGTCTGTGGAAGCGCGCGTTCGGCGCCTCGCCGGCAGTGCTGGGCCAGACCATCAAGCTCAACGACGCGGTGATGACCATCGTTGGTGTCAATCCGAAAGGATTCACCGGCGCGCGAAGCGTGATGAAATCGCCGGATGTCTTTGTCCCGCTGTCCATGCAGCCTTTAATCGATCCACACACCAGCAGCGGATCGCTGCTCGCCAGCACGCGCGAGTGGTGGGTGAATGTGATGGGCCGCGCCAAGCCCGGCGTGAGCGACGCGGCGGCGCAAGCCGCGCTGGATGGCCAGCTGGGCGCCATCGTGCGCGGCACCATGCCGGTGCGGCCTATCGAGGATCTGCCGCGCATGGATCTGCGCGACGGGAGCCGCGGGCTGTTTGAAACCCAGAGCACCTTTGCGAAACCAATGGCCGTGCTGATGACGCTGGTCGGTTTTGTGTTGCTGCTGGCGTGCGCCAATATCGCCAATCTGATGCTTGCCCGCGGCGCGCAGCGGCAGCGGGAGATGAGCGTGCGCCTCGCGCTCGGGGCGGGCCGCGCGCGCATTCTGCGCCAGATGCTGGTGGAGAGCCTGCTGCTCGCGGGGCTGGGTGGCACAGGCGGATTGTTCGCCCGCTACATGGGACGCAACATCCTTCCCAGCATGACGGAGAATGCATGGGAGCGCACCGACTTTCACGTCCAGTTCGACTGGCGCGTCTTTGCCTTCACCGCCTGCATCACTATTCTCACCGGCATTCTGTTTGGCCTTGCGCCGGCGTTTGCGGCTGCGCGCGCCGAGGTGACGCACGGCCTTAAAGAAACCGCGCAGACCACAACGAGGCGGCGCAAGGGCATAGGCGGCAAGGCGCTGGTCGGCTTTCAGATTGCTCTCTCGACAATGCTGGTAATCGGTGCAGGCTTGTTTCTGCGCACGCTCTCCGGATTGAGCGCCATCGATGTCGGCTTCCGCACCCACGGCCTGTTGCTCGCAGAGATCAACCCGCCTGAGAGCCGCTATCCCGCGGGCAAAGAGATTGCACTGCACCAGCGCATCGAGCAGGCCATGGCAAACGTGCCCGGCGTCGACTCCGTCGCGCCCGCCGCGGATGCCTATGTCTCCGACGACCGATCCCGCACCAACTTCCTGCCCGAGGGCGAAAGCTACGACTCAGGCAAGGCACAGGCGGAGTATTTCAACGTCGTCGGTGTTCATTTCTTCGAGACGCTGGATTTGCCGATGATTGCCGGACGTGCCTTCGGGGACCAGGACACGGCGGGTTCGCAAAAGGTGGGCATTATCAACCAGAGCCTGGCGCGCAGCCGTTTCCCAGGCCAGAACCCGGTCGGCAAGCGTTTCACCATCGATACCCATGACATGGATGGACGCAAAGGCACACTGGCCCGCGACTGGATCCAGATCGTCGGAGTCTGCGGCGACACGCGCTATGCCGACTTGCGTACCGATCCGCCGCCGCAGTTTTTCCTGCCCTATGTGCAGCAGAAAGATACCGGCGGCATGGTCTTCGAGATTCATACGCGGATGAAGGCGGAGGTAATCCTGCCTGCGGTGCGGCGCGTCGTGCAGCAGATCGATCCCGACCTGCCGCTCTCTAACGTGCGCTCTCAAGATCAGCAGATTGAGGCGGACCTTCAGCAGGAGCGCATTTTTGTTACGCTGACCTCCGGCTTTGGCCTGCTCGCGCTGGTCCTGGCCTGCGTGGGCATCTACGGCGTCATGGCCTATTCGGTGGCAGAGCGCACCAACGAGATCGGAATCCGCCTGGCCCTGGGCGCGCAGCCGGCGCAGGTGCGCGGCATGATTCTGCGCGAGAGCACCTGGCTTGCCGGCGCGGGCATTGGGGTGGGCCTGGGCGCTGCGCTGGTGCTTACGCGCGCCGTGAAATCGATGCTCTACGGGATTCACCCCTGGGATCCGGCGACGCTGGGCGCTGGCGTCGGGCTGTTGCTCTTAGTCGCCCTCGCGGCAAGCTGGATTCCCGCCAGGCGCGCCGCCGGCGTACAACCGATGGAAGCGCTGCGCCATGAATGAGGCAGGGAATTGGCTCTGCCCGACCCATGCATCCGTGAACCTGCTTCTAGTCCTTCGCCCACCTCTGCTGTTATGATTCGGCGCACAGTAGAACCATTGCCTTGGAAAGTACGCAAAATGCCAGCAAATTCGCGCAGAGAATTCCTCAAGGCAGCGTCGGCTACGGCTGCTGCTCTGGCGGTTTCGCACCGCATTCCCGCCTGGGCAGACCAGGCTGCCTCATCCGCCACCGTAAAGGTCTGGAGCACCTTCCGTGAAAAGCGCTATGCCACGGCTGACCCGCTGGCCTGGAAGCCCGTGACCGCCGTTGCGGCCGACGCCATCGTGCTCGATCCGGGCTCCACCAGGCAGGAGATGCTGGGGTTCGGCGCAGCGCTTACCGATGCGGCCTGCTACGTGCTCAGCCAGCTTCCCTCAGTCGATCGGGAAGCCGTGATTTACGACCTGTTCGCTCCGGAAACGATGGCGCTCAACGTCTGCCGCACCTGCGTTGGCGCCAGCGACTATTCGCGCTCCGCTTACACCTTCGACGAGAGCCCCCAGCCCGATCCCGATCTCAAGAAGTTCTCAATCGACCACGACAAGGCCTACATCCTGCCCGTACTGCGCGATGCGCGCAAGGCAAACCCCGACCTGTTTCTTTTCTCCTCGCCGTGGACTCCGCCCGGCTGGATGAAGTCTTCCAACTCCATGCTCGGCGGCGCCATGCGCAAGCATAGTTATGAGCCATACGCGCGCTACTTCCTCAAGTTCCTTGACGCTTACAAAGCGGAGGGCGTGGAGATCAACGCCATCACCGTGCAGAACGAGGTCGATGCCGACCAGGACGGCCGCATGCCCGCCTGCCTGTGGGGCCAGGAGTACGAGATCGAGTTCGTGAAGAGCTACCTGGGTCCGGCGATGCGCAAGGCCGGTGTGTCCACCAGAATCTGGGTGCTCGACCACAACTACAATCTGTGGGGCCGCGCCATCGGCGAGTTGAGCGATCCCGAGGCCTATGAATTCATCGACGGGATTGCCTGGCACGGCTACGCTGGCGACGTCTCGGCCATGACGCGCGTGCACGACTCGTTTCCTCAGAAAAGCGCCTACTGGACCGAAGGCGGCCCCGACGTGACCGCTCCCGACTACCAGACCGACTGGGCAACTTGGGCGAACACTTACAACGGCATCGTCAATAACTGGGCGCGCTCCATCACGGCATGGAATCTGGCGCTCGACGAGAAAGGCAAACCGAACATCGGCCCGTTCTCCTGCGGCGGCGTGATTACCATCGAGAACGGAACGCACAAGGTGACGAAGAGCGGCCAGTATTGGGCCTTCGCTCACTTTTCCAAGCATGTGCGCCGGGGAGCCAAGGTATTTCGCACCGACGGCGTGGGCGCGGGCGCAGAACCCGACCTGGTCTCCCACGCAGGATTCCGCAATCCAGATGGAAGTTACGTGGTGGTTCTGGCCAACAAAGGAGGCGAGAAGCGAGTGCAGTTAGTGCTCGGATCGAATGCATTGGACATCGATCTGCCCGCCGACTCCGTGTATACGCTGCAATGGTCGTGAAGGCCTTCGAGATCAATAAATCGCCCCGCCCGCCTGCGTGGAATGAATGGTTCCCGCTTTCACCGAGAGCGTGTACAGGACCGCATCGCCTTGCCACCTCTTCAGATCGAATGAATGTCCTGGGTCTACTTTCATCACGTTTGTGCTGAGAAGATCAAGCGGGCTATCGATAGACGCGACAAATGCGTTATCCACTGGCCCGACGAAATAGGCGCTTCCGTGGCCAATGACGGCAGCCTTGCCATCCGGCTCGGCCAGCACCGCTGCCCCTTGTTCCACACCGATGCCGCGGATCTGGGGATGCCCAGCCGGCGGGACGGCCTTTCCATCCGGTTCATTCAACCGCGCCAGAAACACTAGCAGCCTTCCCATGCGGTCGCGCCTGGCAAAATGCGTGTCGGTGATGATCTCTTTCAGAATCGGAATGTCGAGGAAGCCGTGCACCAACGTGACTCGCGGACCATACGGATCGGCCAGCGCGGTTTTTCCGTTTAGGTCTGGATCGTCCGGTTTGTCGCCCTGGGCGCTGTAAGCCCATTCGCCCAGCACCGCCAGCCCCGCGCTGGTGCCGCCAATTGGAACGCCGCGGCGGATGGCGTCGTTCAGCGCCGTCTGCACTGGCGTCCCCATCCAGAAATTGATGTAGTTGGCTTGGTCGCCGCCGGCGATAAACAGGGCGTTTGCGTGCCCGATCACGCGCGCCACAAACGGATCCATCGCCGCCGCGCGGCTTGGAAGTATCAGTGTGGCCACGGAGTTCAGCTTGCACAAGCCCTGGATGTAATGGTTGTAGTCATCGCTGCCGCTTGCGCGCAGCACCAGAAAATCGCCGCCGCTGGCCCGGTCGCAAAGCCAGCGAAACGCCTCGTCCAGGTCCCTGCCTCCGCCCATCAACGCATAGCCGGCCCGTGGAGTGACCGCAGCATCCGCCGCATTCCCCACGCGGACATAGCGATAGGCCGGCGCGGAACTCACCTGTCCGCAAAGAACGGATGCGCAGCAGAGGCTCGCTAGCGCCATCCCAAGTAGCCTTGAAAAGAGCATGAAGGTAGCTTAATCGATGCAGCGTTTTGCCAGTGCCCGTAACGCTACGGGTTCCCCTGGGTCCACTGAGGAAAAAAGCTGGCAGACCGCGGGCTATAGTGAAAGCTGGCGAATCTCACGACCCTGCTCCGGCGTGACCAAACAGAGTAACCACACAAGCCGTCCCTTGATTTGGGAAGATGAAGCGCCCGCGGAGTCTCGCTTCCGGCGCATGCAGCAGGGCGTGCCTCCTGGGGGACGCAGCCTGCCGGGCATGCAACTCGAAGCGACGGATGCAGAGGGCGACGATCTCCCCCGCCTTCGAGGCCCCAGCCAGGATTGGTCTGGCGCGGAGGTCCCGTCCCGGCCGTGGTGGCGGCCGGCGAGCACCGTGGGACGTGTCTTTCTGGGTTTGTGTCTGTTCATCGTTCTCGGCGGCTTGACCACCTCCGGGTTCCTGCTTAAGAGCTATTTGAACCGTGATGCGCGTTTCCGCATTGCCGGAGCCGGCAATATTGAGGCCTCTGGCCTTACCGAAGTGACCCGCGCCGAGATGCTGCCCGTCTTTGGCGAAGACATCGGGCGCAACATCTTTTTCGTTCCCCTTGCCGAACGGCGCCGGCAACTGGAGGAGATTCCCTGGATCGAGCATGCCACGGTGATGCGCCTGCTTCCCGACCAGATTCACGTTGCGGTGGTGGAGCGGCAGCCGGTGGCGTTTGTCCGCCAGGGCCAGCAGATCGGCCTGGTGGACGCGAGCGGAGTTCTGCTCACCATGCCGGCCCCGCTGATGGCCCGCCACCACTACTCGTTCCCAGTAGTCACGGGCATCGATCCCGCCGATCCGGCGCCCGCGCGCAAGGCGCGGATGGGGGTGTATGAGCGCCTGCTGGCCGAGTTGGACTCCAACGGCCAGCACCTTTCCGACCAGATTTCGGAAATCGATCTGACCGACCCCGAGGATGCCCGCGTGCTCATGCCCGAGCCCGGCAACGACATCCTGGCGCATTTCGGAGAAGAGCGGTTCCTGGAGCGCTACCAGCGTTACAAAAAGCACATTGCGGAGTGGCGCCAGCAATATCCCAAGCTGGCCTCGGTGGATTTGCGCTATGACTCGCAGGTGGTGCTGGAGATGTCTCCCGGAGCGGGTGCCAGCGAGTCTGTCGCCGCGGAACCATCCGCGGCAAAGCCAGACGAGGCGGCAAATGCAGCGCCCGGCGCCAGCAAGCCGTCCCCCGGCCAGCCGATACAGCCGACGAATGCGCAATCCGCCGTCAAGCCCCCTTTAGCTGCCGATGCATCATCCGCGACAACAGCGCCCGTTTCAAAGACAGCAGTCGCGGCCACGAAGAGTAAGGGAAAGACATCCGCCAGGCCAAAGATGACGGTGGCCCAGATGGCGGCGCAAATGAAGAAGAGACGCGCGG
>Ga0326727_10018496_pt1 | contig 14217 bp, 11 predicted proteins | sample MB2enrmetagenome_FD_207643 | JGI IMG/M metagenome (GOLD analysis project Ga0326727, IMG submission 207643) | Lab enriched peat soil microbial communities from McLean, Ithaca, NY, United States - MB29MY | ecosystem: Environmental > Terrestrial > Soil > Wetlands > Peat | place: USA: New York...
GTTGTTAATAAGTACACTGTAGGAATTCAGCAGATCTTTTTGATACTTTCAGGGGTTGCCATAATAGTTATCGGCATATCAACTCAAGGGTTATTGTCTACCCGCAAAACTGCCACACCACATAATGATTAAAACAGCCTCGCTCATAGGAAACAGCGGTCTATATATGAGTTTTCCAAATCCAACTAATCTATTTACGCCCGCCTTAATCGGTTGAGTATTTATATGCAACCTCTCCCCTAGTTTCCCCCAATAGTAATCATTGCATTGCCGCCTACCTTGATAACAAGTACGACATGGCCGCTTGCAGGAAGACCAAAGTTTATAGCCACTGTGCCCCCGCCATGATGTGAGCATGTGCCGCTTCTTGATTGGCTAAAGCTATACGCTCCGTCAACACATTGGGCGGTAGCAACAGCCGGCACCATAGAACTATAGCTACCGTAATTCAAAGTGACCATTTATTAGTTAAGAACAATCTTAAGTTGTCTTAAGAAAAGTGTCATTTTGTTTTCCGATTGCTATAGTTTCTGGGCTACAAGCTGTGTTTCCTGCCTTGGATAGAAACAATCCGAAATTATGATGAAGCATCTCCAAAATAATTGGCACCAGACCTATGAAGAACTAGGACGATGGAGAGAACTTTTGGCTATTCCTTGGAATAGATATAAGTAGATTGATATGGCCTGGTGTGTAATACACTATACTAATAACGCTGTTTAATGTTTTAGGTGCAACAGATAGGCAAAGGTTACGCGATACTCCTTAAAAGAATATAATTGTCCTTATGGACAAGAAGTATGGTTACCAACCTGAGACCGGAAGAGTTGTAAGCCCTTGTTTAGGGTTAGAAACAAATGTTGGCCATGTAGACTTAACATGGGTCAATACACGCTTACGGACGTTTGCAAACCATCTTTATGACCATGTGGAGTACAACAGTAACGAAAACGGCGGCCAGTTGCTGGCTTTTATGGTTGCTCCGGATGTGTTTCAAACACTAGTAGATCACGATTTCCCTCGCCAGTACGATCCTTTTCCTGACTCTGCCACTGAGAAGTGGTTAATCAGTATGCTAGCTACAGACCTGGAAACCGCCAAACCAACAGATTTTATATAGGTCTAGCTATCAGAAAATTTAATGCAATAAATCTCAGATTAATGGGATGTTAAAACGCATATATACTTGGTGGAGCTGATTGAAAATAGTTTACACTCATTGATTAATGAATTTGAGCGTTGTCGGTTAATAATCGGTGAAGAATATATAGAGTATCAGGTAGAACAACGCCGTAACAGTTTAATTAATAGGCCGTAGGGGTATGACACTGGTATATACAAGCAATTAGATAGATAGGGCAATACAAAACTTATTATCTGACAGTAACACGTGTAGGTTTACTGTTCTTAGCAAAATGTCTGAAATGGGCTTCTGTAACATACATATCAAAAGCTTCTAGAAAACTGCCCATAGTAAAGAACCAGATTAACTCAGTTAAGGGAATGTACCCAAAAATCCTTATACCTAAACGGGTATTATTCAAAAGCCATTGCTGCCATGGTGTGTTTTTAAACACTAAGCCAAGCAGTATGTAGTACAAGGTGCCGGCAAACATGGCCATTATTAAGCCACTGAAAAGTGATGGAAAAGCCAGATCACGCCTAGCTGCCAGTAACGGTACTATTAATATTACGCAAACTATACCTGTGGCTATGACAGAGTTTATCTTAAATAACTCGACAAATGTCAATAACAAACAAGCCCCAAGCAGTAAGTAGAGTAGTGAAAATTGGGCATGCCTTTTATGGTGTGTTTCCCATTCACGTCTCTTAAACAGTAATGGGTAGACAAGCAATGTTAGTCCGATCATTGAGGCACCAAAAATTACATCCTCAATTGAAGGAACCGCTTTGCCGAATAGGTTATAAGGCCGCCAGTAGTCTTTAAAATACATAAATTCACTCAGTGGCCCTATAACTACCCCTATAAGACACGGAATAATGATATGTGGTTTTAAGCCCTTTCGAAACCTAAGAGTTACCAAGAAGACGGATAGAAATATCAGACTGTAGATTAGGTATTCAAATCTTTTCATTTTTGGCTTCTGCAGATTATTTTAGCATGATAAAAACAAAAACCCCTGAATTAACAGAGGTCAAAATGCTTATGGTGGAGCTGGCGGAGTACTGCCCTCCGCGTCCGTCAGTTTATCATGGTTAATTGTCTACAGGTTTATTCTGTTTTGGATATCTCGGGAGTAGGTATTTAAACAGACAAACATCCTTCTCTCCAAAGTCCTAGTCTTAACAAACAGCGCGAACAATGCTGCTTGTGCAATCAGATGATATGAAACGCTGTTACACTATCTGATGTCACGTAAGGCGTTGCTGCTAATAAATCAAGCAGCTAGTGCGAAAGGTTGTGTACGGAAAACAGTTTTTGCGCTGTTTACCAATGCGACAAACCTTTCACTAAGAGTAGATTTTGCATCTATTCTGGTGTGCCTATAACGCTGACAAGCGACCTGCAAATTTAACCGATAAAGTCCAACGTCGAGCTTAAAATCAGCCCCATTAATTAGATTATACCACATTTTTATAAAAATGTAGTTTTTCATGGTACCTATGAACTATGAACCTGCGGTTTTTGTATTTGGTACAAACGATGCCAATCCTCGAGAGTTAAAGTTTGAGCCCTAAGGTTTGGTGTAATCTTAGCGGTCTCAAGCATCGTTTTTGCCTCTATTTTCTTGATCGACAGCCCTCCGCTTAAGGCATTCATAAGTGTTTTGCGCTTTTGGCTAAACCCAGCCCGAACTAGCCGAAAATACTGCTTGGCATCGACATCGGCAAATAAGGGCTGTTGACGACGCTTGAGAATAACGATTTGCGAATCAACCTTAGGTGCAGGCGTAAATGATTCTGCCGGTACAATACAGCCAAGCTCAACGTGCCAGTAGAACTGAGCCGTAACCCCCAGAACTGACATGTCACCAGGGCTGGCAGCTAAACGTTCCGCTACTTCCTTTTGAACTAGCAAAGCAGCTAGACATGGTGGGTTAGAACTTTCACTTAAGGCACGTATTAGGTTGCTTGTTAGGTAGTATGGTATGTTAGCCACTACCTTATAACCACTAGGCACTTCGGTAAAGTTAAACCGCAAGATATCTTCGTGAATAACACGCAAATTATCAGCCTTTACGCGTGTTGGTAGCTCTTTGGCTAGCTTGTCATCCAATTCTACCGCCCACACTTGCCGAGCTTTTTGCACTAGCAGCTTGGTTAGCGAACCGGGTCCGGGGCCAATTTCTAGTACTACGTCATCTGCCTCTAGGTCAGCTGCCGCACACATAGCCTGCAGGCTAGCCTGATCATTCAACCAGTGTTGCCCTAGACTTTTTTTAGCATATATCATGTTACCAGTTACCGTTATCTATCCAGTGAACATAGGCATTGTACCAGCCGCCATACTTTGAGTTGGCATAACCATTGCACCACAACAGCTGTGTAACGGGATCAGTTTCCCAGTCAGCCCCAGCGCTAGCCATCTTGCCTCCCGGCGTTGCTTGGCATAAACCATAGCCTAAATAATCGGGCAAATATGAAGGCGGAGAAACCGGGCAGTAGCCAATATCGCCTTGCAGTTTATCGGTGCACCAGCCAGATTCATGGGTAATTATATAGTCGGCATACTGATAACTCGAAGGTGCAATACCGGCCAAGGCCATATCGCCTTTGACACCGCTTAAGTTAGTGCCTTGGGCAACGATTTCAGTAACCGGCTGGATGGTTACCACTGTTTGCAAGACTGTTTTACTAACTATGATGCCGTTCTGTAGATTCAATTGATAGGTCACAACTTCTTGTCCAGCGCTACCCTGCTGAATAATAGCGCTAGTACCATAGGCTAGTGAATTGTCTTCGGAAACTTGGGTGGGCATAGGTATAGCTTGGGTTACGTTTTGGATTTGTGTACCCTTATGGATTACAAACACCGGCACACTGGAGCTAAGCGATGTATTTGCAGCTGGTTCAACGCTGTCATCTTTACCTAGTTTTATATTATTCTCAGCCAACAACTCCCCCACAGTCGAGGTGTGGGTTCGTAACACAGTGGGTGTACCATACAAGTTAAAGTCTATTGGCGTAGCTGGATCAATCACAACTTCCTGGCCAATTGTTCCCTGGGTAACAAAATTGGTTATCGGTACAAAATTTACATAATCTTCCGGATAAACAGTAATGCCATTTTGTTCGACAATACTTCGCGGCGTAGTAGCAGCACTAGATGTAAAAATCTTTTGGGCGCCCTCCACAATTTCAACCGGTACAGCCCGGTATATGTTGATACGAAAATCTTCCTGATTGATTGGCGTAGACAAACTTGGTTCAACAACATCACCTTTATTAAGCGTGATGTTAAGTTTAGCCAGCAGAGCACTGACTGTATGCTCATGAGTTGGAATTGTTTCCTGCTCATTATCATGGGAAACAATCACTATGAACGCCGTTGGCGGTTTAAAGCTATTACGTCGTTCCAGTATTACAAGTGTAATGGCTGCTACTATGCAGAGCACCAATAGCGTTACAATCGGGACTAAAACCGGATGCCGGATAATATCGTGCACTGCCCGTTGCCACAAAGTACGCTTTTTCTGAAAGCGTCGCTTAAACTTCAAGACTTTTGTATGCATAAATTTGGTTGGATAAATAGTTAGGAGAGTAGACTAGTTGATTAAGGTATTACTTGAATACAGGCCTACAATCCTATGATCCAGTTTATATTGTAACCTGCCAAGTGCTATACAGGCAAAGGCTACAACTTCACTTATAGTTTTTTAAGCGGCGCGAAGGCTATGTTTAGTTTTTTAATACCTTTACCCTTGAAGTAAACCGCAGCGATCTCACCTTCAATTTCCATAATTGTTCCCTTGCCAAACACTTGGTGCTGCACTTTATCGCCTTCCTCCAAATCCGGTACATAGCGTGGTTCGTTAGCTGTTGGCTCTCCCGAGTTAACAAAATCATTTTTATTTAACAAGGATACGTTAAGACTGGTGCCTATATCGCTTTCTGAGACGACATTTTCGGCCTCAATCTCACTCAAAAACCGACTGGGTGGATTATGCTGTACCCCGCCATAAAGCAAGCGGTTAGTAGCATACGTCATATAAAGTTCTTCCTTAGCCCGCGTCATACCAACATAGCAAAGACGACGCTCTTCTTCCATTTCCGACTGGTCATACAATGACCTGGAGTGTGGGAACAGGCCTTCTTCCAGGCCAATCATAAAAACTACTGGAAATTCCAAGCCCTTGGCACTATGCAGGGTCATAAGAGTTACACTGGCCGAATTGAAATCGGCTTTGTCTATGTCACTCATTAAAGCCACTTCTTCTAAAAACCCATCCAAGCCTACATCCTGGTAGGATTGGGCTACGCTGATAAGTTCCTTGACATTTTCCTGGCGCGATTCACCTTGAGGCGTCCCGTCATTTAGGTAATGCCAATAATCAATTCGGCGCAGCAGTGAATCAATTACGACAGAGGGCTGAGCATCTTCTGTTAATTCCCTCATAGTTTGCAGTGTGTCACCAAGCTCACTTAAGCCGTTCTTAGCCTTACCGCTAACCGAGTCAGATTGCTGGACAGTAGCTAGCGCCTCACTGAGCGACAAACGATTGTCCCCCTTCCACTTATAAAAACTAACTAAAGACTTGGCGCCAATGCCTCTGGTCGGGACATTGACAACCCGCTCAAAGCTGACCCGATCTTCCGGTTGATAGATCAAGCGCAAGTAGGCGATAACATCCTTAACTTCTTTTCGGTCGTAAAAGCGTTGGCCGCCTACAATTCTATAAGGGATACCGTAACGGATAAACGACTCTTCAATTGAACGGCTCTGAGCATTAGTCCTATACAACACGGCAAAGTCCTTGTACTGGCGCCTGCCACTATCTACCCCATAACGAATCCGGCGTATAATAGCTTCACTCTCTGCTCGTTCGCTAGCAACCTGCAGTATCTCGACCGGTAAACCCAAACCGGCAGCCGTCCACAACTTTTTATCGGAACGCTGGCTGTTTTTAGTAATGACTGCATGGGCAGCATCAAGTATATGTTTGGTACTGCGGTAATTCTGCTCCAGTTTAATAACGGTACAGTTCGGATAATCTTTTTCAAAGTTCAGGATATTGCGAAAATCCGCCCCTCTCCAAGAATAAATAGATTGCCAGTCGTCCCCCACTACTACAACATTTTTGTCTTTGTTTGTCAATAGAGCGACAAGTTTATACTGGGCTGTATTAGTATCCTGATACTCATCAATCATGATGTATTTAAAATGATTTTGCCATTTCTGGCGTACCTCCGCATACTCCTTTAACAGGGCAACGGTGCGGTTTATGAGATCATCAAAATCTAGGGCGACAGCTTCTTTTAGGATACTTTCATACAACGGGTAGACACTGGCAGCCGCCTTTTGGGCTGGACTTGATGCTGAATCGCCGTATTCATCCGCTTCAATCATGGCGTTTTTGGCGCTACCGATTAAGCCGGCTAAAACCCTTGGTGGAAAGGTTTTTTCATCAAGCCTAAGTTGTCGGCTAGCTTGTTTGATAGCACTCAGCCGGTCAAGTTCATCAAAAATGACGAATTGACTCGGTATATTGATATACTCGCCGTCCTCCCGCAGAATCCGGACACAGATAGAGTGAAAAGTGCCCATGAAGGGCATGAAGCTGCGGTTAGCCGCATTGTCACCAAGAAGTTTAGCTACCCGCTCACGCATTTCAGAAGCTGCTTTATTGGTGAAAGTAACGGCTAAGATGTTACCAGGGATTGCTTTGTGGGTTGCTATTAAATAGGCAATTCTGTGGGTTAGCGTTTTAGTCTTACCGGAACCGGCACCAGCCTGAATCAACAGTGGCCCCTCAGTAGTAAGCACTGCCCGTTTTTGTTCGGGATTTAAATCCTTAAGTAAGTCTTCTAACACTCAAGTTATTCTATCAAAAAATATCTATTTAAAAGTAACTACTTACAAAGTTTGATGCCAAAAATGAGTATGGGGGATGCTATGGCCTAGTTTCCAGACACCGCTATCCAGTAACAAATCAGCTGCTAGAATCACTAAGACTATTATCACTAATGCCAAAATAAACTTACGCGTAAGATTACTGGATTTACCATGATTGACCACCACAGCTGAGCTTGTGGGGTTCATAGTTTCGTCTGCGCTAACAGACGCCAACAGTCGGTCTTCATCCGTAAGAGGGCCGGCCGGTAACTCGTGCTCTATTTCTTGGTATTCGCGCTTCATCATGTAGTCACCTGCGGTAGGCTGTTCGGATGAAATTGTAGCTAAGGGTTCAGGAAGCGGTGATACTTCAGGAGCAACTGACACTTTTGGTTCAGCCGTAACTTGGTTACTAGAAACACCCGAAAAAGCCATCACAGGGTCAATCGGCTGAGCCTGCCCAGTAGTGATAATAGGCCGGCTGGTTGCTGACGGTACCGTACTCGTTGACGGTACGATATCAAAGAAACGTCTTGGTTGTTGGGATGGTGGCTTAAGTGGTTCTTCCATTGGTTTTAGATAACTCCTTTATTTTTGCTTGTTGAACACGTTCAGCTGCTGATACCATACCGGCAAACTCCATGTATTGCAAACTAGCACCGCCAGGCAACAAGCCATCTATCCCTTCTGTCGATAAGTAGGCATATGCGTTTTCGGCATTGGAACTCCCCCCGTAAATAACACGCACCTTATCGGCAGCAATCTGTCCGTATAGCTCAGCGATATCATGGCGGATAAACCGCGCCGCCCTGGCAACCTCATCAGGCCTAGCAACCTCATGGTGAGCAAAATCCCTGCCGCTACTAATCGCCCAAACTGGTTCGTAAGCTATAACGATGCTTTCAATTTCCTCGCTGGTTAAGTTGCTGATGGCAGTGGTAAGTTGGTCGTGTAGCACTTGCTTGGTTTCGTGGGCTTCGTGTTCCCTTTTAGTCTCGCCTATACATAGAATCGGAGTGATGCCGTTTCTGACTGCGGCAGCAACTTTGTCTCTAACTACCTCCGGTGTCTCATGAAAATAAAATCGGCGTTCAGAATGCCCGACAATCACATAATGCACGAGCTCTCTTAGCATGGCGAAACTGACTTCGCCGGTATAGGCTCCTTCGTCTTTGTAAAAAGCATTCTGGGCTGCCAAACGGAACCGTCGCCGGTCAAGTTGCAGGCTCAAAGGTTGAAGAGCTAACAGGCTTGGCGCTAGTACTACCTCAACCAAACGTTGGATCTTAATATGTTCTTGTAAATGCTGTAATAGTAAGCTAGATTGTTGCACGTTCAGGTTCATTTTCCAGTTACCGGCAATGATAATCTTTCTTGGAGTCATAGTTTTAGCTTATTCCTGTCCCTTCTCTTTGTCGAGCAAAGCAGTTAGTCCCGGTAAGTCCTTGCCAGCCATCAACTTCAAGCTGGCTCCGCCGCCAGTAGACACGTGGTCAAATGAATCTACCAGTCGGCGATTTTCGATATAGCCGACTGTATCGCCGCCGCCGACCAAGCTAAATGGCCGATGGCCAAATTGCCCTAGAATAGCTTCAATCACTAGCTCAGTGCCGTGAGCAAAAGGGCCTACCGGTCCCTGAAGCCCAACGGTCTCTGTCACCCCCATAGTGCCGTTCCATACAACCGTATTGGCTAGCTGCAAACTACCGGCAATAAAGGCTCCTGAAAACGGCCCTATATCCAGCACCATGTCATCTGGCTCTAACTGCCTATAACGTACATCGGGAGTTTTTGGGTAGCTTTCCACTTCCGAGAAGACGTGAGCACTCCAATCAACTACCCGAGTCTTAGATGATTTATCCGGACTTTTAGCTACCACTCCGTCCTGCGGCACATAAAAAACAAAAGGCTGGTTAGCTGACTTTTGCTTAGCTCGCTCCATGATCTGTTTGGCAACCGGTACTTCGTCTGGCTCTACAATACTTTTAGCAACATCGACGCCTTGAGCAAGTAAAAAGGTATTGGCCATAGCACCGCCAACAACCACCATGTCGGCGATATCGACGAACCGATTAATAATACTGATCTTGTCGACAATTTTAGCTCCCCCAATGACAGCTACCAGCGGCCGTACAGGCTTTTCCATTACATTTGTGATAGTGTCTACTTCTTTTTCTAGCAAAAAACCGGCAACACTAGGCAAATGACGGGTAACCGCCACTGTACTGGCTTGCACCTCATGAACTATACCAAAGCCATCCTGGACGAAAACTTCGGCCAGCCCAGCCAATTGGGCAGCAAAACCGTCGTCGTTTTGTTCTTCTTCCGGGTGAAAACGCAGGTTTTCCAGTAATAAAATCTGTCCAGTAGACAACTCATTGACAACCTTTTCAACGCGTTCACCGACACAATCAGGCACAAACATAACGTCGTGCTTCAGCAGCTCTCGCAAACGTTTGGCAACCGCAAACAGGCTAAGTTTCGGATCCGGTTTACCATCCGGACGCCCTAGATGCGAACAGATAATAAGTTTAATGTTTTGCTCTAGCAAAAAACGTATGGTCGGCAAAGACTGTTGGACACGATAGTCGTCAGTGATTTCACCGTACTTATCAAGCGGAACATTGTAGTCAGCTCGTAGCAGCACCCGCTTATCATGAAGGTCAATGTCACGAATAGTTTTTTTAGTAAACATGTAAGCCCACCTCGTTTTAATCTATCAAATCCAAAACAGCATCATGTACTTCGGTATAAGTATATAACGCTTATGGTTAGATTGAAAAGACAACGTTTTACTGCTGAGATGGGAAAATATTTGTATCTGGTAAAACACAGTTATAGCTTGAGTTCAGCGATCCCGTACAGTCAGTATTGCTGTTTCGATTTTTACTGTTTAGAACAAATGCCGTGATAACTACGGCAATCGCAACAAAAATAAATTCCCAGCTTATAATTCCCAGCACCCGTTTAAAGCCTGCTCTTTTGCCCCATAAGATTGGTAAACCAACTCCGACTACCAAGCTTAGCATTACTGCAGTAAAAATCAGGCTTATTTGCCAAACGTTAAACGAAATGCCTGATATGTAACTGTTGCTCGTTAGCTTTTCATAGCCATACACTGCCAAAGAAATTACAGCTACCAGCAGTAACCCGCTTATAAAACCTTGTTCTATGGTTGTTCGAAGTTTAGAAAATGTACCCAGTAAAGCCAATTTAATGGTCTTGGCATTTATGTCTTTAACACTTGACTCGGTCTTGGACCGGTTTTTATCCTGGTTTGAATTATCCATAGTATCCCATTACTCCGATTATTAAACTTATTATTAAGATCATTATAGTATGGTTAAGCCAAAATTAAACCTTAGGGTTAAAGAAATAAAATCCGGGTAATAAAAAAGATGGCGCTTTGCACATATCGGTCAGCTAAGGACCAGTGCACGCTTTCCACCGGCCATAAATATACATCTACATCTGCTATATCTGCAACAAGTCAATAGTCTTTTGTCAATGGTGACCCCTGCGGGGTTCGAACCCGCGATTTTCGGGATGAAAACCCGATGTCCTGGACCGCTAGACGAAGGGGCCGTCACTATTCAACTCCAATAACAACAAATTGTTTTTTGTTACTGTAGAGGTCGGACTCGAATAATCCTACCATAACAGAGGCAAAAAGAAAATCCCTCAAGTATAAAACCCAAGGGATTCTCAAAGAGTTTTTATCTTCAGAGCGGTCAGTCTTTGCTCGTTACTGTTTATATATATCACATTCGGTGTTTAAAAGCTATAGCTTATACACAGCCTAACTTCGTTTACCGAAAGAACGAGCCAACTTCCGGCTAAACAAACGATGTACAACAGCGCCTAAAACTACTGTAGCGCCAAAGATAGCAATTACATCACCAGGACCAGTATTGACTAGTGTAGTTGTAGCAGCCACTGGTGTAACAGGAGTAACCGGCGTAACTGGAGTGACAGGCGGTTGAGGAGGGATCGTGTATGAAACCGTACCAACACAATTCTGGCTTGTAACGTCTCCTAAGTTACTTAAGACCGTAGCCGTGAAAGTATAGTTGCCTTGCGCAGGTAGCGTGTAGCTGTAAGGTAGGCTGGTTAGAGGCAACGGTATTACAGTGGTAGCGCCGTTGCCTACAACACGAACACTAAACCCGGTCACTTTTGCGCTATTTACTGTGTAACTGATAGCTTCTATACGAGCTACTCCATTCTGGCTCTCTAATGTCAGCAGATTACAGGTTGGAGGTATTATGACTGGCGGAGGAGTAACCAACCTCACAGAAAGCACTACTAGAACGCGGTAGTTCCAACAGCCCCAAACGTCACCAGGAACATCTTCGCTTTCGATTGGTACGCCAGTGGTAACAATAGAATCGTTTAGTGGTGTTGCAGTACTAGTAGCCATGCTGTACTGGCTGGCAGAACCATAAACGTACTTCATCCGTACAGCCTGACCGTTGGTACAATTAATAGAAACACCGTCTTCTATACTTAATGGCGTGGTGTTACTGGCGCTAATGGCAGCGGTAGGTTCAAAGTTTGTTGCAGTATTGTTTGGCAAATTTACCTCAACTTGCGTATTGTGGGCAATGCTCGGGCCAGTACCATTGTCGTTGTTAGCGGAAGCGGCACCGTCGTGAACGTAAATACGCAATTGGACAACCTCGCCGTTAGTGCAGGCGGTATTTATTGGATCTGTGTATGGTGTAGTAGTGTCGTCTGCTGGGTTGGCAGTATCAGGAGTACGACCTTGCAGGAAATCACTTTCACCATCGCTTGGTGCAGGCGCAGTTATGGGATTACCAGGCGTAGGCGAATAGACATCAAAAGCAGGTACGGGTGACGCCTCAGTCGTAGCCCCTGTATATGGTAATGCATGTACCGCCCCACTGTTTATAACAACGCCAGCAATTAACGTTACTAAGGCGATTGACAGTTTCTTAAAAATGCTTAATTTATTCATTATAATTTTCCTCCAAAGTTTCCTTCTCCTATAACATATGCCATCACTTGATTATTAAATTGCCCGCCTGAAAAGTTATCTGCCGGCCCAGAGATATACATCTCTGCTGGTGCTGTGGTCGGTGTGCAAGGATTATATTGAGTACCAACACAAGCGGTTGTTGTAGGAGATGCGCCTTTGCTACCCTCAGTAGTTGGAGTGGGCCCCCAAGTAGTTGAAGTAGTAGAAGAGGGTATAGGTGGAGGGATAAGTTTAGTTGTAGTTGTGATGATTGGAACTGTAGTAGTTGGCGAAACCGTGGTCGAGGTTGTAGTCGTGGTGGTTGCCCTTGTGGTTGTTGTGGGCCTTGTAGTAGTTGTTGTAGGGCGACATTTTTTCTTTTGTCTATCAGTAAAGTAGAAAATATCGCCATTAGGATCTTCTATACGATATTGAGTAGCCTTTTCATCAACATTTTCCCAACCCTGAATAGGCAGTTCTCTAACCATAACTTGACCACCAACATTGCACTCTGTGAGCTCTTGCCCATATTTATCACTAAGTTTACCTCCTTCATAAAGAGCAACGCGTTTTATTTTGGTTGTCCCATCTTCACACTGAACCATGAACAGAAACGTCTTAGAAGGTGTAACAATTTTCTCCCTTGAAGGGTTTTCAGCTATTTTTACAACTGACACTTCAGCAGTTTCGGGTTGTTGGGGCGGGAGGTGATTGGTCTCGCCGTTGCCACAACCTTTTAGAATAGCAACAAGTCTACCGTCTGCAGTAAACCCAACCCAAGCATCATAATCAGTGTCACCAAAGACCGCTAGATCCCGTATAAATATATGTTCACGTTTGCCATCAACGGGAAGATTCACAAGGATATCGTTTTTGGGATCTGGGCTATGATCACGCCCTTCGGAAATTAAACCTTCGTTGGAGTATACAACTCCAGAATGCATGGTCTTTATAACAGCCGGGGTAATACCAAACAACTTCCAAATTTCACCAATATCTTTATGCCCACATGCATCGGCTTTACCTTCCGCCAACTCTTCGGCCATATTTAGAGTTTGCACACCGTTACATACGACATCGTTTGGATCATATATATGGCCATAAACATCGTTTACTGCCGCAGCAGATGCTTCGCTTCTACTGCTTATAGCCGTAACGCCCGCAGTAGCACTTGCTAGTAAAGTAGCCCCTACAGCTAATAAATGTGACGTCCGCGTAAATCTGCCTCGCGACGTTTGTTCATTAACATCAACTACTTGCGTATTTTGTAATGCTTCAGCCATTGTTTAAAACTCCTTTTCTTTAAGACAATACCTGCTTCGCTCCCTGTGCTTCTTGTGCTTATATGCACAAATTGTGTTATTGATACAATATATCACAAGCATTATGTTTTGTCAACTATATGTTAAGCGTATGCATTAAACGTGTCCCCGTGATTTTAGTAATTAAGCTTGGGGGCTAACCCAATATATAGGAATGCCCTGCCCGTTTAGCCACTTACCAAAGAAAACATGTTTCTTGAGATGAGTGTACATTACGTTTTTGGCACAACAACAATATCCATATGGTGACTTCCGGATCTGCTTTATTAGCTATAACAGATTGCCCAATTCACCGATAGGTTATAATAATCTAGTAAGTAAGCCACAATTGTTAAAAATTATACTGCTTGCTAGATTCACCGGATAATATACGTGTCAAAGGTTATATGTTTACATATAGGGAGCAAAGAAAGAATGAAAATAGCAATTATCGGGTACGGTAAACAGGGTAAATCAGCTTACGATTACTGGCGATCTGGCGATAATCAGCTGACTGTTTGCGATAGAGACACAACCCTACAACTACCAAGTGACGTACAATCACAGTTAGGGACAGGATATCTTAATAACTTGGATCGGTTTGACTTGATTGTCCGCAGCCCAGGAATTCACCCTAATGATATAGTTACCGCTAATTCAGAATCTGTCTCATCAAAAGTAACGACATCAACAAATGAGTTTTTTAAAGTTTGCCCTAGTAAAAATATCATCGGGGTAACCGGGACTAAAGGTAAAGGCACTACCTCTACATTAATTACTAAAATCCTTGAGGCAGCCGACAAAAAGGTGCACCTCGGCGGTAATATCGGCATCCCACCACTGGATTTACTAAAAGACCCCATTAATCCCGATGACTGGGTAGTTTTAGAACTAGCTAACTTCCAATTAATCGACCTAAACTA